>Ga0247772_1000016_pt1 | contig 163632 bp, 130 predicted proteins | sample UWRJL151409C6_FD_179945 | JGI IMG/M metagenome (GOLD analysis project Ga0247772, IMG submission 179945) | Plant litter microbial communities from Arlington Agricultural Research Station in Wisconsin, United States - UWRJ-L151-409C-6 | ecosystem: Environmental > Terrestrial > Plant litter >...
TCATGCCGCATCCCGAACGCGTGTTCCGCAGTGTTCAGTACTCCTGGCGGCCGCGCGAATGGACCGAGGACGCGCCCTGGCTGCGCCTGTTCCGCAACGCCCGCGCGTGGGTCGCGGAGCGCTGAATATTCCACTGGCGCGGCTCGTCGAATCGGCACGTCCTGTCCACATTCGTCCGAGTCGCGCTATGACTGCTCGGTCCCTGCCCAATGCCGAGCCCGCGTCAGCCCCCTTCTCGCCTCGTCGCGCTCGCGTCGCTAGTCGTGGCGATCTGCGTGCTGGCGTTACCCAACGTGTCGGCCGCGGAGCGAACTCGCACGAAGCACGCGCGTAAGGCGTGCCCGACGCAAAAGCCGCAACCATTTCTGATCCGTTCGAACTTCGTCAAGCGCGGTGCACTGAACGCTACGGCTCACGAGCAGGCGCTCCGTTACCGTGCCGAACAATACGGCAGCGTCGAAGGTTTAGGGCTCGAGCGCTACAACAAGCAGAAGGCATATGCCAGCGCGGTGGGTGTGCGCTTCATGGGTCTGCCCATACAAATCCACAAGAAAATCGCCCCCGCGCTACGCTGCGTCGAGCATTACATCGAACGCACCTGTACCGGAGCGAAGGAGCGCTACACTCCGCGTGCAATCGGCGGCTTCCGACAAGCGAACACTTACCGCGGCGGCGAGATCTCCAATCATCTGTTCGGCATCGCGATCGATATCGACCCGAACCGTAACCCGTGCTGTGGCTGCGTCGCCCCCTGGCCAGACCACCCCGCGTGTCGCAGCCCCGCCGAATCCGTGTTCGATCGAGCTGCGCTCCCTCGTTGCTGGATCGACGGTTTCGAGCGGTTCGGCTTCTACTGGCTCGGCCGTGACCCCGAGCTGCGCGACACGATGCACTTCGAATTCCTGGGCAATCCCGAGTTGTTAGCGCCTTAGTAGACCCGCCGCCCCCCAGCAATACACCATCGCTCCCGAGGGGAGGAATGGTCATTTTTACAAGCGCCTGGGCGCCCGACTCCCGAGCACTGGGCTCAGCGCTTGAGAAAGCTGGCCGCGAAGTAGCCGTCGGTGCCGAACTGGCTTGGGCCAATGCGAAACGCGCTCGGCGCTCGATCGGGTTGCCACAAGGCAGGCAGCTCCGGACAATCGAATGGGGCGGGCTCGAGAATGTCCAGCACGCGCAGTGCTAGTGCTTCGCACTCGGCTTCGAGCACGCTGCACACCGCAAACACCAAGCGACCGCCGCTGCGCAAACGCGATGCCGCCGAACGAACGATACTCTCGGCAAGAGCCGACAAGCGCGCCGGATCTTCGGGCAAGAGGCGCGCCGCGATCTCGGGACGGCGACGAAGGGTGCCGGTTCCGGTGCATGGTGCATCGACCAACACACGATCGAAATCGGCCGGCACGTCCCCTACCCCTACTGTCCAATCGACCGCGCGCACCTCGGGGGGATTCAACTGCAAACGCTCGTACTCGGCGGACAGAGCTTCGAGCTTCTTGGGGTAGACATCGGTCGCCCAGACGGCGCCGCTGCTGCCGACCTGCTCGGTGAACAGCGTGGTCTTTTGACCGCGCCCGGCGCAAGCATCCAAGATCCGCTCGCCCGGGCGCGCGCCGAGTGCGAGCGCAATGGCCTGCGCACCCTCCTCTTGAACCACGAACGAGCCTTCCGCGTAGCCTTCGCGCTTTCGTGGATCGCCTACGCCGGAAATCAGGCGCGAGCGCGGCGAAGCGCGCCCCGCTGCGCTGTTTTCTAGCCAGCTGGGCAGCGCCCTTCCGGAGACGAGACGTAGGCCAACCACCTTGTCCGACTGGGGCACGATCAACGCTTGCGCTTCCGCTTCACCCACTGACTGCACGAGCGCCTCGAGCAGCCAGGGCGCGATGTTCTGCCGGGCAGCATCGGTTGCCACCAGCTTCTCGCCCTGGGCCACCTTGCGCAGCACGGCGTTGGCAAAACCAGCAACCTGCTTTCCGCGTGCTGCGCGCACGCCGTTCACGGCGGCGTTCACGGCGGCGAACGCCGGGATCCGATCGAGCGACAACAACTGGTAAGCAGCGACGAGCAGCTCTGCCTTGACGATGACGTCCTTCAAGCCTCGCGTGGCGAGCGGCGCGAGCCGCGCTTCGAGCGCGGTCTTGACGCGCAGCGTGCCGTAAAATAGCTCGGTCGCCAGCGCTCGGTCGCGAGCCTCCAAGCCGCTCGAGCGTTCGAGCTCGGTGGACAGCGCGGCCGCCCCGTAAGCGTCGTCGCGCAGGACGCGAATCAGCGCTTGGACGGCCACGCTGCGCGCGTTCGCGCCGGCCACGGGCGGCGGCGCATCTGCCGAAGAATCAGTCACGACGTCAGCCTCTCGGGCCTTTGGCGGCTTGCGCGTTGGCATCCCAGCGTTTTTCGAGATCGTTTTTGAACGCGAGCATGGTGAGCCCGACCAAGATCGCCATGCCGACCACATGCGCCAACTCGCGGATGCGCATGGGCACGGGACGGCGTAGCACACCTTCGATCACGAAGAACAGCAGGTGGCCACCGTCTAGAACCGGGATCGGCAGCAAGTTGAACAAGCCGAGGTTGATGCTGATCAGGGCCATCACCCAGATGAAGTGATCGGCTCCTTTGCGGCCTTCTTCACCGGCCACTTCGTAAATCGTGATCGGACCAGACAGTGCCTTCAGGCTGATCCGGCCCTCGATCAAGCGCACCAGGCTGACCATTACGAAGTGCGTCACGTCCGCGGTCTCTTCGATCGCCTTGGTCAGCGCGTAACGCAGCGGGGCGGAGTGCTCCACGCTGTCTTCGGGCGCGAGCGGCACCCAATCTTGGATCTGGAGCACGTAGCGCGAAAAAGACTGACCGTGGTCGTCCGTGAAATCTTCGCGGCGAACCTGGAAGGTACCGGAGCGCACCACGCCGTCACGGGCCGCCTGATAGTCGATGCGGTGCGGCCGATCGGGCTGGGCCATGACGCGCTCGCGAAAAGTAGACCACGCGGCGACCGGCTCGCCATCGAGCTTCAACACCTTGTCGCCCGGACGCAGCCCGGCTTTGTAAAAGTAGCTGTCCTCGGGCACGACCGCGGCATACAAATCGGCGAGCTCGAGGCCCGTACGCTCGAGCAACGTGGTGCCCGCCGCATCTGGCGTCAGTGCAACCACGCCCGCTTCGAACACCGCCGCGTCGGCCAAACCGCCGAGCGCGTTCGGCACCGAGATCGGCCTCAGGTAGGTGATCGGCATCGTCTCGCCGGCGTTGTCACCGAAGGCCTCCGTCAGGTCCTTGAAGCGCCGAACCGGCAGCCCGCCCACGTTGGTCACGATGTCGAAAGTGCGCAGGCCCGCGCGATATGCCGGGGATTCCGCGTTGGGCACGCCGATCACCGCGGCGGGGGCGCTCGTCCCGATCCCCACGCTGCCAACGCGGTCCGTGATGTCGAGCTCACGACGCTCGACCTTCTCCTCGCTCGTGACCTCGACATCGACGTGACGATTGTCGCGGAAGACTTTGAAGTGCAGGAGCTCGCCCGGACTCTTCGCGATGATGCGCTCGACCTCGTCGAAGGTCGCGACCTCTTCACCGTTGACCGCCATGATGCGGTCACCCGGCATTAGCTTGCCGTCTGCAGGGTGCCCGGGCAGCACGATGCCCACCGTTGGCGGCAGGAACGGGCCATCGCCGACGAACACGGCGAAGTAGAGCAGCACCGGAAAGACGAGATTCATGGCCGGGCCGGCGAGCACGATGACGATGCGCTTGTAGAGCGGCAATGACTCGAAGGTCCGCTTGCGGTCCTCGGGCAGCACCACGTCGCTCTTCGCCGCCTCGAGCATGCGCACGTACCCGCCCAGCGGAATCAGCGATACGCAGTATTCCGTCTCGCGTCCGCGCAACCTCAACACCTTCGGCCCGAAACCCAGGCTGAAAGTCAGCACTTTCACGCCGAACGCTTTGGCGAAGAGAAAGTGCCCCAGCTCGTGAACGAAAATCAGCGAGCTGATGAGGATGATGGGGTAAAAAAGATCCATCCTCGAAGTCGCGGGACCCTAGCACTCATCGGCCGGCGTCTGGCAAATGAGGAAAAGTTTCCAACAAATCAAGGCGCTTGGCTGGCCCGGCAGCGAGTGTGCACACCGAGCAACGCGGGAAAAGCATGACCCACGCACCGAAAAAATCGCCCACGCTGTCGCGCGTCACTTTGCATCACTTGATGACTCCCGCGCACGCCAACGCGCTCGGCAACGTCCACGGCGGAGTGATCATGCGCCTGGTCGACGAGTGCGGAGCGATCAGCGCCATGCGCCACGCGCACCGCCCCTGCGTCACCATCGCCATCGATTCGATGACCTTCCGCGAGCCGGTCCACGTGGGCGCGCTCTTGATGTGCGAGGCGCGGGTGAGCTACGTCGGGCGCACCTCGATCGAAACTTCGGTGCGTGTGCACTCGGAGAACCCGGTCACGGGCCAGACCACGCACACCAACTCCGCGTACGTGGTGTACGTCGCGCTCGGTGAGGATGGTCGACCAACCACGGTGCCGGAGCTCGAGCTCGAGACCGACGAAGATCGCAAGCTGTTCGCCGAGGGTGTGGAACGACAGCGGCACCGCATCGCTCATGCGGGTTGAGCGCGCCTGTCAGCCGCTCAGCGCGTTCGAACGAGAGCTAGTTTTGCGAGAGCAGGACTGAGTCGAGCGTTTCGGCGGTCAGCAACCGCTCGATGAAGCGCTCCAGCTGCGTTTCGTCGGCCTGTGAAAGGAGTTGTAGCGCCGCGGCGGGCAGCTCACCGAACTTAAGAGTCAGGAGTTTGCGCAGCACTTCGGCCTTTCCTTCGGCCTTTCCTTCGGCCTTTCCTTTGAGAAGCCCTCTGGCTTCGCCTTCCGCCTGCCATCTTTCCGCGAGGGTCATGATTGCTTCTTTCACTTCTGGCTTGGCGGCGTCCAGCGCGCGGCCGAGTATTTCGACCACCGAATCGTCGGCGACCAGCGCAATATAGCGGAAAATCGTCCAGATGGCCTCCTTGCCGTTGGCCGCCGCCAGCAGCTCGGCCATCGCGTTCGCCCAATGGCTGAACGACCTCACGAGCCGCGCTGGGCTTCGCGCATCCCGTAGGGCCCAGAGTGTCAGCGCGGGCACGAGCCCGAGGGCTCGTTCTTCCAGCGCCTCGTCCGAGAGTTCGCTGATGTCGTCGAGAACGAAGCCAAGCCGTGGGATCAGCGAAAGAATTTCGGGGTCAGCGACGAGGCTTTCATCGAACAGCTCCTCGAGCGTCTTCGCTGCAGTCCAGCCGGTCTCGCTGTGATGAAGAACGAGCGGCACGACGACGGGAAGTGGTAGCGCGAGGCTTGGCGTTCGAGCATCTTGCACGTGCCGCTCGAGGATGCGCACGACATACCGCAGGAGTCGCAGTGGCATCAGCTTATCGACGCCGCTCTGGTGTTCGAACAGGATGTAAAGGAGGGACGGCTTGCCGGAAATATTCACCGAGAACAACAAGTCGGACTGGGAGCCCGCGAGCGCTTCGTCGACGTAGCTCCCGGAGCACAACTTCAGCGTCGAAAAGTCGATTCGCTCGACGAGGCGCGCGGGAAGGAGCGCACGAAACTCTGCGGCGGCGTGCTCCAGCACGGAAAATGTGCGCCTGATGAGCGCGTCGTGGTGCTGCTTAGGGTCGGACGTCATCGTAGTTGAGTTGCTGAGGTTCGCGGAGGCACCGCTTCGCGCTCGCCATCCCTCATCGGTCCTCGCTGCAGCCAGTTGCGCAGCGATGCCCGCGAAAAGCCGTGCTTCCGGGATCGATCGCGGTCGGTCTCATTCGCGGACAGCCGAGAGGATCGGGCGGCTGTGGGGGTAAGTCGTCATGCGCTCGGGCGCAGCGAGCCGCAGCTTTCGCAAAGAGCTGCATTGCAAGCCCAGCGATCGCCCCTCAATCTCGGCAGGCCGGGCACCCGTGGGCGGCGCACGACCGGGAACTAATGCGGGACCTCGGTGGTTGACAGAAACAGCAACGCGACCGCACTTGACCCGCCGCCCGACCGGAAAACAACCGTGTCCGCACGAATTTATGAAGCCAATTCGGCTATTTACCGACCATGAGCCGACGCGCGCGCCGCTGGGCGAAGCTGAAAACCAGGCTGGCACCGGGAGTGGCTAAGGATTAGGTTGCCTGGGATTTCGGCGGGCCCTCCCCTGCCTCCGAAACAATTGACGAATTTCAGCGGGGGCGAGCGAGTCGAGTGACTCGTGGCGCCTCCTCGCGAGTGGACAAAAGAACATGCTCACCTGGGTAGCGAAGAAGCTTTTCGGCACGTCGAACGAGCGCGCGGTCAAACGGTTGCAGCCGTTGGTTGTCGAGATTGCGGGGCGCGAAGCGGCACTGAAGAAGCTGAGCGACGCCGAACTGCAGGCCAAGACGGCCGAGTTCAAGCAGAAGCTCGATCAAGGTGCGACGCTCGACGACATTTTGGTCGATGCGTTTGCGGTCTGCCGCGAGGCCAGCTCGCGCGTGCTCAAGATGCGCCACTACGACGTGCAGATGCTGGGCGGCATGGTCCTGCACAAGGGCTCGATCGCCGAGATGCGCACCGGTGAAGGCAAGACCTTGGTCGCCACCTTGCCCGTGTACTTGAACGCGCTCGAAGGCAAGGGCGTGCACTTGATCACGGTCAACGACTACCTGGCCACGCGCGACGCAGAGTGGATGGGTCGCCTGTACAAGTGGCTCGGTTTGAGCATCGGCACGATCGTCAACCAGCAGCAAGACGAGGATAAGCGCCGCGCTTATCAGTCCGACATTTGCTACGGCCAGAACAACGAGTTCGGCTTCGACTACCTGCGCGACAACATGAAGTTCTCCGCGCTGGAGTACATGCAGCGGCCGCTGAACTTCGCGATTGTCGACGAAGTGGACTCGATTTTGATCGACGAGGCCCGCACGCCCCTGATCATCAGCGGCGCCGCCGATGCCGCCAGCGAGAAATACCGCACGCTGAACGAAATCGTCACCAAGCTGATCAAGGACGAGCACTACAACGTCGACGAGAAGGGCTTCAGCGCCGCGCTCACCGACGAGGGCGTGGAGACCGTGCAGCGCTTGGTCGGCATCGACAACCTGTACGACCCCGTGAACGTGCAGAGCTTGCACATCTTGAACCAGCTCTTGCGCGCGCACGCGCTGTACAAGCGCGACCAGCACTACATGGTTTCGAGTGATGGCAAGGTGCTGATCATCGACGAGTTCACGGGCCGCGTGCTTGCCGGTCGGCGCTGGAGTGACGGGCTACATCAAGCGGTCGAGGCCAAGGAGAACGTGCGCATCCAAGAGGAGAGCCGCACGATGGCCACGATTACCTTCCAGAACTTGTTCCGCTTGTACAAGAAGCTCGCGGGCATGACCGGTACGGCAGAGACCGAGGCCCACGAGTTCTCGGAGACGTACAAGCTGATGGTGACGGCCATCCCCACCAACAAGCCGAACATCCGCCAAGACGATCACGACGTCGTGTACAAGACCGAGCGTGAGAAGTTCAACGCGCTGACGCGTGACATCTTGACCCATCATGAAGAGGGTCGGCCGGTGTTGGTCGGTACGACCAGCGTCGAGAAGAGTGACGCGATCGCTCGCATCCTCAAGAAGAAGAAGATCCCGCACAGCGTTCTGAATGCCAAGCACCATCAGAACGAAGCCTCGATCGTCGCACAAGCGGGCCAGAAGGGCGCGATCACCGTGTCCACCAACATGGCCGGTCGCGGTACGGACATCATGCTCGGCGGTAACGCCGAAATGATTGCCACCGCGCAATTCAAAGAGACGGGCAAGACGCCCGAGACTCACCCCGAGGAATACGCAGCCCTGCTCAGCGAGGTGCAGGCCAAGTGCAAGGTCGAGCACGACGTCGTGACCGAGCTGGGCGGTCTGTACATCATCGGTACCGAGCGTCACGAATCACGCCGCATCGACAACCAGCTGCGCGGTCGCGCTGGTCGCCAGGGTGACCCCGGCTACAGCAAGTTCTATCTGTCGCTCGAAGACGACTTGATGCGCATCTTCGCCGGCGACCGCGTGAAGAACTTGATGGACCGCATGGGCATGCCCGACGACGAGCCCATCGAGCACCCGCTGGTATCGCGCAGCATCGAGAACGCACAGCGCAAGGTCGAAGAGCGCAACTTCGACATTCGCAAGAACCTGCTCGAGTACGACGACGTGATGAATGCGCAGCGCAAGACCGTTTACACGCTACGTCAGCAGCTGCTACTCGGCCGTTACGCGCCCGAAGAGCACGACGAAAACGGGAAATCTACCGGTGAAATCCGGACCATTCCCGTGGACGAGAAGACCGCCGAGCGCTCGCGCCCGTTGGTCGCGCAGTTGATCGGCATGTACTGCGATCCGCCGCTGCAGCCGACCGGTGACGACGGCAAGTACCGCGCCCCTACCGAGGCGGAGCTGGAGAAGGCGGGTACGCTCGTCGAGCTCCGTTCCTTGCAGAACGACGCCTATCATACCTGGGGTGTGAAGCTGGATCTGGAGACGCGCAAAGAACGCACCCCGATCAGCGTGTACAACGAGATCGTCGAGCTCGTGATCCACGGTCTCTCCGAACAGCGCGAGCGCGTGCTGGATCTACTGGACCGCGTCGTTGGCGCGATGGTGGAAGAGAACTGCCCGCCCAACAAGCAGGCCGAAGACTGGGACTGGAAGGGGATTCACCAAGGCTTCAAGGAGCACTTCCGAGTCGATCCGGATCAGAGCGTCAACGAAATCGGTGACGCAGACTTCCTGGTGCGCGAGCTGTATCGCTTTGGGGAAGCCGCTTTTCTCGAGAAGGAAAAGGAAATCGGCCCGGAGATGCTACTGCGGGCCTTCCGCCGCTTGTACGTGGAGAGCATCGACGAAGCTTGGGTCGAGCACCTCTCCAACATGGAGCATCTACGCGACGGCATCGGCTTGCGCGGATATGGCCAGCGTGACCCCAAGAACGAGTACAAGAAAGAGGGCTACAACCTGTTCTTGAACATGATGGCGAAGATCTCGAGCACGGTGCTCGTGCGCCTGTTCGAGGAGCGCGCGCATCGCCAAGAAGAGATCGCCGCCATCGAGGCCGAAGCCGAGGCGCGTTACCGCGCGGAGCTGGAAGCCGCGGTGGCACGTCACCCGGGTGAATCCGATCCGACTCCCGAAGCCGCTCCGCTCCCGGTTCAAGCGCGCCGTAGCGCGCCACCTGCGCCCAAAATCGGCCGCAATGACTTGTGTCCGTGCGGCTCGGGTAAGAAGTTCAAGAAGTGCCACGGCGCGATCCTGGAAGAGGACGGCGCCGTAGACGACGACGAGACCGAGGACGCACCGGCCAACGCGTGATCGAAGTCTCGAACCTCACCAAAGACTACGGCACCGTGGTCGCGGTGCGTGATCTCTCATTCTCGGTCGGGAAAGGCGAAATCGTCGGCTTTCTCGGCCCGAATGGGGCCGGCAAGAGCACTACTTTGCGGGTCTTGGCCGGGTTCCTGGGTGCCACGAGTGGCCGCGTGCGCATCGCCGGGCATGACATTGCCGAGGCGCCGCTCGCCGCGCGTCGTGCGCTCGGTTACATGCCGGAGAGCGCGCCGCTCTACCCCGAGCTGCGCGTCGTCGAGTACCTGCAGTTTCGCGCTCGGCTCAAGGAAGTGCCTCGCGCCAAGCAGAGCGCAGCCATCGGCAGTGCCATGGAGCGCGCGGGCGTCGGGCACATGGCTGGCACCGTGATCGGGCATCTGTCCAAAGGCTACCGGCAGCGCGTCGCACTCGCCGATGCCTTGGTCAGCGATCCCCCGCTTCTGATTTTGGACGAACCCACCGCGGGCCTCGACCCCAATCAGATCCGTGAGGTCCGAGCACTGATCAAGGGTTTGGGCGGCGATCGTACGGTGCTTCTTTCCACTCACATCTTGTCCGAGGTAGAGGCCACGTGCGAGCGAGCACTGGTCATCGACCGTGGCCGCCTAGTCGCCGAAGGCACGATCGAAGAGCTGCGCGCACGCCAACATTCCAGCACCTTGAGCGTGCGCGTGCGCGATCCGAACGCTAGCGCGGAAGCGACGATCGGGCGCATTTCTGGGCTGAATTTGCAGAGTGTCAACGCCGACCCCGGCTCTGCCGATCGCCGCACTCTACTCATTACGCTGAATGAGGGGCTCGAGCCCGAGACCGCAATCGAAACCTTGGTGCGAGCGCTGACCGAAGCTGGCATCGGCATTCATGCGCTGATCCCAGAGCAGGCATCTCTGGAGCAGATCTTCAGCGAGCTCACGGCTCACGAGAAAATGGCCACGGGCGCGGCCGAGCCAGGAGCCGATTCGTGAACGGCTTCCTGGCCATCTATCGGCGTGAAGTTCTGGGACTGTGGGTGACTCCGCTGGCCTGGGTTCTGCTGACGGTGTTCCTGGTGCTGCAGGGCGCCATCTTCTATTCGATCATCACGCACTTCGCGAGCATGGCCGATGTCTCGGTCGATACCGGCCCGGTACAGGCTTACTTCGGGCAAGAATCGATCTTCCTACTGATGACATTGCTCTTGGTTTGTCCTGCGCTCAGCATGCGCGTGTTCGCCGAGGAGCGCCGCAGTGGCACGATCGAATCCCTGCTCACCGCGCCCGTCACGCCGGCCAGCGTGGTGCTCGGCAAGTACGCTGCCCTGCTCACGACCTACGCACTGATTTGGCTGCCAACCCTACTTTACGTAGTGATTCTGCGCAAAACCGGGGTCGTTGACTGGGGGGTGGTGGGCTCGAGCTACCTGGGCCTGCTCGGCATCGGCGCCGCCTACTTGAGCCTCGGGACACTGATGAGCGCCATGACCAAGAGCCAATTGGTTGCGCTCCTGCTGACCATCTTCCTCGAGTTCGGCCTGTTCATCCTGGGCGTCGGCGAATACATCTTCGACCCCGGCCTATTCCGAGATCTGTGCGCCCACGTATCGATGATGGGGCAGATGGAGGACTTCTCGAAGGGGATCCTCGATTTGCGACGCATCGTGTTCGACGGCACGGTGACTGCGCTGGGGCTGTTCGTAACCACCCGTGTCGTCGATTCCTGGCGGTGGGGATGAGCGCGCCGAGCAGACCCGACAGGGCAGCGAGTGCGCGCGGCGGAGTCTCCCGCTCGTTTCGTGCGTTCGCAGCGCTGGGCGTGCTCGGTGCGGCGCTCTTGGCCGTCAACCTGAACGTGCTCGTCGCGCGCTGGTACAAGCGCTGGGACTTGACGGCGGACCGCTTGTACACGCTTTCGCCAGCCACCTTGAAGACACTGCACGCGCTCGATCAGCCGCTCACCGTGACGGTGCTCTTGAGCCGCGCCGACCCGCTCAGCGTGAGCGTGCGGCAGATGCTGGTTCAATACCGAGCAGAGACGACCAAGCTCACTTCGAAGTTCGTGGATCCAGATCAGAATCCCGCTGAATTCCAGGTCCTTCAGAAGGATTTGGGATTGCTCACGGGGCATGCAGAAGACGGCCGCGTAGTCACCGACGCAAGCTTGGTCATCACGCGTGGCGAACGTCATTGGTTCATCACCAGTGACGAACTGGTGCGCTACGACGACCAGTCTGGCAAGGCTCAACCGCGCTTGGAGCAAGCGCTCACCGAGGGTATCGCCAACGTACTGGGCGACACCAAGGCCAAGGCTTGCTTTGCCACCGGGCACCGCGAGTTGTCGATCGATGACGTCGGCCCAGAGGGGCTCGCAGAGGTGCGCCATCGCCTAGAGAAGAGCAACTTCGAAGTGCTCACCGTGGATTTGGCAGCGCCCGCGGCCCAGCTCGCAGATTGCACGGTGCTGGTGGTGCCCGGGCCGAGCGTCGCGGTGGACGACGCGGCCGCCGCGCGCATCGTCGCTTACATCCAAGCGGGAGGCAGCGCCTACGTGCTCTCTGCTCCGGTGTTGGGCGAAGACAAGCGCGTGCAGCGCTCTGGGCTCGAACCGGTTGCCAGGCTGATTGGCGTCGAGTTCGGGCAAGACTTCATCTTGGAGACCGACGCCGCACTCCGGCTGCCTCGAGGTGCGGGTGAGGTGTTCTTCGCCACGCCCCAAGCCCACGAAGTCACGCGCGGCCTGGAACGCGAAGGCGTGAAGATCGATTCGCGAGTGCTGGTCAGTGGCGCACAAAGCCTGCGAATTTCCAGCAATTCTCCGGCAAAGGCCCTGCTCGCTTCGAGCGATAAGGCGCTCTCCTTGCGCGATCTGAGCGCTCTGCTCGACCCCAATCACAAGGATGATCCGATCGAGCGGGCGACCCGGAGCAACTTCACGCTGGCCGTCGCCGCAGAGCTGCCCAAGCCCGCCGGCTCGACCGCAAAGTACGGGCCGCGCGTGGTGCTCGTGGGGGCCGCGAATCTGGTCTGGTCAAGGAACTACAGCGATTCATCCCTGTACGGCGATCGGCTATTCTCGGAAAACGCCCTGAGCTGGCTCTCTTCCCGCCCCACCCTGGTCAGCGTTCCAGAGAAGACCGAGCACGACGTCGGCCTGTCGCTCAGCGAAGGGACATTGGGCGAAGTCCTGCGTTACGTTTTGATTTATATGCCAGGCTGTTCGGCTGCGCTAGGGACGTTCGTACTGATGCGTCGACGCTCGATCGAAAAGAGATCACGCAAAGACGAGGCGGCGTGAAGGTCTCTTCGGGCACGTTGGTCAGCGTCGGGCTCCTCGTGCTGGCGTGCGCCTCGACCATTGCCTTGGTTGCAACGCAAAACGTGGTGGGCACGAGCGACAACGCAGAGCGCGGTCAGAACTTGTTTGCGTCATTTCGTAGCGAGGACGTGACACGTCTGGAGTTGGTCGCTAAAGGCCCGAAACTGGTGCTCGAGCGCGTCGCAAGCGCCAGCGGATCAGCCCAGTTCCGGCTGGTCGAGCCAGTCAAGGAGGTCGCCGATCCGGCCACGGTAGACAAGTTCTTGTCCGCGCTGGGAAGCGCCCGCGCGTTGCGACCGGTCGAGCAAGGCCCATCCGCGGCCGCGCTCGGCTTGGAGAAGGCCGTGCTGCGCATCACGGCGCACACCGCGAAGCGCTCGTACCAACTCGCGCTCGGCGGCAATGCACCCGCGCCCGAGGGTGCACGTTACGTGCAAGTCAGCATCGACCACGAGGCTCCCAAAGTCGTGGTGATCGCCAAAGCGGTCGCGGACGACTTGGCCATCGAGCTCGACGCATTCCGACTGCGCAGCTTGGTATCCGTGAACGAGGCGGACGTGACGCGGATCGGCATCACTAGCCCAAAGTCGAGCATCGGCTTGCAGCGCAGCTCGGGAACGAACTTCGTGATCGACGCGGAGCAACAGCCGAAGCTATTGGCCAACCGCGAAACGCTGAAGACGCTATTTTTTCAGCTCAGCCGTTTGACAGCAAGCTCGTTCCTCTCGGAATCGGAGGCGGAGGCTGCGCTCGGCGCGTCACCTGCTCATTTCGAGATCGAGCTCAAGGGGGCCCAAGGCAAGCTCCGCTTCGACGTCGGTGGCAGCTGTCCCGGCGATCCCTCGCAGCTGGTCGTCGTTCGGCGCGCGCCGGATATCCAGCGCGCGTGCGCGCCGCGCGAGCTTTCAGCCACGCTCGAGCTAGCGCCTAGCGACTTCGTCGATCGGCGCGCTTTCTCGCTGCACTCGGACGAGGTCGAAGAGCTCGCGATCGAGGCAGGCAAGGGCAAATTTACGCTGGTTCGCAAAGGCAGCGGCTTCGTGCTGCGCACAAACCGTGAGACGCAGGTCGAGCTCGAAGCAGGCAATCAACGCATTGCCGAGCTGCTGGAGGCAGAGGGCGAGCGGGTACCGTTCGAACCTGGCAAGCTGAGCGCTTTCGGGCTGGATCCTGCGCCGTCCTCGGTCACGCTGCGTTCTTCGGCTGCCCGAGACGCCGATGTGGTGCGGCAAGTCGTGCGCATCGGCAACCGCGATCGAGAGGGCAACCTCCTAGTGTACCGCGAACAGGATGGCGTCCTACTGCGCATTCCGCGCGAGCTATCCCGAGGCTTTGCGATCGATTCCACCTTGCTCTATGCGCGGAAGCTGACGGAATTCGGGTTATCGAGCTTCATTTTCGCCAAGATCGAGAACAAGCAAGCCCGACAAGTGCTTCGACGAGAGAACGAGGCCGTACGGCTCGACGAACCCAAAGGCTTCGAGGCGGACGGAGTACTGAGCTCGGACTTGATCCAAGCCCTGGGCGCGCTGACAGCTGAACGCTTCGTGGCAGATCGGGACGATGGTTCGTTCGGCTTGCAGCGTTCTTCGCTTCGCATCCACTTTGCCTTCAAGAACGGCGAAGGACTCGAAGTGGAGCGCCATCTACGCTTCGGTGATGAAACCGCGCTGGGCGTTTTCGCCAGCATCGAAGACGACGGGCCGGTCTTCATTCTGTCACGCTCGGTGCGAGATACCTGCCAGCTGTCGTTGCTCAATCGCGCGGTCTTTCCGACGAGCAGCGACGCCTTCAACGGCATCACGCTGGAAGCACACGGCCGCTCGCTGCGGTTGGTACGTCAGGGAGAGCGCATGATGGTCGCGCCGGGGGGCAGCTTTCCGCAGGATCGCGTGCCACAACTGCTCGAGGCGATCGGCGACCTGCGCTCAGAAGCCGCGCTGCACAGCGGGCCCGCACTCCCCGGCGAGGGTTTCTCTGCCCCCGTTTTGACGCTACGCCTGACGCCCAGGCAGGGCCCGACGCAGACCCTGAGCTTCGGTGGCGGCGACTCGTGGCGGTCCACGAGCATCTACTACGTCCGAGTCAGCAACATCGACGCGACGTTCGTGATGGCCCAAAGCAGGGTCCGCGCGTTGAGCGACGCGCTGTAACGCGCCATCTTCCCGCGTGAGTCAGTTGACCAGCTTCGGCTTGGTCGACGCTTGGTTCCAGATCGCGTCCCAGTTGCGCCGATACTCGTCGGTTGCCACCTGCGCGGGCCCCGAGCGCTGTACGACAGCCGAACGCGGGGCCTCTTGCCGATCGCTCACCTGTTCCGGAGGCTTGAAGTGCGTCTCGACATCACACAGTGCGGGGAAGCTGGCACGCGGCCGAAGCGTCACGACTTCGCCGGTGATTGGCGCGCCCTCACGCAATGGACGAATGGCGCCGAGCTCCAGACGGTCGCCGCGGGCGCGCAATATTTGCAAGCCCTCACCGTCCGGTGTCACCCCGTGGATCAACGCGACATCGGGCGAAGCAGGCGAAGCGGACAACGCGACCGGGGGCTCGGAGCCCGGGTCTTCGCTCGGCTTCTTGGACGTCACCCGTTTGGTCTATCGCAGGCTGCCGACGCCCGCCAGCGACTACGCAAATTGCCCCGGGATTTGCCCCCGCGCTACATGCCGATCGCGGTGCGATACACCCATCCGACGCTGCCTTTGACGTCGTATTTGATGCGGTACCAATCGCCTCGACGGCCCGTGACCGCGATCCGAGTGCCCTGCATGACCCGCGCCACGACCGCGCCGTCACGACTGGCAGACGAGCGCACGAGCGCGACGTCCCACGCGACCGTCGCATGCCCCGATGCCTCGGTCACATCCATGGGTGCGGATTCGCCGCTCGCCGGCGCCGGCTCCCCCTTGCCTGCTTCGGCCTTGGGGAACTCGACCTTGTAAAAGACCGAATACGCCTCGTGCTTGTGAGCGATGCCCACGAGCGACACGTTCGAGAACTCTCTCTTTTCGCACTCGATCAGGGCCTCGGTCTCGGACTCACTGAAGGTGGTGCTCTTGCCGCTCTTCACGTTTCTTACGGCTTGAGACGTGAAGTCCAAATCGAAGCCGAGAGACAGCACACCCTGCAACTTATCCGCGCCCGTGCAGGCGGCCAGGGCTTGAATGTGAGGGCGAGCGAGCCGATCGAACTCGATGCGATCGCACTCTTCCTTGAGCTTCTTACCGTTCGTCTTGCAGGCCAAGAACTGCGGCTCACTGATCTGAAGGCGATCGGTCGGGGCTCCCGCAACGGCTGCAGGTTCTGGTTCGGCAGCAGGCGGAGCGGCAGGCGCCGCCCCTTTTGCGTCGCCCGGTGCGCCCGTTAGATCCGCGCTGCTGCTCTCGGCCGGCTGACTGGGGACGCTCGGGACCAATTTGAAGCCCGCGACCCGCGGCCAAATGATGCCTATCGCAAAGCCGGCGGTCACGATTAGGCCAACCCGCCCAAAGCGCAGGGCTTCCTGCTTTTGGTTGGGAACTTCGATCTTCAGGGGTTGTCGTCGCTCTGCCGGCAAGTGACCTCGCGCTCGCGCTTGGACGCGGGTTCTACCATATGGCCTCGATTGCGACCGTCTGTAACCGTCTGCAATCGAACAAAACTGGCCGTTTTGCCATGATTCGAAGGAACGAGCCGGAATGGCTTTCATCCGGCAAACGATCCGGAGAGGATGACGAGGGCGTTTCCATGAAGTCGTGTCCGCAATGCAAGCTGAAGTACCCCGACGACGCAGCAGGGTGCTTCTTGTGTGGCGGGGCGCTGGTGGCGATCAAAGACCCGCTCATCGGCGTCACCATCGCTGGCCGCTACCAGATCGAAGAAGTCCTGGGCCAAGGCGGCATGGCCACGGTCTACGCCGCGCGTCATCGCTTGGTCGACCGCCCGTGCGCAGTCAAGGTGATGAACGCGCAGTACACCCGCAACGAGGTCATTCGCGAGCGTTTTAGACGTGAGGCCAAGGCTGCCCAGAAGCTCGCTCATCCCAACATCATTGAGATCTTCGACCAGGGTGAAACGCCCGACGGGCTGGTATTCCTGGTCATGGAGCTGTTGCGTGGCGAGACCTTGGCCGACGTGCTCGAACACGGCAAGGTACCGCTCGAACGCGGCCTGCCGATCATGATTCAGATCGCGCGCGCGTTGGCCCGCGCGCACGACTTGGAGGTCATTCATCGCGATCTCAAGCCGGAGAACATCTTCTTGGCGCGCCTGCCTAATGGTGCGGATCAAGTCAAGCTGCTCGACTTCGGCATTGCGCGGTCGATGCAAGACTCGCGGCTGACCGGAGCCGGCGAGGTGTTCGGTACTCCTCAGTACATGGCGCCGGAACGCATCACCTCGATCGAGGCAGGGCCGGCCGCCGATCTGTATTCGCTCGGCGTCATCATCTACGAGATGGTGACCGGCACCTTCCCTTTCGACGCCAGCGACATCACGACCTACTTCATCAAACATTTGAAGGAAGCGCCGGTCTCGCCCAAGAAATACGACGCTTCGATCCCGACGGAGTTGGAGCGCTTGGTGATGGAGTGCTTGGCGAAAGACGCCAAGGATCGTCCGGTCGACGCGCACCGGGTGAACGCGGACTTGATGAACATCGCGGGAGCGATCGGGCTTCGGATTCCATCCGACGCCTTCGGCGACGACCTCGAATCGCGCGCCCCCGCCAAGACACTGCCGCCGGTGGCGATCGATCGCTGGGTGAAACGCACCGCTCTGTTCGAACAAATGCTGGGCATTGCCTTCGCAGGCGAGCGACCGAGCCAGCTCGATCAATTGCTGGCAGAGGTCAAGGAATTGGTACTCCAGATCAGCGAGCTGCGAGCCAAAGCCATCACCGAGCAGCGCGCGCTCGAGACGATCGAGGCGCGCGGGCGCGAAATCAGGCAGCGTCTCGGACATGCCGTGGATGCGCTCGGCGTCGATGCCAGCAAGGCTCGCGACGAATCGAAGGCCGCGTTGGCAGGCGCAGCCGCCCTCACGCTCGACATGGAGCGTCCAGCGCAGGAGCTGAAGCGTCGCGTGATCGAGGTCATGCGCTGGGAAGGGCGCTCCGCATTCGTGGAGCCGTATCGGGAACTAGCCACCGCCTACCGTGAGTGCGCCGATGTGGTCGACATCTGGTTGGCCAGCAAGCAGCGACTCACGGACGCCGAGTCGCGCGTAGCGGCTCGACGCGGAGAGGTCGAGGACCTCGAATTCCAGATCCGAGAGCTGCGCTCGGTGCTGGCAAGAAACGAAGAAGAGCTCGAGCGTGAAGTGGGCGATCGCCGCAAAGTAGTCAGCGAGCTCGGACCGCGCGCCGATGATTTGGAGGCGCTGCTGCTAGAGCGAGCAACGCGGTTTTGCACGCCACTTCGCAATCGGCGTGAGCTTTCACCTCTATTTCAAGAGCTGGAATCTGACGCTCAGACCTGAATCCATCGCGTAGCTTTTTGCTACGCGATGGATTCAATTTGTTGCTGGACAGCGCAGTCCTCTCAGCTAAGTCTATCGAACTCGAAGATGGGATCCGACAGGGGCGATGGGGAGAAGCCGCGTCTCGCGCGGCGGTTGGTGCTGAAGTCTTTGGCGGCCGGCGCGGCGCTCTGGCAGCCCGCTTGTGGCGCTCCACCCACGGAAGCGTCCGCCATCGGCACGCATCGCATCGTGCCCGCCAAGCCGATCGAAACCCCCACTCGAATCGAGAATCGCTTGCCAGGCACGCGCGATTTCGCCTTGCAGCGTCCCGCCTATGAGCGACAAGTCGAGGGCTACGCTTCCACCACTTCGGCTCGGCTCGGAGATGCCGTAAAAATCGCCGTCAACGTCAGCCACGCCCAGGGCGTGCGTTGGGATCTATATCGTATCGGCTACTACCAGGGGCTCGGCGCGCGCTTGGTCAGCTCGGGCCCAGCCGTCCAGGTCGGTCCCCAACCGGAGCCGAGCATCAACCCAAGTACTGGCTTACTCGAATGCGCTTGGGCAACGGCCTTCGAGCTGACCGTGGATGCGAGCTGGCTGAGCGGCTACTACCTGCTCAAGCTTACTTCGGACGATGGCTTCGAGAGCCATGTTCCTCTGGTGATTCGCGAGTCCGGGCGGACCGCACCGCTCTTGATGCAAGCCAACGTGACGCGCTGGCAAGCCTACAATCTTTGGGGCGGGGTCAACCTGTACGTGAACCACACACCCTCGCCGAAGGTATTCACCGCCCTGCGCGGCTATCAAGTGAGCTTCGACCGCCCGTATGCCGCCACCCCTGATGCCAGCATGTTGATCGAGCATTCGATGGTCCGCTGGTTGGAGCAGCACGGCTACGACGTTGCCTACGTCACGAACATCGATATCGACAGCGAGCCGGAACTGCTGGAAGGCCGCCAGCTCTACATGACGGCAGGGCATGACGAGTACTGGTCGCTCACCGAGCGCAATGCGCTGCAAGATGCACGTGACCAGGGATTGTCGATGGCTTTCTTTTCGGGCAATACCGCCTACCGCCGTATCCGGCTCGACCCCTCGGCTCTAGGCGTCCCACGGCGCGTCATCACTTGCTACAAGGATGCTTCGCTCGATCCCCTGCGCGACGCACCGGACAACACGGCCAACTACAACGACGCGCCTCACCCGCGTCCCGAGAATGGAATGCTGGGCGTGCTCTGGGCGGGCTGGGGTACGTTGGAAGGCTTCCCTTACGTCGTCAGCGCGCCTGATCATTGGATCTACGAGGGGACCGGCGTCAACGCCGGCGACTCGCTGGGCAGCATCGTGGGCTACGAGTGGGACATGGTCTCGAACAATCATGTTTCGCCGGCGAATTTGGAAGTAGTTGCAGCCTCGCCAGCGCTACACGAATACGGTTACACGTCACAGCATCATTCGACGGTGTTCTATCCAACACCGGCCAGCTTCGTGTTCGCGGCCGGCACCATCGGGTGGGCCAGGGGCCTTTTCGATGAAGGCGTCGCCAACGTGCGCGTCCATCGAGTCACGGAGAATATTCTGGCGCGTGCGGGGTTGCTCCCCGAAGCGCCTGTGCAGCGTCCTGCGATTGCTGAGTACGCGCTGAGGATTGTTGCTCGATCGCGCGTCGTCGCGGGCACCGGGAAGCCGGGCCACGAAGACGGCAAAGCAACGAACGCAAGGTTCCGCTCCCCCTCGGGCCTTGCGGTCGGGCCCGACGGAGACCTCTACGTATGCGACACTGGGAACAATCAGGTTCGGAAAATCTCTAGCGATGGACACGTATCGACAGTGCTCGGCACGGGCGATATCAAACTCCAAACGCCCACCGGTATCGCAGTCGACGAGGGCGGCAACGTGTACGTGTCCGACACTGGCACCAGTCGCATCATCTACTTGGGCAATGATGGCTCTTCATCGGTCTTGTCCGGTCGAGCGCACGTTCAAGATCGTACGGACGATCCAGATCGAGGCAAGGCTCGCTTCAACCTCCAGCGTGGCCTGACCATTGACGCCACCAGTATCTACATCGCTGATTTCCGGAACGACTCCATCCGTCGGATGGACCGGACCACTGGCGCGGTGAGCACCATCGTGACGTACGCGGGTGGCCCGACCGCCGTTACCGTGGGGCCGGATGGCAGCCTCTACTACCTCGCGACCTGGTTAGGAGCGATCATCCGCGTATCCTCGCGCGGCGAACGCACGGTCCTCGCGAACAAGACTCAGATCTTCGGCGACCGGGACGGCCCGGGCGCTCGAGCCGCGCTACGCCCAGCAGATGGTCTGATACTCACGCAAGACGGACTGGTGTTCACGGATACCGGCAACAATCGCGTGCGCGCGCTCGTACTCGACGAGCAAAACACCGTAGTGACCCTGCTCGGGAACGGACGCGGCGGGGACGCCGTCGGAGACGGCTCCGTCACCGAACTCTGCCTGCCGCGCGCGATCGCAGCCGTGTCCGACGGATACGTAGTCGCTGACACGATGAACCATCGGATCCTACATTTCAGCAACGATCCCGGCTCGGCGTTCAGACGCTAAGACACTGAAATCATTAAGATATAGCGCCCCCTTCAGTGACCGTTGGGGATGGCCGTTGGTCCCCGTTCAGGGGTCAGCAAAACGCTGGCCGCCCTTCCCGGGACCGCCGATGCACAGCGAAGTCGAAGTCGCTCAGACCCGTAAGCCGAACAGTGGGGTGCCTGCTGCGATTCGCAGCGAGCTCGAGTCGAGGTTGAATGCGGGTAGCTTGGAGCTGCCGCTCTTGCCGGGCGTGGCGATGGAGATCACCTCCGCCGCCGCAAAAGAAGAAGTAGACACGCGCACCATCGCCGACATGCTGAAGCGGGATGCAGCGCTCTCTGCGCACGTGCTGCGCATCGTCAATTCGCCGGTGTATAGCCCGCGCGCGCAAATCGTCAGCCTGCAGCAGGCAGTGGCGCGCGTTGGCGCGGTCAAGATCCGCGAGATCGCCTTGGTGATTGCCTGCCGCACCGGGGTGTTCAAGGCCAAGGGCTACGAAAAACAGATCGACGAGGTGTTCAGTCACTCGATCGGCACCGCGCTTTTCGCGCAGGAGATCGCGCGCAATACGAGAAACAACGTCGAAGACGCGTTCTTGTGCGGACTGCTACACGATGTCGGACGCCCAGTCTTGCTACAAGCGCTGGTCACGCTGTTACGCGACGCCAAGGTCGTCGCCGACACCGAGGCGGTCCTCGGGTTGGTCGCAGAGCTTCACGAGGCCGCGGGTTCCGCGCTCGCCAAAGCTTGGAAATTGCCGGAAACGGTCGTGAGCGCGCTGGCAAAACACCACGCCTTGCAGCCCGAGCAAGAGAGCGTACCCGTGCGCATCGTGTCGTTGGCAGATCGCTTCGCTCACCTGGCGTCCGAGGGTACGCTCACGAGTGACGCGCTGTTGGGCCACCCCGCGCTCGCGGCACTCGAAATTTACCCCGACGTTTTGGACAAGATCCTCAAGCGCGCAAGCGTAGTCAAAGAAACGATCGGAGTCATGTCGTGAGCGATAGCTTCGATCTGATCGTCATTGGCGGCGGACCCGCGGGCCAGAAAGCGGCCGTGCAGGGCGCCAAGCTGGGGCGCAAGGTGCTGCTCGTCGAGCGTTCCCGATCCGTCGGCGGCGCGTGCGTTCGTTTCGGAACCATTCCGAGCAAGACGTTGCGTGAGACGGCGCTCGCGCTCGGCAAGTTCCGACGTCTCACCTCACACGTCATGGACGTGAAGATGCCGGAGCACACCCAGATCGAGAGCTTGATGACGCGCAAGGAAGAGGTCATCGCTTCACACGAAAGCTACATGGGCGCGCAGCTCGCACGAAACGGCATCGAGCAAGCGCAGGGCGTGGCCCGCTTCGTGTCTGCCCACGAGCTAGAGATAGCCGACATCTCCGGCGGAAAACGCCGGGTCACCGCGCCCTTCTTCGTAATCGCGACGGGCTCTTCGCCCCGCACGCCAGACGACGTGCCCATCGATCACGAACACCTTCTGGACAGTGATTCGATCCTCTCCGTCTCGTACCTTCCCGAATCGATGACCGTGCTGGGCTCGGGGGTGATTGCCTGCGAGTACGCTTCTATCTTCGCAGCGCTGGGTTCCAGGGTGACGGTCATCGACCGCTCACCGCGGCCGCTCGCCTTCCTCGACCCGGAGATCGGCGCGCACTTCACGCGTCAATTGCAGCAATTCGGCGGCCAATATCTGGGTGGGCGCAAACTGGTCAGAGTCGCTTGGGACGGGCTATCGATGGTCGAAACCAAGCTCGACGATGGGCAGCTGGTGCGAAGCGAAAAGCTGTTCTGCGCGCTGGGACGTATCGCGCAAGTGCAGGGTTTGGCGGTGGAGGTGGCGGGGATTGGGCTCACCCCACGCGGTCTGATCGCAGTCGACGAGCACGGGCGCACTGCGGCGCAGCACATTTATGCAGTTGGCGACGTGATCGGCCCGCCTGCACTGGCCTCGACCTCGATGGACCAGGGTCGGCGCGCAGTGTGTCACGCATTCGGAGCCGAAGTGGGGGCTGCGCGCGAGGCGACTCCGACAGGGATCTACACCATCCCCGAGCTCGCCAGCGTTGGCCTGACCGAAGCAGAAGTCACGGAGCGTCATGGCAGCGCCTTGGTCGGTCGCGCGAATTTCAAAGAGGTTGCGCGTGGGCAAATCTCAGCGGCGGAAGACGGCATGCTCAAGCTAGTCGCCCATCCCGACACGGGCGTGATCCTGGGCGCTCACGCGGCTGGGGAGACAGCCGCGGATCTCGTGCACATCGGTCAGATGGCGATCCTCGGTGGGATGACCTATCACACGTTCATCGACGCGATCTTCAACTTCCCGACCTACGCAGAAGCGTACCGGATCGCCGCTCTCGACATCTTCGGCAAGCGTGCACAGCGGATCGCGGCGGAGTGAACGCTGCCGCGCGCGCCTCAGAGCCCGTGGTCCTCGAGCTTGTAGTAGAGGCTGCGCCGACTGATCCCCAGTAGGCGCGCGGCTAGATTCTTGTTTCCGCTAGCGCTGGTCATGGCTCGTTCGATCGCGCGGCGTTCGGCTTTGCGCAGGGCTTGTTCGAGCTCGAGCGCGGTTTGGTCGAGGTCGACTTTGGGCGCAAAGCCGGATGCTTCGGCGAAAGCGAGCGCGCCTGGCTTTTGGCGAAGTTCGCGGCCGACGTCTGCAGCTCCGATGCGTGGACCCGAACCGAGCACTACCAGCCGTTCGACCACATTTTGCAATTGGCGCACGTTGCCCGGCCAAGGTTCGGCGGCCAAAAGTGAGAGCGCATCGGCATCGAACGCGGGCGCGCGTCGGCCGTTCGCAGCCGCCACGCTGGTGCAGAAATGAAGGGCCAAGGTTTCGATGTCGGTTCGGCGGGCGCGCAGCGGTGGAACCCAGAGCGCGACCACGTTCAGGCGATAGAACAGATCTTCGCGGAACTTTCCTTCGCGGACCAACGCTTCGAGGTCGCGATGCGTGGCGGTGACGAAACGCACGTCGGCGGACAGCGTTTCGGTGCCGCCGAGCCGCTCGTAGCGGCGGTCTTGCAGCACGCGCAGTAGCTTGACCTGGGTTGCCGGGCTGATGTCCCCAATCTCGTCGAGGAACAGCGTGCCGCCCTCGGCGAGTTCGACGCGACCTGGCTTGCGTGCCGTAGCACCCGTGAAGGCGCCGCGCTCGTAGCCAAAAAGCTCGCTCTCGAGCAGCTGGTCCGGCAAGGCTGCGCAATGCACTTTGACGTACGGGCCCGCTCGCCGGGGCGAATACTCGTGAACCAGCCGGGCCACGAGCTCTTTGCCAGTTCCGCTCTCACCGCGCACGAGCACGGTCGCGATGCCATCAGCGGCACGGCGTAGCGTGCGCTGCAGATCTTGCATCGCTTCCGAGCGGCCGATCAGTTCGACGGTGGGAGTGAACACGCGCGAGCGGGGCGGCTCTTCTCCGCTCGGTTGTACGCTCCGCAGCGCTTTGGCAAGGACGTAGGCGACTTCGTCGCGCTCGACTGGTTTCCGGAGGAAATCCGCGGCCCCTGCCCGCACGGCTGCCGCACCGTCGCCCGCTCGCTCGCCGTCGACCAGGACGATCAGCGGGAGCTCGTGACCGCGTTCGAGTAGCGCCTTCGGCAAAGCTGCGGACGACCAATCAACCAGGGCCGCGTCCACGATCAGCACGTCGTGCGAGCCCTGATCGAGGGCATCTAGTGCTTCCGCCGTGCTCTTGACCCGACGTCCCCGAGCGCCGGTCTCGAACAGCAGGGCTTGCAGCGCCGAGGCACTGTGGTCGTCTGCAGTTGCGATCACGAAACTCGGCTGTTCGCCCATCACTTCCACTTATCTCGGAGCCGGACGCCGAAAGCAAGGCCGCGTGCACGGGCTTGCACAGCTTCGCAGAGTTCTGCAAACGAGCCGTGCAAGCGCGTGCACAGAAGCGCGTGCGATCCGGCAAATTGGCGGCTTTTGTATGAGATCCGCGATGGCACGCCGGTTGCTCTAGACCAATCAGCGCGTGACGCACACCGACCAAGCTACCCCTCGGTCGCCGCGCTCTCGAACCAGCTTTTCTCCTCGGAGGACTGTCTCATGGCCCGCTCATACCTACACACATCGTTGGCACTCTTGGCTTTCGTTTCCGGCTGCGGCGGCGCGGCCCAGCCGACCACTGACACGGGGCAACCCGACATCGCGGACCCGACGGCTGCCGCGGAGCCGAGCACGGACAACGACGGTGATGGTTTTTCAGCGGATCAGGATCTGTGTCCCAACACCCGTGCGGGGGTCGCCGTCGACGGCAACGGCTGCTCGCTTGTCCAGCGCGAGGCCCAAGCGAGCAGCGCAGCGGCCGAGGAGAATGGCTCATCGAGCAATGGCGCAAGCGGCCCCAGCGCTGACCCCAAGACCAACGGCGCCCGAGTATCACTCGTCGACGGCACGGTTGCCCCCAACGGCTTCGCCGTATTCGTGCTCGATCCTCAGGGTGCGCTGCCAATCACCCTGCGCACGTTGGCAAGCAACGTGACCAAGCTCGAAAACGGCTTCGCACTCGAAGGCACGGTCACGGTCGATGTGCCGGGCAACGCTCACGTGACGTTGGCCGAAGCCAAAGTCTCACTCAGCTACGACTCAGCCAAGGGCGCTGGGCTGCAACACTTCGATGGCTCGGTTCGCCTACCTTTTCCAGCGCTTGGCTTCATGCGAGGCGTGAGCGTGAGCGACCCGGTATACGCCGCAGTCGGCTACGACCTTGGCAAGCAACTGACCAACGTAGATGCGCCGATCGAGGCGGACCGCAAATACCTGTACTTCACATTCTCCGCAGCCTTCGAGGCCAAAGTGGGAGACATGACAGTGTCGGGCGCAAAGAACCAAAGTGTCACCATGACGCTCGATCCGTCGGACCCGTCGTTCTTCGTGCGTGCCTCGTTGGGCGGGTTGATGGGCCCGGTGGATGACGCGAGTGTCGGCTTCTCGATCGGCGGTCACCTAGCCTTCACACCGGAAAACACCTGGGGCATCGACGGACAGGCGGCTAGCTTCGACGGGCAGCTGTGGATCGGGGGCAAGATCAACCTCAACGATCTGAAATTGCCGATCGCGATCGGAGGCAACACGGTCGTCGATCTCGACCCGAAGGAGAGCGGTAAGACTTTTTTCGAAAGTCCCGCGAGCGGCTTTCAGTTCGGCTCCAACTCGGAGCTGGACGTGAGCATCGATGCAGGCGCCTTGGCCTTCGAAATCCCAGTGGCGCAGAGCACGATCGTGGGCCGAATCGTCGGCAGGTCTGGCTCGGCGGACTACAGCGGAACCGTCAAGGCCGGCAACGGTTGGATGCCGGACGCGGTGCCGCTCAAGAATACGCAACAGCTGAAAGCCGCCGGACACGCCAGTACACAACTCACCGATACCTACTTCGCGGCCGAAGGCGACCTGTCGCTCGATGCCGGCAAGCTGGGGCAATGGACAGGTCTCGACTTGAACGACTTGGCGATTGCGAGAGCCACCCTGAACGCCGACAAGGACGGACTCACGGTGACCGGCACGGCGTCCACCAGCATCTCCCCGTACATCTCACTCGAGGGCGACTTGGCGACGGCCGGCTTCTTCAACGGCAAACCCAAAGATTGGTATGTCACGCTCGATGGACGCTTCGCTGTCAGCGGCATCGACTTGTCGGGGGACGCTCACGCTCGCATCGATCGACAGGGCATGCGGGTGACCGGCAAGTTCGAAACACCCATCTCGCGGATCGCCATGTCCGGCAGCATCAGCAAGTCTGGAGTAGATCTGGAGGGCAATGCCAAAGTCACGATCCCAATCGTCGGCGGCAAAGAAGTTGCGCAATGGGTGACCGACGCCGCGGTCTGCGGCTACGAAACCGTGACCGATGCCGCGGTGTGTGGCTCACAGACGGTCGCGAACGGCACGCTCTGCGGATACAACACCGTAAAAGACGCCTCCGTGTGCGGTACGACGATCGTGAACGACGCCGCGCAATGCGGAACGAAGACGGCGCAAGACGGCGCCGTGTGCGGCTACCACACGGTAACCAGTGGCGCCGAATGTGGGTACGATGTGATCACCTCCTGCGCTTCGTGCGTCTCGGTACTTTGGGGTGGCAGCTGCAACTGCGGACAGACCGCCAAGAGCTGCAACGTGGCATCGAGCTGCACCGTCGCCAACTCTTGCAGCGTCGCCGCGACCTGCAACATCGCCAAGACTTGTGATGTGCCCAAGTCTTGTCAAAAAGTGAAGAGCTGCGAGACCAAGGTCACCGTCCCTGACTTCAATTACGGTTCCTTCCAAGGCGTGGTCGACGTCAAGATTGGCAACAGCGGCCTCGAAGGCGCGGTCGGGGGTCAATACTGCCCGACCAGCGGCAGCTGCACGACTCTAGCCGGTGGCCGGATCGAACTATCGAGTGGCAAGCCCGAAGCGTGCATCACGGTGCCCGGTGTGGGCGAGGTTTGCGCGCCGTTCTGATCAATCGCGAAAGTGCGAACCAGACGTGGATTCTAACGGGTCCGCGCTTTCGCCTTTTTGTGAGGCTCACTGTGCACGAGCAACTCCTGCACGGTGCCGCGGCGAGTAGCATTGGAATTGATGGCGCGGGTGGCGTGCACCGTGTGCGTGTCGAATGCCCGATAAAGCTCGCGGGTTTCCGGCGTATCGGAGTTCGAAAGCAAGGTCTTTACGCCGCGCTTCGTCAAGCGCGCGAAGGTGGCCGCCAAGCGCGCGTGCTCGGCCGAGGTGAATGCCACGGAATGGTAGGCAGCGAAGCTCGCCGTCTTCGACACGGGCACATACGGCGGATCGAAATACACGAAGTCCCCGCGCTTGGCCTTCTTGCAGGACGATTCGAAATCCTCGACCGCAAGTTCGACGCCCTGCAGCGCCTCCGCAGCCGCCAACAAGCGCGGCCGATCGAGGATCCGCGGATTCTTGTAGCTGCCGTAGGGTACGTTGAACTCGCCACTGCTGTTCACGCGATACAAGCCATTGTAACCGGTTCGGTTCAGATAGATCAGGCGCGCGGCGCGAGCCGAGTCTTTACCGGGTCGCTTGGCGCGCACCTTCTCGCGCACCAGGTAGTAGGTCTCTTTGCTGAGCTCGAGCGCCTCGAGTTTCTCGAGTTCGGCGATGACCGAGGCGGCGTCGTCACGCAATGCGCTGTACACGCGAATCAAATCCGCGTTCATATCGCTGAGCCGCGCGTGCTCGAACTTGTTGCGCGCGAACAGAGCAAAGAAGACTGCGGCGCCCCCCGCGAACGGCTCGTAGTACTTCTCGATGCGTCCCGGAAACGAGCTCTCGACGAAGGAAAGAATCGGATCGAGAAGCTGGCGTTTGCCACCGGCCCATTTCAGGACCGGCTTTACGTCGGCTCGGGGTTGCATACGAACCCGAGCGTCTACCATGGGCGGAACGCGCAGTACCAGCGGACTCGACTGCCTGGCCGAAACCGAAACGGAATCGACCCGCAACACCAGGAACACACGCCACGGCAGCCAATGGCATGAATGAGCTCACGTGGCGACTTCGAACGCCTGCCGATGATCGACGTCTCCGGCTTGGAAAGCGCGGATCTAGGGACCCGCCGCAGAACCGCACTGGAGCTCGACCGCGCGGCTCGGAGCTCGGGCTTTTTCTACGCGGCGCAGCATGGCTTCGCGCCGTCACTTATCGACGGTCTCGAGGCCGCCGCCGCCGAGTTCTTTGCCTTACCCGAGCCACTCAAGCAGCGTTACTACATCGGCGGATCGACGAACCATCGTGGCTACGTACCGCCCGGCGAGGAGGTCTTCTACGCCGGCTCCAAGGACACCAAAGAGGCGTTCGACCTATCGCTCGACTTGCCCGATTCCGATCCGGACTATCGGGCGGGCAATCGTCTCTTGGGGCCCAATCGCTGGCCGACCGAGGTTCGGGATTTTCGGGAGCGAGTCTACGCTTACTACGGTGCCGTGACGGCGCTGGGTCGTCGGCTATTGCGAGGCTTCTTGCTCGCGCTGGATCTGCCGGAAGACCACTTCGACGGCGTACTGCTCAAGCCGCCGTCGCAGTTGCGCTTGATCCACTACCCGTTTTCAGCGAGCGCGCTGGATGCGCCGGGGATCGGCGCGCACACCGACTACGAGTGTTTCACGATTTTGCACGCCACTTCGCCGGGGCTCGAGGTGCTCAATGCCAGAAATCACTGGATCGATGCGCCGCCCATGCCGGGCGCGTTCGTGATCAACATTGGCGACTTGCTCGAGGTACTGAGCAACGGCCGCTGGGTCTCGACGGCACACCGCGTGCGCAAAGTGACCGAAGAGCGTTACTCGGCGCCTCTGTTCTTCAACCTCGATTACGACGCGGAAATTGCGCCCGCTCCTCATCTAGTGCAACTTGACGGCGAAGCGCGCTATCCGAGCGTGCGCGCCGGTGAGCACTTGCTCGCGCAAACCGCGCAGAGCTTCGTGTACATGAAGGAGCAAATTGCGCGTGGCGAAATGCAATTGCCGACCGGGGCGCTCGGTTTGGCGTCCTTCGCCAAGGAGCGCGCCGAGCGCGCCGAGCAGCCACGATCGGCAGCGGCCAACACGGTGGTTGGATGAAGCTTTCACTGTTCGCGAGCGCCTGGGCGTTCGGTGGGCTCGCGGCCTGCCAACGCGAGGTCGAAAGCGGCATCTTCGACGGCGTCGAAGGCCCGCCCCCCGAGACTGCCGCCCAGGCCAATGAGCTATCTCGCAGTGGCTTGCCTTATATTGCCGAGATCTGTAGCGGCGGCTCGTATGCACCGGCTTCGTCAGTCAGTGTCGAGAGCCACTTCCAGGACTTTCGCAGCCAGGTGAGCCACGCGCTGGAAGCCAACGCGCTCTTTTGCAGTTGCTTGGTCGGTTCCGACAGCTGGCCACTTCCGGTCGCAATCGACTTCTTCGGCCGCGCGCTGGAGTTCGGCAAAATCGTGGGAACCGAGCTCAGCTTCGAGACTCATCGCAGTCGCCCGACATTTCATCCTTGGCTGACCGCGGAGCTCTTGCGTGCGTTGCCCGAGCTGCGCTTGACCTGTGATTTCAGTCATTGGTGCGTGGTGTGCGAGCGACTGCCAGATGACGAGGCCGTGCTCGAACTGGCCATCAGTCGCGCTCGCCACGTGCATGCGCGTGTTGGCTACGCGCAAGGCCCTCAAGTGCCCGACCCACGTGCACCAGAGTATGAGGCGGAATTGCTGGCACACGAGGGTTGGTGGCGGCGCATCGCGATCGCGGCAGCGAAACGCGGGCAGGCTTCGCTGACGGTAACACCGGAGTTCGGCCCAGACGGCTATCTGCAGCAAGCCCCGTTCAGCAAGCGCCCCGTGGCCGATCTCGGCGAGCTGAACCGCTGGATGGCGCAGCGTCAGCGGGCGAATCTCTGTGAGGCGCTCGGATCCGCCCCGCTCGAAGCCAGCTAGCCAAGCACCGCTACGGAAAAGCTCGCGAAGCGAGCCGTTCATGTGCCAGCAACCGCGCTGCGCCAGGCATCGGGCAACCTACGTCTGTGGTCGGAGGGCGCCGCGGCATGCCGCTTCGGCGCGAAGCATGGGCTCGTAACCGGTGAGCGTCGTCATGACCGAAAAGAAAACAGTAGGGAGTGTCACGTACCAAGAGGCGGGGCAGGAGTACTTCGAGAAGCGCGGCTTGAAGCGACACGCCCGCATTTGGTCGCTCTGGGCGTTGGGCGTTGGAGCGGTAATTTCTGGGCAATTCTCCGGCTGGAACTTCGGCATCGCCTCGGGCGGCTGGGGCGGCCTGTTCATCGCGGCGTTGATCGTAGCGGTGATGTACTTGGGCCTGAGCTTCTCATTGGCGGAGATGTCGCCCGCGATGCCGCACACGGGCGGCGCTTATTCATTTGCCCGCAGCACCATGGGGCCATGGGGTGGCTTCGTCACGGGCCTCGCGGAGAGCATCGAGTACGTGATGACTCCGGCGGTGATCGTGTTCTTCATTGGCTCGTATCTGACGGGCATTTTCGAAACACCACCCGCTTGGCAACCCGCGTGGTGGGTGGGCTCCTACGTGGTGTTCGTGCTGTTGAACTATTGGGGAGTCTCCCTGTCGTTCAAAGTATCGGTCGTAGTCACGGTGCTCGCACTTGCCGTGCTGGCGGTGTTTTGTATCAGCGCGCTGCCGCACGCAGACTTCAACCGTTGGGCGTTGAACGTGGACGTGGGTGCCGACGGCAAGCTGATCGAATTGCCCAACGGCGGCGGGCCGTTCTTGCCCTTTGGTCTAGGTGGCGCGTTCAGCGCGATGCCATTCGCGGTCTGGCTATACTTGGCCATCGAGGAGCTACCGCTGGCGGCCGAGGAATCGCACGATCCCAAGAAAGACATGCCCAAAGCGTTGTTGCTCGGCATCTCTACGCTGATCTTCTCCGGGCTATCGGTGATGGTTCTGAACGCTTCGATCGGCGGCAGCGAACCTGGACAGATGCACGGCGCGTATTCGCTCGCCACCGCGGCCGAGCCGTTGCTCGACGGCTTCCGTGTGCTGTACGGCGCGGGCATCGCCAAGCTGCTCTCGCTGTTTGCAGTGATCGGGCTGATCGCCAGCTTTCACACCATCATCTTCGCCTACGGGCGTCAGATTTATTCGCTCTCGCGCGCCGGCTACTACTTGCCGTTCATGTCCATCACGCACGGCTCGCGCAAGACGCCATACATGGGTCTGCTCACCGGCACGGGCATTGGCCTCCTAGTGTTGATGGTAGTTTGGTTCTCGCGCGGCCCGGAAGAAGGCGGCGCGATCATCGGCGGCACCTTGCTCAACATGGCGGTTTTCGGGGCGATGATCTCGTACACGCTGCAGGGCCTGTCGTTCATCCTGCTACGCCTGAATCTGCCCGATATTCCACGACCTTACCGTAGCCCGTTCGGAATCACCGGCGCCGCGCTGACGGTCGTTATCGCGCTTTGGACCATGTACTACCAGTTTCGCGACCCCGCGTATGTGAAGGGAGTGTACGCTGCTCTAGCCTGGTACGTCGCTGGGCTCGCCTATTTCGGACTATTTGGACGACATCGCCTGGTACTTTCTCCCGAGGAGCAATTCGCAATCAGCAAGGGAACCCTGGTCGAGAAAGAGACCTCAACAGAAGAAGCAGCCGCCGTCCTGCCCGGGGCGGGTGCCTGAAAGTCAGCCTACCCACATGCCTGGTCGCTTCACGTGCACGCTCTTCGGCCGCAGCTACACCTTCGCCGATTTGCGCGAGTTGATGGCAAAGGCAACGCCCAAACGCTCCGGCGACCAGCTCGCCGGAGTGGCCGCAGAGTCAGCCGAAGAGCGAGTAGCGGCACAAATCTGCCTGGCCGAGGTACCGCTCACGCGATTTCTGCAGGAGCCACTGATCCCGTACGAGCTCGACGACGTCACGCGGCTGATCATCGACACGCACGACGCTTCGGCGTTTGCCCCGGTCTCGGGGCTCACGGTCGGCGAGTTTCGCAATTGGCTCCTGGCCTACGAAACCGACACGCCAGCTTTGCAAGCGCTCGCGCCGGGGCTGACCCCAGAAATGGTGGCCGCGGTCACGAAGCTGATGGGCAATCAGGACTTGGTGCTGGTGGCCCGCAAATGCAGCGTGGTCACCCGCTTTCGCTCGACGATTGGCCTACCCGGCACGCTCGCGGTTCGGCTGCAGCCCAATCACCCAGCGGACGACCCCCGCGGCATCGCGGCCTCCATTTTCGACGGGCTGCTATACGGCTGCGGCGACGCGGTGATCGGTATCAACCCGGCAACCGATAGCTTGAGCGCGATCGAAACCCTGCTGCGCTTGCTCGATGAGCTGATCGCGCGGCATGCCATCCCCACGCAGTCTTGCGTGCTCGCGCACGTCACTACTCAGCTGGAGGCGCTGCGCCGCGGCGCCCCGCTGGATCTCATGTTCCAATCGATCGCGGGTACGGAATCCGCCAATCGAAGCTTCGGCGTTTCGCTCGGCCTTTTGCGCGAAGCTCAAGATGCCGCGCTCTCACTGCGCCGCGGAACCATCGGCACTGACGTGATGTACTTCGAGACGGGACAAGGCTCTGCTCTCTCGGCTGGCGCGCATCACGGTGTCGATCAGCAAACGCTAGAAGTTCGAGCCTACGCCGTTGCTCGCCACTACAAGCCTCTCCTGGTCAACACGGTGGTCGGCTTCATCGGCCCCGAATACCTGTACGACGGCAAGCAGATCATCCGCGCCGGGCTCGAAGATCACTGCGCGGGAAAGCTGCTCGGCCTGCCCATGGGCGTGGACGTCTGCTACACGAACCACGCCGAAGCCGACCAAGATGACATGGATACGCTGCTCACCTTGCTCGGCGTGGCAGGCTGCAACTACGTGATGGGCGTACCCGGCGCAGATGACATCATGCTCGGCTACCAATCGACGTCATTTCACGATAGCCACTACCTGCGGCAAGTCCTGGGCCTACGACCGGCTCCAGAGTTCGAGCAATGGCTGATCCGCATGCGCATCGCCAACGAACAGCGGCGCCTGCTACCCGTGGGCACTGGGCACGAACTCTTGCTCGACACCCTGGCCGGAGGCAGTTGAGATGGGCACGCTTGAAAAACGCGACCCGTGGCTCGCGCTCTCGCGCTTGACCGCAGCCCGGATTGCGCTCGGCCGCGCGGGCGGCAGCGTGCGCACGGAAACCCTGCTGGATTTCCGCCTGGCCCACGCTCGAGCAAAAGACGCAGTCGAACTGCCATTCGACGCCGCAGCGCTCGCCTCTGGCCTCCGAGCTGCAGAGCTCGAGATATTCCCGCTGGAAACGCAGGCGACCGATCGCCGATCGTTCCTATTGCGACCCGATCTGGGCCGCAGTTTGCGACCCGAATCACGCGCACAGCTCGACGCGCAGCGGTTGGTCTGGGGAGCGCGCGACTTGTGCATCATCGTTTCCGATGGCTTGTCCGCGCTGGCGGCCGAGCGCCAAGTGACACCGCTGCTGAGCGCCCTCGTGCCCACGTTGGTCGCCCACGGGGTTACTCTTTATCCCATCTTCATTGCGCCTTTCGCGCGTGTGAAGCTCGGCGACGAAGTGGGCGAAGCGCTCGGCGCGCGCTTTTCACTGATTTTGTTGGGCGAACGCCCCGGCCTCAGCTCGCCCGATAGCCTCGGCGCGTACTTGACGTTCCAGCCGCGCCTAGCGTGCACGGACGCCGATCGTAATTGTGTCTCCAACATCCGCGCAGAGGGCTTGCCCTGCGCGGAGGCCGCTCGCGGCATCGCCGAGCTGGTCTCCGAATCGGCTCGGCTCGGGGCGAGCGGTGTCGCGCTCAAGCTCAACGCCTGAGCCTCGTTTCAATCTGCAGCAATCTGCAGGCGCTTGATCATCTTCTGTAAGCCGAAGCGGGATAGACCGAGCAGCTCGGCCGCGCGCGTTTGATTGCCGTGGGTACGCTTGAGCGCGCTGCGGACCAACTCGGACTCGAGCGCATCGACTCGGCCGCGCAGATTCAGGGCGTCGACCTGAGGCGCCTCGCCGCCCTCACGCGCAAGCACGTCCGGTGACAAGATGTCCGGCGTGACGACGTCGTCTGCCAAGACCAAGGCGCGGCGCACCTCGTTTTCGAGTTGGCGGATGTTGCCGGGCCAGCGGTAGGCGGAAAGCGCATCCATGGCGGCCTTGGAGATCGTCACTTTGCGCTTCTGCGAGTAACGGGCGACGAAGTGCCGCACCAAGAGCGGGACGTCACCCACCCGCTCGCGCAGCGGCGGCACACGCACGCTGACGACATTGAGCCGATAGTACAGATCTTCGCGGAATTTGCCGGCAAGCACCAGCGCTTCCAAATCACGATGCGTCGCGCCGATCACGCGCACGTCCACGAAGCGGGGTGCATCGGCACCGACGGGATGCACTTCGCCGTTCTGCAAAACGCGCAGCAGCTTGGTTTGCATGCCGAGGCTCATCTCGGCGATTTCGTCCAAGAAGAAGGTGCCGTGGTCGGCGACCTCGAACAGACCGGCGCGCGGCCGGATTGCGCCGGTGAACGCCCCGCGCACGTGTCCGAACAGCGTGGCCTCGAGCAAGCCCTCCGGAATCGCGCCGCAGTTTTCGCTGACGAATGGCTGTTTGGCGCGCGGCCCATTCTCGTGAATCGCACGCGCTACGAGCTCCTTGCCGCTGCCCGACTCACCCAAGATCAGCACGGGGACCTCAGCACTCGTCACGCGATCGACCAGCTTGAGCAATCCGCGAACGGCTTCGCTCTGGCCGATGATCGAGTGATAGGAAAAACGCGTCTCGCGCGCGTCGCGGGAACGCGCGAGCTCCCGTTCGGCGACGTCCAACTCGGCTTCGCGATGCGCCAATTCCTGCGCCAATTTTGCTTCGGCGCGCTCGGCGCGGCGCGCGGCACGGCGCAGCAGCAATTGACTGCGAGCGTCCAAGATCGCGACGGCAGCCAGGGTGCCGACCAAGCGCACCCAGGACAGCTCGCGCGAGCCGAACGCGCCGCGACGCACGCGGTCGTCGAGATAGACCACGCCCAGCGCCTCGCCACGAGCGATCAGCGGTACAGCCAGCACACTGCGCAATTTCAGGGCATGCACGCTGGCGTGCAGTTCCGGCAAATCTCCGGCGGCGTCGACCGCCACGACTGGCTCGCCCAGATCGAGGGCGCGCAAAGCGAGCGATTGGCTCAACGCCAGCTGCTCGGGCCCGAGATCGACGCGTCGCAAGTTGCGCGCCGCGCGAGGCTTCAGCTTTCCGCCAGGTGCGCGCAGCAGCAAAAGGCCGCGCTCTACACCCGTCCAAAGCACCAATGCGTCGACCACTTGGCGCAACAGTGGACGCAGCCGATCGCGCTGGCTCAAGCTGCGCACCAAGGCCTCCACATCGGCGATCTGCTCCGGCACGATCGCAGATTCGACGCCGACCTCGAGCGCGCGCACCCAGTCGAGGGCGCGCACCGCGGTTTGCAGCTCGTTCGGGGTGCGACGTAGGAATTCACGCGCCGCGTCGCCCGCCGCCGCGCTCAGCCGGCGCGCGCTGTCCAAATCGCCGACGCGCGCCGCCAGTGAGGCTCCTGCGTGCAAGGCGCGGCCGCGCACCGAGAGCGAAGCGCGGGCCGAACTCAGCGCATTCAGCTCCGCGATGGGCACGTCGGCGCGTGACGGCTCGGTGGCCCGCAACTCGTGGCTGGCGCGGGCCGCCCACCACTCCAAGCGTGCATCCTCGGCCGCGCCCTCGCGGCGCGCACTGGCGTCGAAGGTCACGACGTCGACCAGTGAGCCGCGAGCCCACAAACGCGCGGCCGCGCACAGCGCGTCGTCCTCCGCGCTCAGCAGCGACAGCGCTCGAGAGGCGTGTTCGATCGCCTCGTCGCCGCGTTCTACCGTGTCCGACAGCACCAAATGCGCGTAGCCGCGACAGCGTTGGTCACCGGATGCTTTGGCGCGCTGCACGGTCTCCAAAGCCGCGGCACGGGCGTCGTGCTGCGCCCCCGCACTGGCGTACACGACGGCCGCGGAGAGCGACGCGCGCGCGGCGTCTGCCGTGCGTCCCAACGACTCGAACAGCAGCAAAGCACGGCGCGACGCGGAAAGGGCTTCCCCGAGCTCACCGAGGTTGGTCGCAGCCGCGGCGAGACCGGTCAGGTAAGTGGCTTCTTCCAGCAATGCGCCGGTGCGCGCGGCCAAGTCACTAGCGGCCCGAAATGCACGCAGTGCGGGCTCTGCGTCGCCTCGGGCATGGGCAAGCAAACCGAGCACGCCCTCGGCGCGCGCACGCTCTTCGTCATTCTTCGCCTGCAGGCGTGCGCGCGCGGCCGCATCGAGCGCGGCCGCGGTGTGCCCGAGGCTCGACTCGAGCAGGGCACGCACCTCCAGGCTGTGCATGCCGCGCGAGAACGGTTCGAGCAGTCTGGCTGCTGCCGTCGAATCTCCAGCGTCGAGGGCGATCCGGGCGCGGATCGCGGCCACACGCTCGCTTTGCTCGCGAGTGAGCGAACTCGGCTCCAGCGCGGCCAAGAGTGCACTGGCTGAGGCGCTGTCTTTGGCGCGACGACACAACTCGGCACTGGCTACCTTGGCATCGACGTCCGGAAACCCGCTCAACATGGCAAGCGCGCGACCGAGCTCACCGCGCAGCCGAAACGCGCGGGCCAGCGCCAAGGCCAAGCTCAACGGCCCTCGCTCGTGCGCGACGAGCGACTCACCACTGTCCAACCAAGCGGGCTCGGGCAGGGCGCTACCGAGCGCCAGCGCGACATCCACCGCGCTGGCCGCGCCGCGGACGTGTGATGACTCGGGCGCCGTGCCGTGTTCGATCGCGGCGAGGGTAAAGCTCTCGGGCTCGTGCAATTCGGCGAGGGTTAAAAGCCGAGCCAAAAGTTGCTCTTCACGCAAGTCACGCGACGCCGGCCACGATGCTGCAGCTGGCCCCACCAAGGCCACCAAGAAGCGAGCACGCGAAAGCTCATCGAGCGGGAGCATTGGCGGCACAGGAGCCTCGTCGAGCGAGCGACCGCGCAGCTTGAGGATCCCTCGAGCGAGACCCCGAGACTCGGCCACCCATTCGCCCGCCGGCCCCTGCAAATCGAGGTGCGCATTTTGGCCGAGAGCGGCGCTGAAAATCTCGTTCTTGCGCGTCGAAAGGTAGCTTCGTCGAACCGCCGCGCGTCGACGCGGCGCACCGTTCGCGTCGCCCGAGATCGAAGCATCGCTCGCGCCCGCCTGCGCGCGACGAAACACCCAACTCGCGGACGGTCGCGCGCCGGGCGCGGGCGCTAACAATGCCCGTATGACCGGTGACAGCACACTCTGAGTCCGAATCTCGAAATCGCGCCCCTTCTGCGTCGCACTTTCAGGCTCCAAAATTTCGAGCAAGGTCACACCGAGCGCCCAAAGATCGCGTGCGCGGGCATCTCCGTCTTGATGGGCAAACACTTCGGGCGCCAAGTAGTGTGCGGTGCCGCCGGACGGTTCGACTTGCTCCGCCGCCCCGCTCAGGCCGAAGTCGACCAAGCGAGCGTGATCCGCCGCCACGATGATGTTCGCTGGCTTCACGTCCCCGTGAGCGGCACCTGAACCGTGCAGCGCCGAAAGCGCCGCGCCCAAGTCTCGCGCCACCAGCAACGAGAGCTCTTCTCTACGCGCGCGGGTGAGAGCGGGATCGCTCAGCAACTGCGCGAGGCTGTCGCCCGGCGCAGACGACAAAAGCAAATAGGGTGTGCCGGCGTCGATGCGTTGCCCAAGCTCAGTCCCCAGTGCGGGACCCGCCCACCCCAACCCGAGCAGGGCCGGGAATTCGGGGGCGGCGGCGAACAGCAGGCGCTCCGCCTCATCCGCAAAGCGATGCGCCTCGGCGGGACTTTTGGCGAGCTTCAGCACGCAGCTGCCACCGGCCCATTCACCAAGCCAAACCAAGCTGGTAGCGCCCTGCCCGATGCGCGCCGTCCAGCGCACCGGCTGGCCTTGAACTGTCAACTGTGTTGCCACTGGCCGTTCCCCCGGAGAGCTATAAATTAGCCCCCGGCCGCCGACCCGTCAACGCAGGTGGCAGCCGAAAACGGCTAAGGCGGCTCGGCACAGGTAGCGCCGGTCGCGATCCACGCCGAGATTCGCACCAGGTTTTCGCGGGTGGTGGCCGCGGGGATGAGTTCACCCATGGATGATGTCCCGTCCTTCGGCATCGGATCACCGAGCACCCACCATTCGCGTAAGCGAACACGCTCGTCTTCAGGCGGAGCCTGACAATCGAGATCGGAGACTGGCGAGTGGTAGCCGGTTACACAGCGGGGGACTTCGCCTCCCGGGCCAAAATTCTCGGCCTTTCGCAACAACTTGTACATCAGGTAGCTGGTCGCGGGGCTACCTGGGTCAACGATGTTCATCTGCGCGCCGAAGCGGGCGGGGCTTTGCAGGCCCGGGCCGGTAGCGCTGTTCCCGACCTCGGTCTGGTGTGCCACCTGCCGGATCGCCGTGTAGTAGAGCCCGCGCGTGCTCGACAGATCCAAGCCCATGGGGGGGAAATTCGAAGCCGGCGTGCTCTGCGCATCCGGCTTGGTTGCATGGCAACTCGCGCAGCTGTCGAGCGGCCCATTGGTCATCGTTTCGCAGGTATCCGCCGGAGGGGCCACCGGCGCCGGTTCGCTGCGCGGGCCTGCGCCGGTACTGAAACTGAACTGCAGCGGCACGGCCCCCTCCTCCAAAGGAGCGCCATCGAAGGCCCAATAGCCTCGACCAGGCTCCGGATAAGAGAGGATTTGCGCGGTATACAGCGTGTTCGGCTGAAGCGGTCGCGTCGGCCGATAGACCACGACCCGCTCGATCATGTCGTACTCGAGTCGTAGGCCCACACCGTTGGCGGGTGGGTTGCCCGAGTACAGGCTCAGCCCCCAGTCGAGCCCGCGTGGCAGCAGAAACCGGTCGAAACGCAGCTCGATCGCGACGTTCGTCGGCACTGCGCAGTCCGGCGTCGGGGAATCACAGGTTACGTCCGCCCCGAAGGGCGCGCCCGTTCCCTGGCCATCCGCAGGATAGCTGGCCAGCAGGTGGACTGGCGGACCGTGCGCCGGAGAGTCGTCGCGCGGACCGAGATCGCAGCCCGACGTGAACGCGGCGATTGCGAGCAGCAGGCTGCGCAGAAGCGCTGCGCCTGTACTCAGCTGTCGGTGTAGATGTGCAACTGATCGCGGATCGACTGCTCGCTGACGCCGTTGCGGATCTGATCCTTCAGGCAATCCGCCAAGGTGATGAGCAAGTCGTCGACGCCCTTTTCCTCGATGATCTTCGACAAAAGCTGGCGCGCTTCGCGGCTGTCGTCCTCGCGCAAGAACTCCCGCACCTTCTCCACGGTGATGTCGCCTTGGAAGTCGAAGTACAGGTTCTCGAACAGAAAACGAACAAGCTCCTTCACGAAGAGCCTCCTTCAGCGGCAGGGAAAAGTAGCTTTGCGAGCGGCATTCGCAATACCAGTCCGCGGAACTGTCACGCAAGCAGTTTGCGGGCTGCTTTCCGTTTTTGCACGGGCTCTTGTGGGAAATCACCGGCAATCCAGCAAATTGGGGTCATCGGGCGTGTGACAGACCAAGCACGGGCGCGCGTTCTGACGCAGCGCAGACGCACAGCGGGAGCGAAATCCGACTGGGTGAGGATCGGTGCCCTGACCCGGACCGGCCGGAAAGCCTGAGCCACGCCCACCCATAGCGGCGGTCGCGTGGCAGATCGCGCAGTCGCGTTCCACGTGGCAGCTCACGCAAGCGCTGATGTTTCGCTCCGCTTCCCAGGCGTGGTGGCGGGGCGTGCGCGGGCCGTCGGTCCACTCAGATTTGGCCGGGTGGAAGCGACCCCGATCCGCCAGATTGGCGAGCGGGCCGGACATGGTGATGCCGAGCCGCTGGTGACAGGTCAAACAGAACGATTGGTCCCGATGGCAGCTCGAGCACTTCTGCTGGTTCTGCCGCGCCGTCACGGGATGCATGCTGAGCCAGTCGTTGGGGTGGATGCGGCGCGGCCGGACTCGGCCGTCGTGGCAATCGGCGCAGGACTTCTCGGTGTGACAGTTGGCGCAGAAGCGGGTGTCGTTGCCGGCTACGGACTTGTGCCGCTCGATCCAATCTGGACCGTGGCCGGCATCGTGAAACCAGCTCGGCGGCGAAAGCGGTCCCGAGGCAAAGCTGACCTTGATCATGCCGCTCGGATCGGTGAGGTGACAGGTGCGGCACTCGGAGCGGGCGCGGCCCGCAGCGGGATCCGGTGCTTGATGACAATTGAGGCAGGCGCGCATGCGCGGCAACTGATCGCGCGTCGCCAGCTCGAGATTTTCGACCGCGCCGTGACACTGCGCGCAACCGATGTTGCGCGAGACGTGCAGTGCGTGATCGAAACGCAAGTTCGGTTTTGGCACCGAGAGCGGTGCCACGCGGTTGCCGGCCGAGCGGCTGTAACCCAGGTGACAATAGGCGCACTGCCCGATGGCTTCCGCCCCATCGGCGCGCACCTGCATCGGGTTTCGATGATCGCTGCCGTGACAGCCGTCGCAGCGAGTGCCCTTGGGCAGCAGCGAATCAGCACTATTGCGGCTGGTCTTCGCCTTTTCGTGGCAAGTCGTGCAGGTGAGCTTCAGGTCTTTGACGTGACGCCGATGGTTGAAGCGGATCGTGATTTCTTGATTCGGAAAGACCGCAGGGCTCGGTCCGTTGTCGTTGGGTAGCGCTCCCGGCGGGCGATCGCTCTCGAGCACGGGCGCTCCGTCGGCGGTGGCGCTCAGACCGTGCGTGAACCGCGCCATGTCAGGCTCCGCGGGCGCGGGCTCGGTAGTGCTCGCGCTCGGACCGGCACTAGCGGCGGGCGCGACGTCGGCGCGCGCCAACGGACTTTGGCCGCACAACGCCAAGCACAGCGCGGAGACGCAGCCGAACACGAGCAGCCAGAACGACCCACGCTTGGCTCGTGCGTTCATCGGAGCACCGTGAAGTTGAGCGTGGCCAGCATGCGGAAGCGCTGACCCACGAGGTGATTCATGGTGTGCTCCCACTCCACACCGACGCGGCCCTTGCTGAAGGACAAGAAACTCGGATTGATTCCGCCGCCGAGCACGTAAGAAAAGCTGGTCGCGCTGCGATCCGGACGCAACGCATCTTCCCAGTCATAGAGCGAAAGCACCGCCAGGGAATCATAGTATCCGCCGTCGAACTGCTTTCGACCGGAGATGTCGCCGCCGTAGCGGTGCCCGGCCTCCCCTGCTTCGGCCATCGTGTTCAGCGCGACACTGCCATCCCAAAAGCGATAGCGACCGCCAAACGTGCCCAAGTAGTCGAAGGTTCGGCCGTTCTTGCTCAGGTCCGGCGAGTTCGATGCCGCATAGGTCACCGGATCGCCCTCGGTCGTGAACATGCGCACGCCGCCCGACGCGGCCACTTCGAACGCTCGCGAAAAGGTGAGATCTGCGCGCAGCGTGCCGGAGGTCGTACCGCGGTGAGTAAACCAGTTGAAAATCGAGTCACCGTCGAAGGTCGGCAAGAAGTAATCGAGACTCGCGCCTACCACGGCGCGATCGTTCAGAAACCAATCCAGGCCGGCATTGTACTGGCTGACTCGCTGATTGTAGAGGTCGTACACGATCGAACCGAGCACCGCACCCAGATCGGACTTGTCCAGGCGCAGCGAATAGCCCAGCCGCTCACTCGACGTGCGATCGCCCAGCGCGTACGTCAGCCCGCCGCCGTTGTCCACGAAGGGCGAGACCAACACCGCATCGCGGTTGATCACTTTGCGATAGGTGAAACGACTGCGCAGAAACGATAGGCCGCTCGATTCGATGGCGAAGCCGTAAGCCGGCGCGAGCTTCGATTCCTGCAAGAAACTCGGCGCTTGGCCGAAGCTCAGGCTCGAGCGATCCCCGCGCGACACACCGCCCGCCTCGAAACGCGAAGTCGACATCATGGGCAAACCGCCGCGTTGCTCGAAGCCCGCGTAGGCCTCGAACGCGAGGTATGCGGAGGTCGTAAGCAGCACCTCTGCCCCATCGAACGACCAAAAGCCGAGGCTATCGACGACGTATTGGCGTCCGAGGCGGAAGCCGAGCGCGCCGTCCATGTAGCGCTGCCCCTCCAGGTACGCGTACATCACGTCGAGTGGTGCTTCGACCAAACCCGGGATGTACGACGACGAGTCGGGATTGCGCTCCTCGGGGCGCTGCCCGAAATCCGAGTCGAGCCGCAAACGTGACTTGAACGAAAGCGTGGGACCGAGCGGGCGGCGATCGGCTTGGATATCGAACAGATTGAGCGACAGCGTTTGGGTGTAACGCCGCCGCTGCACGAGCGGACTACCGTACGGACTAGCCAGCGAGTAGAACTGCGCGTCGAGCGTGGCGTCGACCTCCGTCTTGTACGCACGCGCTTCGCTAGGCAACCCCAATCCGACGCCCAGCGCAGAGCCGATCAGCAAAGTGCGCGTGAGCTTGGCAACCATGACCCTCGCGAGGCGCTACGCCATCGCTGCCACGAGCATGATCGAGCCGGGCCAGGATTGTCAACGCGCGCTCGCGCTCGTTCCGGACTGGGCTGGGGCCACCAAGAAAAGGGCGCGCTGGCCGGGCTTCACGGCGCCGGGCAAGCCAGCGACGCACAGCGTCGTGACAGCAGCCAGCGCTGCACGCCTCGCGCCGGGCGCGCGCCAAGCAGCTCAGCCGCATGCCTGGAAATTCGTCGAGCTCACCCGAGCTTGGCACGATCAGATAACGATCCGCCAATACGGCGCAGACCTACGAGATCTGACCGAACAGGCGCCAGCGATCTCTCAGCAAGGCGCGGGCGGCCCAACGCCCCCGCGCACCGCTAGGCCAAAAATCTCAACACCCGATCCCGCGCGCGCAGCGCCGCGGCTTCAACCCTCAGCGCCCCAACGCCTCAGCCCGATTCACGATCCTGGGCGTCAAGAAGATCACCAGTTCTCCACGCGTATCACTCGCGCGACGGCGTTGGAACAGGATACCCAGCAACGGGATGTCGCCGAAGAACGGAACCTGATCCAAGTTTCGACCGGTATTTCGAGTGAAGATACCGCCGATGACTGCGGTGTGTCCGTCCATGACCAGTAGATCGGTCTCGGCTTCGCGCTTCAAGATGGTTGGATCACCGCGCGCCGAAGTCTGATTGTAGTCGGGTTCGTCGCGGTTGATCTTGACGTGCATGCTGACGCTGCCGTCGGCGGTCACGTGCGGTTTGACCAAGAGCTGCAGCTTCGCTTCTTGGAACGTGGTCTGCACGCCTTGCGCGCTGACCTGCGAGAACGGAATCAAAGTACCTTGGGAGATGCGCGCTTCGCGGTTGTCCAAGGTCAAGATGCGCGGGCTGCTCAAGATGCGGAGCATGCCGCTCGATTCAGCGGCAGAGAGGCGGACGGCCAAGTTGACCGTGTTGTCGATGGAGCCCAGGGTCAGACCGAGCGCGCCACCGGAACCGGTACCGACCGCGGCCGGCAGGTTGACGGCAAAGTTCGGGTTGGCCACGGTTCGAGTGAACGGACTGAGGCCGGCGGTCGGAGTGTTGCCGTCGCTCGCACCACCCGCCAAGCCGATCGAGCTCGGGAACGCCAGGCCCGTGGGATTGCCGGTGGCTGACGAGAAGGTCGTGTCGCCACCCCACTGAATACCGACATCGCGAATGTAGCGGCTGGTGGCTTCTACGATGCGCGCTTCGACCAAGACCTGCGGCGTCTGCGTGTCGAGTGAGCGAGTCAGCTCTTCGATTTGGTTCAGGTTGCCCGCCAAGTCGCGCACGATCATCACGTTCGTGCGATCGTCGACGGCAATCGAACCGCGTTCCGAAAGCAAAGGCTTGGCGCGCTCCTGGATCTCGGAGGCCTGCGCGTAGCTCACCGGAATCAAGCGCGTTTCGAGCGGAGCGAGCTTCACTTCCTGCTGGCGGCGAGCGATCTGCAGTTCGCGTTCCTTCTCGAGGTCGGCGAGCGGCGCGACGCGTAGCATGTTGGCGCGCTGCACCACGCCCAGCCCCTTGGCCTGAAGCACGACGTCGAGCGCTTGATCCCAAGGGACGTTGCGCATACGGATCGTGATCGTGCCCGACACGTTGTCGGCGGTGACGATGTTCACCTGTCCAACGTCCGCCAGCAGACGGAGCACGTTGTGCACGTCCGCGTCTTTCAGGTCGAGATCGATGCGCCGCCCAGTGAACGCGCGCTTCGTCTGTCCCAGCAGATTGGGCGCGAAGGCCCCCGCTTCCGCGGGCTCGGACGCGAGCTCGCGATCGCCGTCGTTCTTGGCCAACGCGGAGTCCGATTCCGAGCCGTCACGTACCAACGGGATGCTGTCTTCGGCCTGATTTTCGACGTGAACCGTGCGCGCGCGGCGCGCGATTCCACCATCCAAGCCAACGCCGGTCATCGACGACGGCAGCGCACCGGGCTTGGCGAACGACCAAACCAGGGTATTGCCGCGGCGTGAGGCACGAGCTTGAGCGGTCTTGTCGCCCTCGCTCTGAATCACCACCGACTTCGCGTCTTTCTCGGAGACGAAGCTCGAAACCGAGCTCAACACGCCACCGAACGCGGAGACGTCGAGCGTGCGCGAGAGGTCTTTTCCGAGCTCGGCGCCGGTCAGCGTGAGCGCATACTTGCCGGGAGCGATCGTGGTCTGACGAAATTCGGGCAGCTCGCTGCAGTCGATCAGCACGCGATCTTCGACATCGCCATGCTCGAAGCGAACGGCCTTGACCAGCGGCGTCGCGCGCGGCGCGGCGAGGGTCTGGGTGGCTCGGCGAGTCGGGGAAAGATTCGCAGCGTCCTTCGAGACAGAGATCACGAGATCGGTGCCGTCGACCGTGACCGCGTATTTGGCTTGCTCGAGCAGCGTAACGAGCAAGCGCGTCGTCGACTTGCCATCATTCTGGAAGGCTTGCGCCATCACGCCGCCGACCACGCCTTGGCGATCGGTAAGGGCGGTGGGCGCGCCCTTCAGGTCCGCGTTCGGCACGTCAACGACGACGCGCAGGCCGTTGCGATCGAGCCGGGCCGTGAAATCCGGGACCTCGCTGAAACCGACCACGACGCGCACGACGTCGCGCTCCGCATCTCGGACCATGCGCACGGAAGTGGCATGGTTTGCCCGCTCCTCTGCTTCCGCCCGATTCGGGACGGCCAGCGCGGTGAGCAAAGCGAGCAGCGATATCGCTGCAAGGGATCGGGACGAGGTCCGCCTCATGGTGTGACTCCGGAGGACAATCTGACCGGCTTATTGCGATTCAAAGCATTCACGACGGTTCGACTCGAAGCGTATCTGCTTGTGACCGAGTGGAACAAATAACGCGCGGGTCTGGGTTCGCTTCAGTAAGCAGAGGAGAGAAATTGAAGTCGCAGAGCAGACAGAGAGACGCACGAACGCAACACGGCACCGTGCGCCGATCCGCACCTGTGCACGCGGGCTGCGACGAGGCAGCCCCAAAGAACAGCGCTACTTCTTGCCTTCGCCGTTCGAACTGAGATCGTCTTCGGGGCGCAGCGGGATGACGCGGGTCGCGCTCGGCACGTCGGGGTTCGAGGGATCTTCGCGGATCAGCACGACGTCGCTCGGGCGGATGCGATCCACGCGCCAATTGATTTCGTAGACGGTGCCCGAAGCGCCCGCCGCCTCCACCACATCGGCGCGGCCGACGAATTGACCGCGTTGGACGACGAAACCCTTGCCGGTCGGGTCGACGAGCATGGCTTTGGCAGGCTCGGCACGCGTGACGATGCCGATCAGCTTCAGCTCATCCAGCCCGTACTGGCTGAGGATCACCTCACGCTGCGAGTGGACCCTGGCCTTGGTGTCTTGCGCGAAGCTCTTGGCGAAGGATCGGAACGGATCGCGCGAGCGCTCGCTCTCCGAGAACTCGGCCTCCTGAACCTCGACCTTGGGTGGAGGGCTGGCCGAGGCGCTGGCGGACGCTACGGGCGTCGCCGCTGCCGCCGCCGACGGCGCCGCTGCATTGCCGCTGGGAGAGGCGGGGGCCGTGACGACCGGCGGATCACTGCAGCCGAAGAGCGCCGCGATCAAGACGAATGATGGGGCGGTCCCGCTTCGGAGATTGAAGAGCACGTGGCTCATTGCGGAGCTCCAATTGCGGCGCCACGTTTGTCGGCCGGTGTAAGCTTGGCGTCTTCGACGCTGCGGAAGGCAGTGGCCAGTGCTTCGGTCTTCACCACCACGTCGTCACCTTGAACTTTGGGCTCGGTGAGCGAGATGTTTTCCATGTTGATGATGCGGTCGAGCTGGCCCACCCCGTAAAAGAACTTGGCGACCTGATGGTAGCGACCGACGAGCGTCACTTTCATCGGCACGCGCGCGTAGAATTTCTCGCTCACCTCGGGCTGCGGAGTCCAAGAAGTGAGGCCGATCCCCGAGACGTTGGCGACCGATTGGACCGCGCTCAAGAACGACGGATACTCGGTATCGACGGGCAACACCCTGTTCAGCTCGCGCTGGCGGTGTTGGCGATCGGTGAGCTCGGCCAAGTCTTTTTGGTACGCAAATTCGTTCTTGCGGGCTTCGGCTAGATCGGTTCGGAGCTGCTGCTCTTGGCCCTGGGCGGCTTTGATCGAGCTCTCCACATCGCCGTAGAAGACGACGAAGTATGCGACGCCCACCAGCAGCACCAAGCCGGCACCGACGCCGATGCGGGCAATCAGCGGCAGCTTGTTCAGCACGGAAGTTTGGCGAGCCATCAGTAATTCACCTTGGCTTCGAGCGCGAAGCTCACGACTTCCATATGCGTCGTGTTGTCGATTTGGCGAACGGCAGGCAATAGCCGCACGTCGGCAAAGTAGCTCGAAAGATTCATGCGGCGCGCCAATTCACTCACGTCTTCGCCGTCCTGGGCAAAACCTTCGATACGAAGCTTTCGGCTTTGCTCCACGAACTTGACGAGCCATAGCCGACGAGAATCCCAAGATGGGTTGAATACGGCGAGCGGATTGTCACGGCGCAGCTGGCTCAAGCGGTCCGGATCGACGCTCGGGCCACGGCCCGGCGTGAGCAAGCGCGCCAACTCGAGCAAGATGGCGGTAGGCCCCGTGCGGGCGCTCTGCAGTTTACCGATGGCTTCTTCGCGCGCGCGCAGTTGGGCGAGCTTCTGACGGACGTCCTCGTGGTTGGCGACCGTGCTCTTCGATTGGTCGATCTGGGACGTGAGCGCGGCGTTCTTCTGGCGTTGCTCCTTCAGCTCCTCGCTCTTGAAGCCGTGGAACACGAATAGAGCCGCCACCTCGGCGAGCATTGCTACCATCGCCACCGCCAGCCACAGCTGGGAACCTTCGGCGCGGTCGGCGCGGCGCTTCTGCGCCATCAAGTTGATGCGGATCATACGCGCGCCTCTTTCTCTTTACGGAGCGAGAGGCCGAGCGCGACCGAGAGCTGCGCCGCGCGCGTTTGGAGCAGCTGCGGATCTACTTCTTTGGCTTCGATGGTCAGCTTTTCGACGGGTGACCAGGTCTCGACGGAAACGCGCGCACGACGTTCGATGGCGCGCGCCAAGGCTGCCAAGTTGGCCGACCCGCCCGTCACGTAGATGCGAGCGATCTCGCCCTCGCCGCTGGTCGCCATGAAGAAGTCCAAGCTTCGCTGGATTTCTGCGGCGATCGTGTCGCTGACGGCCTCGATGACTTGCACGACCTGCTGCGGCACCATGCCGGCACGACTCGGGTCGTCCGCCGAGGCAGAACCCCCGCATTTGTAGGCTTCGGCTTGGTCGTGGGGAACATTCAGCTGCTTTTGGATCTCTTCGGTGATCCCATTGCCGCCGTTGGCGATCTCGCGCGTGAATGCGCTGACGCCGTTGGCGATGATATTGAGCGAGGAAAGGCTGGCCCCGACGTTGATCAGCGCGATTGTCTGATCTTGCGGCAAAGTCCGCGAATACTCGAACAGGTTTTGGACCGTAAACGCGTCGATGTCGCAGACAATCGGCTTCAGCTTGGCGTTTCGAGCCAGCTGGGCATATTCCTCGATCTGGTCCCGCTTCGCGGCCACGAGCAATAGATCCATCTGGCTGGCCTCGGCGCGCCGGCGCAGCACCTGGTAATCCACGTGCACGTCCTTGATGTCGAACGGGATGTGCTGCTCGGCCTCCCACTGGATCTGCTCCTCGAGTTCGGCCTCCGTCATCATCGGCACGGTGATCTTGCGGATGATCACGCTCTGCCCAGAGACGCTCAGCGCGCACTCTTTTTGGCGAATCTTCGCGTCGTGGAAGACCTTCTGCAGGGCTTCGACCACTGCTCCCGAGTCCATCACCTGCCCGTCCACAATCACCTGAGGCCCCAGCGGGGCGTAACCCAGGCGTACGAGCCCCAGCCCTTTTCGGGTCTCTTTTACCTGGCAGACCTTGATCGACGCGGTGCCGATGTCGACGCCGACCAAGTTTCGTCCTTCGCCCATGATGCCTCTCGGAAAACCGACTCACACAAATGCGTGCGGTAAAACTCTGGCATCCGCAGGGTCGGATAGCCAAAAAACCGGGGACTGTCCGGAACCGCGCAATCACCAAGTGCAACAAAAACCGAGACGAGGGAGACATCTGACCTACCTCGTCTCGCTTCCGAAAACCGCCCTCAAAATGCCTGTAACCATTCGATTTTAAAGGGCAATTCTAAAATGACCCGGTACCGGGTCAGATCGGACCCGGTGCGCCAGTCGTCTCAAACGGGGGCGAAATCAGCGTCAAAAGCTTGGCCAGACGAGTGGCATGCCCGAGACGGGACGCTGACCGGGGTAAACGCTGACCCCCCCTTAATTTCGCCCACATCGGCGTTTTAGCCGAGAAATCACTTAATTTCGATCTGGCACGGGCACTGCAAAGAGGCCTCACACACCTAAGGGAGAGCCACCAATGCCCGCAACTACCGAACACCGAGCCCAGTCGTCGAAACCGAAGAGCGCTCGCATCGTGAAAGCGAAGCCCGAGCAACAGTCCCGCGCCTCGGTGGCGCCCCGCCGTGCGTCCCTGCCGCCCCGCGCGTCAGTGGTTCCGCCGGCACTGGTCAATGCTTTGATTCGGCCGTCGATGGCCCCGCGCCCCGCGCGTCGTCACGCGCCGTCTGCCGCCCGCGCCGCGCATCGCCCGGTCGCGACCCTGCCCGCCACGGTGGTTGCCGCCCGCGGCCCCCGCGTCAAGAAAGCACGCGGCCTCGATCCGCACCTGAGCGCTCAGCTCCTCCTTCAATACGAGCCCCTCGTGCGCAAGATCGCCGGTGGCTTCCAGCGCAAGCTGCCGCGCAACGTGCTGCGTGAAGATCTGATCGCCGCTGGCATGAGCGGTCTGTGGGATGCGATTCGTCGTCACCCGGACGGCCCGAGCGAGAGCTTCGAGTGGTACGTGCGCGTGCGCATCCGCGGCGCGATCCTCGACGAGTTGCGCGCCCAAGATTGGCTGCCGCGCCGCGCGCGCGCTGCCGCCGAAGCCGCCAGCGGCACCGACGCCTACGTTCCGCCGCCCGCCGTGGTCCGCTTCGACGACGTGAGTGAGTGGGAGCAAAACCGTTGCCTCGCCGACGCCTCCAGCTCAGAGGCCGCGGTCGCCGCCAAGTTCGCGCAAGAGACTTTGGCCAAGGCCGTCGAGCAATTGCCGGAGCGCGAGCGCCACATCGTGTCGCAACACTACTTCCGCGGCGTGAAGTTCAAGGACCTCGGCGCAGAACTCGGCGTGAGCGAACCGCGCATCTCTCAATTGCACTCGCGCGCGATTCAACGCCTCAAAGCCATCATCAAGTCTGCAGCCTGAGCTCGCTACAGTCCGAATTTTTCGATTCTAGCATTCGAGGGCTTCGCGCAGCCCTCACCCGGGGGTCGGGAGAGTGAGCGCCGCGCACGCAGCTGGCGTGCGGGGGACGAGGCGGGTTAGAATTCCACATATGCAACGTAGGTGGCCCATCGCTGTCGTCACCTGCGTGTTGCTGTCCGGCCTAATGCCAAGCGTGTGTTTGGCGGCGCCGCCCGCGGAGAGCCCGACGGACACACCCGTCGACCCGCAAGCGAGCCCGCCCAGCGAGCGCCATTGGTATGGCTGGCAGATCTTCAGCGCCGACGCGGCCGCCGGTGCATTGTTTCTGGGCGCTGTCGCCGACGATCACAGCGCGACGCTGTTCGGGCTCAGTGGCGTGGCATTTGCGGTCGGCGGCCCGGCGATCCACGGGGCGCACGGGCGTTGGGATATCGCGCTGGGCAGCCTCGGCCTGCGCGTTCTCGGGCCTGTCGTCGGTGTCGTGATTGGCGCACAGGGCGATCGCCCTCGCGCGGTGTATGACAGTAGCAACAGCAACGGTTCTTCGAGCAAGTGGGCCATCACTGGCGTTGCCATCGGCGGCATAGTTGCCTCCGTGCTGGACGGTCTCTTGCTCTCCTACGACCCGCCAGCCGCGCGCGCAGCACCACGCAATCAGCTGCTCAAGGTGGACTCATTTCCGCAACTGCTCGTCCTGCGACAGGGCATTGGGCTCGGATATTCCGGGCAATTCTGAGACAGTCGAGATTTTATCGATGGTCACCGACCACGCCTGAGTGCGGCCCAGCCTTCGGCGTCGCGCTTCGACCCCCAGAGGGATTGAGCGCATTCGATCACGCGCGGATAGTTCGTGCACGAAGTACCGGGCACGAAGCTTCGGCGCGCGAGCGGCATCCTGCTATTCGAGGGATGGTTCGTGCACCGATGCTGTTCGCTTTAGAAATTAGCCCCAAACCTTGCGCCAAGAGTACCTTCAAAGTTAGAAACCCACTTAGATCGTCAACGCAACGTTCTCAAGCGCCGCGCGTACACGGCCGCCAACGGTCCCGCCCACCTGCGCTAGCGAGGCCATGGCAGCGTCCGCGAGACGGCAAGCCGGGTCGGGCTCGACTATGTGCGCCCAACGAAGCGTCACGCTGAACGCAAAGTCGAGTTCAATTGCGAACTCGGTCAACCGAAACCTCCGCGCGTGGGTGAAAGTCGAGTTTGAATTCGAACTGTGTCAGCGGGCAGGGCACTGTGCGCGTGGGCGAAAGTCGAGTTTGAATTCGAACTGTGTCAGTGGGCAGGGCACTGTGCGCGTGGGCCGAAGTACTGGGACCGGCGCCGCAAGGCTACTCGGGCGGATGCGCTCGCGCGCTTCAGAGCGCGCTGGGAGCCGGGGAGCGTGCTCGCTGCGATATTTTCTGCCGCTGGTCTCTCGGCAAGACGGTCGCGACGCCGAAGGCTGGGTGCTCTTCGGCGTGCCGGGTGACCATCAACCCAATCTCGAGCTCAGGGGAAGATCTCGCGCTCGGTGTAAACTTGGTTGATGCGCTGCAGAGCGACGGCGTAGCAGGCGCGACGGTAGTCGCAGTTGTTCAGCTTTGCGAAGCGCGCCATGCGATCGTAAGCGTCGTGCATCGCGATCTCTAGGCGCTGATCGACTTCTTGAACCGTCCATTGTTCGCTGCGGCGATTCTGCACCCACTCGTAGTAGCTGACGGTCACGCCGCCCGCGTTGCACAGCACGTCCGGCAAAATCTCGATGCCGCGACGCTTCAAGATTTCCTCGCCTTCCGGCGAGCAGGGGCCATTGGCGCCTTCGGCGACCAGTGACACCTGCAGCGCTTCGGCTTCTGCGACACCGATTTGGTTCTCCAGCGCGGCGGGCACGAAGATGTCGGCCTGGGTACCGAAGAACTGCTCGCGTTCGATCTTGGTGCCGTTGGCGTAGCCGGCGATCGAGCCGTTTTGCTCGACGTACTGCTTCAAGCGGTAGGCGTTGAAGCCTTCTGGGTTGTACAGGTAGCCGGTGTGATCGCCGACTGCGACGAGTGATACGCCGAGCTGGCTGAGCAGCACGGCGGCGTTGGAGCCGACGTTGCCGAAGCCCTGCACGATCAGCTTCTTGCCCTTGATGTCGAAGCGCGCGCGATCGGCCCAATCCAAGATGCAATGGACCAAGCCCTGACCGGTCGCCTTTTCGCGACCGTAGGTGCCGCCGCTGGCGACGGGCTTGCCGGTGACCACGCCCATCACGCTTTGCTTGGAAACCATGCCGACGGAGTTCATGTACGTGTCGAGCGCCCAGGCCATGGTCTGCGCGTTCGTGCCCACGTCGGGCGCGGGGATGTCGTAGTCGGGGCCGATGTTCGAACCGAGCGCGTGGAAGAAGCGCCGCGTGATGCGTCCCAGTTCGTGACGCGACACGCCGTGCGGGTTGAACTTGATGCCGCCTTTGCCGCCGCCGAAGGGCAGGTTCATCAGCGAGCATTTCCAGGTCATCATCGCGCCCAGCGCCTTGAAGTCGTCGAGCGAGGCATGCTCGTGGTAGCGCATGCCGCCTTTGTACGGGCCGAGGATGTTCGAGTGCTGGATGCGGTAGCCCTTGAATACGCGGTACTCGCCGCTATCCATGCGCACCGGGAAGTGAACGATGATCTCGTTTTTCGGTTGGGCCAGGATGCTGCGGATGTACTCCGGCAGCTGAATCAACTTGGCGGCGTCATCCAGATAGTTCTGAATGACTTTGAAGAATTCGTACTTTGGAGCGTGTGGGGAGGACGAGGAATTGGGAGCGACCGACTGCATGCTGGTTATTGTTCCAGTAACGGTGGCACTCCGCAAAAAGGTAAGGTTTGTTTCGGGTTTGTGGCCAAAACGGCTGGGTAACCGCGTTTAGTCCCCTACCCCAACCCACAGCGTGTACAGGTAAACGATCGGCGCGACGATAATCAGCGCATCGATACGGTCCAGCATGCCGCCGTGACCCGGCACGATCGAACCCGAGTCTTTGATGCCCGTGGAGCGCTTCAGGAGCGATTCTACGAGGTCCCCGCACTGACCGAGCGCGCCGGCAAGCAGGGCGAGCGGCACGACGTGCTCGAGCGGAATGCTGCGCAGGTAGAAGAAATGGCCGAGCAGCCCGCCCAGCACCGCCCCGAGTAGCGCGCCGACGAAGCCGGCGCGGGTCTTTTTGGGGCTGACCGCTTCGTACAGCTTTCGCTTGCCCAAGAAGCGACCAAAGAAGTAGCCGCCCGTGTCCGCAAGCCAAGCGAAGGTCAGGCACATGAACACGTAGTTCGGACCGACCGCGCCCGCATCGCGACGCAGCAGGGCGAGTGCGGTGAGCAAGCCGCCGATGTAGAGCGGCCCCGTCACGCCGGCGAATGTGCGCAGAGCCGCGGTCGGAATCTCACCGAGCCGCCAGAGCGGCACCATCAAGCCCACCAGCGGCACCACGAAGAACAGCGTCAGCAAGACCCGCGGGTCCGTGCCCCATAGGTACAAACTGACCGCAACGCCGAGCGTGCTCAGGATCCCAATCGCGCGCGCGATGCCGTCGCCGGGGTGCGTCATGCGGAACAGCTCGTCCGCAGAAATCGCGGCGGCGATCAGCACCAACACGAAGAAACCCCAGGCCGGTCCGAGGAAAAGCAGCCACATCAGCGGCGGGACGACGACGGCGGCGGTGAGAAGTCGAACTTTGAGATTGCTCGCTGCCAAGACGCCCTTGCCGTAACAGTCGCTCGCGCGCATCACAAGGGGGGACGCTCACGAGGGGGACGACCGCATGGCGGGATCGCGGGAATATTCCTGGCGACTTGCGCCGAAGGCCCGCCGAAAGTAGACCCCGGTCCCTTCGCGATGAAGTTTCCTTGGGCCTTTTTTCGGCGGCGCGGGCTGCTGTTCGGATGCGTGGCGTCGCTCGCGCTGGCCTCCCATTGTTCCGCGCCTACACCGCCCGAACGATCGCTGGCCGGGGTGGCACAATTGCTGGGCGGCGCGATCGGCGGCGTGGTCAAGCCGGAAGAGCTGATCTGGGAGCCGGGGCACGGCATGATCGAGGAGCTGCTGCTCGGACGGCGGGTTCTGTTCTTGGGTAAAACCCATGCCGGTAGTGCGCGGGATCTGTACCGAGCCCGCGTGCGCGTCACGCTCGATGGCCAGCCCTTGTCGGTGGGCGCGCTGCACAACGTGACCGACACGCCGGTCGGCGACGACGCGGCGCTCGAGGCGCGCGGCGATCGCGCCACCTTCGCGACGCTCGCCTTCGGACGCATTCAAGGCTTGAGCGTGCTCGATCTGTCGGGCATTCCGCGCTCGGATCGCCCGGACAAGCTCTTCGACCGGGTTCTCTTGGCGATCAACTCGTATCAAGCCACAGGTAGCTTTGCCGGGCTCGGCCGCACGAACATCGTGCTCGACCAACCCGCGGAAAGCGCCAAGCTGACGCTCGCCCCGCCCAATCTAGAGATCGACTTCGGCGACGCCGCACGCGGCCTTCATTACCAAACCGAGCAACGCTCACTGCGTGCCGCGGATGGCGGCGACCCGGTCGCTGCGCGCGCAGTGCCCGAGGTACACGTACCGAAGCCGCTCGTGCTGTGGCTGGTCGACACGGTGCGCGCGGAGGTCGGCCCGGAGCCGATCGCCTGGCTCGAGAACAAGGTATTTGGCCTAAAAGACAGCCTAAAACGCGCCAGCTTTGCGCTGGTCACATCCAAGACGGCCAGCGCGTTGAAGGCTCCTTCGGCAGAGCCCGTGGTGGCGAAAGTACTCGATGGGAGTGACTTCGCAAGCGCGACCGATTCTTGGCCGCCACCGAGCGTGCCGTCGATCTGGAAGGATCCGAAGCCGGGCGAAGGCGAATGGACTCCCGTCACTTACGGGTTCTTGAAGAAGATGCGCGGGCTCACCCCCGATGCGAAGCCACCTGCCTATTTCTACCGCACCGTGATCAGACCCGATCCGGAGCGACCGTATTCAGAGTTGGTGCTCGTAGCCATGGATATGCGCCAGCTCGAGCTCGGCATGCAGGCAGGCTACGAGGATCCCAAGCCGACCACTGGCTCCCCGGGTGAAGGGCACATTCCGCAAGACCCTGCCGTGTACAGCCGGGTCGTGGGCACGTTCAACGGCGCGTTCAAGACCCAGCATGGGGCCTACGGCATGATGGTCAACAAGCGCGTGCTCTTGCCGCCCGTGGTGGGCGGCGCCACGGTGATCGTCACCAACTCCTCGGCGGTAGGCTTGGGAAGCTGGCCGGCAAGCAACGGAATTCCCGACAATATCGCGTCATTTCGCCAAAATCTCGATCCGCTCGTGGAAGACGGCGTAGCCAATCCGACGGGCCGTCGGCTTTGGGGTTGGCAACTCGAGGGCACCAGCGTGATGACCCAACGCACCGCGCTGTGCGTCACCGCGGCGGGGCATCTGTATTACGCCTGGGGCGAAGAGATCGACGGGCCGACGTTGGGCAAAGCGCTGCGCCAAGCGGGCTGCTCTTACGCCATGCATTTGGACATGAACCCGGCCCACGCGGGCTTCGTCTACACGGACGTAGTGAACCCGAAGAAGGCCGAGTACCACCTCAAGCTGGCCGACGATCGGATGACGATCCCACCCGAGAAATTCGTGCGCTGGTCAGCCAAGGATTTTTTCTACATCACGGTGCGCGACGCGACCCCGCACGATGCCTCCGAGCTGTCGTGGACCGTGGATAGCGGGACGCAGGCCACCCCGAGTTGGTTGCCGGGCGTGTACTCGAGCCAGCTGACCTTGGGCAGCGTGCAAGTCGACCTGCTGAGCTTCGAACCCGGGCACGTCGAATTTCGCTTTCGGGCAGGGACGCGCGAGCCCGTCTCGGCGACCGCACCAGGCCTCAAAACCGGCCTGGATGACGCCGCCGAGCACCGCGTCATGGCGGCCATTGGCCTCGGACATACCACCGAATCGACGCGCTACGGCTTCGCCTTCGGACCGCAAACCACGCTGCCGCTGCGCACGGGATATGCGACGCTCGTGCTGTCCCCGATCGCGACCGCGCGCATCGAGGCACCCGGTGTCACTCCGACACTCGGCCCGGAAGAAGAAGCCGTGCAGCTGCCGCTGTTGGTCGAGAACGGCAAGCTCGAACCTCGCGCGCGCGAACGCGGGGACATGCGGCGCCGCGCCGCGCTGTGCATCACGCCCAGCGAGCGGCTGATCGTCGCTTCTGCCTTGCACGACACGAGCGATACGCTAGCCGCGGCCTTGCTGCGCGTGGGTTGCACGCGCGTGGTCGAGCTCGACCGTGGTTCGCATCATCCGGCATTCGCGCAACGCGCGGGCACGCCCACGCCGCCCTTGGCCAGCTACGAGACCAGCGTGCTCTACGCGCTCGGGCGGCCCATGCAAGCATTGGCGTTCCGTTGGAAGCCGGCGAACGCGGCACCGTCGACCAAGGTAACGAGCTACGACTATCCGGCGCCGGACATCGCGCCGCGAAAGAAAAAGCGCAAGCGCGAGGCCACGCCGGACGCGAAAACCGAGCCGGCCGTCGAACACTGAAACCGCTGGCTGAGCCGGCACGCACATTGCTCTAGGGGGGATCCATCATGGGAATCATCAGGGGATTGGGCATTTTTGGGCTGTTTTCTGGTTTGGCGATCAGCGGCTGTGGTGATTCCGACCACGAGTCTGAGAATCTTTCACACCTGACGCCGGCCGAGGTGTGCCAGAAAAAGTGTGACCTTCAGGTAGCTGCCAACTGCCCCAAAACACCGGCCGACTATGCGACGAGCTGCGCGCTGCTTTGCGGGGCGAAGTATCAAAAGTTTCCGAATTGCGCGGCTCAGGCGAATGCCTTGGATGCTTGTGGCATTCAGCGCCTGAACTACACCTGCGTATCGGGGTCGATCAGCGCGGGGCCTGAGGGCGCTTGTGCTGCACAGGGTCTAGCTTGCGGTTCATGCACCGGTGACTTCCTGCAATGCCTGTGAGGCCCTAAGGAGATCGTGAGAAGCGCTGTACTTCTACTGGCTGTGCTGAGCGCACTGGGCTGTCGCAAGGCCACGACTTCGCAGGCCGTGCCCCACGCGACCGTGCAGCCAACCGCGTCCGCACCGATACCAATACCGGCACCGGCGCCATCCGCACCATCGAGCGCGCCCCCGGCCGGGCTCCCGCCCCTGCTCGGTGTGGCGTGGATCGAGCACCTAGAACTGGACGGCGGGCACGAGGCTTACGTGTGCCCGCCGATCGGCGCGCGCGAGCCGCGACCACTGATCGTGGCCGTTCACGGCGCAGGCGATCGCGCCGAGTGGTCGTGCGGAGGTTGGCGAATGGTGGCCAGTGAATATGCCTTCGTCGTCTGCCCGCAAGGCATGAAGATGGATCCGATGCGCTTCGCTTGGGACAGCGCCGAGACCATCCGTCGTCGTGTAGCCAGCGCCGTGACGGCCGCGCGCGCCCGCTTCGGCGAATACATCGCCGAAGGTCCGACGTTGTACGTCGGCTTCAGCCAAGGCGCGACCCTGGCCGGCCCCACGCTGCTCGACGCCACGCAATCCTTCCCGTTCGTCGCGCTGGCCGAGGGCGGCTATGGGCTAGTGCAGAACCGCGCGTTCCTCGGCAAGCTCAAAGCGCGCGGAGTCGAAAGCGTGCTGCTCGCCTGCGGTACGCCCGCGTGCTTTGCGAGCATGCGCGCCGCGGAGCCCAACCTCAGCGCCGCCGGCATTCAAGCCTTGATCGGCGGTGATCCCAAGTCCGGTCACAATTTGAACGGCGAGATGCAGGCGGGGCTGCAAAAAGTGTGGCCCGACTTCGTCGCCGGCTTGCCGAATTGGCGTGGGTATAGGACGCGATGAAGCGAGCCTAACTACTTTGGCAGCTGCTCGCGAGCGCTAGCCCAGGGGCATGCCGCGGCGCCCGCGTCACGTCTGATGGCGCCGCCGGTTTGCGCGGCAGGTGCAGCGGGCGCCGCTCGAAGCCTACTTGCGCGACGTCGTCCTCAAGTCGTTCCCGATACTTCCCTACGACCAGGAGGCTGCAACGTGGCATGCTCGCGAGCGAGCGAGCGAGCGAGGCACCAACGAGTTGGTCGTCCAGCACCATACGTTGACGGCCCAATTGCTGCGATCGCTTACGTTCACGATCTAGTCTTGGTGACCGCCAACGTGACGGACTTTGCGCGATTCAAGGGGCTCACCCCGGAAGATTGGACCTCGGCCTCAGCAAGCAAGAAGTAGTAAAGGCAGGCCGCAACTCCGCGTTGGAGTCACCTCGCCTCCGGATCGGCAGGCAGAGCGCACTTTTGCGGTTTGTACGGAGCAATGCCGACCACGACACGACGGCCGTCGCTTCCCCGAACGACGGATACCCATGTTTCGACGTGATGTTCTGGAAGTCGTTCCGAGAACCAGTTGGCAAATTGCGTACTCCGAAGCCCCGACGGTGCACGCCACGGGCCATGTGGAACGCAGTACCACACATACTCTCGCATGAATCCCGCGGTATGCACGAGGGCGAGCTCACCGAGGTAACGGTCACTGAGCTGCTCCTTCTGCCTCAACTCCGTCCAGACGGCTGCGGCAGAATCACGAGCATCCACTTCTTCATCGAATGTATATTGGTAAGTACGCTCCTGTGGAAATCGGTCCAGGAATTTGAAATCGATCCACTGCCCACGGACCGTCGCATAGATCAACCACGCCTCAAGCTTGCCGGAACCCTTGGGCGTCGAACCAAACTGACGCGTCACTTCAATTGCCGGTCCCTGCCGCCCCCCGCAACCGATCATTGAACAGTTGGCGGCGACAAGTAGGAGCGCAATGAGTTGGCCGGGGCGGTGGTGGATCATAGAGTCCCGCTCCAGCGCTCACCAAAACTGCGCGGGTCTCGAGGAATTTGGGTGGAGGCGGCCGCTTGCTTGGTCATTGTTCGCCCCTGCGTGAATCTATCGCCAAGTGGGGGCGGAGGCAAAGGCATCAAGGAGGCGGGCTCGAACCCGCAACTTGATGGGCTCCGCTAAGAACGGCGGCGGCGCATGTTGTCGGGGTGCGGGTGACGCTTGGAGTACTTGCCGGGAGCCCGGAACTTGCTCACGGTCGCACTCTCCGGTTGTCCGCGAAGGTCACGCCAGTACTCCTCACGCGCGTCGGCGTCGACCTCAACGACGTCGGGGTAGAGCGGATCGTTGCCGTCCTTCCGGGGACGGGAAACCCAGTATTCCTCCCCCGTTTCGACGTCAAAATGCGAGGTCTTGTATCCAGAGCCATCGAGCGACTGTAAGACGGTAACGCCGTAGTACAGGGTGCGTCCGGTCTTCGAAACGCGTACGCGGCCAATTCGCCCGCCGCGGCAAAGGCCACCTCCGCGTTCGATGTACATGATGCGGGTCTCGTCGCGAGGCATCTGTTCGTCCGTCAACGTACCGGCGTTCAGCGGCGAAGGCCAGAGGGAGCGCGAAGCGCGAGGGTCGGCTCCGTCCGCTGCGGCACCTTGTTGGACGGCGGTACCACAGATGCGCCGGAGCTCTCGGTCAGGCGGAGAGCGAACGCAGCTTCGCCAGTGCTGCCATGACGGTGTCTCGGTTGCTCGCGCTCTTGATCCACAGAGGGAGACGGCTGACGAGAAGCTTGTTGCGATAGCCACCAGCGTGATTCGGCCTTTCACGAAGCTTGGCCTCGACAAACTCCTCTAGAAAGGCGAGGTGCTCGAGATTCCTGGCCCACAAGACGTGTCCACAACAGGGCGCTTGTAGCCAGAGGGGTAACTTGAAGTACCAGTCGGTCGCGTCCACGCTTACGGAGTAAAAGCGGTTGGTGCGAGATCGGCTCACCCCGCAGTGCGTACAGGTCAGGCGAGCATCAATCTCGGAAACACGAACGTCCGCTCGACGATCGCAACGCGGACACCGCACGAGAAACTCTCTGTCGAACGAATAGACCGATGCGCCAAGGTCTTGGAAGCGCTGTGACATGTCCCGTCCGCGTAACGTACCAGGCTTCAGCTGCGCGGCCGAGCGCAGCGAGGTTTCGTCTGCCGCATGGAAATTGGGCAAAACCAAGGAGCGGTTGCATCCGGGTCTGGCTCTTGACGCACGACGGCGAGTTCGAGCGGCAGGTAGCCGAAAATCGACGCCGAAGGCTTTGCCGATGCGCGACGCGGCGCGTGACCATCAACCAAAGAAGCCGAATCGGAGCGATCGAGTGTTTCGAGCGCCGCCGCTCACTCGAGCGGTACGTCGAGCCCAATGCGCCGCATCAGGCGCAAGGCGTTGCCGGCTTGCACGGGTCCGGGGTGAGCTTTGTAGTCGAAGCTCATTTCGTTGTCCTTCACGCTTTCGCGGAAGTGAATCAAGGTCACGCGACTCATCAACGCGGGTTCGAGCTCGGCTAGGCCCATGTCGTGCGTGGAGACTGCGCCGAGGGCGCCGCGCTTCATCAATTCGCCGATCACCCAGCGGGCGCCGATTTGGCGTTCGAGTGAGTTCGTGCCGTGTAAAATCTCGTCGAGTAGGAAGAATACCGGTTTGGTGCCCGACGTGCCGTCGACGACGGCTTTGAGCTTGTTCAGCTCGGCGTAGAAGTGGCTCACGCCGCTGGCTAGTGAATCACTCATGCGAATGCTGGTGATCAGCGAGAATTCGGCGAGTACGAGTTTTTTGGCGCACACCGGGCCGCCTGCGAACGCCAGGACGTTGGCTAGGCCCATCGAGCGGAGGAGCGTGCTCTTGCCCGACATGTTGGAGCCAGTGACGAGCAGCGCAGTGCCGGGTTCGGGCAGCGAGACGCTGTTGGTCACCCTCACTTGCCCGTCGATCAGCACGTGCCCGAGCTCTTCCGCCAAAAAGCGCGGCTGATCGCTGAACTCGGGGAAGCAAAAGCCGGGTTCGTCGTGGGCCAGCCCGGCCAACGACGACAATGCTTCGGCTTCACCTACGACGTCGAGCCATTCCCGCACGAAGCGGCCGGCGCGTTCTTGCCAAGCTTCGAGTGCGAGCACGCAGTGCACGTCCCAGAGCAAGAATAGATTCACCACCGGGTAAATCATGCCGTTGTGCTTGAGCTCGAAGAAGCCGACCACGCGCTCGAAGCGGCGCATTTCTTCCGACGGTTTTTTGCCGCTCTGGTTGAGGCGCGCTTGAGCGGCGCGGATCAGCGGCGCGTCGACGTCCAGCGATTCGAGTTCGCCGAGCAACGTGCCATAGCGGAGGAACGCGCCTTGGGTCTCCGACACGGCGTGAAAGACGCGCGAAGTGATGGCGTTGGCGAGCGAGAGCGTGAACAGCGAGAGCGCGGCGGGGATCGTAAAAAATAGCCAGGAGCGCCCGAAGCTGGACCACAGGACCATGCCGCCGATGGTGAAGAGCGGCAGAATGCGCGCCGCCCAAACCACGTGCAGCCAGTGCTTGAGCTGAGGTTTTTCTTCGGCCCAGACCAAGAGCGGTTCGGGGTTGGGCGGCTCTTTGCGCTTGCTGCCAGCAGGGTCGACGATGCCGAGCGCGAGTGCCTCGATGCGCTGACGCAGATCGAGTAGCGGTGCGAGGGCGCGCACGGCCACTTGGCGCTCACGCACCGCGCTGGCTGGGCTCGTGCGCCCGAAGAACGCGGCCAGCTTCTCTTGGCCGACGCGGGTGTGGGCCACCGAGATCCGCTGAAACAGCGAGCTTGGGCCGAACACGTCCAAGTCGCTCGTGTAAGGGTGCGTGGCGTCCACGAAGCGCGCTCCGTTTTCCGCGAGCTCGCTGAAGCGACCTGTGGTTCGCGCTAGCGCGTCTTTGTTCACGCGCGCGAAGCGGCGCGCCAAGTCCTCCTCGGTGAGCACCCGGCTGTGCCAAACCACGAGCCCCAAGAAGGCCAAAAGCCCTACTAAACTCAGGGGGCCGGCGAACGCGTTGCTCTTGCCGAACACCGACAGCAACAAACTGACGATGAACACCGCGAAGAACAGACCGCGCAGATTCGAGACCGTGCGCGAGCGCGCTGCGTGGCGCTCTGCTTCCGCCTCGAAGCGCTGTTCGCGAGCGCGGTACTCGGCTTCCTGACCGCTCACTTCGCGACCTTGGCGAACTTGATCGAAACCGTGGCGCCGACCATCGGCTCGGCCGGCACACCCACGTAGCGACGATCGACGACTTCCGAAACGCAGCGGGCCGCTTCCGCGCTCACTCCGCTGCGCTTGGCCACCGAGACGCCCTCGGCCCGGCCGCGTTGCCGAAGCATGAAGCGCACCTGAACTTCGCCGCTCGCCTCCTTCAGCCCGCCGTTGTCGTTGACGCACTTCATGTATTTGTCACGCGCCGCCCCCAACTTGCCGATGCCCAGCGTACCCGTGTCCGCAGTGACGGGGCCGACCGTGATATCCAACTTGTCGTTGCTGGGCGAGGGCGCCGGTGCAGGTGCGCCGGCATCGGCCTCTGCCACTTCGTCGGTTGCCGCGGGCGTGGGCGCGGTCGAGCTCGGGGCGGCGGCGACGGGGGCGGCGCTCGTTGCCGCGGCCACCGGCAGCGCGCTTACGCTGGGCGGCGCGAGTGTGCCGGAGCGCAGCCCTTGAGCTTCTGCTTCCGTGAGGCAGCGCACGATCAGTCCCTTGCCGTTGCTGATGCGCCCCCAAGGGCAGGCGGGATCGTACGGGTAGCGGCGCAGCAGCGCGTCGGCCGTTTCACCACTCGCCAAGGCTCCGAATGCGAGCAGTAGACTCGCGCTCGACAACATGACTAGTGCGCGTTTGAGGCGGGGCGTTGGCTTCATGGCGTGGGGCGCGGTTTACCACGTCTCTCACGCGGGTGGCTCGCGCCGTGCTGACATTGCGGCCCTGGAATGCCGGTGATACGAGGCGAGGCATGAGCAGCCTGATTGCCGCGGTGGGTCAGCGATGGGAGATCAGCTTGCTCGGACGTTCGGCGGCGATCGCGGCGGGGCTGCTGGTGGTCGCATTCCTGGGTGGCGGCTGTGGCTCGGATGCCGGCAGCAGCTCGCTACCTGCCGGCGGGGCCAGTGCGGGTTTCGCGGCGGGGGGCGATTCTGCTGGCGGCGGGCAGGCCACGGGCGGTAATGCAGGCACCGGAGGCTCAATTACTGCGATGTGGACGACGGACGGTGGCAAGTACTCGCTGAGCTTGGGCAGCACTTATCTGGAGCTCGATCCGGCGAACGGCGCGCGCATGACTGCGCTGCGCGTGGGTGGCAGCGCCGGCCCCAATTTGCTCGCCGACGCGAACGTGACCGGTCAAGAGGACAACTGGGGTTCGACCTTCTGGCCGAGCCCTCAGAACTGGGCTTGGCCGCCAACGGCCGAGGGCAGCATCGACGCGATCAACACCTTGCCCTACGCGGCAATCAGCGACTCGCAAACGCTGACCCTGACGAGCGAGCTGAATGCCGCTGCCCCAGCCGTGTCCGTGATCAAGAAATTTTCCGCGGACCTCGCCAAAGAGGCAATCATCATCGATTACACGATGACGAACGGCGGTACGGTGCCCGTCACCGTCGCGCCTTGGGAGATCACGCGGGTCGCCGCCGGCGGGATCACCTTCTACGCCGAAGCCACTGAGCCGGTGGTGCACGACCCGAACATGGTCCTACCGGCGACCACGTTGACGGACGGCGTGCGCTGGTACCAACACGACCCGAACGTGGTCGAGCCGACCAAGTTTTTTTCCGATGGCAAGGGCTGGATCGCCCACGCTGCCGGCGATCTGCTGCTGATCAAGAGCTTCCTGGACTTGACCCCCGATCAGAGCCCTACAGGCGAAGCGGAAATCGAGATCTTCGCCGCGCCCAAGTACGTCGAGGTCGAAAATCAAGGTGCGGGGCAAACGCTCCAGCCGGGCGACGCGCTGCATTGGACCGTTCGTTGGTATGCGCGTAAGCTTGCTTCGCCCGCTGTCGTCGGCAGCGCGGATCTCGTCGCTTACGTTCAGAACCAGATCAAATAGAGAGTGTCAGCGCCTGCTCCCGCCTCGGCCGCCGCCGACGCCGTGCTCACGTTTTTGGAAAGCGTGGGCCGTCGCTCGGAGGCTGAGTTTTATCTACGCCTGTTCTTGAAGCTGCCGCCGGAGAGCTTCGGCATCATCGCTCCCGGCGCTACCGTCATTCGCTATGCGCTCGGCTCGCTCGTCGAGCAACTCAAGTTCCTCGCCGATCTCGGCCTGCATGCGCCGGTCGTGCTCGGCTTGTACGATCCCGAACAGGCAGCTGCGAGCGCCGATCGCCTGATGAAGCGCCTACAGCTCGCGGGCATGGACGCTTGTCCACACGACATGGGTGAGCCCGGCCTCGCCGAGACGCTGCGCGTCGAGCTACGCGCGGATCGCCTGCCCGTGGTTCATTTTCGAGCCACCGAGGGGCAGACCATCGATGATCGCCTGAACGAGCTCGGGCAGCTCGCCAAAGAGCTGGATACGCGTAAATTCGTGCTGCTGCGTCGTCGCGGCGGGCTCAAGCCCTTGACCCCACGTCGGCTCGAATTGGCCCCGGGCTACTTTTTGCCCACCGATGGCGGGCGGATCTCGATCATCAATCTGCGCACCGATCGCGCCGGTATCGTGCCCGGCAAGACGCTACCCAAGCGTGACTCGGAACTGCTGGCAGCGGCCGAGCGCCTGATTGATTTGTCCCAGCCGACGCCGATCCTGGCCAGCATTACCTCTCCGCTGAATTTGCTGAAGGAGCTGTTCACGGTCAAAGGCGCAGGGACGCTGATCAAGCTCGGCAGCGCGGTCTCTCGCCACCGTTCTTTCGTGAATCTCGACATCGAGCGGCTGCGCCGTTTGCTCGAGGCGAGCTTTGGTCGCGCGCTCGGCGAAAAGTTCTTCGATCGCACGCCGCTTGCCGTGTACGTCGAGGCAGAATACCGCGGCGCGGCGGTCGTCGCGCACGGCAATCCCGTGCCGTACCTCAGCAAATTTGCGGTCGAGCCCGAGGCCCAAGGTGAAGGCATGGGCCGCGATCTGTGGCAGGCCATCTCGCGCGACTATCCCGCACTCTACTGGCGAGGGCGCGCGGACAACCCGATCGCATCTTGGTATGCCTCGGTGTGCGACGGCATGGTTCGGTTGCCCGAGTGGAACGTGTATTGGCGCGGCATCGAAACCCACAGAATTCCGGAGGTGATCGAGGCCGCCCGCTCCCACCCTGCAGATTTTGCGGCTCCCGTGCTAGAGGCATCGCGCTGAAGCTCATCCGGAGGTGATCGGTGTTTTTCCTGTTCTTGTTGATCGTCGCCGCGCTGGGCATCGGCGTCTACCTGGTGTTCATCTTCAAGCTCGTGCCAGGCGCTGCCGAAGAGCGGCTAGGCGTGCTCGAACCGCTCCCGGCCGACATTGGCCAGTGGCACGTGGACCAAGAGTCTGCGCTCGGCAAAGCCGCGCTCGAACGCAATCGCAAGCGTGAGGAGCGCTTGTACTTCGAAGAGGGCAAGGGCCTGCTTGCTCAAGGTCGGCTGGTGCGCCAAGTGCGCTATCGCAACCTGAGCAGCAACGCGATCGAAGAAATAGAGCCGGATGAGCCGGTGAAGCGCAAACGCATCCGCGTTTGAACGGCCTCATGCCGCGTCTGTCGCGCCGGGCCGCGGCGCGGACAATTCGCGAACGGCGCGCGCGACGCGCCCAACATCGCGCCGCGGGATGGACAGGCAGCGCAGCGCATCGAGCTCCGAAGCTCCGTCCAAGAGCGCCTGAGCCGCTCGCTCCGCGAGGTCCGCGCGGCAAGCTCGCGGGCCCAGCTCGACATAGCCGAGCCGCTGCCACACGGTCGCCGAGAGCCCACGCGTCTCGTAGTTGGTCTTGCCGGGTAGCGGCAGCCGCAGCTCGGGCTCGAAGATCGCGCTGAACGTCGCGCGCTGTTCGAGCGCGGCGCGGCGCAGCGTGGAGCCTAGAAAGACCGACAAATGCCCGACGACGACGCCGAGTCGATGCAAGCGTTCGCGGTCAGCATGGGTCAGCACGGAGAGCGAGGCCCCGAGCTCGCGGGCACTGGCGGTGCCCAGGCCGCCCTCCAGCTGATAGGCGATGGCGCGCAGAGCCGGTTGCTCGGCGCCCCGCAGTTCATGTAGTGCACTCAGGGGGCGGCCCACGGCGTCGCGCGCGAAGGCGAGCAAGCGACGTTGCAACCGGATGCGCAGCCCTCCGCCCAGCTCTTCGAGCGGCGCCAGCTCCACGTTGGGTGCGGTGACACTCGTACCGCGCACGAGCCGCCCCAACGCAATGCCCTGCGCGCTCACCCGCCCCCGCGCATCGAGCTCGAAGGCCTCATGCGGAGCATCGACCAAGCTCTCCAGAGAGCTCTCGGGCGCACTCGGAAGGTCGCTGCTGATCCGCAAGCGAAGCTTGCTGAGCGCGGCAAACGGATGATGGCGGTCGAGCTCACGCGCTTCGCTTGGCAGCGCCTGCTTGCGCTGGGCGGGCCGAGCCGAACGCTGCCCATTGCTGCGCTTTTCGACGAACGACGAAACCAAGCCATTGTGCAGCGCATCGCTCAGCCGGTCTTCGAGACTGCTCAGGTGCGCGGACCAAAACGCCGAATGGGCGCAAAAACCGGCGCGATTGACCACGAATGCCCAAGTTCGCAAGCGCGCAATGCGGGCCACGATGGCGTCTACGTCGCCGCTTTCTTGGGCGAATTCCTGAGTGCGAGCCGCGAGAAAATCGTCCGAGAGCGGGCCGCGCGAAAGCGCCGAGAAGATGTCGCGCAAGAGCTCGAGGTGTACCTCGAACAAGATGTGTCGAAAGTCCGGGATTTGGCAAACCGCCCACAGTCGCGCAAGCTCCTCCGGGTCGCGGGCTTGCGCGCGAATCAAGGGCTGCTCGAGGAGCGCGCGCAACGAGTGCAAATCGAGCGCATCGGGGACCGCGGCGAGATACGCGGCTGGCGGCGGTGCTTCGAGTGAGGCGAGCAATGCGGCTGGCGAAGAGAAATCGAGCTCCGCATTCCGATACCGGACGCGGCGCACCGGCTCGAAGCGGTGTTGTTCGATGCGCTGAGCCGAGGGCAAGGGTAACTCCAGCGGGCTCAGGGTGCCAAAGCTGCCGTCACGCAAGTAGCGGCCCGCGCGACCGGCGATCTGAGCCAGCTCGGCGTCTTCCAAACTGCGCGCGTTGCGCCCGTCGAACTTGCGCAGCGAAGCAAACGCCACGTGATCCACGTCCAAGTTCAGGCCCATGCCGACGGCGTCCGTGGCGACCAAGTAATCGACCTCGCCGGCCTGAAACATGGCCACTTGCGCGTTGCGAGCACGCGGCGAAAGCGCGCCCAGCACGACCGCGGCCCCGCCGCGCAAGACCCGCAGGCGATGCGCCAGCTGGTACAGCTCCGGCACGGAAAAGGCGACCACGACGCTGCGCTTGGGCAACCGCTGTAGCTTGCTACTGCCCGCGAAGCTCAAGCGAGACAAGCGCGGATGCTCTTGGTGTTTGGCGGCGGGAACCATGCGCTCCAAAAGGGGGCGCATCGTGCTCGAACCCATGAACCAGCTCTCGCGCCGGCCGCGCGCGTGCAGCAGGCGCTCGGTGAACACGTGACCACGCTCGTCGTCCCTTGCCAGCTGCACTTCGTCGATGGCCACGAAGTCGACTTCGTGGCTCAGCGGCATGGCCTCGGTCGTGCACACCCAGTAGTCTGGGCGACGTGGCACGCGTTTTTCCTCGCCCGTGACCAAAGCCACGCGATCTTCACCGACACGCGCGCTGACCCGGTCGTACACCTCGCGCGCCAAAAGCCGCAGCGGCAAACCGATCATCCCGCTCGTGTGCTCGAGCATGCGCTCTACGGCGCGGTGCGTCTTACCGGTGTTGGTCGGCCCCAGCAGCGCTATGCTCTCGGTTGCACCTACGAACGACACTCTCGAAGCATAGCCTGGAACTTTTGAGCCGGCGCGGGCCCAGCACCCCGGACCATCAAATGAGGAGAAGCCCCATGACTCGCAGTATCGGTTGGCTGGCGTACGCACTCGGCGCGGGTTTGCTCGGCGCGCCTCGACTGGCGAGCGCGGCCGAAATCGAGTGGAAAGGCTACACCTGGAGCGTGACGGATGGCGGCATGGCCGGAGTCGCGGCAGGTAGCCCTGCCAATGTTTCGGTCGATACCAGCGGTTATCTACACCTGAAGGTTCGAAAGAACGGCAGCACCTGGACCGCCGCCGAGATCTTCACCACCACACGGCTTGGGTTTGGAACCTATCAATGGCAAATCGATGGCCCGATCGACACGCTCGACAAGAACGTCGTGCTCGGTCTGTTCCCCTACGGCCCCGCCGCCGGCATCGGCAGCGACGGCACGAACGAGATCGACATCGAGTATTCGCGCTGGGGGCAGGCCAATGGCCCCAATGGCGATTGGACGAACTATCCCGCTTCCGGCACGACCATTGGTGAGCTCAGCTACAGCTTTTCACTCGATGGCGGAACCCTATCCACTTCACGCTTCGTGTGGACGTCGAGCTTCATCGAAGACTTCTTGCTCGCGGGGCTCCAACCGCTCTCCAGCACGCAATCGTTGCTCAAGTCGTGGAAGTATTCACCCTCGAATGCCACGACCAACATCCCGCAACAGGCGCTGCCCCTGGGCATGAACCTGTGGTGCTACGATATTCCGTCCGACGGGAAGGATGCCGAGATCGTCGTGCGCGACTTTCAGTTCGTACCCGAAGGCACGAACATCGGTGGCGCGGGCGGAGCGGGCGGCGCCGCAGGCGCGGGCACGGGCGGAGCGGGCGGCGCAGGCGTGAGCACGGGCGGAGCGGGCGGCGCAGGCGCGAGCACGGGCGGAGCGGGCGCGAGCAGCGCCGCTGCCGGCACCACGTCGAGCGGCGGCACCACGGCGAGCTCAGCTGGTGCATCGAGCGGCGGCACCACGGCGCACGCCGGCCAACCACAAGCAGAAGCGGCGGCTGGCAAAGTTGCAACACCCCAAGGAGATGTCTCGAGCTGCAGCGTCGGGCCCACTCCGGGCTTAGCGGGCCGCCCCGCGCGCGGATGGCTCGCACTGCTGGTGCTCGTGTCGCTCGCACTTGCGCGACGTCGACGGGGATGAGCGCTGAGGGCCGCGGCGATCGCTGATTCGCGCCGGGCTTCATCTACGGGGACGGTTCGAGCCTTGTCTCAAAACGAGTCGTGCTCGTGAGCAGTCTTCTCACAGGCGGGTTTGCTGTCGGTCAACCAGCGCAACGCGGCAAAACCTCGGATTGCCAGGAGAAAAAGGCATTCGAAGGAACACCCGCATTCGACCACAGAGATGGCGAAAACCGCCACCCCTACGAAGGGGGGGGCGAGCGGGGATCGAAATCGAGACATGCCGAGAGCACTCGGGCTCTGGGCGCGCATCCTCTCGAGCCGGCCCGACTGCCAGGTTGGCTTGACGGAATCTTCTGCCGCAAGCTAAGTTGGAGTGTTCGGGAATTACATGGAAATCACTTCCGATAGCTGCCCGGGCACAAGCAAGGTACGAGGCCTTGTGGGCAGCCATCGACTGGCCTAACCCGCTAGGATTCCGACTCTGCTGAAGTTGCGCGTGAGAGGCCGCGTTCGTGAGCGAATACGACGAAAAAACCAGAGTCACCCAGGTAGTTCAGGCACCACCGCCTGACGATGCGCCCAGCAACGACTGCTTGGTGGTGATCTATACGGCCGAGCCCGGCCTTCTGGGGAAGCGATTCGTGCTCGACCGCAGCCCGCTGCGTGTTGGGCGCGGCGCGGACAATCACATCGTGCTCGAGGGAGATTCGGTGTCTCGTCGACACGCACACTTCGAGCGCCGCACGAGCGCTTGGTATGCGGTCGACGATGGCTCGACCAATGGCACTTACCTGAACGAAGAGCAGATCGCGCGCGAAGCATTGCTGACCAACGGCGACCGCATCAAGGTCGGCCCGTCGATTCTGAAGTTCTTGTCAGGTGCCGACGCCGAAGCAAAGTACCACGAAGAAATCTATCGCATGACGATCGTGGATGGGCTGACCCAGATCCACAACAAGCGCTACCTATTCGAGGCGCTGGAGAAAGAGCTGATCCGCGCCCGCCGCTACGAGCGTGATCTCAGCGTCTTGATGTTCGACATCGATTTTTTCAAGCGCATCAACGATCAATACGGGCACTTGGCGGGCGATCACGTGCTGCGTGAACTCGCGCGGATCGTGCAAGATCGCATTCGCCGGGACGAAGTTTTCGCGCGCTACGGCGGAGAAGAATTCGTGATCGTGCTGCCGGAAACCTCGCTCGCAGGCGCCGTCGCGCTGGCCGAAAATCTGCGCGGTCGAGTCGGTAGCCACGGCTTCAGTTTCCAGGGCGAACAAATCCCGGTCACGATCAGCATCGGCTGCGCGCTGCTCCAAGACGACAAGGCGGCGACGGATCTAATCCAACGCGCGGACGAGAAGCTCTACCAAGCGAAGCGCAGCGGACGTAACCGCGTTTGCTCCTGACGCGGTCGCGCTGCCGCGAGAGTTGGTCATGGCAGCAGTCATGCTGTTGCTCGGCTCGGCTCGTCCTTGGCGCGGGCGCGAGCGAATGGTTGGGGGCGATCGCAGCGCTCACGGCAGCCCGCGCCAGAAAATGCAGCTCCAAAGGCACCCCGCGCTGACGGCCTTCTACGCGCTCGCGAAGCGCGCGTTCCGTAGCCAGCTCGCCAGATGAGCGGCCAGCCCAATAGCAACGCCCGAGGTCGAGCCGGGACAGTTCGCCTGAAGCGCGGCAATTTTCGTGGTAGTTCGCGGAAGCGCGCATGAGCTTCAGCGAGATCCCACCACCGATCGAAGTCGAGCCGGGCCAGGACGAGCCCAAGATCCTGAGCCGCCCACCCGGGCCGTCCTCACGCAGCTGGCTCGTTCGCCACGCGCACCGGGCCGCGCCCATGGGCCCGAAGCCCGCCAATCAGCCCGGTGATCTGCGCGCCCCCCCCGCGGGCATCGTGTACGCGAGCGCCAAGGGCTCGAACGTGGTCGATGTGGACTCCAATCGCTACGTCGATTTGGCCGCGGGGTTCGGTGCGATGTTGCTGGGGCATTCACACCCGAGCATCTTGCGCATGCTCGATTTTCAATCGCATCGCTTACTGATGGCACTCGGTGACGTGTTTCCGGCAGACTCGAAGATCGCCCTGCTCGAGCGCCTCGCCGCGCTGCACCCAGATCCCAACGCACGCGTGATTCTCGGTCAGTCCGGGGCGGACGCGGTCACCGCCGCGCTCAAGAGCGCGCTCTTGTTCACGGGCAAGCCCGGGGTGATCGCGTTCGGGGGTGCCTATCACGGGCTCAGCCACGCACCGCTCGCCGCCTGTGGGTTGCGCGAGAGCTATCGAACCCCATTCGCAGAGCAACTCAACCCCCACGTTCGCTTCGCCGACTACCCCGCTCAGGCAGACGATCTGGACCGAACCCTGACCCAAGTTCGCGCCGCGCTGGCGGACGGCACGGTCGGTGCGATCCTGGTCGAGCCAATCTTGGGCCGGGGCGGCGTGGTCGTCCCGCCGCGCGAATTCTTGCCGGAGCTCGGCAAATTGTCGCGTGAGTTCGGCGCGCTGTGCATCGCCGACGAGATCTGGACCGGGCTCGGGCGCTCCGGAAAAATGCTGTATTCGCTGGGTGCCGAATTCACACCGGACCTCGTGTGCCTGGGTAAAGGCTTGGGCGGGGGCTTGCCGATCAGCGCCGTAGTCGGGCGCGGCGCGGTGCTGGAGGCCTGGCGTCGCGACGCAGAAGTCGTGCACACCTCTACCTTTGCTGGCAACGCACTTGCTTGCGGCGCAGCGCTCGCGACGCTGGACGTGATTTCACGCGAGCACTTACCCGAGCGTGCGCTCTCGCTCGGTGAACGACTCCTCGCGACGTTGAAGACGCGGCTTGGGCGATTCTCGAAAGCCAGCGTGCGTGGTTCGGGGTTGATGATCGCGATCGATCTCGGGGATCGCCCAGGCCGAGCCTCGCAGCTGGCCGTGCGCTTGCTGGAGCGCGGCTACATCACCTCTACCGGCGGCGGCCGGCGCGAGATCTTGGTGCTGACTCCACCGCTAGTGCTCGCCGAGACTCTACTCGCTGGCTTCGTGGATGCTTTGGAGCTCAGCCTCGGAACGCTCGGCGCATGACCCGAAACGCGCGCTCGGATGGCCTACATGAAGACGTGCGTCGCTTCGCGGCGGGTGCGGCAACGCGCTCGTTCACCGACTTGGCCCTCGAAATCGCGGCATTTCAGCGCGAATTTTCGCCGGGCTTTGCACGACTGTGTGCCAGCCGCGGCGCCGCTCTCGAAAGCGTCGAGGAGATCCCCGGTGTGCCCTGTGACGCATTTCGCTTGGCGCGCGTCGCGCTGCACCCCGAGAACGAAGATCGGCTGCGCTTCCTCACGAGCGGGACGACCAGCGGCGCGCGCGGCCTGCACGCCATGCGCGTCACGGAAACGTACCAAGAGCTCGCGCTGAATTTTGGTCGCGCCGCATTGTTGTCGAACGATCGCGCGCAACACGTGGTCGCGCTCGCGCCGTTGCTCGATGACCCGCCCCGCTCGTCGCTCGGCCACATGATGGCGATGTTCATGGTCGACTTCGAGCGCCGCGGCCAGTTCGACGTGCGTACCGCCGAGCGCTGGCTGATCGACGACCGCGGCGTGAATTTGAGGGGCCTCGAGCAAGCCGCCGCGCGTGCCAATGAGCGCGGAGAGATACTGCTCGTGCTGGCCACATCCTTCGCCTTGGTGGGCGTTCTTGATGCACTCGAAGGCAGAACCCTGCCGCTGCCGGCAGGGACAGTGGTCATGCAAACCGGCGGTTTCAAGGGCAAAACACGGGAAATCGAGCCCGCTGAGCTGCGCGCAGCAGTGGCCGCCAGCTTCGGCATCAGCCAGGCGCAAATCGTCAGTGAATACGGAATGACCGAGCTGACCAGTCAATTGTACGAAGCCACCGTGCCTGGCTCCGCCCTTCAGCGGGAGCGGCACGGAACACCGGGCGTGTACGCGGAGCCACCCTGGCTGCGAGTCATCCCCGTCGATCCGACCACGCTCGAACCAGTGCCCACCGGAGAAGTCGGCATCGCGCGCATCGTCGATCTCGGCAACATCGACTCCGCGGTCGCTATACAGACCCAAGATCGCGTACGCCGAGTCGAAGGCGGCATCGTCCTGCTCGGGCGCGCCGCGGGCGCCCCGCCCCGTGGTTGCTCCTTGGCGATCGAGGAATTTTTGAACACCGGTCTGCAATGAGCGACTTCGATTCCCGCCGAGCGAGGCTCGAACCGCTATTCGAGTCTGCGCGCTCGCTCTCAGATGCCTCGACACCGCGTGGCCGGCTCGCACGCGAGCGGCTGGTCGCTTCCAGCGGGCTCTCTGCGCAAGGCGTAGATTTCGCGCTGCAACGCTGCCTCGAGGTTGCGCCGGATGAGCAGGAAATTGCGGCCCTGATTCGCTCGACGCCGACCGCGCAAGTGGCCCATGTGCTGCTTTCGGCCAACGTATTCGTGGCCGCGCACCGCGCGATCGCCATCGCGCTCGCAGCATCCGACCAAGTGCGCGTGCGCGCTTCGCGCCGCGAACCCGAGATGACCGAGTTACTCTTGGCCGGCGCTCCGGGTTTGTTCGAGGCGGTGAGTGAACTATCGCCCCGCTCGGGCGATCGGCTCTGGGCCTACGGCAGCGACGAAACCATGGACGAAGTAGCCGTCACGTTGCCGGCCGGGGTCGCCCTGCACGCGCATGGCTCGGGCTTCGGCGCAGCAGTCCTAGAGGGCGCGCACTCCGACGCGGAGCTCAGCGCATTGCTGACGGCACTGGCGGACGACATCGCGCTCTTCGATCAGCGTGGCTGTTTGAGTCCGCGCGTCGTCTTGGTGAACGCGGAGCCGGAGTTCGCCAGCGCATTGGCACGCGAGCTTGCGCGCGAGCTCGAAAAGCTGGAACAGCGCATCCCGCGCGGAGCGCTCGACGCGCCGGAGTCGAGCGAAATCGCCAAGTATCGCGACACCGCTCATTTTACCGGGGAAGTGTTCGAGGCCGGCTTGGGTTTCGTGAGTCTGGCGCACACCGGCAGTTGGCTCCTGCCCCCCACCGGTAGGAACATTCACGTCCTCACCACTCCGGATCCCCTCGCCACGTTGAGCCCGTACCGACCCCTGCTCACGAGCTGCGCGTTTGCCGGCGAGCCCGCGCGACGCGAAACGCTTCGACGGGCCTTCCCAGGCGCGCGAGTGTGCCGCTTCGGAGAGATGCAGCGACCGCCGTTCGACGGCCCCGTGGACCGCCGCGATCTTTAACCGCTCGCCGAGCAGCGCTCGCTGGCGCGGGCTACGATACGAGCCGCAGGCGCTTTCGCCCGTCAGCGAAGGGCGATGTGGGCGAGCGCCCAACCAGCGCGCTCGGTTCGCGCGTCACCACCGTGAGTGGGCTATCCGGCAACGGCAGATTCTGGTTCTTTGCGTACACCGGGTGGCGGCCGCGAGTCTTGTACCACTCCGCAACCGTGGCGGTTTTCTTCATCTTCTCGATGATCTGCCGGAAGCCGACGCCGGTGTTGTAGGCGCAGAACGAGATTTCGCCCATCTGCGTGCCGTACGGAATGATGCACATCTCCGTGCGCCGGAAGTCGTAGTTGAACAGATCCTGAAACCACATGCCGGCGACGAACAGGAAGCGCCACTCGAACTTGTGGGCGTCCCCTTCACTTTCGCCCACCTTCGAGCCATTTGCGCCGATTTGGCTCAAGAACTGGCGTGCGAACTCGGTGAAGCTGTAGCCGGGGGGCGCCTTCTCGGGATTGAAATTGCGCAGCAGGGAGAGCGCAATGCCAGTGATGGTTTGGGCCTTGGTTTGGCCAGCGTCGGCGATGCCCTGCAAGTCCAGCAGGACCTGATCCAGGTTCAAGAACTGAGACACGGGCACCATTTGCTTGGTGCGCTTGTTGACGAGCAAGGCCGTGCCGATACCGCAGTTCGGGTGGCAGCCGCACTTGAGCGCGCCAAACTCCGCACTTTGGCCGAGCAGCAAGTCGACCACGTCACTGAAAGGGTTCATGGCGGAGAGCGGAAACCAATCACGCATCGGCTCCGTCACGCCCAGCTGATCGTGCATGTCGTGCACGAGATGGCTGAGCGTGTAGCGCTCGCGCTGGCGACGCTCGTCGTCGACGTCTTCATCGCGACCGGTGAAGCTCACCGGCTGGAATGACACGACTGTCACCTTGTCGGCATTGTCGATCGCGAATTGCACGATCGGGCCGACCTGCTCGTTGTTGACGCCGTTCACGACCGTGACCACGAGCACGACGTCGATGCCTGCCGCAGCCAGATTCTCGATCGCACGCAGCTTCACGTCGAACAGGTTGCCGACCTTGCGATGGCTGTTGGCTTCGTTGGTAACGCCGTCGAATTGTAGGTAGCAAAGCCTGAGGCCCGCGCGTTTGGCGGCGTGGCAAAGCTCCAGGTCTTGCGCGAACATCACGCCATTGCTGGCGCACTGCACGCAGAAGTAGCCGACATCCCGAGCGTATTTGATCGACTCGAGAAAGAAGGGACTGAGCGTGGGTTCGCCGCCGGAAAACTGCACGCTCAGTTGGCGGCGGGGCTTGATGTTCAAGCTGTCGTCCAAGATCTGCTTGATGTCGGTCCATTCCAGCTCGTGCACGAAGCCGACCTGGTTGGCATCCATGAAGCAGGGGTCGCACATCATGTTGCAGCGGTTGGTCAGATCGACCGTGAGCACCGAGCCGCGACCGTATTTGATGGTCGAACTGCCGTGGTTACGTAGCGCGGTCTTGGGCGCCTCGAAGTCACGGCCCGGGAATAGGCCCTCGATGCGCGCCATGAACGCCGGGTCGACGCTCATCACGTCCGAGAATTCGCCGTGCTTGGGGCAGGTCTTCAGCATCACGATCTGGCCATCGCGCTCGACGATGTCCGCCTTGATTTCGCCGGGATTGCCCTCCACGAACTCGCGCAGATCTTCTTCGCCGGAGAGCACCGCGTCGCGCACCTCTTTCACGCAACGGGGGCACAGAGAGTCGGTGCGGCGTGGCCAGCCGAGTTGGGGAGCCGTCCGTTCCTTCTTCCGCAAGAGCGGTGCAGGCGCCCACTTGGGCTGCAAGCGACCACCGGGAAAGCGCTCATTGTACTTCTGATACAACGGCCAGACACGATTGACGGCTTTGCCCACGAGCTTTTCGGTCTCGAGGGTAATGCGTTCCAAAGCCTTCTGCATGATGGCCTACAGCATACACGTCCCGAGGCCTCGACCAAGAGCTTTCGAATGGCCAAGGCGCCACGAAAGCTTGGATTTCAGGGCAAATTGTCACGCTCTTCCGCTCGCGCGCAAAGCCGCCGCTAAGCGCTCGGGCAGTGCGCGAGACGATGCTAGGCTGCTCGAGAGTGTGCTCTTCACCGTGTCCGCGCTCCGTCAATGAAGCCCTTCATCGTTGCTAGTGACCTGCACCTGTCGGCAGATGCGTCCGCGACGACGGTGCGCGATCTCGCTCGGCTTTTGCGAGACAATCCGGGCCTCGAGTTCATCCTGGCGGGCGACGTATTCAACCTATCTTGGGAAGCGCCCGGCCGCGCACCGGTGGAGGCGTTGCTGGCGCTGCTGTCGGCGCACCCCGAACTGGCGAGCGCGTTCCGTTCTCAGCTGGCGGCGGGCGCACCGCTCACCCTTTTGGCGGGAAATCACGACGCTGCGCTGATGTCGGCAGAGGTTCGTGGCGCGCTGCTCCACAAGCTGGAGCTCGCTACCGACGCACCGCTCTCGATCGCTCCCTGGTTCGTGCGCCGGGGTAGTGTGCACGTCGAGCATGGTCACTTTTACGACCCCGACAACGCGCCTGCCCATCCGCTCGCAGAATGGAGCCCCGAGACCGAGCCGCTGGGCATCGCCATCACGCGCCGCTTCGTACGGCCCAGCGGTGCGCATCATTTTTCGCACGCGCACGACACCACGCCCCTGGCCGGCATCGCCAAAGCCTTCCGAGTGTACGGCGCACGCACGCCCCTGATCATCGCCGAATGGTTCCGCATATCCGGCAAGCTGTGCCTCGAAACTCGGCGCGCCGGTCGCTTCGACGCCGAGCACAGCGCAGGCGAAGCCGCGCTCTCGGAATTCGCGCGCTTGGTCGAGCTCGATCCGGATGTGTTGCGCACGCTACTCGCGGGCGGCGCAGTGCCGACCCATCGAGACTTTCAAAAGACCTTCATGCGCCTGTACTTCGACCGCGTTTTTGCGACCTCTGGCCTGCTCTTGAGCAGCGCGGCGTACCTCGCCTGGAAGAGCCGAGCCGCCGGCATCGCCGCCTTGCTCGCCGGTCTGTACTTGATTCAATCCGTCCAGCGAACCGGCAACCGTTACGAGGATCTGCCCGTCGAGCGGCTGCGCGCAGCCGCCGCACGCGTGCGCGAGCTCACTCACGCTCAGGCCGTGATCTTCGGCCACACGCACCAAGTCGACGAAGGCAACGGCTACGCAAATTCCGGCTCCTTCGGCTACTCGCGGCATGGCCGCCCCTACGTCCGAGTCGACGAAACCGGAACCCCGCGCGTCGAACGCATGTAGCCGCTCACGCTCTGCGCGCCGCCCCGCACCTGCGCACGCTTGGCCACTGAGAGGCGCCCCCAGACGGCTCCCTGAATTTTTACCGCCGAGTCGCAGAGATCGCAGAGAGGGATCAGAGCGCCAAGAGCGCCCGATCAACACTCGAACACCAATGAACACACGGGAATTTTTGGGTTAACGCGGCAAGTCGCGGCTTGCCTTGTATACGACTCGGTTCGTTGCAGCGTGCCAACAAGGCCCGACCAGCAATTTTCTGGGTTAGCGGTGTGAGTCGTCGCTCACCAGGTTTACGACGGGGTTCGACTCTGATGGCAAAACCCCACTCTCCGCTCCCTTCTGTCTCTGCGATCTCTGCGGCTCGGCGGTAAAATCTGGGAGCCGTCACGGCGAGCTGAGCCGTCGAGAGGTCGGAGGATAGGGTCGAACAGCCGGAGCGTTACGGGCGGATGACTTGCGTCCCGGGTGGGGGGGTGAAGTTGAATTCGCCGCCGGCGGTCTTGGTGTTGATCTCGGGGTTCAGGAAATCGAAGCGATTGCGATTACCCTGTGAATCGAGCAAGAGCACGCGCCGCACTTGGTAGGTGTTGGCGTCCACGTACAAGATGATCGATTGATACGAGGGCGAGGCCTCGAGTGGATCGCCGACGATCACATAGCCGCCTTCGAAGCCCATTTGCTTGGCGTCGCGTTTGCTGAACTTGAATGAGGTCTTCAGGTTGCCGCCGCCAACCAAGAACGAGAGTGCCGCCGGGTACTGGCTCTTGTCGAGCGGCTGCTCGTACATCTGCTTGTTCTCTTTTTCGTAGACCTTGACCAACTTGCCGTCGGACACGACGCGATTGCCGTTGTTCGTGTAGCGCCAGCTCATCTTGCCGGGCTTCTCGAAGACGACGGAGCCTTGGCTATTGATGGTCTTGTCGTACGCGCGCACCTTGTACTGCTGCTTGAAGCCTGCGCGAAAGGTGTGCGAGCGATCGTAGAAGCCCTGCACGCGGTCCGCGATTTGCTCAGCAGTCAGCGCCGCCGCCGCTGCCGCTGGCTTGCCGGGCGGGGGGGCCTTGTCGTTCGGAGTATCTGCGAAGGCGGCCGTTACCGGGAGCGTGGTCGCAAAAAGGCCGAGGAAACCGAGCAGAAGTGAGCGCCGAATCATCACGATGGAACCATGCTTTCGAACTGCGAGTGTTGCAATCCTTCAGACGTTCCATACGCTGGCCGCCCTACGTAGCTTTCCTCACTAATCCGTGAGGAGCGTCAGCTTTCCACACATACTGTAAGCGTATGCCATGGAGAGGCTCCTGTCGGCTGCGCTAACGGATCCGGGAGAGCTTGGGCAGCTTCGGGCCGGTCGCCCGCGTCCGGCGTTTCTTGCCCAGGAGCGCCCGCAGACCGCTCGCGCTGATCTTGCTCTCGCCAGTGGCTGTTTTCGGGCGCAGCGCCTCGATCAAACTGCCAATACGCAAATGAGTAATGGCCAGCGCCAGCGCGTCTGCAGCGTCCGCAGGGGGCAGCCGATCGAGCGCGAGCAGCGCGCGCACCATCATCGCCACCTGGGCCTTGTCCGCCTGGCCCGAGCCGGCGATCGTTTTCTTCACTCTGGCCGGCGGATATTCGGCGATCTCCACGCCGGCGCGCGCGAGCAAGAGCAATACGACGCCGCGCGCGTGGCCGAGCTTGGAAGCCGCTTGCGCGTCTTTGTGGAAGAACAGATTCTCGACGGAACCGACCTCGGGCCGGTGCTGCTCGATCACAGCGCCCAGCTCGATCTCGATGCGCGCCAGGCGATCGGCGATCGCGGCCTTGCCGTCCAGATGAATCACCCCGTGCGCGATGTGGCACAAGCGATTGCCCTCACGCGACACCACACCCCAACCGAGGTGAAGCGTACCGGGATCGATGCCGAGTGCGAGCACTCATTCCACATAGCGCGTCTTCGCGCGAATGGAAAGCGGCGCGGACGGCGTTCGGTGTAGGCTGAGCTCCGTGCGTGACCCGGACGTGATCGTGGTCGGCTCGGGGCCGAATGGGTTGGTGGCAGCCAACGTCCTGTCACGCCGCGGGTTTCGGGTGCTGGTCTTGGAGGCGAACCCGCGCCGCCCTGGCGGAGCACTGGGCTCGGAAGAACTGACGCTGCCCGGCTTCGTGCACGACGTTGGTGCGGCATTCTTTCCGTTCGCCAAAAGCAGCCCCGCTTTTCGCGAACTGGATTTGGCGCAAGCGGGCGTCAAATGGCTGCACTTGCCGTTCGAGAGTTGTCACCCCGCGTTGGACGGCAGCTACGCATGCATCGCGCGTGACTCCGAGCTCACCGCCGCGCATTTCGGCACGCTGCGTGACGGCGCCGCTTGGCAAAAGCTCGCGGCATCGCACGCGCACATGGAACCCGAGCTGCTCCGGTTTTTGCTCGGCCCGTTTCCGTCGCTCGCGCCCGCGCTGAAATTGGGCATTGGTAACCTGAGCAAGGTCTTGTGGCGTTTCGCGCAAAGTGGCGGAAACCTCTCGCGCTCGTTGTTTCGCAGCGAAGCGGCGCGGCGCGTCTTACCGAGCTTCGGACTGCACGTGGATGTTGGACCGGAGGATTGGTTCGGTTCAGGCATGAGTTACATGGTCGGCATGACCGCCTCTACCGGAGGCTACGCGGTGCCGGCCGGTGGAGCCCAAAGCATCACCAATGCGCTCGTGACGCTGCTGGAGAGTTGCGGTGGGCGGCTGCGTTTGGGCTCGCGGGTGACCAAGATCATCGTCAGCAATCAGCGCGCCGCCGCCGTACGCCTGGAAAACGGCGAAGAGCTCCGAGCCCGGCTAGGCGTAGTCGCCGATACGGCGGCCCCCGCGCTGTATCTGAACATGCTGGACCCTGCGCTCCTGCCTCGATGGTTGGTCCGTAGAATGCGGCATTTTCGGCAGGGTTTTGGCACGTTCAAGCTCGATTTCGCGCTCTCTTCCGCGGTGCCTTGGTCCAATGAGCAAGCGCGCCAAAGCGCGCTCGTGCAGGTCAGCGAGAGCCTCGCTGACCTCGCTCGCTACACGCGCGAGCTCCGTTCGGGGCAGCTTCCGGAACAACCGTATCTCGTGGTCGGACAGCAAAGCTTGGCCGATCCCTTTCGCGCACCGCGCGCGCAGCACACCCTGTATTGCTACACCCACGTGCCTTCGTACGTGGATGGCGGTTGGGTGAGCCAAAGTGAAGACTTCGCCGATCGCATCAGTGAACGAATCGAAGGCCTCGCCCCGGGCTTCTCCGACTTGGTGCTCGCTCGTCGAATTTCTGCACCGCCTGATTTCGAGGCCGCGAATGCCAACCTGATCGACGGCGACTTGGGCGGCGGTGGCAACGCTTGGCACCAGCAGCTGCTATTTCGCCCGATTTTCCCCTACTTTCGCTACCGAACGCCGGTCAAAGGATTGTACCTTTGTTCGAGCTACACGCACCCCGGCGCCGGTGTGCATGGCATGTGCGGATACAACGCGGCCCAGTTCGCCGCACGCGATCTGGGCTGAGCGCGAGAATGGACAGCGCGAACTCACTGGCGAGATTCGCCAGCACTTCGTGACAGATCTTGCCGAACACACTCGAGCTCGAAAGCTTCGATTTTTTGTTGCGTGAGTTATCGCGACTTGCATAGAGTGCTCGTGAGACGGGTTGCGACTCGCGCAAATAGCGCGGGGTGTGGGTCCCGTGGGAGGAGAACAACATGCGTTCGTCATTTCTCGTGCTAGCAGCGGCCGTGAGCTGTTTCGCCGTGGGTTGCGGTGCCGATGCTCAAAGCTCCGCAAAGGATCAGGTTGCCAGTGAGGGAGCCAACCTAGTGTTCGAGGACACCTTCGCCGATGGCGGCACATTCCGCTTGGTGGAGACGCAAGGCCGCTTGGCATTTTCGATTCAAGCGCCCATTGGTTCCGAAGCCGCGCGCCTCGCTCAGCAGGCTTCAGGCCTCGAGTCGGAAGATTTGAGCCAAATTTACGGCGTTTTGCACCCTGACCGGCACGAAGTGCCCGCCGCCCTGGCGGCCCTCGCGACGCGTTTCACGGCCGAACGCAGCGCGGCGCCTCTGCACACCACGCCCGCCGCCGCGGCGGACGCAGCGCCCGCCCCGGTGACCGACAAGGACATCAACGCCTTCAATGCGGCATGTTGTCACGACTACAACGTCGGCAATCACGCTTTGTACTCGATCGAGTCGTGCAAATACGCAGTCAACGCGCACTCGATTTCGACTCCCGGGATCGTGTGGTCGAAGGACCGCTCGTTCGGTTGGAACGAGACTCAGTACGTTGCCACGCATTCACTCAGCGCTAGCACCTGGCAGCCAACGATTCCCGCGTACACCTACTACTGGACCGAGTGGGGCGGCACCTACTCCAACGCCATTGCCACGCTCAGCCTACCGAGCGGCGCGTATGGGCCGATTGGTATCACCGCGCACTGGTATCACTACAAGTGAGCTGAGCCTCGAACTCGCGCGGCGGCGAACGGCGTCGCCGCACGAGTGAGCCAATGGTCAGCAGATCCTCACATCTGGCCAGCGCTTTCGCGGCAATGGTCTTGCTTGGCTGCTCCGGCATCCCGTCCCGGTCCGAAGACCAGCCGAGCGAAAATATGCGAGCATCGCGAGCTGCAATTGTCGTCGGGCAAGACGATCGCAAGCAGTTGTACGAGGCGGGTCCTGCGCTACACGATGCGGCGCGCGGCTCCGCGGTTGCAATCTTCTACAAGCAGCATTTGGGCCTGTCGAGGGCGCCGACTGCGCAGATCCGCGCGCTTACCGCGAGCGCCGCATTGGGGCTTTGTCCGGAGGCGCGTTTCAGCTCGGAGCCCTCTGCGGCACTCTGCTCGGGCGTTTTGATCGACGATGACTTGGTCGCCACCGCGGGTCATTGTCTCGGTGAAACGATCGACGACGGGGAGCTGGCCTGCAAGCAACTGCGTCTAGCCTTTGGCTATTGGTACGACGGGGCACAGGCGCCGCTCAGCGTGGCCGCCGGAGACGTCTTCGAGTGCAAACGGGTCGTGCTACTCGAACGCGATGCGGGCGACTTTGCCGTGGTGCAGCTCGATCGGCCTGTCACGGCGCCGCGAAAGCCAGCGCCGCTCGCAACGCGAGCCCCGAGCTTCACCACCGAGCTCGGGGCGGCGAGCTACGGCGCAGGCTTGCCACTCAAGCTTCAAGACGCGGTGCATGTCCTGGATCTTTTGGACGATGGGCCTTCCTTCGTCTCGGACGTGGATAGCTTCAGCGGCAGCTCGGGCGGTCCGCTATTTGACGAATCCGGGCAGGTGTTCGGCCTCGTGACGCAGGGAGAGGCCGATTGGGCATGGGGAACCGGCTGCGCACTGCCCAAAATGACCGAACAATCAGACGAGCATGCGCAGCGCGTGGATCAGCTGCTGAGCGCTCTTTGCACCAGCGGTTGGCCGACTACCGTGTGTGGCAAGGGGCCGAGCTGCGGCGATGGCGCGTGCAACTCGCACGAAACTCACGAGAGCTGCGCGAGCGACTGTGCGCAGGTCGCATGCGGGGACGGTCTGTGCGCCGTTTCGGAGCGCGGCGAGTGCACCGCTGACTGTAACGCCTTCGACGAGGTACCGTCGACTTGGCCGCTCTCGCCCGAAGCCTATCTGCGCTCGCACGCGCCGCGCGAATACAGCGCGAGCGGCGGGTGCAGGCTCGCGGGCGAGCCCGGGTCGCAGCCGCGGCTGGCGCCGCTCGTAGCCCTGGCGCTGCTGTGGCTCGGTCGGGCGCGTAAGCGCGGCCGTGAGCGCGTGCCTCAGTCGTCTTTCTGATATTTTCCGGGCGCCTCGGCGTCCAAAACCACGGGGCGTGATTCGCCGCTTCGCACGCGCTCAATAAGCTCATCCACGCAGGCAAAGAGGATCGAATTGTCTCGCGACGGATAGCCTTGCAAGGTTTCCTGATAGACGTCCACCTTGTCCAAGAATTGGAGCAGTGGTTCGAGCTCGAGTTTACGCGCCCAGGCGCCGTAGCCGAGCTTCTCCAAGTAGCGCGCGTTCAATTCTTGCTCGTATTGATGCGCGACGGGCACCGACAAAAGCGGCACCTTCAGGCTCACGGCCTCGCTCAATAGGCTGAAGCCGCCACCCGCGACCGCCGCCCGCGCAGTCCGCAAATCATCGAGAAAACCATGCTCGGAGAAGCCACACAGGGTGACGTTGCCTTCCTGGCCTTCGCGGCCCATCCCGTACACGCGGAAGCGATAGGGCAGCTTCTTGAGCGTCGGGATCAGGCTCTGATTGGTGGGCGAGGTTTGATACACCAGCACGTGCGCGCCGGGTTCACGCTTGGCCGCGATTACCTCTGGTCGCAAGATCGGCGGCACGAGCGTGGTGTACTTCTTGCGCACCTCGGGAAAAAAGAAGCTCGTGGCCAGGTAGTGATAGGCACCCGGCATCTTGATCTTCACCGCTAGGCGCGCGAGATCGAAATCGAAACCTTTGCCCTGAGTGACGCTGGCATCGTGCTTACAACGGTTGATCACCTGCATGTTGTCGATGCTGATCACCGGCACGCGATGCTTGAGGCCGTACAATGCGGCCCACGACTCGAAATCGCTGATCACCAGCTCGGGTACGAAGCCGCTCTCGGCGACCTCGCGATAGACATCGACGTTCTTCTTGATGCCCTTCGGAGCCTTGCGCAAATTCTCGAACAAGCTCTTCGAGCGGTCCAAAGAATTGCCGAAGTAGCTCAGGCTGAGGCCGTGGATCTCTTGGATGCTCAGGTTTTGATAGCCCGCGAGCCGCTCGGTCAGGAAGCGATGCGCGCGCCCAGACACGACCACACGCAACTCGTGCCCTGCGCGCAACAAGTGCTCCAGCACGACGCGACTACGCGTGGCATGCCCCATCCCTTCGCCCACGACTCCGTACAGAATTCGCACTGCTGATTGCTCCGGGCCGCAGCATGCCACAAGCTCGTCCCACCCCGTGCCGACCCTGAAAATTCGGCAATTATCCGCACAGAACTGGCCTTGTTCCGGCGTGTTCGTGGGCTTGGGGTAGGATGCCGAGGTGATTCAGAAAGTGACGGCCAGCCCAGCCCCCCTGACGGGCAAACAACGAAGCTTCTTGCGTGCGCTCGCGCACCCCCTCAAACCCGTGGTGCAAATTGGTCACGGCGGCTTGACCGACGCGGTGCTTGCGGCAATCGACGGTGCGCTGGCGACTCACGAGTTGATCAAAATACGCATCACCGGCAAGGAGGATGCCTCCGCCGCGGAGCTCGCGCTCGAAATCGAAGCCGGCACGCGCTCGAGTGTCGCTCAGGTCATCGGCAAGACGCTCGTGGTCTACCGAGCACGCAAAAAAGACCCCGTGATCGTCTTGCCCAAGGCCGGCGCGAAACCGACGGCGAAACCGAGCAAGACCGCGAAAGCGAGCGAGTGAGCGTGATGGCCGAACGTATCGTACGCACCCAGAAGGACGGGAACCTGGCTTGGCTGGATCTCGAGATGACCGGTCTCGACGCGCAGAACGACGTTATCCTGCAAGCAGCGCTGATCATCACCAATTCGGATCTGCTACCGCTCGAAGAGTTCGTGTGCGACATCTGGCAACCGGAGGATGCCCTCGCGCGCATGACGCCGTTCGTGCGCGACATGCACGAAACCACGGGGCTTACCCGCCGCGTCCGCGCCTCCAAGATCGACTTGGGCGCCGCGGAGCGCAAATTGATGGAGCGCGTCACCGGCTGGTGCGGCTTCGGGGCGGTCCTGTGCGGGAACAGCATCGGCCAGGACAAACGCTTCGTCGACCGCTGGTTGCCCGGGCTGAGCGGCTATTTGAGCTACCGCACGGTCGACGTCACATCAATCAAGATCCTGGCCAAGCTCTGGTACGGCGAAGCCGGCGTTTTTTCCAAGCCCACCCAGGGTGAGCACGACGCCTTGGTCGACATCAAGAACTCGATCGCCGAACTGTCGCACTACCGGAGCTTGCTCTTCAAAGCCAAGCTCTGAACCTCACCGAGCGCGTGTACCGCTGGCCGCCACGGTCGCGACGGATGGCGAGAGCGCGCGCGTCTTGGCGAGCAGCGAGAGGAACTCGTGACGATCACCAGTGACGTCCGCGCCGAGCGCGCCTTGCGCCAAGCTGCGCGCCGCGTCGAGCGATGCGCCCGACAGATCCGGGGCACCACGCAGCACGAGCGCCGCTTCTGCGACGGCGGCGCTGAAGCGAAAATCCGGCGAGGTCTGATCGAGCGACAGTCCACTATCGACCACTACTCGGGAAAACTTGCGGCTCACGTCCGAGGACGGCTCCTTGTAGCGAATATTGACGGTGAGTAGCTCGTTGCTGGCGGCGGCGGCGGCGACGGTGGGTGCGGTTTGATACTTGAGCGGGTCGACCTTCGATGGGGCCGCCTTTTCGCCTTTGGGCACGACCTCGTACAGCGCGGTCACCGCGTGCCCGGCGCCGATTTCTCCGGCATCCTTCTTGTCGTCGTTGAAGTCTTCCTTGGCCAGGAGCCGGTTCTCGTAGCCGATCAGCTTGTAGCTGGCGACCTGAGTCGGGTTGAACTCGACCTGCAGTTTGACGTCTTTGGCGATCGTGATCAGCGTCGAGCCGGCCTCGCGCACCAGCACCTTGCGCGCTTCGGCCAGTGAATCGATATACGCGTAGTTGCCGTTGCCCTTGTCGGCCAGCATCTCCATCGTGCTGTCTTTGACGTTGCCGTCGCCGAAGCCGAGCACCGTCAAGAACACGCCGGACTTCCGTTCGTCCTCGATCAAGCGCTGAAGCTCGCCTTCACTCGACGTACCGACGTTGAAGTCGCCGTCCGTCGCCAGGAGCACGCGATTGATGCCACCCTTCACGAAGTGCTGGCGCGCGGTCGCGTACGCCAAGCGGATGCCATCCCCACCGTTCGTGGAGCCGCCCGCCTCGAGCCGGCCGAGTGCATCGAGCACGCGCGCGCGCTCGGCGCCGCTCGTTGCGGGTAGCGATAGACCCGACGCGCCTGCGTAGACCACGATCGAGATCGTGTCTTTGGCCCTGAGATTTTCCGCCAACAGCGCGAGCCCGCGCTTGAGCAAAGGGAGCTTGTTTTCCGGCATCATCGAGCCGGATACGTCGAGTAAGAACACGAGATTGCGCGCGGGTGTTTCGACTTGCGAAATCTGCTGGCTCTTCAGCCCCAAACGCACCAAGCGATGCGAGCCATTCCAAGGACACGCCGAGACTTCGCTGGTCACCGAGAACGGCTCGCGAGCCGCTGGCTCCGGATAATCGTAGCTGAAGTAGTTCAACCATTCCTCGATCCGAATCGCGTCTTTCGGGGGCAACGAGCCATCGTTCAGGAAACGCCGCGCGTTGCTGTATGACGCCGTATCGACGTCGATCGAGAACGTGGACAGTGGCTGATCAGCCACATTCAGAAATGCGTTTTCCGCGACGTGGGCGTAGTTCTCGGTGTTGAACTCAGCGGGTCTCGGCATGGCCACCCTCATCGGCGCGCTCGACTTGTGCATTCCGCCGAGACGGCCATGACCGGCCCCGAAACCTTGACCGATCCCTCCGCCGCCAGAGCCGGTTCCGCTCAGCCCCAAGCCGCCGATCGTGCCGAAGCTGCGCACGGCTGCTTTCTTCTGCGCGCGCCCCGCTTCAGCCGCAGATGCTGCGGGCGCCGGCGGTGCCGCGGGAACAGCCGCGCCTGGACCGGCGGCGGTCGCAGCGGGCGCTGCAGAAACGGCCGCGGACTTCTGCGCTTTCAGGGGTTCGGAGGGCGCGTCGCCCTTGGAGCGCGGGGCCTGCGCGTCGGGAGTGCTCGTGGTCAGCGGCGCCTTCGCCTCGTCACGCGACGGCTGGGTCTGGGTGCAACCAGCAGCGAGCACGAACGACAGCGCGCTGACTTGGCCGAGAACATGACGATTGAGCAAACGGCGCGCGGAGCGCGAGGCATCGACGACGGTCATGCGTGTTGTGACGCCGCGCACGTCGAAAAGTTCTCAGCGCGTGGTCGATTCTCGCAATTCCCGAGAACCGCTCGATAATTCCGAGTTTTATCGAGCGCCGGGGAAGCTTTCGCGCGGCGGCGCAGTAGTCGTGCTCAGAGCGTGGTGATGCCGCAGCAACCGTACTTGCAGCAGCCACCAAGGGTACAAGTGGTCGTCTTCGTGGTGCACATGCCGGCGGGACCACACACGCTGTAGCTACACTTCGTGCCGATGGGCAGCGCGAGCGTGGTGATGCCCCCCTGGCAGTCAGTGTCCGTGCAGCAGCACTTTTCGTTGCACAACTTGCTGTTGACGCACTTGTGAGCTTCACAGGTGTCGGCCGTGCACGCGACGCCATCGTCGCAATCTGCAGCGGTGTTGCAGCCAATGCAGCCGAGCTTCGGGTCACAGATCGGGCTCAGCGCCGGGCATACGCCGCTGTCGGGCTGATTCGAGCACACCCCGCCGTTGCAGGTATCCTTGGTGCAGCCCAGCTGGTCGTTGCAGTCCGTATCGACACAGCAAGCTTTGCAGCCCTGACCCGCGCAGCACTTGGTGCCCGTCGCACAGGGGTCGAACTTGCAGCTGCCGTTCACGCAGGCACCGTTCGTTTGACAGTCCGTAGGCTTGCAGTCGCCGTCTTTGACACATTCTGCGGCTTTGACGCAGCCATCCGTGGGGTTGCAAGTGAAGCCCATCGGGCACGTTTGATTGTCCGTGTAGCTGCAGGTGCCTTGTGTGCACGAGTCCTTGGTACATTTCACGCCATCGTCGCAATCCGTAGCGGAGCAACAATTGGTGCCGCAGGTTGCGGACTTGCCGTCTGCCTTGGCGCAGCACTTCTGACCGTCCGCACAGAACGGCGCGTGCGAACACGCATTGCCGGAGCAGGAGTCCTTCGTGCACGGATCACCGTCGTTGCACTGCGAGTCTTCGCAGCACTCGGCGCAGCCTACACCCGTGCAGCACAATGATTTTTTGGGGTCTGCACACTCGGCGGCAGAGTGTTCACAGAGCAAGCTAGTGGTGCAGGTGTCGTCCGTGCATGCGTCGCCATCGTCGCAGCCAGCGTCGTCGGCGCAGGTCTCCTTGCGTCGACAATCAGCGGAGGCCGAGCAGTATTCGTCTGCGCCGCAACTGCGGTTGTCGGGGGAATGCGTGCAGCCGCCCGCGAAGCATTGGTCGTCCGTACACTTCACCTGGTCGTCGCAATCGCTCCCGTCGCAGCATTCGCCGCACGTGCCGTCGCAGCATTTCTCGGTCGCGCCGCACTTGGGCGCCGGCGCGCAGACCCCGTCCGCGCCGCACTCGTCGACGGTGCACGGATTTCCATCATCGCAATCTTCGGGGCCCTCACAAGCGACCTTGGGCCCGGAGCTCCCGCCGGTGGCGACGCTCCCCGTGCCACCCGCGCCCGTACCACCGCTACCGCCGCCCGAAGTAAACTTCGCGCCACCACAGGCATAGGCGGTGAACGAACACAGCGCGAGCATCACGCTGACACGCAACCAATGGCTGAGGCGGCTAGGCTTCACGGTAAAACTCCAAACGAAGGCGAAGGAAAGCCTCGAGACTAGCAAACCACGCCTCGAAGATCGATGTGCGCTGAGACCTACACGTGGGGCGCTCGTCGAGCAATGAACGAAACTGCCACGGTGGTCCGCCGCGTATCACTTCGGGTCAAGCCGACCCCGCGCCAAGCTCGAGCAAATGCAGATTGGCCAGCGCGATGCATTCGGCAGGCTCGGACTCGGCCACGATCCGGCGCAACTCGCGAAAGTAGGCCCGATGTAGCTCCCGAATACGCTCGAGGTCCACGCGCGAAACCGAAAATAGATTGTACGAGAACGTCCCGTCGGCCCCCGCTTCGATGCGGTCGAGCGCCACGCGCGTCCAAAATGCCTTGGCTTGGCGGGAGCGCGCGGCATCGCCACGCGTATCGACGGTCAGCGCGGCGCCCGGGATCAGGCGCTTACCCTTCTTTTCGAGCTGACCGGTCTCGAGCAAGAGCGCGACGCACCGCCCTTCTTCTTCCAAGCTGATGGACAAGCGCTGGGCGATGAAACCGGGGGCGTGCGCGCGCAACTTGCGATACGCGGGCAGCTCAATCACACGCAGCACCGCGTGCGACCACGGCATCTCGTACGCGGCGCGGCGCGCGATTTCGAGCTCACGCCAGCGCTTGGCGACCGAAGGCAGCGTGCTCGGATCGATGAAGCAGGCCAGAAAATCCAGCAAGCGCAAGGAAGCGCACTCGACCAGGCGCAGAAAATCGGGCAGGCGCGGCTCTGCCTCGCCCTTGAGCCAACGCGCGACTGCGAAACGGCTGCGCTGAGTGGCGCGCGCGAGATCGATGACCGCGGTCCGACCGCGCAGGTCGTCGAGGAAGCCAGCAATACCGCGAGCGCTGTGCAAATCCGCCTTCACGCTGGCGCCCGCGGGCAGGCGAAAGAAAGCCGCCAGTGCAGACTCGAGCTTCCGCCCCGAGCGCTCGAGAATGCCGAAGAAGTCGAGTGCGGTTGGCCAGGCACGACCTGACTCCCAGGCGTACGCGACGTTGCTGCGGTAGCCGAGCCGCTTGCTGAACGCGGTCTGCGAGCGCCGGCCGCGCAGCGCTCGAAGTAGCTCAGAACTGAGGCTTTCGTAGTTCATCTATTGCCATTTTGCACATCCGAAAGCGAAATAGCAGCCGCAAAGTGCGGACCGGCACTTGTTCCGCTGAGCGGCGCGTGGCTTATTCCTCGTGTGGTGACGAGAACAACAACAAGGCGCGGGCTTTCGGCGCTGCTGCCCCTATTGGCCGCCCTCAGCGTCGGTAGCTGCACGAACGCCAGCGGCGGCCAGACGGGCGAAGAGAATCAATCCTGCTGGAGCAAGCTGACTCCACTCGAGCTTGCTGAAAAGTCTCCCCTGGGATTCTCCGCGCAAGACAGCTTGAACCTCGCTGCCGGTGAGCACACCGCCACCCTGCATTGGATCCCTGCGACGAACTACGCTTACGGCCCGGAAAGCGGAGACAGCCAGCTAAGAGTCACGATCACGAGCCTGGGCAGCGCGCACTATGCGACCCAGGCCGACAGCCGTGCCATCGACAACCTGCTCTGCTTGCCGAGCGTGCTCACGGACGTGACGGTCGAGCTCGACTCGAGCGGCGGCGCGTTCCACGAGAGCTTTCGCGGCGTGCTCGCGGCCTCCAATGCAGATTCGGCTACGCTCTCGGCCACGTTGCTCGGCGCTCATCTCGCGGGCAGCTTCGCATTCGATCCAGCAACCCTCGCGGGTCGCACTCTGGCGCAACTGAACTTGAATTTGAGCTTTGGCGTAGGCTCGTTCAGTAGCGCAATCAATGCCGGAATCGAACAGCAGCACGGCACCGACGCGAACGGGGCCGTCTCGCTCGAGAACGTGCCGCTTGCGTGTGCCGGCCGCGCGGCGTTCCCCGGTCAAGCCGGATGCACTGAGTAAACGCGGGCGCGGGCAAGCCACGCGCGGAAATAGCAACGATCAATTGCCCCACCTCGGGGTGTTCGGGATTCGTGTGTGTTTTGGAGGAGAGAAATCATGAAAAATATCATCATCGGCTTTTGTTTCAGCGCATCGTTGCTGGCACTCGCGTGCGGCAGCGCAGATCAACCTACGGGCGCGAAGTCACCCTCGACTACCAGCCAGACTCTGAGCACGGTCGGTGCCTGCACGTTCGAAGCGTGCGGCTCCGTGCCGTCGAACCTCGCCAGCACGCCGAGCGTAAAATGCTCGGGCACGTCGGGAGACAACTGCGACTGGGAGGCGAGCGGCAGCGTGAGCTACCGTCCATGCGCGGCCAGCGAGTGCCCCGCCGCCCCCGCGGTCGATTGTCCCGCGGGCACCGTGCGCTCCACCCAACAATGCGGCAGCGAGAACGACGCGGCGTGCGCCTGGACCACGACCTGCGTGCCGCCGCGAGATACCACACCCTGCCCCAACCCAGACGGCTGCGGTCCCCAGACCGAGCTCGGTGTGATCTGCCAAGACGGCAGCACGGGCGAGCAAGTGTGCGTCACGAACGGCCAAGTCTGCAGCTGGCAGCGCTCTTGCGACTGAAGCAAATACAGATTTGGTTTTGATGGTCACGCGCTACGGCAGGACCGTCTCAGCCTTCGGCGTCGTGGGCCGAGCACACCTCGTACAACGAGGTGCAGCGCTGGCCCGCGATCGCCCCCTTCCCACGAATTCCAGAACGCAGCGGCTTCGTTCCGCTCGTCAGACAGGTGCGGATCGGTCAGCGCTGAACGCCAGAGAAGCCCTTTCTCCCGGGCGCCCGATACGCGACATTCGTGAACTGCTTGCCCGAAATTCCCGCGCGCCGCAGAGCTTTGTAGCCATCGAGACCGACTTCAAAGTTCGCTGGCAGGGCTAGGAAGCCATCGGGCGGACTCCAAAGTTCACTGCGCGGGCTAGGAAGCTATCAGCCCCATTGAGCGGACGGGAGGCCGATGTTCCGGTTTTCGCGTCGCTGTCACCGTGGCGATCTGTGCAGGGAGCGAACGACGTTGCCATACAGCAGCACTGCGTTGGGACGCAGTCTCGGTGGTGGGACTGTTCGTCGGCGTGCCACGGCTACGGCTCTTCAGATCCCCATGAGCGCTCTGGCTACCCGAGATGCTGCTCGCGGATCTTCCCCGGTCACCGCGACTTGCGCTCGGCCCAATTAGGTCTCGAGCGGTGGGCCGATGCCGAGCCTTCCGGCCATATGCACGAGATCGGCGAACGAGTCGGCTTGCATCTTCCTCATGACCTTGCCGCGGTGGGCCTTCACGGTAATTTCGCTGATGCCGAGCTCGACGCCGACTTGCTTGTTCAAGAGCCCCGAGACGACCAGCGCCATGACCTCGCGTTCACGTTCGCTGAGCAAGGCGTGACGCGCGTGCAAAGCGCGTAACTCTGCTTCGCTTTCGAGCGCCGCCTCGCTACGCGACAAAGCCTGTTGCACTGCGCCGATCAAGATCTCGTCGTCGAACGGTTTCGTCAGAAACTCGACGGCTCCCGCCTTCATTGCCTGCACCGTCATTGGCACGTCGTGGTGACCGGTGATGAAAATGATCGGCAGATCACTGCGGTCGCCGCGTAGCAGCTTTTGTAGATCGAGCCCGCTGAGATCGGGAAGACTGATGTCCAGCACCAGGCAACTTGGCGCGTACTCGCGCTCGCGTGTCAAAAACTCAGCAGCGGACGCGAACGTTTCCGCACGCCAGCCGGCAGCCTCGAACAATGGCCCGAGCGCCTCGCGCACCGAAACGTCATCGTCGACGACGAAAACGATGGGGGATGTTGGCGTTGCGCTCATACCGAAGGCGCCCGTAGCCTAGCGCACGTTGAGCGCGGTCTGGAGGGCATCGACGAGCGCCTCTTCGCCGAACGGCTTGAACAAACAGTCTATGGCGCCTTCTTCGAGAAGACTTGGGCGAACCGTCTCGTCGGCGGTAATGAAGATGGTGGGGATCCGCGTGCCGCGGCGGCGCAGTTCTCGATTCAGTTCGGGTCCCGTCATGCCGGGCATGGTGACATCGAGGATCAAACAGCGCGTCTGCCCCAATTGGGCGGACTCGAGGAACTCTTCGGCGGACGCGAATGCAACGACATCGAAGGCGAGCTCGCGCAGCAGGTCAGGTAGCGACTCCCGCACGGACTCGTCATCATCAATCACTGCAATGAGGGGACGCGGGGCGTTCACGATTGCCTCGCGCTAGCATCGATGTTCCACACGAGGAGGCTGAGCTCATCCTCCATAATCTTGCACTTGGGCGAGGGCCAGGGGAGAGGATGCCAAAGGACTGGACGCTCCGCCATTGTACTTTGGTATCAGTCATCGCGCCTTGGCTTCGGTTCGCCTGGGAGCAAATGCACTCCCCGGCGCCTATTCGAAATTCGCGGCCTCACGGGTAGATAGGCGTCACGAGGACGCGCGTCCATCGGACGAAGGTATCGAGGGGGCGAGCCATACCTTTGTCCAATGGGTGATGAATCGCCCACGCCGCAAGAGCCCTGCACAGCGTCTCCGCACGTCGCGGGCGTCGACGCGATCAGGAAAAGGTGACCCATCATGTCCGACCGAATGCCAGAACTCTCACGCCGAACCGTGCTCGCAACTTCCGCCGCTGCCGTTGGCCTTGCGACGCTCGCAGGAGCGAAGGTAGCCGGAGCCTCGACAGATCCGTCGATCGCGATTCGTCCGTTTTACGTGAAGTTTTCGGACGCGGACCTCGCCGACATGCGTAGGCGCATCAACGCCACGAAGTTCCCCGAACGAGAGACCGTCAGCGACTTTTCGCAGGGCGTGCCGCTCGCCACGATCCAGAGAGTCGCGCAGTATTGGGGCACTCAATACGATTGGCGCAAGGTCGAGGCGAGGCTGAACTCGCTGCCGAACTTCGTCACCGAGATCGACGGGCTAGACATCCATTTCATCCACGTGCGCTCGAAGCACGCGAATGCCCTGCCGTTGATCGTGACGCACGGTTGGCCGGGCTCGGTGATCGAGCAGATGAAGATCATCGAGCCGTTGACCAACCCCACCGCGCACGGCGGTAGCGCGGCGGATGCGTTCCATTTGGTGATTCCGTCGCTGCCGGGCCATGGACTTTCGGCCAAGCCGGCGATTGCGGGCTGGGATATTCCCCACACCGCGCGAGCCTGGACGGTGCTGATGAAGCGGCTCGGTTACAGCAAGTTCGTCGCGCAAGGCGGCGACTGGGGCGCCCAAGTGGTGGATCAACTGGGCGTGCAGGCGCCGCCCGAGCTGCTCGGGATCCACAACAGCATGCCAGGCGCGGTCCCGCCCGACATCGACAAGTTGGCCCTCGCGGGTGCACCGGCACCAGCAGGTCTCAGTGCCGAAGAGAAGCACGCCTACGAACAGCTGGATTTCGTGTACAAGCACGTTTCCTACGCGTACATCATGGCGAGCCGGCCGCAGACACTGACGGCGCTCGAAGACTCGCCCGTCGGGCTAGCCGCCTTCTTGCTCGATCATGATGCGCGCAGCCTGGAGCTGATCTCGGGCGTTTTCGAAGGACGCCCCGCGGGCCTCTCGCGTGATGACGTGCTCGACAACATCTCTCTGTACTGGCTGACGGGCACGGCGATTTCTGCGTCTCGGCTGTACGCGGAGAACAAGGGCGGTTTCTTTAGTGTCAAGGGCGTTCGCGTGCCGACGGCCGTGAGCGCGTTTCCGGACGAGCTTTATCAATGCCCACGCAGCTGGGCAGCGCGCGCGTATCCGAAGCTCATGTACTACAACAAACTCGACAAAGGCGGGCACTTTGCGGCTTGGGAACAGCCCGAGCTTTTCTCGCGCGAGATGCGTGCGGCATTCAAGTCACTTCGCCGGAACGCCTGATAGGGAGCCCGAGCTAGCTCGCTCGATAGAGACCTTCGACCGATACCAAAGTACAATGGCGACTGTGTGGCGCCCGAGGGAATCTCGGAGCACCTATCTCGTAGCGGCCCCGAAGCGAGGCATTGTGCAGGTGGATCCCGAAATCGAGCGCCTGGAGCGCAGCGTGCGTGAGTTGCGACAGGCGCTCGAGGCCAAAACGCGCGAGCTCGCAAAAGCCAACGCGGCGCTGGAGACCATTCCCGCACTCGTGTGGTCGGCGGATTCGAATGGTTCCGCCGACTTCATGAACCAGCACTATTTGGACTTCGTGGGTTTCTCGGCGGAGCGCGCGCAAGGGATGAACTGGACCGAGCTGGTCCATCCGGACGACCTCGACGGCCTTTTCGATAGCTGGCGCCGGATTGCCGCCACCGGTAAGTCCGGAGAAGTCGAAGCTCGCTTTCGTCGCTTCGATGGCGAGTACCGTTGGTTCCTATGCCGCTGCAACCCATTGCTCGACGAACGCGGCGCGGTCGTCAAGTGGTACGGCGTCAACACCGATATCGAGGAGCACAAGCGCGCCGAGCGGGCGGTCTCGACGCGTGAGCGTGATGAGTGGAAGCGAGTCGAGCAAGCGCTGAGGACCAGCGAAGTCGACTTGCGCAAGATCATCAATACGCTACCGACGACCGCGTGGTGTACGCGGCCGGACGGATACTGCGAGTTCCTCAGCGATCGCTGGCTACAGTATGCGGGGTTTACGGCCGAGCAAGCCGAGGGTTGGGGGTGGGGCGCGGTCATTCATCCGGACGATGTGGATGGGCTCGTCAAATATTGGCAAGGCTGCCTGGCTTCCGGTACGCCGGTCGACACCGAAGCCCGCATGCGTCGTCACGATGGGGTTTATCGCTGGTTCCTGTTTCGGGCCAACCCGCTGCGTGATGAGCACGGCACGATCGTCAAATGGTACGGCACGAACATCGACATCGAGGATCGCAAGCGGGCCGATGCTCTCGGCCGCAGTGAGCTGCAAGCTCGCCTAATCGTCAGCACGATTCCGGGATTGGTCGCGCTATTCGCGGCGGACGGCGCGATCGATGGCGCGAACGAGCAGTTTCTCGCTTATTTCGGCCAGACCTTGGAGCAGGCCAGAAATTGGACGAAGAACGGCACGCTGCATCCCGACGACGCCGCGAGCTATGTCGAAGCGTTCTCGCGCTCGTTGGCCGCCGTTCGTCCCTACGACCTCGAAGCTCGCCTGCGTCGCTTCGACGGGGTTTATCGCTGGTTCCAGATCCGCGGCAACCCCGCGCGGGACACCGACGGCAAGATCGTGCGCTGGTACGGCCTGCTCACCGACATCGACGATCGAAAGCGAGCCGAAGTAGCGCTCAAGGCCGGTGAGATCAATCTACGCAAGATCATCAACGCGCTGCCCACCACGGCGTGGTCGACTCGTCCTGACGGACATTGCGACTTCCTGAGCCATCGTTGGCTCGACTACGCGGGCTTCAGCTCCGACCGAGCGGAGGGATGGGGTTGGGAAGAGGTCATTCATCCGGACGACCATCCCGGGCTCGTCAGTTATTGGAAACAGTGCTTGGCTTCGGGCGAGCCCGTCGACACCGAGGCGCGCATGCGCCGCTTCGACGGCGTTTACCGTTGGTTTCTGTTCCGGGCCAACCCGCTCCGCGATGAGAACGGGGCGATCGTCAAATGGTACGGCACGAACATCGACATAGAAGATCGCAAGCGGGCCGAAGAGCTCGGGCGTAGCGAGCTGCAAGCGCGTCTGATCGTCAGCACGATACCGGGCTTGGTCGCGCTGTTCGCACCGGACGGCACCATCGACGGCGCCAACGAGCAGTTTCTCCAATACCTCGGGCAAACCTTCGAGGAAGCCAGGAGCTGGGCCACGAACGGCACGACCCACCCGGACGATCGTCAGACTTCCATCGAGGCCTTCTCGCGGTCCCTCGCGTCAGGTGCGCCTTTCGACTTCGAGGCCCGTCTGCGCCGCTTCGATGGCGCGTATCGCTGGTTCCAGATCCGCGGCAATCCGGCTCGGGATGCCGCGGGTAGCATCGTTCGGTGGTACGGCCTTTTGACGGACATCGACGATCGAAAGCGTGCCGAGGAGGCGCTCAGGGCGGGTGAGGTCAACCTACGCAAGATCATCAACGCCCTGCCGACGACGGCGTGGTCCACGCGCCCGGACGGCTATTGCGACTTTCTCAGCAATCGTTGGCTGGATTACGCGGGGTTCACGGCAGAGGAAGCGGTCGGTTGGGGTTGGGGTTCCGTGATCCATCCGGACGACATGGAGGGCCTCGTCGGTTATTGGCAGGGCTGCTTGGCGTCTGGCACGGCGGTCGACACCGAAGCTCGCATGCGGCGTTTCGACGGCGTTTATCGTTGGTTCTTGTTCCGCGCCAACCCACTCCGCGACGAGAACGGGACAATCGTCAAATGGTACGGGGCCAACATCGATATCGAGGATCGCAAACGGGCGGAAGGCGCGCTGAGCGAACTGCGCTCCGATCTCGCGCACATGTCGAGGATTTCGAGCCTCGGCGTGTTGACAGCCTCGGTTGCTCACGAGGTGAGTCAGCCGCTGGCCGGCATCATCACCAATGCCAGCGCATGCCAGCGTATGCTGAGCGCCAATCCGCCAAACGTCGCGGGTGCACTCGAGACTGCGCGCCGCACGATTCGCGACGGCAATCGCGCTTCGGAGGTGGTCGGGCGCTTACGCGCGCTGTTCCTGAAGAAGACTGCGAAGAGCGAGGAAGTCGATCTGAACGAAGCTGCTGCGGAAGTGATCGCGCTGGCCTCTACCGATCTGCTGAGGAACCGCGTGGTGTTGCGCGCGGATTTTGCCGACGACCTGCCGCGTCTCAGCGCGGACCGCGTTCAGCTTCAGCAGGTCATACTCAACCTGCTCTTGAACGCGTCCGACTCGATGAGCGGCCTGAACGAACGTCAACGATTGGCGGTGATCAGCACCACTCTCGACGGCAGTGGTGTGCGGCTCAGCGTGCAAGATGCCGGAGTCGGTTTCGCAAGCGTGGACGCCGAACGATTGTTCCAAGCGTTCTACACGACCAAGGCCAGCGGCATGGGCATCGGGCTGTCCGTCAGCCGTTCGATCATCGACAATCACGGCGGCCGCCTTTGGGGCGAGCCCAACGACGGCCCTGGCGCGACGTTCTCGTTCTCCCTCCCCGCGCCGCGGGGAGGCGGCTATTGAGCGCTTGCCGTTTGCGTTGCTTTGCCGGCGGGAAAAGTCGCGAGCATGTGGTCTACACCGCGCTGTAGCAGCGCATCGTCGATTCTCGCGGGGTCGATCTCGGCAAAGGCCGAGCCGCCCCAGACCATGCTGCCCGTCGCGGAGTCATAGATGTCGATGGCGATGAAGCCCTCCGCGGGTGGCGTGACAGCCCGTTCGACGGTTGGGTTCGGTCCTTCCCCATTTCCAGCCGCGAGCCGGATCACGAAGTCGGTCTTCGCCGTGTCTTCAGTGTAACCTCGTGCGATCATTGCCTTCGATACGACGGCGCGCAGGCGACGCTCTACTTCGAGTGAGCGCGCAGTCACTTGGTAGCCTTCCTTGGGTTTCTCGGATAGGCCGAACGAGAACGTTCGATAGTTTGCGAAGTTGGCGTTGGGCGCGGTCACGCTCGAGGCGCTCGTACGCTGAGCGGGGGGTGCCGATGCGCAGGCAGACATGGCGGCTGCGATTGAAACGATCTGGATGAAGCTCTGGAGGGTTTTCATTTGCTGCTCTCACGTGGTGGCGGAGTTTGTGGTTGATGAACGCGTTCGAACGCGGTTCAGCTCGGGTTGGAAAGCACCGAGTCGCATCGAGTCGATGACGACCCAAAGCACGAGCCATGCCGTTCGTGCTGCCGAGTTTCACCCTCGCAATCTCCACCTCCAGAACTTCGGAGCGTCCGCCGCGGTGACCGCCAGTTGGCATTGCTGACCAATGTTCAACAGCGAACCCTTCTCATTCGCTCGGGGCGCCAATCAGGTGTTCGGGCTTGTCGGCCCGAAACGAGCGCGAAATGACGGCGCGAGATGTCGGGCACCTCGAGCGCCGAGCGTCATCGGGCGGGGGGCGAGTCGCCGAAGGCGGCTTCGAAACCGGATTCGAGGTTCTTCGTCGCCCTAAGCAGTGAGGGCAACGCGGGCTTTCCGCGCATCTAGCCGGACTTAGCAGGCTCGACGCCGACTCGTGGAATGAAGCCGGGCACGCCGGTTTCGACGACCGAATTGAATCGGATTCTGGTCGTTACGCGGTCTCGAATTTCCTGCAACGCTTCGTTCGGCAACGGGGAGATCTCGAAGTTCTCTCGAATACGCTCGGGCTTGGTGGACGTCGTGAGGAACGCAGATCCGCGCTGCACTGCCCAAGCCAGCATCACCTGAGCGGGTGTCTTGCCGACCCGTTGCGCGATGGCGGTGATCACCGGATCCTCGAGCACCTTGGGAGCCATGGCATGCCCGAGCGGGGCGAAGGCGAGCAAAACGATCCCTTGCTCCCGGCAGAACTCGAGCAGCTCCCATTCTGGCAAATAGGGGTGTGACTCGACTTGCACCACCGCGGGCTTGATTCGGGCAGCGGAGACGACCGCCTTCAGTTTCTCGAGTGTGACATCTGCTAAACCGATCGATCTGCACTGGCCCCCGTCCACGAGATCCTCCATGGCTCGCCAGGTGTCCAGCAGCGTCACTCCGTCGTCGTAGAGGACTTTACCTTGCTCGTCCCTCGGGTCTTGCTCGTCGCCGGGCAGAAATGCAAAGGGGGTGTGCATCGTATAATTGTCGATGTACTCGGTACGAAGCCGCCGGCAGCTCGCCTCGAAAGCCGGTTTTACCCGCTCCGGACGATGATTGCTGTTCCACAACTTGGTGGTCATGAAGACGCCCTCGCGACGAACCGTCCCCGCGTCGATCGCTTCCATCAAGGCTTCACCGACGGCTTCTTCGTTGCGGTAGCGCTCGGCACAATCGAAATGCCGAAACCCCACCTCGAGAGCGGTCCTGGTAGCCGCCTTGGTCACCGCTGGATCGGGGATCAAGGTGCCAAACCCGACCGCCGGCATCGCAGTAGAGCCGTGGTCGAGCGGAAAGCGCGTATCGCGAAGAGCGTCGGAGGCGGCCATGGTCTAGCTTGTGCTCATCGAGAGCGCGAGCGTCAATCAGACCTTGGTATCGCGGCCCCGCGCACGTCTAGAGACTAGTCGCCGATACGTTCGTCTGGTGGCGCGCAACGGGACGCTTCTTTAGGGACCGACATGGCTCAGCTGGTATCGGTCAACGTTGGACTTCCGCGCGACATCGAGTGGAGCGGGCGGACCGTGCGCACCGGAGTTTGGAAAGCGCCGGTGCATGGCCGGTGCCGCGTGGGTCGTCTGAATCTGGAGGGTGATGGTCAAGGTGACCGGGCCGGGCACGGGGGGGAGCACCGCGCCGTGTGTGTCTACCAACTCGACTCGTACCGCCACTGGCAGGAACTACTGAAAAGGGCGGATTTCGTGCACGGGCAGTTCGGCGAGAACTTCACGATCGAAGGGTTGGCGGACGACGAAGCGTGCATCGGCGATCGATTTCAGATCGGCAGCGCCGTATTCGAGATCAGCGCGCCGCGCGTTACCTGCTATCGACTCGGCATCCGAATGAATGAGCCCCGCATGGGGTCTCTCCTGACATCCAGTGGGCGACCAGGCTTCTATTTCCGCGTGCTTCGCGAAGGCGACGTCAGCGTCGGCGATGAGATTGCGAAGATCGGCGAAGCAAAGGAGCGGATGACCGTGGCGGAGATCAACGCGCTCCTGTACTTGCCCAATCACGCGCCCGCTCGACTCGAGCGCGCATTGCGCATCGAAGCCCTTTCGCCCGGCTGGCGGTCATCGTTCGAAGCGTTGCTACAGAGCCGGGCAACTGGGGCAGACACTGGCAACGCGGGGCTCGCGCCCGCTTCAGCCGCGCACCCTACTCTACCCGGATTTCGCTCGCTCACGGTCAGCGCACTGGTTCGCGAGAGCGAAGATGTGCTGTCTCTAACGCTGCACAGCGCGGACGGACAATCGCTGCCGACGGCGTTGCCAGGCCAGTACGTCGTACTGCGTCTGCAATCAGCGACAGGCGCGGTGCCAATTTTTCGCAGCTATTCGCTCTCGGGTCCCGTCGCCACGGATCGCTATCGAATCAGCGTGAAGGTCGAGCCGCACGGGGAAGCGGGAACCTACCTGCACGACCATGTTCGGGTGGGCAGTACGCTCGGCGTGAGCTCGCCGCGCGGCTCGTTCATCCTGCGCTCGGGGCAGCGACCAGTGGTGTTCATCAGCGCGGGGATCGGCGCGACACCCGTTTTGGCGATGCTGCACTTCCTCGCTGCGCGGCGCTCGGCACGGCCGGTCCTCTGGCTCCATGCCGCTCGCGATGGGCTGCATCATCCGTTTGCGGCAGAAGTGCGGAAGCTCATGCTCGAGCTCGAGCAAGGGCGCAGTCACGTTCGCTATAGCCACCCGGGCGCCGGGGACAAACTGGGTGAGGACTTCGACGCCTGCGGCCACTTGTCGGGTTTGGTGTTCAACCAGGTCGGCGTCTCGCCCGAAGCGGATGTTTACATCTGCGGACCGACTCGGTTCATGACCGAGACGAAAGAGTCACTCGCCGCTAGCGGTGTAGCGCGCGAACGAATTCAGATCGAAATCTTCAACGGGGGTGAGTCGCTGACCCCCGGTGTGGTCAGCGCGGCAGCACGAGCTCCGCATCGGCCCGAGGGCGACTCCAACAGCGGACCGCTGGTCTCGTTCGCGCGTAGCGGCATCGCCGCGCACTGGAAGGCTTCTGCGTACCAGAGCATTTTGGAGTTGGCGGAGGCCTGCGATGTCCCCGTTCGGTGGTCGTGCCGTGCTGGCGTTTGTCACAACTGTGAGAGCGGACTGGTTTCGGGAGAAGTCGAGTACGGACCAGACCCGCTCGAAAAACCCGCCTCCGGAAACCTTCTCGTTTGCTGCTCACGACCGATCGGCGATCTCGTCATCGACCTGTAGACCCCTTCGAATCGAAACCCAGTAACAATTCGAGCTCGAGTAAAGCGCCGGCCAGAGACGAATGCCTTCGAATCAGGTCGACCGTCGACAAATCGCTGGCGAGTCGGTGTCGATCGCATCCGTATCGCTAGCCTTGCCGGGACAGACCGGACATCTCGTCGCGGTACTCCGAGCACCTTGACTCCGAGGGATGCCTTGGTAGCCGATACCAAGGTGCGATGGGCGTTGGCGCGAGAGGCTCGCACGCTCTTCAGGAGGATTGAGAATCGATGAGCACTGAAAACGTAGAGCATCCGTCAATGGTGAACGCGCGTCTGCGCCCCGCACTGCTCGGGCAAACGGTCGTCGTCATCGGCGGCAGCGCGGGGATTGGCTTCGAGACAGCTCGACGAGCGCGACGGGAAGGAGCCAGTGTGATTCTCACGGCTCGCGATCCTGGGCGCCTGGAACGGGCTGCGAAGGAGCTCGACGCGCTGCAAACCGCCAACTTCGATGCCCTGGATCCCGGGTCACTCGAGCGGTTCTTCGCGGAACTGAGCACGCCGATCGATCACCTGATGGTCACCGCCGGGCGCCCACACTACGGGCGCTTGCTCGAGATGGACCTCGCGGAGACGCGTCGCGCGCTCGACGAACACCTGCTGCTCTTGCTCCGGATCGCACGCAACGCAGTCGCCAAGATGAGGCCCAAAGGTACGCTGCTATTCATGAGCGGCACTGGCGGTCGTCGGCCAGGGCTCGGCCTAGGGCTGATTCCGACGCTGACCACCGCACTCCCTGCCCTCACGGCGAGCCTGGCGCTCGAGCTCGCGCCGGTCCGGGTCAACCTGATCGCCGCCGGTTTCGTCGACACACCGCTGTCAGCGTCGATCCTCGGGGCGGAGCTCGAGGAGCGACGCAATCAACTGCGCGCCACGCTTCCGATCCGGCGTGTCGTCGAACCGGAAGACGTCGCGGCGCTCGCCGTGCACATCATGAGCAACACGGCCCTCACTGGCGCATCGTACGATATCGACGGCGGGCAGCATTTAATCGCCAGATAGGCAGCAACGTCCGTGTCATTCGCCAGGGCGGCTCGTCGCTTGCACGGGGTTGCAAGGTACGACGAACGAGAACGTTGCTCCCGGTCCGTCATTCAACTCGGCCCACAGACGCCCCTGATGTCTGGCGATGATCGAGCGGCTGACGGACAGCCCCATGCCCATGCCAGTGCTTTTCGTGGAGTAGAAGGCACCGAAGAGCAGTTCCTTGCTGCGCGGCTCGAAACCGCCACCGGCGTCTTGGACAGTGACGCGCACGGCGTCATCGTCGACCAATTCGGTCCTGATCGAGAGCAACCTCTGGCGGTCCTCGATACTGCGCATCGCGTCCGAGGCGTTCATCATCAGGTTCAGTACGACTTGTTGAAGCTGGATGCGATCGCCGGTGACGAGCGGCAGTGAGTCAGCCATGTCCGACCGAAGAACGACGCGATTCTTGCGCAGCTCGACGGACGCCAACGCAATGACCTCTCGGATGGCGTCGTTCAGATCCACGGAGTCGGTGGTGGCTTCTTTCTTGCCGAAAAGCGCACGCAAGCGCTCTATCACCTCCGACGCGCGCTTCCCGTCTCGAATCGTCCGCCGCGCCGTCTCGCGCGCGCCATCGATATTGGGCGGATCGGCAGCCAACATTTTCAAGCACGTGCCAGCGTTCGTAACGATACCCGACAGCGGCTGATTGACTTCATGGGCAATCGACGCCGTAAGCTCGCCCATCGTGATCACACGCGTCACGTGCTCGAGCGCGGATTGAGTGCTGCGGAGCTCTTCCTGCGCCTGCTTCCAGTCGTGCATGTCCACAATCGTGCCGTGCCACTTCGAAATGCGCCCATGCTCATCACGCTGGGGGAGCGCCGTGACGGTGCACCAGCGGTACGTACCATCGAGGACGTGAAACGTGCGAACCTCGACCCGATACAAAGCACCCGTGGCAACGCACGACATCCACACCGGGAGGATCCGCGCGAGGTCCTCGGGATGAAGCGTCTTTTGCCAACCGTCATGCGTGACCGCTTGAGCAGTGAAGCCGGTGTACTCCAGAAAACGGGTGTTGCAGTAGTCGATGGCGCCATCTGGCGTAGCGCTCCACAGCATTTCGGGAATCGTTTCCGTCATCTCTCGAAGCTCGCGCTCGCGCGCGCTCAGCACGGCCTCGGCTCGCTTTCGGTCCTCGATGTCGGTATTGATTCCATACCATTTGACGATAGCGCCCGATTCATCGCGCAATGGGTTGGCGCGAAACAGGAACCATCGGAACTCCCCATCGAATCGGCGCAGTCGCGCTTCGGTGGATCCCGCCTCACCAGAGCTCATGATCTGTCCCCAGGTCGAGGCCAATCGCTGCCAATCCGCGGGGTTTACCGCGGTCGTCCAATCCCACCCGCGTGCTTGCTCCGGTGAAACACCAACGAAATCCAGGTAATGCTGGTTGAAGAACTCGGGAGTTCCATCCGGACGGGCAACCCAGGCCAGCGCCGGAATGCTATCGATGGTCAATTGCAGGTTGCGTTCATTCGTTCGGATCGCATCCTCCGCTCGCTTTCGCTCGTCGATATCGGTCAGGAGCACGCACCAGCGCGCAATCTCACCGTTCCTGTCGCGAATGGGAAAGCCACTGTTGTGAAACCAGCGATACACGCCGTCTGCGCGGCGAAACCGCTGCACGATATCGTAAGGGAGACCCGACGCGATCGAACGCGAGAAGACCTCGACGACATGGGGCAGGTCATCGGGATGAACCGTATCGGTCGTGGCCCAATGTTGGATTTGCTCCAGCGATTGTCCGAGATACTCGAACAACCGTCGGTTTGCGACTTCGACGTCTCCACGCGGGCCCAACAGTGCAATCAGGCCCGGGATATTGTCGACGATTAGCCGTGACTCACGTTCGCTGTCGCGAAGCGCGGCCTCCTCCCGGCGGAGCTCCGCGACTTCCATCTTCAACGCCTCGTTGGCAGCGGCAAGCTCGCTGGTTCTCCGCGTCACGCGTTCGTCGAGCTCGTCAGCCAACCGCTTTTGAGAATGCGAGAAACGAGCCTGCTGCAGCGCGATCGCAGCCTGGCTGGCGCCGACCTCGAGCAGCAGGGTCTCGGTCTGCACAGGGAAGTCGAGCCGCTGAGAGCCGGCGACAAGGACGCCGATTTCTCCTCGCAGGCCCAACGGCGAAGAGCTGATTCGATACGCGGCATCCGCAACGAGCACTACCGAATCCCGTTCCTCGGGCAGGCTCCCCGACGCCGAGCCGAGCGCCTCCGCCAGCTCCCGCGGTCGAACGATCCCTTCCAACGCTGCGGGAACGCGCGCCATTTCGAGGGGGGGGCCGCCATCTGGATCGTTTAGCCGCGCGAACACGAAGCCGATCGGGAGCATTTGGATCAGCGCATCGAGCAGAGTCGCAAGAATCTGCGGGGGGTCACTGCTAGCCCAGTTCGCGGGAAGGGCCATGAGGCTATCCAAATCGTTCAGGCAAGCGCGCAGCCCCGCCACTTCTTCCACCGACGAGGAGGGGGAAGAAGTCACGTCAGAGCGTGCCGCCCGCAGCGGGCATCGAGACGGCCACTGGAATTTCCAGCCCGACAACGCGGTCGAGATGGTAGGGGGAGCTCACTCTCTCCGTCTCTCCGTTCATTCTTCGCGCTAGCAACACACGTTTTTGACCCGAGGAGCTCGGATTCAATCACGGGATGTGACCGGCGGCTAGCTCCTAGCCAGACGAATGCCGGTCACTTGCCAGCGCGCGCCCGGCTGGAAAAAGTTGCGATAGCTCACGCGGGCGTGCCCAGGCGGCGTAAAACAAGAACCGCCGCGCAGCACGAGTTGGTTGCACATGAACTTGCCGTTGTATTCCCCGAGGGCACCCGGCGCCGTACGAAACCCAGGGTACGGCGCGTACGCGCTCGAGGTCCAGACCCAGGTCGAACCGAGAAATGCTGGATCGGAACGTGGCACGAGCTCTTTCTCGTCCAAGAACTGGCCTACGGCTGACCCGCGTCGAGCGGCGATCTCCCACTCCGCCTCGGTCGGCAGCCGCGCCCCCGCCCAGCGCGCGTATGCGTCCGCTTCATAGTAGCTCACGTGCGTGACGGGTGCCTCGGGCTCGACCGGCAGCTCGCCGTGAAGGGAGAAGCGGTACCATCCACCGTCGCGCTGCCGATAGTAGAGAGGAGCACGCAAATGCTCTCTGGCTGCCCAACCATCGGATAGCCAGAGTTCGGGGCGCTGATAGCCACCGTCCGCTACGAACTCGAGGTACTCGGCGTTGCTGACGAGCGAGGAAGCCATCGCGAACGGTTCGACGAATACCCGATGGTGCGGGCTTTCATTGTCGAAAGCGAAGCCCGCGCCATCGTGGCCGAGTTCGTGGACTCCCCCTGCCTGTTCGAGGAACTCGCGTGGCGCTGGGCGAGACCTGCTGCCGCTGCTGCGGCTGCTGCTGCGATAGACCGGCGCGAGCGCATTTTTGGAGAAGAGGTGCTGTAAATCGCCGAGCAGCAACTCCTGGTGCTGCTCCTCGTGATGCATGCCGAGTTCGAGCACACGGAGAGCGTCGCAGCCTGGGCTTCCGGCGAGAAATCTCTCGATGCGCTCGTCGACGGCGCGGCGATAGCTCAAAACCTCCGACAGCGCCGGTCGCGTGAGCAGGCCGCGCTCCGGCCGCGGGTGCCGCGGACCCTCCGCGTCGTAGTATGAATTGAACAGGAACGGCCAGGCCGGATCATGCAGAGCGAACGGCGACTCGCCCGGCTTGAGTACGAACGTCTCGAAGAACCAGGTCGTGTGGGCCAGGTGCCACTTTGCCGGGCTCGCATCGGGCATCGACTGCGCCGTACAATCCTCAGGCGAGAGCCCGACGAGCAGGCGCTCTGAACGCGCTCGGACGGCGCGAAAACGTCGAGCCAGCGCTTCGATCACTTGCGGCCTCTGTCAGTCTGCGCGCAAGAGCGCATCCAAAAACCAGTGACGCGAGTCGTAAAACCAGCCCACGGGCGAAAGCCCCGCCGTCCGCGCGAATGCCTCGACGTCCGACTGCCGATACTTGCACGATATCTCCGTCTGGATCGCCTCCCACGCGGCAAACCCGATGCATTCGCCAGCCACACGCACGAGTTGGTCGCGCGTGCTGACGAGGTAACTCTCCATCGCGTTCCGTCGCGGATCGAAGCGCGCATAGTGCCGAAACGACGACGGATCGAAGTCGGCGTCGAGCTCGCGATTCATGCGTACGAGTAGATTCAAGTTGAAGGCCGCCGTCACGCCTTCGGGGTCGTCGTACGCGGCCTGTAGCAGTTTGGGATCCTTCACCAGATCGAGCCCCAGGAGCAGGAAGTCGCCGGGGCGAAGCGCTCGCCGCCAAGTACAGAGCAGCGCCGTCGCGTCATCCGGCGGCAGATTCCCGAGATTGGAGCCCAAGAACAGCGCGACTCGCACGTGGTCCGGAAAGCGCTTGCCGACCGCCGCGAGCCCCTCCGCATAGTCACCGACGAAGCTAGCTACCGGAATTCGAGGATGGCGCTCGGCATGCGCTGCTTCCAGCTCCGCCAGCGCTTCTGCACAGATATCCACCGGTGCGTACACCAGCTGGTCGCACCGTGCGGAGAGCGCATCGAGCAACACACTAGTCTTGGTGCCATCACCGGCGCCGAGATCCACCAGAGTGACCCGACGCCCCGCGCATGCATCGGCGATCCGGGATGCATGCGCGGTCAAGATCTCGGCCTCGGCGCGAGTGACGTAGTAATCGGGCAACGCCATGATGCGGCGGAACAGTCGACTCCCTTCCTCGTCGTAGAAATAGGCGGAAGGGATCTGCTTTGGGCGCCGCCGCAGGCCGGCGAGTACTCGGTCATCGAGCGGCGCAGCCTCGGTGAGCGCTACCGAAAGCTCTTGTGCATGGCTTTGATTGGTTCTCGGCATCGTGCCTCTCCGCGTCGGCTAGCGACCTTCTACGTTCAGAGCAGCGCGCTTCGCGGCTTCGTCCGGGGCAATGCCACGCTCGCGTGCGATGATGTATGCGGCGTACCAGCCCGACCAGTGGTGTTTCGGCGCGGTTGGCTCGTACTTCCCGTGGTGATCCTCGGCGTCTCGCAAGAGATCCGTCAAACTCGCGACGTCGAGGGCCACGCCGCGTCCCGGAAGGCGCGTCTTGACCTCCTGGAGCAGCCAACCGTTGCCATCGGGATCGCTGAACGAGACGAAAGAGCGGTAAGACTGAGCCGAGGGATCCGGACCCGGCGCGCGCCCGTACGTTCCGGTCACGTGGAGACCGCCTTGGAAGTGAAACACCTCGCTCACGTCGACGTCGCGCGCCGCCAGCTCCGCGCGCGCTGCCGAAATATCATCGACGATCAGCACGAGCCCTTGAATCGAGCCCGGCGAAGCCGTGGTCACACCCTTGCCGAAGATCACCGAGCACGCTGAGCCCGGAGGAGTGACCTGCACGACGCGCCAGGAGTCACCGGTGGCGAAATCGGCGTCTAATCGCCAGCCTAGGCTCTCGTAGAAGCGCTTCGCGCGATCGACGTCCGCCACGGGAACGACAATCACCTCGAGCTTTGCATCAATCGGCGTGGCGGATCGGGCTTCGGTGGCAGCTTCGTTGACTTTGGTCGAGCTGATCATGGGCGTCTCCTCGTGCTTGATGGTGGTTCGATGATCGGACGGATGTCTCATGGGACCTTCCGCGCGAGCGCGGATAGGCTTTCTCCGAGAACGCGGTTGAACGCGGGAAACGGATGAATCACGTCCGCGAGCAGCTTCAGCGAGATACCGAGTTTGATCGCCAACACGAGCTCGCCGATGATTTCACCTGCGCGCGGAGTGACCAGCGTCGCGCCCACGAGGGCTCCGCGCTTGCGGTCGCCGACCAGCTTGAGCGCGCCGCCGTGGAAGTCGTGGATGTAGCCGCGCGCAGTTTCGGAGGGGTCGCTGCTTGCGACGATGACATCGATACCGAGTGCGCGCGCGCGTGCTTCGGTTAGCCCAACCGCTGCGACTTCCGGGTCCGTAAAGGTCACGCGAGGAATGGCCGTGTGGTCCGCTCTCGCGTCCTCGCCCCGCAGTCGGCGTGCGACTACGACACCGTGGTAGTAGGCAACGTGGGTAAACCCGCCCAACCCGGTGACATCGCCCGCGCCGAAAATACCCGGCTGCGCTTCGAGCGTCGTGGGATCTACTTTCAACCAGCCGCGCTCGGTTTGCGCAATGCCGGTCGAGCGCCACGCCTCCTCGTTTGGGCGACGGCCCGTGGCCACCAGCAAACGCTCCGCCCGCACGACGCCTCCCGATTCCAAGCGGACGACGACCGACGATTCCTTGCGCGATGCGGAGCTCGTCGTGCTCTTGGCTTGCGCCTCGACGGCAACGCAGCGATCACCGAGCCTGAGCACGATCCCGTCCGCTTCGAGGTGCGGGCGCAGCGCTGCGCCGGCCTCGGGCTCGTCGAGATGAAGGAGGGTCGGCGCAGACTCAATCACGGTCACCCGTGAGCCGAGACGCGCGTATGCTTGCGCGAGCTCGATCCCGACCGCCCCCGCGCCAAGCACGATCAGCGAGGCGGGCAGCTCGCGCGGGATCACCGCTTGGCGGTTGGTCCAGAAGTCGACGGTTTCGAGACCCGGGATCGGCGGGACGGCCGCCGTGCCACCGTTGGCGATGACGACCGCGCGACGAGCGACGAGACGTTCACCCGAAAGCTCCACGGTGCGCAGATCGCTGAGCTTGCCCTCGCCCCGAAACAGCTTGGCCCCGGTCGCCTCCATCGCGGCGGCAGGTCGGCTGTCGTCGAGGTTGCGAGCCATCCACAGAACGCGCTTCGAGACCTTGGGAAAGTCCACGTCCCAATCCACGCGCGAGGCAGCGACACGACGCGCGCGCCCTGCTTCGCTCAGGGTCTCGCCCGAGCGAAGCAGCGTCTTCGAAGGGATACAACCCCAGTAGGGGCACTCGCCGCCGACCAACTCGCGCTCGACGACCGCAAGGGTCAGTCCGCTGCCGGAAAGGGAGGCCGCAATGGCCTCTCCGGCGACGCCACCACCGAGACATACGATATCGAATTCCTTCGCCACCTTCACGCCCTCGTCGGTCAGCAGGTTCGTCACTCGTTGGGAACGTGGCGATTGCGATCGGCATGGGCGATTGCACGATGGTATCGATCGACTCTCGTTCAAGCTGCGGCGAACGAACCGCGCTGCAGCTGCCAGTGGCCGAGCCTATTTTTGACCTTGCGCTTCGCGCGGCCCTCGAGCTGTCGGGCACGCTCGCGCGAGATCCCTAGGTCGCGACCAATCGCGGCCAGCGACAGCTCTTCGTCATCGTCGACCATCAGACGTCGCTCCACGATGTACCGCTCCCGCACATCGAGTCCATCGAGCGCCTGCGCCAGCGCTTCTCTCACGTAGCGAGAGCGTTCATTCGATAGAATCGTCTCTTCACCCGTGGGGAACGTCGCCCCGGATGAATCGAAGCGGATCGCGCCATCCCCTTCCGAGTCCTCCGAAAAAGGCACGTCACACACGTTCAATCGAGCTTCCAGCGAGCGCAGTCTCTCGACGCTAATGTTCAACCTTCCCGCAATCCGCGTGTCGACGTCCCCCCCTTCGTGCGGGGCGCCCCGGCCTTTCTCGCGCTTCAGCTTGGCCAGCACTTTCGAATGAATCCCCGTACTGACGAGCGTCCTCGATCGCGCCAGATGGGCCAGGATGTAGGCACGCACCCAATAGATCGCATAGGTAACGAACCGTGTCCCGCGCCCCGGATCGAACTTGTCGAGCGCATGGATCAACCCGTAGTTTCCTTCCGAGATGAGCTCATCGAGCGTTACCGAGGAGACTCGATAGCGCCGCGCCACCGTCACGACCGTGCGCATCTGCGAGCGAATCAATTCGTCGCGCGCCGACCGATCGCGCCGTTCCCTCCAACGCGCCGCCAGTTCGCTCTCGCGCTCACGCGTGAGCTTTGCGTAGCCGTTCACTCGCGCGAGGTAGCCATCATTCTTGAACGTCATTTGCACTCCTAGGTTGGGTGCGACATTGCGAATTCGGTGCCACACGAACGCCGCGCTCTTCGCCGGGCAATTCGGAATTGCCCTGGCGAATCAGCGATGGGGCGCTGGCAGGCGTGACCGCATTTGGGCAGCTCGCGCCTCGATGCGCTTCAGCGGGCAAGCCGTGCAGAAGGATGACGACCGGGCGAGCGGGCGGCACGTCACGCCGAGTCGGGATCGCGGCGCACGATCCCGAGTTTTTTCATGCGGAAGTTCAGGGTAGAGCGCTTCATCTCGAGTTTGGCCGCTGCCCCTCCTGGTCCGGCAACCACCCAATTGGTTTCGTTCAGAATTCGCAAAATGTGCTCCCTGCTGATTTCGGCAAGGGCCAAAGATCGCGGCGGCAGACCCTGAGTCGCAATCGGCGGCTCCGAATCTACGGCGAGCATCGGAACTTCGATGCGGGCACCATCGGCCAGGATCACCGCGCGTTCGAGCACATTCTGGAGTTCACGAATGTTTCCCGGCCAATCGTAGCGTAAAAGTCGCTCGAGCGACTCTAGCGAAGGGCCATCGACCTGCTTGCCCATGCGCGCCGCGATTTCACGGACGAAGTGGCGAGTGAGGAGCGGAATGTCGTCGATGCGCTCGCGCAGGGCCGGGACGACGATCGGAAAGACGCTCAGCCGGTAATAGAGATCCTCGCGAAACGTGCGCTCGCTGACCATCTTCTTCAAGTCCCGATTGGTGGCCGCGATCACACGAGCGTTGGAGCGAAGCGTGCGTTCTCCGCCCACCCGCTCGAACTCGCGCTCCTGGAGGATGCGCAGCAACTTGGGCTGCAAATTCAGCGGGAGTTCGCCAATTTCGTCCAGGAAGATGGTGCCGTGGTGGGCGAGTTCGAAGCGCCCCGTGCGCTGGCTGATCGCACCGGTAAAGGCGCCCTTCTCGTGTCCCATCAACTCGCTTTCCAGCAGCGCGGCCGGTATCGCCGCGCAATTGACGCGAATGAACGGCGCTCGAGCTCGACCGCTCAGATCGTGCAGCGCTCGCGCCACGCACTCTTTGCCGGTGCCGGTTTCTCCCTGAATCAGTACCGTCGTGTCCGTGGGCGCGACCGTTCTGATGTGGCGGAGCGCAGTACGCAAGGAGACGCTCGAGCCGACGATCCCTGGGATCGGCAGTTCCACGGGCTCGGCTCGCCCGCAGCCCACGCTCGGCGGGTCGCTGTCTTCGCCCAGGGCACCGTAAATGGCAGCGAGCAGAGCATCCAGCTGGAAGGGCTTGGTCAGAAAGTCTGCGGCGCCCGCCTTGATCGCAGTCACCGATGTCGAAACATCGGCGTGCCCACTGACGAAAATCACCGGTAGCGTGTCGTTGGCGGCGTTCAGTGTGCGCTGGAGGGCCAGACCATCCAGACCGGGCATTTGCAGATCGAGAATCAGGCAGCCCGGTCTTTTCGGACGACGATAGGCCAGGAACTCCGTGGCGGAGGCGAAGCCGAACGCCTGAAAGCCTGCCGATTCCGCGGCTCCAACGATGGCCTCCCGCGCCGAACAATCGTCGTCTACGACGTAGATCGATGCAGCCGTTTTGGTCATTGGTAGGTCCTTTTCTAGAGCGCGAGTCGTAGCTCGACGACCAGCTCTTCCGGCAGCCTGCCGTAGTGCCACAGTGCGCACTAGCTATACCTTGGTATCCGAGGCAGCTCGGACTCGGCGCTGCGTCTTCGCTAAGGCTCGGTCCCCTTTTTTTACTGACCCGCAGTCGTATTCGTTCGTGCTGCGCGCGACCCATTCAGGGCGGGCGCGCGCCCGCGTTACTCCGAGGTGTTAGAACCGAGTGCCGAGTTCAGCGCCTGAAGGAGCTCAGCCTCGGCGAACGGTTTGTGCAAGCAGGCCACGGCACCGCGGTCCAGCAAGCGTTGACGCTCGCTCTCGTCCGACTGAGCCGTGATGAAAATGATCGGGATCTCGTGCTGGCGGTGGCTCATTTCGAGCTGCAGCTCTGGCCCGGTCATACCCGGCATGGCGATGTCCAGAATCAGACAGTCGGTCTCGTCGAGATAGTCAGACGCGAGGAAGTCTTCTGCGGAAGAGAATGGTTGCACCGCGAAACCGAGCTCTCTGAGCAGGTCGGGCAGCGACTCGCGTACAGATTCGTCGTCGTCGACGATTGACACGAGTGAACGCATGGCGGAACCTAACATTGCGTCAGCCGCCTCGAACCGCAAATAATACTTTGGTATCGATCGCTCCCCGGCGCGGGCCTCGAAACCGCGGAAAAGAGCCATTCCAGACAGCTACGCTGTCCGATGTCGACCGATGGGCGGGCGGCGCGCGATCGCGATATCGAGCCGGCGAGTCACCCGCCGTACGTGGCAGACCGATACCAAAGTACGATTGGCCCTGGCGCACCGCCGCCATTGGATAGCCACTGTAGCACCGCGAGATGCCACACTGACGGAGGGACCAGATGAGCCTGAATGCGCAAACCTCGGCGGCTACCGCTGCCCGCGGGGCGCCCGTTGCAAACCCGATCGTGTACGTCGTCGACGACGACATCTCGATCCGTGAATCGCTCGAACTGCTGATTCAGTGCGCTGGCTGGCGATCCGAGGTCTTCGCATCGGCCAGCGAGTTTCTGGAGCAGAAGCGTACCGTGGCTCCAAGTTGCTTGGTGCTCGATATCACCCTGCCCGACCTCAACGGCCTCGACCTGCAGCAGCTCATCGCGGTCGATCGCATCACCCTGCCGATCATCTTCATTACCGGACACGGCAGCATTCCAATGACGGTCCGAGCCATGAAAGCGGGCGCCGTCGAATTCCTGACGAAGCCGTTCAGAAACGACACGCTGCTCGCGGCCATTCACTGCGCGCTGGAGCGAAGCCAGAGGGCGTTGGTAGAAGAAGCCGAGATGCGAGTCCTGCGCGAAGACTACGCCTCTCTCAGCCGTCGCGAGCGAGAGGTGATGGGTCTCATCACTTCGGGCCACTTGAACAAGCAGGCCGGCAGCGAGCTCGGCATCAGCGAGATCACGGTGAAGGCGCACCGCGGCAAGCTGATGAGAAAGATGAGGGCGAACTCACTCGCCGAGTTGGTGAACATGGCCTCAAAGCTGAATCTTGCCCGCGAGACGAGAAGCGGCGCCACGACCACCGCGCTCACCGCGGGTTCTGCGACTCGCTGAAGACGATGCCTTCGAGCGCGTCGTCGTTACGAGATCTCTTCGAAGACATGCACGGGGCTGCCCGCTTCGAGCTTTCCCGTACCAGGAGCGAATAAGTGATTCAGGAACGTATACTGCGGCGCCGCGGTCTCGAAGCGCGCGATTGTCGCAAAGTATCCGTGTGCGTCGTCGCGCAGTCCGCTCAAGGTCATGTACACGAGCGCCGCATCGTGCGTCTCCAGGGTGATGCGCAAATCGAGCTCTATGACGCCGTCCGGGCGTTGAAGCGTCCAATCCGCGCCGCCCGACAATACTTTGCCGTGCAGGCGCTCACCCTCGAACACGCCCCCCGTGATCGGAAAGATCACGCGCCCGCCGGTCGGCACCGTGCCGAGGTTCTGGGGGCTGGCGGTGCTCAAACGCAGCGTAACGAGCGGGCGCGACTCGATCTTGCCGTGGTCGGGTCTCGCGGGAGCGTTCGGCTGCCTTGCCTGGGCGCAGCCCGAAAGTACGGCGGCGAAGGTGGACAGAGCGGTACGCCGATTGAGCTTCATCAGGCTGCTCACTCGACGCTGTAAATCGTGTACACCGGACCGCTCGGCTTGCGGTCCCCCGTGCCGACCGCGATCAGCCGATTGAGGAAGGCGTACTTTTCAGTCGCGGCCTCGAACCGCGGCGCCGTCCGAAAGTAGTAGCTGGCCGAGTCGACCACTTCACCGCGCGCGAGCGCAGCCAGCACTTCTGGCGGCCCATGCCGCATGCCCCATGAAGTCAGATGGATGAGCGCCCCGTCGTCCGTCTCGAGGGTAAGGCGCAGGTCGAGCTCCAGCACTCCGTCGGAACGCGAGAGAGTCCAGTCGCCCCCTCCAGGCAGCACGCGCCCATGGAGCAACGGCCCTTCGAAGCTGCCTCCGCGGATGGGCACGATGGTTCGAGTGCCGTGCGGAACGATGCCGATCTTTTGCGGTGGGGCCAAGGTGACTTGCAACGTCATGAGCAAAACGAAGTTCATCGTCGTTCTCCTGCCGACCCGGCGAGGTCAGCGTGGTCGAGAGACCATGCCGTATCCGCGCTCGGGAATCGATTGCACGATGGTATTGCTGGCAGCGAGCCGAGCACGCGGCTGGTAAGACTCGAGCCATGTTACGAGCAAGGCTTCCGCGTCGCTCTGACTCAGCCCGCGGCGACGCGCCAAAAATTGCGTGAAGTCACAGGGCAAGTCGGGCGTTTCGATGAGCACTCTCCCGGCGCGAGCAGAAAGCGTGCCCAGCGAAGCGTGCCCGCACGGACGCGTGCAATGTCGCCGGGTCTCGCTACAGCGAGTGGGCCAAAGCTCTGCCGAGGGCCTGACCAGCCCGACTAAAGATGAGCCCGAGTGACCAATGGTTGTCGCGAGCTCGGAGCCGACCCGGAAAGTCGCAGCGTCGACCGACGCGAAGCGAGTCGACTCTCACTTGGAAATCGCGGGATTTTTGCTGGGGTCGCGGCAGATCTCGAGGCTCGCAGCACACAGTGTGCAAGAAAATGGCAAGTCTTGACCGATCACGCAGGGTGGCGCGGCGGGAGCAAGAGTGGCGCTCGCGGAGGTCGTACACAGATAGCCGGAGCCCGATGGCGTAGTTGGGTCAGCGGCTTCAGGCGGGTATTGCACCAAGCAGCCCGTGCACACGGTAATGGGAAAGACCGCCTCGCTCGAGATCATGGGCGTACCATTCAGCGCCTCACCCAACACTCTGATTCTGGCGATCACGAGCTTTGCACTCTGCACCGACGCGCTAGCTCCGACGTCCGGCGGAATTACATCGAGCGTAGCGACCCCGTAGGCCGCAGAGGCAGTCGATGCATCGATGAATCCCACTGTCACGCTGGAGTATTTTTGCAGCACCGCGCCGCCGGCGGTAGTCAAGGTGACCTCGACGCTCCTCAGTGAAACGCGCTCGGTCTCACCAGTTGCATCGGCGCCCGCCCGCGCCAACTGATTTCCTACCAGCAGGAACGCCGAGTAGCTTTGCCTGAACGCTAGATCCAGCACTCCCCGACTCAGCAGGCTCGCGCTCGATTCCGCCTTGGCGATACAATCCTTCGGGTCAATCTGCAATACACCGACCGCGAACAGCGACTTCTCGTCCATGCTCGGTTTCTCCGAGTCGACAGCAGTCGTCGTGCTGTTCCCGCCGCAACCGGAAAGAGCCATCAGTGCAAGCAGGGCAAGGTGGCTCAGCGAGGAATGGGCCCAGCAGCAAGAGTTGCGCATCCTGGTATGCTCCTCCCTCTCGCATTCGCAGGTCAATCGCCGCCCGGCCGCTGCTCGTACTCATCGCAGCTACGTTGCAACGCTAATGATAACCAAAGCCGGCGCGTACCGATCGGGAGCGGGGATGGGGTTGATGGTCACGCGCTACGACGCAGCCGTCTCAGCCTTCGGCGTCGTGGGGCGAGAACGCCGCGCAGCGCGAGGTGCGACGCTGGCCCGCGATCGCCCCCTTCCGGAAGCCGCGCCGCGCATGGCTGTACCCGAGAATTACGCCGACCTGGGTTCGTAACCGGGTTGGGTCTCCACTTCGTCCTTTCGACATTGGCGGAATGGCGATTTCCAGCGCAGAATGCGCGCGCCGATGCCTGGTGCCCCCTCTCGAGTGCGATGAACGACGAAGCGGTGCAGACCGCGGCCGAGGAGCTGGCCCAGAAAGTGGCGGGCCGAGCGCTCTCGGTCGGCGAACAGCGGGCCTGCGAGGCCGAACTTTCTGAGCTCAGGCTCGCTTGGAAACGCAACCCGAGCGCGTTCTCGCCCGACCTACTTTCGATGTTGAAGAGAATTGCCAGTTCGTTGGCGGCAGGGGCAGTCGCGCACAAACAGAGCGATCCGGCGCTCGTCTTGAAGGAGTGCTTCGGTTACGACGCATTCCGCCCGGGGCAGCGTGAGATCATCGATACCGTGCTGAGCGGCAGGGATTGCATCGGCGTCATGCCAACCGGGGCCGGCAAATCGATCACCTACCAAATCCCCGCCCGTATCTTGGGCGGCCTCACGCTGGTCATCTCACCTTTGATCGCGCTGATGAAAGATCAAGTCGACGCGATGACGGAGGTCGGAGTCCGCGCGACCTATCTGAATTCATCGCTATCGGTCGAAGAGCGCAGAGCTCGTGTCTCCGAGCTGCGCGCCGGCCGTTACGAGCTTTTGTATTGCGCACCAGAAGGTCTGGAGGCGTCCGTGGGCCGCGCGCTCAACGAGCTCAAGCTGAACCTGATCGCGGTCGACGAAGCGCACTGCATCAGCCATTGGGGCCATGATTTTCGACCCGCGTATCGCACGCTTTCTGGTCTAAAACAGCGTTTTCCACAGGTCCCCGTGCTGGCCCTGACGGCGACGGCCACGCCGCAAGTAACGGCGGATATCGTGCAGCAGCTCGGCATGCGCTCGCCCGCGCGCTACCGCGGCTCGTTCTTCCGCAAGAATCTGCACCTGCACGCTTACGCCAAGGGCGATACCTTGGGCTGTACCGCCAAAGAAGCCGCGCTCGCCGTAGCGCGCAGCCGCCCCGGGCAAAGCGGCATCGTCTATTGTTTGTCGCGCAAAACGGTGGAGAGCACGGCCGAGTTCTTGAAGAAGCACGGCGTACGCGCCGGCCACTACCACGCCGGCCTGGATGCCGACATGCGCTCGAAAGTGCAAGACGCCTTTCAAAACGACGAGATAGACGTCGTGGTAGCGACCATCGCCTTCGGCATGGGGATCGACAAGTCCAACGTGCGCTTCGTGGTCCATCACGATATGCCACGTTCGGTGGAGGGCTACTACCAAGAGCTCGGGCGCGCGGGCCGCGATGGCTTGGAGAGCGATTGCGTGCTCCTCTACTCGTGGTCCGAAGTCAAAGCGTACGATCGCTTTGCCGACGCCAGCGATGACGAAGCGCAAGCCGACCGTACTCGCGCGCAAGCTCGAGAAGTGTTTCGCATGGCCGAAGCGCGCGCCTGCCGACACGCCCAACTAGCCCACTATTTTGGCGAAGATTTGCCTGATTGCGGCACCTCCTGCGATGTTTGCCAAAACTTCGAGCTGCTCTCGAAGAAGCCTGCACGCGCCACGCCCGAGGAGCGCGCCCAAGCGCGTGCGGCTCGCAAGCGCGAACGCTCCGAGTCCTCTCCGCCCGCCGCACTCGATCCCGATCTCTCGCTGTTCGACCGTCTCCGTGCGCTGAGAAAAGAGATCGCTCGCGAGCGCGGTGTCCCGCCCTATGTGGTCTTCTCGGATGCAACGCTCTTGGAAATGGCCAGCACGCGTCCCAAAACCAACGCGCAGATGTTGGGCATCTCCGGCGTTGGGCCGACCAAGCTGGAGCACTACGGCGAACGCTTCTTGAAGGCGCTCGTCGAATAGCGCGTCTCAGGCCGCGCGCAGACGCACGCGGAATACAGCGCCCACTTGGCTTGGACCGAGCGTCACGGCTCCGCCCATTCGCCCAACGGCGTGATGCACCAAAACCAAGCCGAGTCCGGTGCCGCGTTCACCCTTGGTGGTGAAGAAGGGCTCGAAAATGCGCTGGCGGAGCTCGAGCGGTACACCCGGCCCATTGTCGCGAATGGAGATGCGCGACTCGAGCCCAGCGCGATACACGCGCACCAGGATCTGTCGATTCACAGAGCCTTCCGTAGCGTCGATCGCGTTCTGGAGCAAATTCACCATCACTTGTTCGAGCAGCGCGCCGTTGGCGAAACCGCGAACGTGCTCGTCACCGGCGAGCTCGATGCGCACATCCGGCGAGCGCAGCGCATCCACGGCCCGCTCCGCACAATCCCACAGGGAAAGCCGCGAAAGGTCGGGCGCGGTACCGCGCACCAACGAGGTCACGGCCACCATCACGTCGCGGATGCGACGCAGCGCGATGGCCACGTCGTCGACCGCGGCCACTCGCTCTTCCTCGCCGAGACGGCGCGCCAACTCGGGCTCGCGCAAGCACTCCACGCTGGCCAAGGCCGCGGCCAACGGATTTTGAATCTCGTGCCCAATCGTGGCTAGCACCGACTCGAGCACGGTAGCCGGCACGTTGCCGCGAGCTTGGTCGAAGACGTGCCGTGGCTGACGCGCGATCTCGTCCTGAGTGCGAAAACGCCGCATGCACAACACGAGACTTGGAATGTCGAGTGGGCCGCGCAACGTCAGCGCAGCACCCGCGGTCAACGCCGGTCCCTCTGCTTCGGTGGTCCCGAGCAGGGCCAGCACTTGCATCACCGGCTCGGGCGTATTGATGCGCTGAAGCAGTTCGAGAGCTCCCGGCAAGGCGGACTCGATCAGCGCGAAGCGCGGCAAGAACGCCAGTTCTTCGACGCTTCGCGGGTCCGAGACGAAGATGATGGAGAACCCCGCGCGCTCCAGCTCGGAGAACGCTGGGCGCAGGTCGTCGGGCGAGCTGGCCAAAACCAGGATCGCGGACTCGAACAACTTGAAGACGCCGCTGTCGCTCTCGTCGGCGGCGTAGTCCAGTTGCGCATCGCGGAGTGCTCGCGGAGGCCGCGAGCGCGAGGTCGTCACATTCAACGGGCTGTTCATGTCGTGCGCTCGGGCGCTACGGGGATGAACGGCTCGCGGGCCAGCGGCTTTAAGGGCCTTCGCGCTGGATCAGACCGGCGAGTTCCGCCGCATACAATGCAGGGTCGAGTGGGAGCACTACGGTTTGTTGGGTAATTCCCGAATAGATCATGGCGTTGGCGAGCTCGACGCTGGCCATGCCCTCGATCGCCGGTGCGACCAATGCTTCACCCTTCAGGATTGCGTTGACGAAGTTTTGGATCATTTCCGTGAGCGGACTCGGCCCGTGTGCGAGCGGGATCTCCTCGGTTGGCGCGTTGGCTACCGAGACACGCGCCGGGCCGGTGCGCAGCAGCTCGAGAGTCGAGCTGTGGTTGCGCGTGACTTTTAGGCCTTTCGGCTCGACCACGACTTTGCCCCAATCTCCCACGACTTCCAGGTAGTTGGTGCCGGGCGCCTCGCCCGTAGATGCCACGAACACGCCGTTGGTTCCGCCTTCGTACTCCAAGTAGGCGGTTACCTGATCCTCGACCGCGATCGGGTGCATGCGTCCAAAACCGCAGAATGCGTGCACGCTCGTGGGCATCCCGAACAGCCATTGCCAAAGATCTAGGGTATGCGGGCACTGATTGAGCAGCACACCGCCGCCTTCGCCGCGCCAGGTCGCGCGCCAGCCACTGCTGCGATAGTAGGCGTCGGTGCGCAGGCAGTCCGTGATCACCCAGTGTATGCGCCTCAGCACACCGAGCTCTCCGCCTTGGATCAGCGCGCGCAGCCGCACGAAGCGCGGATCGGTGCGTAGCACCAGCATCTCGGCGAACAGTTGGCTGTGCTTCGGGCGCCGTTCGTAGGCGGCGAGCATCTGCAAAGCATCTGCCTTGTGCACGGCAAGTGGCTTTTCGACCATGACGTGCAGGCCCGCAGCCAAAGCTTCGATCGCGAGCGGGGTGTGATCGTAGTGAGGGGTCGCGATCAGCACGGCGTCAGCGACCCCCGCAGCGAGCAGCGCGCTTTGGCTCGAGAAGCCGGGCACGCTGGCAAAGCCCGCCCGGGCCTCCGAACTCGTGTCACAGACAGCGGCCAGCGTTGCACCCTGGACTTTACCGAGCAAGAGGTCGCGCGCGTGCCTTCCACCCACGTTGCCCACGCCGACGACGGCAATGCGAACGGGGCGATCAGTCATGGTTTGGCCAGCACCACGACGTAGTCGGTTTGGGGGAACTCGGCCTTGGTCAGGGCCTCGACGCGAGCTTGCAGCAATTTGGAGTCACCCCCGGGCAGCTGCTCGAAGCGGATGGTGACCGTGGTGGAGCCGTATGCGGTGCGCACGTTCACGCTCGCTTCGCTGCCTACTTCAGCCTGAATTCGGGCGCGTAAGCGCTCCACGGGCGCGACATCCCGGTGAAACCCGCACGCAAGCAGCAGCGCGGCCGGAAAGAGCCAGAAAAGCCCGCGAGATCGAGGGATTTTTCGGGTAGCGCGAAGCACGCCCGCATTTACTACCATCGACCAGCGAGGAATACGCCTTTCGGCGGCTCCACTTGCAAAACCGGGCCCGAAGCCCGATGACCAGGAATCAAATGCAGAGCTTCGACTATCTCGTGATTGGCGGCGGCAGCGGCGGCTTGGCATCGGCGCGCCGCGCGGCTGAATACGGCGCCCGGGTCGCTTTGGTCGAAGCGGGCGAGCTCGGCGGAACCTGCGTGAACGTGGGCTGCGTCCCCAAGAAGGTGATGTGGAACGCGGCTGAAATCGCGGACGCGCTGCACAGCGCTGCGGGCTACGGCTTCGATGTCGCGGTCCGCGGCCACGATTTTGCCGGCCTGCGACAGCGCCGCGAGGCTTACATCGAGCGCATGCGCGGCAACTACGCGAAAAACCTGGCCAAGGATCGCGTGGAGGTGATCCACGGCCGAGGCACATTGCTCTCTGCCAATCAGGTGCAAGTCGGCGAGCGCGTGTTCGAAGCCAAGCACGTACTGATCGCTACGGGGGGGGTGCCGACCCTTCCCGCGATCCCGGGCGCGGAGCTTGGCGCGAGTTCGGATGGCTTCTTTGCGCTCACCTCTCTGCCGCGCAGCGCGTTGATCGTGGGCGCCGGTTACATCGCGGTAGAACTCGCGGGCGTGCTCCGCGGCCTGGGCTGTGAGGTAACGCTGGCCATGCGCCACGAGCGGCCGTTGCGCGGTTTCGACGCGCTGCTCGGGGATGCCTTGCGTGAAGCGCTGGAAAACAGCGGCGTCCACGTGCGCTTGAGCACGACCGTCGAGAGTGTAGCCCGTGACCAGAACGGGCAGCGCGTCGTCACCCTCCAGGGTGGGCACACTCTACCGCCGGTGGAGGCGCTGTTTTGGACCATCGGGCGACACGCGAACATCGCCGGTCTCGGCCTGGAGGCGGCGTCCGTGCGCACGGACACGTTGGGACACGTCGTGGTGGACGAGTGGCAGAACACCAGCACCCCCGGCGTGTATGCGCTGGGCGACGTCACCGGTCGTGCCACCTTGACCCCGGTGGCAATCGCCGCGGGTCGTCGCCTCTCGGATCGCCTGTTCGGTGGTAAACCTCAGGCAAAGCTGGACTATCAAGACATCCCGAGTGTGGTCTTCAGTCATCCGCCGATCGGCACCGTAGGGCTGAGCGAAGCAGATGCACGCGCCCTGCACGGTGACGCCGTGAAGGTGTACACCACGCGCTTCACGAACATGTTCTACTCGGTCACCGAGCACAAGGCGCTCACGCACATGAAGCTCGTGTGTGTCGGCGCGGAAGAGCGCGTGGTCGGCGTGCACGTGATCGGTCGCGGCGCGGACGAGATGATTCAGGGCTTTGCCGTCGCGGTGAAAATGCGCGCTACTAAAGCGGATTTCGACCGTACAGTGGCGATTCACCCGACCGCATCCGAAGAGCTAGTGACGATGCGCTGAGGCCCAGCCGAATGCGCCCTTTGGACGTCGGCATCGTCGGCTGCGGGTTCGCAGGTGCGGCCACGGCTGCGCTCTTGGGCCGCGCCGGACATCGAGTCACGGTATACGAGGAGTTCGCCGAGCCCTCGGCCGTGGGCGCGGGCATCGTCCTGCAACCGACGGGCATGTCCGTGCTCGCCGAACTCGGCGTATTGGGGCGAGTGCTCGAGCGCGGCGCGCGCCTCGAATCTCTGCACTGCGTGACGCCCGCCAATCAGGACGTGTTCCGCCTCGATTACGCGCAGCTGCACCCGGCGCTGTTCGGCTTGGGCATGCACCGCGGCGCGCTGTTCCAAATTTTGCACGAATTGGCCGTCGCAGCGGGCATCAGCTTGCACCGCGCGACCAGCATCGGTCGCGTGCTCGAACGACCAGGCAAAGCCGAGCTGCACGATCACACGGGGCAAACCATCGCCGAGCATGATCTGGTCGTCGTCGCCAACGGCGCGCGTTCGGATTTGCGCCGCGCCAGTGGGCTCTTGCGCCGCGAACGCCCGTATCCGTGGGGCGCGCTCTGGTTCGTTGCCCGCGATCCGGCGCATTTCTACCGGCATCGTCTGCGTCAGATCAGCGACGGCACACGCCACATGTTGGGTTTGCTGCCAACCGGGCTAGGCCCCCTCGGCCATTCCGCCGACGAGCATCGGGTCAGCTTGTTCTGGAGCATCCGCATGGATCGCATCGCGGACTTTCGGCAGGCCGGGTTGCCGGCTTGGAAAGAGCAAATTCTGCGCTACGAGCCAGACGCCGCGTTCGTGCTCGATCAGATCGAGAGCGAGGAGCAAGTCCTGACCGCCGGCTACCACGACGTGGTGATGTCACCGTGGCACACGCAGCGCCAAGTGTTCATCGGCGATGCCGCGCACGCCATGAGCCCGCAACTCGGCCAAGGCACGAATTTGGCTCTGATGGACGCCAGCGCGCTGTGCGCCGCACTGACCGAAGACGTGCCGCTAGCCATCGCCCTCGAACGCTATTCTCGTAAGCGCCGAACGCAGATCGATTTTTACCAGTTCGCATCGCGCTGGCTCACGCCATTGTTCCAGTCGGATCTGCAGGCGCTCGGCCCACTGCGCAACCTGGTCATGAGCTTGGCCTGCCAGTTGCCGCTGATGCGCGAAGAGATGCTGCGCACCATGGCTGGCATCAAATGCGGCATCGTGCGGCCGAGCCTCGCGCTGCATTCGATTTTGGCAACGTTGCCCGCGCTGCCTTGAGCTCGCAACGATCAGACCGCGCGGGCAATCACGATCAGCTGCGGAGAGCGCGCGTTGAAGCGGCGGCCCGAAAAATCCCCATAGCGCGTTTCGACGGCGAAGCCGGCGCGCTCGAGCAGTTCCGAGATTTCGCTGGGCAGATAGTAGCGTTGGGCGATTGGAATTTCGAGCGCGCGGCCGCCCTCTCGGGGCACGTACACGTAGCTCACATCCAAACGTTGCTGCGCCCGACGAACGCGCGAACGCTCGAAGACATCCCAAGTGCGCCCCGCGTGACGGAGCGAGACGATCGGCTCGGGGTCGTCCGCACCGCTGTACGCCGGACTGCGCGCAAACGGCTGCGCGTTCCAAACATCGAGGGCCAGCAGTCCCCCGGGCGAGAGCGCCCGATGCACCGCGCGAAAGCAGGCCAATGCTTCACGTTTGCTGCGCAAGCAATACAGCGCGTTGTACGGCATGAGCACGCGCTCGAAGTGCTGCGGCAGCTCGAAATCGCGCATGTCGGCTTGCACCACCCGCACCGACTTTCGCTTCGTCAGCGGCAGCGCGCGCAAATGGCGCTTGGCCAAGGCGAGGAGTTCCAGATCGAGCTCGATGCCGACCAAGCGACCTTTGGGGCGCGCCAGTGCAGTCAGCATCCGCCCCGAACCCGAGCCGAGTTCGAGCACGCTCTTCGCGCCGCGGCACACGTCGCGGTAGAACTCGATGTCCCCCGGATTGCCGCGATGAGTGAGCGCGTACAGCTCGGCGTTCACTCGGCCCGCTTGAGTTCCAGCTCTTCCCAGCGTGCCGTGAGCTTGTCGACCTCGGCCTTGGCGAGCGCAAGCTCGGCGGTCACGCGAGCGATCTCTTTGCCGCCGGCCGCGTAGGTCTTCGGGTCGGCCAGCGTTTGCCCAAGCTCGGCCACGCGCGACTCGGCCTTCTCGATGGCATCCGGCAAACCGCCGAGCTCACGTTGCTCGTTGTTGCTCAGACCTTTTTTCTTGTTGCTGCCTGCGTTTTTCTGGGTCGGCGCGGCCGCAGCCACCGGTGCGGGGTTGGGCGGCGGCGGGCGCGAGGCGCGTTCGGCCTGCTGCTGCGCCTTCAAACGGCGGTACGTCTCGTAGTTGCCCGGATAGCGAATGGCCTTCCCGCCTTCTTCGAAGGCCAGCACGCTGGTCGCAACGCGATCCAAGAACCAACGATCGTGGGTGACGACCAAAGCCGTCACTCCGAAATCCACGAGCATGCTCTCCAGCGCGCCGAGCGTGGCCGTATCCAAATCGTTGGTCGGTTCGTCCAAGATCACCAGGTTGGCACTTTGGCGGAGCAAACGCGCCAAAGCGACGCGCGCGCGCTCGCCGCCGGACAACGACCCGACCTGCTGCCGCTGCTTGTGCGAATCGAACGCAAAGCGCTCGAGGTACGAGCGCGCCTCGATCACCTCCCCGCCGAGTTCGATCTTGGATTGATCGCCCACCACGTTGTCCCAAATCGACTTGCTGTCGTCCAAGCCGGAGCGACGCTGATCGAAGTAGGCAACCTTGGTGTTCTGCCCCAGCACCACGGAACCTCCCGCGGGGGGCAGCTCGCCCAGCATGGTCTTCAGCAGCGTGGTCTTGCCGCTGCCGTTCGGACCAACGATGCCGACCCGCTCACCCTCGGTGAGGAACATGGTCAGCTTGTCGATCAGCACTCGACCGGCGATTTCGACCCGCAGATCGCGCAATTCCAAAATGGTTTTGCCACTGCGCACGATGTCCAACTCGAGCGCGGCGGTGCGCTCGATGCGCGGCGCAGCCACCGCTTTGGCGGTCTCTGCGCGGTCGATGCGCGCTTTCTGCTTGGTACTACGGGCCTTGGGTTGGCGGCTCAACCATTCCAGCTCTTTGCGCAAGAAGTTCTGGCGATTCGATTCGGTGCGGCCGGCGTGCGCTAGGCGCTCCGCTTTTTGCTCTAGATACAGCTGGTAACCCCCGTCATAGCTGTACACCTCGCCGTTGGCGACTTCGACCGTGCGCTCCGCGACACGGTCGAGCAGATAGCGATCGTGCGTGATGAGCAAGATCGCGTTCGTATATTCCTCGATCAAATATTGCTCGAGCCACTCGATGGTCTCCGCATCCAGGTGATTGGTGGGCTCGTCGAGGATCGCCAGGTCCGGGCTGGAGATGAGCACGCGCGCCAACGCCACACGCCTCTGCTCGCCGCCGCTCATGCTCGATACCTTGGCGTCGGTACGATGAATGCCCAAGTGGTCCAAGAAGGCTTCGACCTTGTGCTGGCGATCCCAGCCGCCCAAACGCTCGACGTCGCTCTGCGCGGCGTGCTGCTGTTCGAGCAAGAGTTCCAGATTGCCCTCGCCACGCGAGAGTGCGGCGCTCGCCGCCTCGTGGCGCGCCACAGCCTCGGACCAGCCGACCAAACCGCTGGTCACCGCTTCGAACGCCGTTGGATCGCCCTCGAAATGTGGCACCTGCTCGAGGTAGGCGATGGTCGCGTTACGCCTACGGGCTACGGTTCCAGAATCCGCCGGCTCGGTGCCCGCCAAAATGCGCGAGAGCGTGCTCTTCCCAGCGCCGTTCAAGCCGACCACGCCCACCCGCTCCCCGGGAGCGATCGACATGTCTGCAGCGCGCAAGACGGTGTGGTTGCCAAATGCTCGGTGAACGCTTTGTGCGGTGACGATAGACACGATGAAGGGCGCGGAGCCTACACCGTGCTCGGGTCACGTGGTACAAATCACGCTAAATATCTGGCTTGAACCGGTACAACGCGCCATCGCGCTGACCTCCGGCGTACAGCTCCCCCTGAAAAACGGCCAAAGGCGCCGCGCAAAAACTGTCATCGAGCTCGAAAGGCGAGCGCTTGTCGGCAAAGCGCCAAAGCACCGTCGGGCCCGCGGCGTCCAAGCGCAGCAGCGCGCGCGACATCAGTACGTGCAGTGCCCCACGGAAGCGAACGATGTCCGTGGGGACGCCCACATCGCTCGGCAGCGCGACGACTCGCCAGCTCTCGCCGTCACTGCTCACGCGCAGCAGAACCCCCTCGCGAGACCACGCGATCCAGTACAATTTGCCGGCGTCCGCGTACCAGCGCAGGGTCTGCGCCGTTCCTGCCTCGGTCACCCGTACCGCGTGCAAATCGTCCTGTGTGATCGAGGCACGCTCGCGCGGCGGCGCAAAGTATACGTAGTCGTTCGGCTCGCGCTGGTCGTAGTCCTGAATTCCGGCATACAAGCGATCGCGGAAGCGCACCAGGAAGGTCAATCGCCAAACGCCATCCTGATATGGGCGCGGGTAATCGGCGGCGTAAGCAAAGCGCGCTCCGAGCTCTGTCTCCATCAGCAGTGCTCCTGGAGATGCGCCATGCCAAGCACGCTGTCCGGGAGGCACCGCGCCGGTCGCTGCGTACACATTGTCGCGAAAGCGGATGACGTCGATCACGTGATAGGCGCGCGGTAACACTGCAGCGCCCGCTTTGCCTTCGGCGTCCGGAGCCCGGGGAGGGAAATGCCCCGGCATGCGCGCTTTTGCAAACTCGCCCTCGGGCGTAGAGACGAAAACGAAGCCCTCGGTCCCCGGCTCGGATAGACCAAAGCCGTTGTACGGCGGATCGGCGTCTGCGACGAACAAGCGACCGCCGATCGCGTGCACGCGTAGGAAGCCTTGGCCCGCGCCTCCACCCTTGCTGGGCTCGCCCGCTCGATTCCAGTCGAACGCGACTGACCAGGGCCGTGCGTCGGCGGGCCGAAAACGGCTGATGGTGGCGCCATCCGAGCCGAGTGGGCCAGTCGCATGAGCGGCGTACAGCGCGCCGCCCAGCGCGGTCAAATCGCAGATGCGCTGCAGCGCGAGCGGAGCCCGCCCTACTCGCTCGAACTGGCCCTGACCAAGCGCTGGCCCCGGCTCATCGAGCACAACGTCGTCATCGCCATCGCGGTCCAGCTGCGCTGGCTCGGACGCCACGATCGGGGGCGAGGCCGGCGCCGCCGACTGGGCACCCGTTCCGACCGGATTCATCGTTGCAACAGGCGGCGCGTCGAACAGTGCACGGCTCGTACGTCGTGTCTCTGCCTTTTCGCAGCACACAACGCCGCACACGCCAATCGCGAGGGCGAAACCGAAGGCGAAACACGAAGCGCGCGGCACGGTCACCTGCCAACGCTAGCAGACCCACACGCGCGGTGAGCACGGCATTGCAGGTGACGCTGGCCGCGCGCTGGTGATAGCGTGAGCGTGACCAATGGCGCAGCGCACCTTCGCAATCGGCGATATCCACGGTGAGACCAAGCACCTGTACAAGCTGATGTCGTGCCTGCCCAAGCTCGATGCGCAAGATACGGTAGTTTTTCTCGGTGACTACCTCGACCGCGGCCCAGCATCGGCTCAAGTGGTGGAATTCGTGCGCACGCTGCACCAGAAGACGCCGGCCAAGGTCGTAGCCCTGCGCGGCAACCACGAGGACGCCTGGCTGCGCGTGATCGATCGTGGCTGGGACGAGTTCGTGACCCCGCCCGGCAATGGTTGCCTGGCTGCCTATCGTTCCTTCGTGGGCGGCCCCGTACCTCGCGAAGACGAGCGGCCGTTGCAGAGCGAGGCCATGATCTTCACCTCCGGTGAGTTCTTTCCCAAAGCCGTGGTGGATTGGTTGCGAGCTCTTCCCTATTGGTACGAAGACGAGCACGCGATTTACGTGCACGCGGGCTTGCCTCGCGGGCCCCAAGGCTTCATCCACCCGGCCAAAGTGGAGGATCCGATCGTGCTCTTGTGGCTGCGCGATGACTACTTCTTCCGCAACTATCGAGGCAAGCTGGTGGTCTTCGGACACACCCGGACAGAATATCTGCCACCTGAGCTGTCCGGCTATACGCCAGAAGATCCAACCGACCTCTGGGCGGGGGAGAACGTGGTCGGAATCGACACCGGCTGTGGCAATGGCGGCTTCCTGACCGCGCTCGAGTTGCCCGCGATGAACGTCTACGAGTCGCGGGACTAACGCGCGGCGCGCCGGATGATCGCCGCCACCAGCGCGCGCAGCGAACTCCCCGTGAACGGCTTCTTCAACTTCGGATTGTCGACGGACTCGATGAACTGCGCAGCGGGCTCGGCGAACGCGCCTCCGGTCATGAACACCAATTTATGCTCTTGCCCCGAGTGGCGCTCGCTGATTTGCTGATACACCTCGACGCCGGACATCTCCGGCATCATCACGTCACAGAAGATCACGTCGAAGCGTCGGCCCTCGGCCAACTTGGACATCGCTTCCGGCCCGGAGGTCGCCAGCACTACTTCGTGCGCGTAGAGCACCCGACGAAATGCGCGTAAAATGGCCGGTTCGTCGTCGATGACCAGGATCCGCGCGCGGAAGCGATCGCTCGAAAAGGGCGGTACGCTCTGGAGTACGGGCAAAGCCGCGGCCGACACCGGCGCCGCGGGCAACGAGAGCAACACGCGCGTTCCTTGACCGTGCACGCTATCGATGCGGATTTCACCCTCCAGCTCTCGCACGATCCGATGCGCGATCGACAAGCCCAGGCCAGTGCCCACCCCCACCGGCTTGGTCGTGAAGAATGGGTCGAAGACCCGGCTCAGATTCTCTTTCGGGATACCACAGCCGGTGTCTTCGATTTCCAGCGTCGGACGGTTGTGCAGATCGAGCCGTGTTCGAATGGTGATCGTATTGCGATCGACGGCCCCTGCTTCGATCGAGTGCGCTGAATTGATCAGCACGTTCAAGATGACTTGGGCGAGCTTGGAATCGGTGCCGAGCGCCGCTGGAATGCGCGAATATTCTCGCACCACACGCGCGCGATGACGGATCTCGTTGGCCGCGACGCTGAGCGCTCGCTCGGTCGCGCGCTCTAAATCGACGGCCAAGACGCGAGCGTCGAGCGGGCGAGAAAAGCTGCCGAGATCCGAGACGATGCTGCGCACGCGTTCGGCCCCGTCCAAGCTGTCGTCGAGCACGTCGCCGAGTTCCGAAAGCGCCTGGGGCTCGAGCCGCTCTGCCCCGGGCGCCAGTAGCCGCTTCACGTACTCCAGATTCGCGATCACGTACGATAGCGGGTTATTGATGCCGTGCACCACGCCCGCGGTCAGCGTCCCGATCGAAGCCATGCGGTCTCGACTCTGCAAGCGCTGCTCGAACTCTGGCGCACGCAGCGAGGTGGGTGCATTTCGATCGGCGTGAGCTTCGACCAGCACCAATTTTCGACCCGAATCGCCCTCGATGCCCGTGAAGGTACAGGTGACGAGCAACTCGAACCCCGGCTGCAGAACGCGAAACTCACTCTCCAGTCGCGCGCCGGGCAGTAGACGACGCAGCTCCTCCGCGAGGAACGCATTGGCTCCGCTCATCCGCTCGCGAACGAGTAATTCCTCGAGCGTGGACGCCGCAAACAGCGTCAGCGCAGAACGATTCGCCCAAACCAGATCCGCGCGCTCGACTTCGACCAGCCAAATGGGGGTAACGAAGGCGTCGACCGTGACTTTGGCTGAATCCGAGAAGGTGGGCATGCCCTAGGAGACAGAGAAACGGCCGAGTTCCCGCCAGGTTGAGAGCAGCTCCCGCGCCGCGCACAGGGCGCGCAGGTGGGTCGAAAACTCACAGCGTCGAACTCAGGCAGATCGCGCGCATCGAAAGCCGCCACCCGCGAAGCGATAGTGCGGCTCGAAGCTGGTCCGTGCGTAGGTGCGGAGCGCATCTGGGCCGAACAGGTACGAGCCGCCGCGCATCACCAGGCGGTGGCCCGTACTTCGATTGAGCGGATTGTTGGGCGGACCGTCCTCGTAAAACGCCGGATCGTCGAAGTCTTCACACCACTCCCAAACGTTGCCGGCCAGATCCAAGATGCCATAAGGCGACGCGCCGTCGGGGCAGGAAGCAATCGGCACCGTGCCGCCCGCGGTATTCCCGTAGTTGGCGCGGAGCGAGGAAGGCTGCGCTCGGCCCCAAGGATACTTGCGCCCATCCGTGCCGCGCGCCGCCTTTTCCCACTCCGCTTCGGACGGTAAGCGCTTACCAGCCCAAGTCGCGAACGCGCGCGCATCGAACCACGACACGTAGGCGACAGGGTGATTTTGTTCTCGTTTACCGAGCTTTCCACCCAGCAACTGCGGCACGAAACGCGCAGCGTCCTCGTCCGTGGGGCGATAGCCGGTGATCTCCAAGAAGGTCGCAAACTGGCGATTCGTAACCGGAGTGCGATCCAGATAGAACGCATCCAAGTGCACCGGGCGCCGCTTCTGGCCCATGCCGAACGAACCCTCCGCGATCAGAACCATCTCGCTGGCAACACCGGCTCGCAGCACCGACTTCGGAAAGTCCGAGACCGTGATCGGCGCTGCGTGGCTCGGCAGGGCCGCCGCCAAACGTTCGCTGAAGGCTGCACAGGAAGTCGGTCGTTGCGCGGGATCTTTGGCGAGCGCATCCAAAATCAAGCGCTCCAGTTCACTCGGCAAATCGGGACGCAAGCTCGACGGCGGCACTGGCTGCTCGTTCACGTGCGCCATCATGACCGCGAAGTGATTGCCTTCGAACGGCAGCTTGCCCGTGCACAGTTGATACAGCGTCACGCCGAGGGAGTAGATGTCCGAGCGCGGATCGGCAGCGTGCGGCTGCTGCACTTGCTCCGGAGACATGTAGCAACAGGTGCCGAGGAAAGCGCCCGTCATGGTGTAAGTGGTGCCTTCCAAAATCCGCGCGATGCCAAAATCTACGATTTTCGGCCGCAGCGCCTCGCCCGTGCCACAGATCAAGATATTTTCCGGCTTCAGATCGCGATGAATCACCCCCTGCCGGTGCCCGGCTTCGACCGCCCCGAGCACATCCAGGAAAATCTGACGAATCTCGTCGAACGGCATTCGGCCCCGCCATTTGGCCAAGTGCTCGACCAAGCTCGGCCCTTCCACCAGCTCCATCACCATGGCCAAGAAGTAGTCCTGCTCCACGAAGTCGAACACGCGCACCACATTCGGGTGTCCGTAGGCGCCCAAGATCCGCGCTTCCCGCGCGAACCGCATGCGAATGTCGCTGTCGCCCGCCAAATTCGAATGCAAACATTTGAGCGCCACCACGCGATCGAGGGCTTCGTCGTACGCGCGATAGACCACGCCCATTCCGCCCTCGCCGATTACGCTCTCGATGCGATATACCGAGACGCGCGTACCCGGGGCGATGCGCATGGGCGGCAGTGGTGTGCTCGCGCTCCGCGTCTTCTCACCGCTCGCCGGTCCCAGCTCGGTGTCGCTCGAATGGTTGTCGCGCCCACACCCCGGACAGAACCGGGCGAGGCTAGGCAGCGCACTGCGACAGCTCGAGCAACGCCGGGGCGAGTTCTCGTGCACCATTCCTGCGCAGCATAACGAGCCAGCGAAAGCAGACGCAACCCGGGCAACGGATCGATGGGCCGCGCAAGCCGTCAGCGAAGCAACCCTCCGGCTCCAGACGCAGCAGGCTCAGCGCACGGGCCACTCGTCGCCCGGAAACGGGGCACCCGCATCCGGCACCCGGGACAAGTAGGCGAGCGCCCGCTCGCCGTTCGCGAGCTCGATTTCCTGGCGAACGTAGGCCGAACCCTCGAATTCATCGAGCGCCCGGAGTTCTGTGGGAGCAATTCGATACAGCTCGCCGACGATCGCGCGCGAGCCCGGCACGAGCGCGGGATAGCCGTCGATCACGCGCAAGGCGAAGGACGAAGCGGTGCGCGCCGTCGAGACGTACTCCGCCGCGTGAAGCTCGCGGTGATTGACCCGCTCGCGCTTCAGCGAGCCGTACACGAACAGCAGGCAGCTCGCTCGACCGGCACTACGCCTCGCCATCACGGGCCACTCGGGATGAGGTTGCGCTGGAACTGCGGAGTGCCGAGGTTCCCACGATGGCAACCTTTGCATTGCAAAGCCGCGCCCGACTTGGTCTCGAAATCTTCGACTAGGTGGGTCGTCATCCACTCGATGGCGAACGAAGTGCTTCGCGGATCGCCGAGGACCTTGGCCGTGCCTTTGCCGAGCGATTGGTGGCAATCGTTGCACCACGGGGCTTGGTCGGTACCCTTCTTCCGTAGACTCGGGGCAAACTCGCTCGCCATCCAGTTGGCGATCTGTTTTCGGTGGGTCATGGCGCGGTAGTCTGGGACCAGGTGGCAGTACTCGCATTGCACGCCGAGCGAGTGGCTAACGCCGGACATGATCGCGCGCAGCTCGCCCTGGCAACGCGCTTTGGCCGCGACGCCGGTGTAGCTGCGTTCGAGCGGCTCGGGCGGCGGCTTGCCGGGCTGTTGCTCGCATTCGTGGGGCAGCGACGGAAGCGGCGACACGGCGTGCGCGGCGCCAGAAGCCGGGCGCGGAGCACTTGCGCGCGGCTCGGGCGCCCCGCCGCAGGCGCCCGAACACGCTCCGGAAACCACCGCCATCACCATCCCAACGCCGAGCCGGTTCACTAAACGACCATATACCAGCCGGGCCTCGCCTCGCGTTCCGGAGGGCCCGAAATGCCTCCTGAATCGCTAGCTTTCAGTCTGAACGGATGGGCTGTTGCCGCGGGATAGTTGCTGGTCTACTTCGCTCACCCATTCTGCCCGTCAGCGTGACGGAAACCCTCAGGCGTTGGCACTCAGCTCGACGGTAACTTTTCCCAGAAGTGGTACGGACCACCGGTTGGCGTTCTGGCCGCAAGTCACAGCATTACTCAGGAGTAATTCGAAATGGCACGAAAGAAGATTGGTCTGATCGGCGCGGGTAACATCGGTGGCGAGCTCGCAAACCTCGCGGTGCTCAAGCAGCTCGGCGACGTCATTCTGTTCGACATCCCGGCGAAGGAAAAATTCGCGCAAGGTAAGGCGCTCGATCTCGAGCAGTCGACCGCGGTCTCCGGCAGCGACGCCAAGGTGACCGGCACTTCGAACTGGGAAGACCTGGCCGGCGTCGACGTGCTGATCATCACCGCTGGTATTCCTCGCAAGCCGGGCCAATCGCGTGACGATCTCGTGGGCGCGAACCTGCCCATCATCCAGAACGTCGCCGACAACGCCAAGAAGTACTGCCCGGATGCGTTCGTGATCGTGATCTCGAACCCGCTCGATGCGATGGTCTACGAGTACAAGCGCCGCGTCGGCGCTCCGCGAGAGAAGGTCGTCGGCATGGCCGGCGTGCTCGACAGCGCCCGCTTCTCGTTGTTCTTGGCCCGCGAAACCGGGGCTAGCGTGAAAGACGTACGCGCTACCGTGCTCGGCGGCCATGGCGACGACATGGTGCCCGTGCTCGGCTACACCACGATCAACGGCATCCCCGTGCAGCAGCTGATCTCGAAAGAAAAGCTGGCTTCGATCGTCGATCGCACTCGCAAAGGTGGCGGCGAGATCGTCGGCCTGATGGGCACGAGCGCGTACTACGCGCCTGCCGCCAGCGCGATCCAGATGGCCGAAGCCTACTTGCTCGACCAGAAGCGCATCCTGCCGGGCGCCGCTTATCTCGAAGGCGAGTACGGCTACAAGGACTTGTACCTCGGCGTACCGGTCGTGATCGGCGCCGGCGGCGTGGAGAAGATCGTCGAGATCGAGCTCTCTGCCGAAGAGAAGGCGATGCTCAAGACCAGCGCGGATAGCGTGCAAAAAGTCGTCGACATCGTCAAAGCCAAGTCCTGAGCGCTACCCGCGAACATCATGAAAATTCACGAGTATCAGGGTAAGCAAATCTTCCAGAAGTACGGCATCCCTACCCCCAAGGGATTCCCCGTATTTCAAGCCAGTGAAGCCGAAGGCATCGCCAAGAAGCTGATCGACGAGACCGGTATCCCGGTCGTGGTCGTGAAGGCGCAGATCCACGCGGGCGGCCGCGGCAAGGGTGGCGGCGTGAAGGTGGTCAAGGGCGGCCCGGCGGAGGCCAAGGCCGTCGCCGAGAAGCTGCTCGGCATGCAGCTCATCACGCACCAGACCGGCCCCGAGGGCCAAAAGGTGCAGCGCCTATACATCGAGCAAGGGCTCGACATCGCCCGTGAGCTGTATCTGTCGTTGGTCGTCGATCGCGAACAGCGCCGGATCGTGGTGATGGCGTCGACCGAAGGCGGCGTCGAAATCGAAGCCGTAGCCGAGCACAGCCCCGAGAAGATCCTGACCGAGCACATCGATCCCGTCACGGGCCTTGCCGCGTATCAGGCGCGCAAGCTCGCCTACGCGCTCGAAATCGGCAAGGGCACGCCCAGCCCGAAGGACACCATCAACGAATTCGTGAAACTGCTCACGAAGCTCGGCGAGCTGTTCGAGAAGGAAGACCTCTCGCTGTGCGAGATCAATCCGCTGGTCGTCACCAAAGCCGGCAAGGTGGTCGCCCTCGACGCCAAGATCACCTTCGACGACAACGCCGCCGGTCGCCACAAAGAGTGGGCCGAGCTGATGGACAAGGCCGAAGAAGATCCGGTCGAGCTCGAAGCGCAGGCGGCGGGCCTGAGCTACGTCTCGCTCGACGGCGACATCGGTTGCTTGGTAAACGGCGCGGGCTTGGCCATGTCCACCATGGACATCATCAAGCACGAGGGCGGCAGCCCCGCGAACTTCTTGGACGTGGGCGGCGGCGCCACCAAGGATCAGGTGAAGAAGGCCTTCTCGATGATCCTATCGAGCTCGAAGGTCAAAGGCATCTTCGTCAACATCTTCGGCGGCATCATGAAGTGCGACATCATCGCCGAAGGCGTGGTCGCGGCCACCAAAGAGCTGGGGCTCAAGGTGCCCCTCGTCGTGCGCCTCGAGGGCACGAACGTCGAGCTGGGTAAGCAAATCTTGAAAGACAGCGGACTCGCGATTCAAGCCGCCGACACCATGAGTGACGGCGCCAAGAAGATCGTCGCCGCCGTGCGAGCTGCGTGAAGGAATCAAGGTAGATGGCAATTCTCGTCGACAAAAACACCAAGGTCCTGTTCTCGGGGATCACGGGTAGTGCAGGCTCCTTTCACGCCCGGCAATGCATCGCCTACGGCACACAGGTGGTCGCTGGTGTCACCCCCAACCGCGGCGGAGAAACGTTCGAAGCGGAAGGTCCCGACGGCAAGAAGGTGCTCGTGCCCGTGTTCGACACGGTGGCCGAGGCCGTGAAGCAAACCGGCGCAGACACTTCGTGCATCTTCGTACCGCCATTGGGCGCGGCCGACGCGATCCTCGAGGCGTTCGATGCCGAGCTGAAGCTTGCCGTGTGCATCACCGAGGGCATCCCGGTAATGGACATGGTGCGCGTGCGGCGCATCATCGAAGGCCGAAAAACCAAGCTGATCGGCCCAAACTGCCCGGGCGTGATCACGCCCGGCGCGTGCAAGATCGGCATCATGCCCGGTCACATTCACCGTGTCGGGAAGTATGGCGTGGTGTCCAAATCGGGCACCTTGACGTACGAAGCGGTCGGGCAATTGACCGCGCTCGGTATGGGTCAGAGCACGTGCGTCGGTATCGGTGGTGATCCGGTCGCGGGCTTGGATTTCGTGGATGTCTTGAAGATGTTCAACGAAGATCCGGACACCGAGGGCGTGATCATGATCGGCGAAATCGGCGGCAACGCCGAGGAGCGCGGCGCGGAGTACATCGGCAAATACATGAAGAAGCCGGTCGCGGGCTTCATCGCCGGCACGACGGCGCCGCCCGGCAAGCGCATGGGCCACGCGGGCGCCATCATCAGCGGTGGCAAGGGCACGGCGAAGGACAAAATCGCAGCCCTCGAGGCCGCGGGCGTGCGCGTCGCTGCGACGCCCAGTGACATGGGTACGACGCTGAAGAGCCTGCTGAAATAGGGCTTTCGAGCACTCGAGACGAGGGGGCTGCGCCAGCATTCGCGTAGCCCCCTTGCCGCGCCGCGGTTTTAGCCGAAGTCTCGACGGCGATGTCGTTCGAGCCGCGCTTCTCCGCTCTGAACCCGCGACGCTTCGCGCTGGTCGTGCTTGCCTTCGCGCTTTCGGCTTGCGTGCTCGCGCTGGCTACCCGCGCGACCGCAAACCAAGCTAGCCAGAGCGTCGCCACGCCGGTCACTAGTGCGGGCGATGCCACGCCCGCCGAAGAGAAGGCCGCGCCAGACTCGCCGCGCGCGGCGATGATCGAGTTTACGCGCTACACGCGTAGCGCCGACTACGAAAAGGCTGCGCGTTACCTGGACTTGTCCGCGGTCGACCAAAGCGACGGGCCGATCTTGGCCAAACGCTTGCGCGACGTGCTCGATCGTCACCTGTTCATCGACGCCGACAAGCTGTCGCCCAATCCGCGCGGGAACACGGACAGCGGTTCGGTCCTGGACAAAGCCGAGCTCGGCAACGTGCCTGGCTCTGCGGGCAAGCCCGAGCCGGTGGTGATCGTTCGGCGCGTCGATCGCAGTGGGGCGCGCTGGGTGTTTTCGGCAACCACGGTCGCCAGCATCGATGCTTGGTACGCGCATCTGGAAAACCGTTGGCTGCTCGATCATCTGCCCAAGTGGTCATTGCGCTTCGGTCCACACGATCTTCGCTGGTGGCAATGGCTCGCGCTCGCGCCGCTGCTCTTCTGCGGATTTTTGGTTGGTTTCGCGATCACGCGTCTATCGCGGCTGGTAGTCGAACGCTGGTTACCCACCCACAGCAGCGAGATCTTTCGCAAGCTGCGCGGCCCCGCCACCCTGGCCTGGACGGTGATCACCAGCTACGCGATCTTACCCTGGCTCGGGCTGTACGAGCCGGCGGAGACGTTCGTGCATCGCGGCATGTCGGCGTCGTTCCTGGTCGCGCTATTTTGGGCGCTTTGGCAGGGCGTGGACCTATCGCTGCACACGATGAACAGCGCGCATTGGGTCACCAGCTCGCACACTGCAGCGTCGCTGATGATGCTCGGCGCGCGGCTGGGGAAATTCGTGGTCGCGGCATTTGCGTTGGTCGCGGTCCTCGCCGAGCTCGGCTATCCAGTGACGAGCCTGATCACCGGGCTCGGTATCGGCGGCATCGCACTTGCACTCGCCGCGCAGAAGACGGTCGAAAACTTGTTCGGCGCGTTCTCGCTCGCCATCGATCAGCCATTTCGCGAGGGCGACCAGGTCCAAGTCGACAACATCACCGGCACGGTCGAATCGATCGGCCTGCGTTCGACGCGCATCCGCACCGCGGAGCGCACCTTGATCACCATCCCGAACGGCAAGCTGGCCGAGATGCGCGTGGAGACGATCACCGCGCGCGACCGAATGCGCTTTTACTGCGTGCTCGGCGTAACGCACTCCCCACCCCCGCAAATTAGCCAAATCTTGCAGGGGATCGAGCGTTTGCTGCGCGATGAATCGGTGGTCGTCGGCGACAGTATCAGCGTGCGCTTGGTCGGCTTGACCGACTCGGCGATGAATCTAGAAATCGTTGCGATGTTGGAAACCGCTGACAATGCCAAGTTCCTCGAGGTGCGCCAAGGTTTGCTCCTCGCCATCATCGAAATCGTCGACCACGCCGGCAGCGCGCTCGCGCATCCGGTGAGTTCCATCCGGCTCAGCAATTCAGCGCAGGCCCAATTGCTCGAAGCGGCGCCGCCGCTGGCCAATTCAGCACCGAACGCAAGCTGACGCTCAGAAGCCGCCTTCGCAACCCCAACGGCTACCGTTGCAGAAGCAGGCCACTTCTTTGTCTGGCCCCCAGGAGCATGTCTTCACTGCACTACAGCTGTCATCAATCGGTTTGTTGGCGCTGCATACGGGCGGATTGGTCTGGCATACCCAATGTGCTTCGTTGCCGTTGCTCGAGCAGACGCAGTAATCATTCGCCGGGTAGGGGCACTCTGCGTCGGCGCTCGCTTTGCACGAAGCGCCCGCCGTGGGTTTCGTGCTGGGACAATCAGCGCCGTCTCCGTAGCAGGCCCATTTTTTGGAGGGGCTGATGGGGCCCAAGCCGGAGGCGAGGCAGCTGCACGCCTGGCCGGCGTAGAAGCAGCTGTTGGGCGTCAGCACATCGCAGGTGGTGTTTTTCTGAGGTGGAATAGCGGGACACGCCGAAGCGCCGCCCGAACCGCCCGAACCGCTCGAACCACCCCAGCCGTTCCAGCCGCTCGCGCCGCCCCAGCCATTCCAAGCGCCGGAAACGCCACCCGCACCCGATGCGTTGCCACCCGCCCCGGCGCTCGCGCCCGCTGTGCCGCCCGTGCCGGCGCTCGCTGCACCGCCCGTGCCGGCGCTCGCTGCACCGCCCTTGCCGGCGCTGGCCCCCGCGCCCGCTGCACCGCCGGGGCCTGCGCTCGAACCAGCGCTGCCGCCCGAGCCTGCACTCACGCTGCCTCCATGTGCCGCCGCGCCCGCGCTGCCCGCACTCGCTGAACCGCTCGCGCCGCCGGCGTTCGTCTCACCCGCGCCAGACGAGCCAGAAGAGCCAGAGGGACCAGTTCCACCCTTGCCCGAAGCGCCGGTGCTGGGATGACCGGCGACGCCTGCGACGCGGCCTCCAGTACCGCCACGTTCATTCGCACCGGCCTCACTCAGCCCAGCATTGCCGCTCTGACTTCCTAAAACGCCTGGGTCTTGCGCTCCGCCGCGTTCAGAGAAAAACCCCGTATCGCCTGCCGAACCGCAAGCGACGGCCAATGGAAGACAGGCCGAAATCAAGACTGTAAGGCCACCCGCGAATTTCATATGTGCTCCGAAGAACTACACGCAATGCTAAGATTGGGATTCAACACTCGTTGTAACAAAGTGTCGGCTCGGGCAGGCAAGCCGTCGAGAAAACGACGCGTGTGGGCTACGGGCGGTTCGAATCGCGACTACGCCGTGTGACCACTTTTCGTGCTGATGTGGTTCGCGTAGCGCGCGAAGGCACGCCAAGTAGAAATCACTGCACGTCAATCACGCGCAAGCTCACCATCTCGAGCTGCTGACCGGCGCCCGGAAATTTGCCCCAAACGCTGACTTCGTAGCGACCGGCCTGACCGCGCTTGCCGAGCGGAACCTCGATTCGGAAGTGTTTGCCATTCACCTCCACGGGCTTCTTGGTCACGAAGCCTTTGGGAAAATACAGCTCACTCGGCGAAGGCACGGCGTAAGTGTAGGTCGTGTTCAAGTAAGCGGCGGTCAGCGGCGCTTGCGGATCGATGCGACCAATACCAACACCACCGAAGGTCACGATCCCTTTCACGTCGCCCGCGATGGTCAGCATGTCACCCGCGCGCGCCGACTTGGGTAGCGTGGCGTAGTCTCCGTAGTCGTCGACGAACTCTTGCGACATGCAAGCGATGCCAACGCCGCTCGGTTTCGCGACGCCAACCCCGAAACCGGTGTGGCGTGGCTTCAGGATGTTCTTGCGGTGACCGTCGTGCGGCGGTTTCTCGTCCATGAATGCGCGCTGGACACGATCGAGTTCCGCTTGCTCGAAGCGCGGCGCCACGTCCAGCTTTCGCGATTTGCCGTCGGCGAGACAACCGGCGTTCTCTTGCACGAAGTCGCTACCGCCGGCCTCCGAATAGCGCTGCTCCGGAACCGAGCCGTCGCTCCCCCAATGCGCGGTGTAGCCAACGCGCGCCATGTCTTCGGCGTGGCGCTGACCGGCGCGGTTCGCCGCGTCGTCCATCACCACCGGGGGCAAGCCTTGCTCTGCGCGATCGCGGTTCACGAGCGCGAGCACGTAGCGCCGAGCTTGCTCCAGGTTCATCGCCGCCTTGGGCGGCAACACCGGCAGCGCGGCCCCCGAAGCTTCCTGCCCAGAGCTCGCCACGCTCGGCGCCTTCGAAGCGGAAGCACAAGCCGCAAAAGCTAGGCCCAGTGCCAAGGCGAACAGCGATCCTTCCCGCAAAAAGCCAGGGCGCATCGCAGAATGCTATCTGACCGAGCACGAAAGACCAGTGCGGCATCTCGAAAGCTCGCCCTTCCCCTCCGCCAGCGTGAGCGGCGATTCCAGCAGGCATCGGCAAAAAGTCCCGCAATTGGCCATTGTCAATGCCGGAAGTCTTGCTATGAGTGCGCGGAACTAACACGCCTTTCGGCAGGAAAAGAGAACGATATGGCCCTCGAGCGCACCCTCTGCATCATCAAACCCGACGCCGTCGAAAAACGAAAACAAGGGGCGATTCTGCAACGCCTCCAGGAAGAGGGCTTCGTGGTTCTGGGCCTCCGCCAAACGCAGCTCTCGCGCCGCACGGCCGAAGGCTTCTACGCGATCCATAGCGAGCGTCCCTTCTTCGACGAACTGTGCACTTTCATGACCCGTGGACCCGTCGTGGTGATCGCGCTGGAGCGTGAGAATGCCGTGCAACACCTGCGAAACGTGATCGGCGCGACCGATCCGGCCAAGGCCGCCGAAGGCACCGTGCGCAAACAGTTCGGCGCGAGCGTCGGCGAAAACGCAGTGCACGGTTCCGATTCGCCCGAAAACGGCCGCATCGAAACCAGCTTTTACTTCCAGGGCGCCGAGCTGCTCTGAAATAGCCTCGCGACCGCCGGCCGGTCCGGCCGGGCCGGCGATCGCGCGGACGAACGGCCCGCGCGCCGAAGGCGTCGTTGTGAGCGACCTTCTCACCCCAGCGGCGCGAACTGGTCTAGCCTACCGGCCTCCATGCAGAGCGGGAAGCCGCCCCCAGAATCCCGCACCGACCCGCTCAGCAGCGGCGAACTCGACGCCGCGCGCGGAACGTTGCGCGAAGCACAGAGCGCCCTCCGCAATTTCGCGGAGCTGTTGCACTCGGTGCGAGTCGGCTCGAAGGCGCTCATTTCAGTGCTACCCGACGTGGCCGCGGGTTGCGCGCCGATGCGAGCAACTGTCGACGGCTTACTCGTCGCAGTGGCGGATCGCGCCGGCTTAGCCGAAGCAAGCCGCGCCCTGCAAAACTACTTTGCGCCGCGCCTTTCGCTGCTGGACCAAGAACTTGCGGCGGCGGCTCACCGCCCCCTGAGCGCCAAATCGCGCTTGGGGCTCGAGCAAGTGATCACGCGTTTGTCACTCGAGCTCGACACCGCGCGCGGGCTGCTCGATCTGCTAGTGGAAGCCGTGTCCGGTCGCTCGGTGCCGGTCGATCTTGCAGGGCTACTGCAAGAGAGTTTCACCGGCCCGCCAAGTGGGGGCTCATGGAACCGCGAACACATCACTGCCACGATGAGCTTCGTGGAAGCCGATGTTGAAGTGGAGCTGAATCCGCGTATCGCAACGGCATTGTTTGCGCTAGGCGTCGAGCTCGTCGCTCGCGGTGGCCACGGAACTCCGCACGTGCTCGTCGATCGCGATCAAGCCGGCTCCTATCGCGTCAACATCGACCGACGAAAAGTGGCCGATGGCGATGATTTGGTGTTGATCGCCCGCGGCGTGATCGAGCCGACCCTGACCTGCCTGTCAGCCACCGCGCGCGCGTCGGGCGTGTCTTTGGTCTGGGACGAGCGAACGCCCAGCTTGCAATTTGCGTTTCCCGCGCCCGGCGCTTCGCACTGAAAAGGCGAAGCGGGCTGAGTTTTTTCGCGGCTCGCTGCGCGTCGAGGGATGCGCGCTCTTGCGACCTTCGACGAGCACCGGTATTGGGCAGGCATGTCCGATCTCCAGCCACTGATTGAAGCCGCTTGGGCCGACCGCGCGCTACTCGCGAAAGACGAATACAAAGCCGCCGTGGCTCAGGTCTTGGCCGACTTGGATCAGGGCAAATTCCGCGTAGCGACTCAGGATGCACCGGGTAAATGGACGACCCACGCCTGGCTGAAGCAAGCCGTCTTGCTCTACTTCGGTATTGCCAAGATGGAGCGCATCGAGGTCGGACCGTTCGAGTTCTACGACAAGATCCCGCTCAAGAAGAACTTGGACAAGGCCGGCGTGCGCGTGGTTCCTCCGGGCACGATTCGCTACGGCGCATTCGTCGAATCCGGTGCGATCGTGATGCCGGGCTACGTGAACATTGGTGCTTACGTTGGCTCGGGCACCATGGTCGATACCTGGGCCACCGTAGGCTCGTGCGCCCAAGTCGGTAAGGATTGCCACCTCTCGGGCGGCGTTGGGCTGGGCGGCGTGCTCGAGCCGCCGGGAGCGCAACCGGTGATCATCGAAGACGGCTGTTTCATCGGTTCCCGCGCGATCGTCGTCGAAGGCATGCTGGTCGAACGCGAGGCAGTGATCGGCGCGGGCGTCGCGCTCACCGCCTCCACCGCAATCATCGATGTCACCGGGCCGGAGCCGGTAGAATACCGCGGCCGCGTCCCCGCGCGCAGCGTCGTCATCCCCGGCATGCGCACGAAGAAGTTCGCTGCTGGCGAATATCAAATCGGCTGCGCGCTGATCATTGGTCAACGTAAAGAGAGCACCGACAAGAAGACGAGCTTGAATTCGGCCCTGCGCGACTTCAACGTCTCGGTCTAACGGGGTTTCCGCGGACAACTAGCTGGGGACCAACGACCCGGCTAGTCTCGAGCCGTGGCCCTGACGGACATCTTTAGAAAGCTTTCGAGTGCGCCGACGATTCCCGAGGCAAGCGCTTCGCCTCGGGATTTCGACGTAGCGGACCTGTATCGAGGGCCGCTCGGGGCACCGGGTGAAGATGTGCTGACCGAGCCGCCGCTCGACGAGAAGCTGCGCCAAGCGTACTTCTGGATCGTCAACACGGCGATTATCAGCCCGCACTACGACGTCGAGTACAACGACACGCCGCCGCAGTCGTTCGTGCTGGGTGATAGCAAGAGCCGTCTGACCCTGCCCACCGCGCAGAGCTATTCGAGCTTCGTGCTTCTACCGCTGCTCACATTTGCGATGCGCAAGAAGTGCTTGTTCATCGGTGGCCCGGGCCGCGGCAAGACGGCCAGCGCGATCCTGATGGGCGTGCTCGCGGGCAATTCGGTGCGCGACGTGCGCCGCGCGATGCAACACGGTCACCCCCAGATGACCATTGCCGACTTGCTGGGTAACCCACTGCCGGCCGACTTGGTGACGGCCCAGCAAATGGACGACATTCGCATCGCTTGGCGAAAATGGCTCGGCATGCGCGTGAAGATCATCGACGAGTACAACCGCATCCCCACCCGCACCCAGAGCGCACTCTTGACCGTGCTCGGCGACAACTACGCCGAAGTTTTGGACCATGTCTTCGAATGCCCCGAGTCGGCATGGTACTTCACCGCCAACGACGATCAGGGCGGCGGCACTTATCAGGTGATTGATGCGCTGCGTGACCGGATCGACGTGGTGGTGCAGGCGCTCGCCTTCAACTCGCGCTTTTTGGGAGATCTGCTGGTTCGCATCGAAGAGAACGTGCGCCCCGAGGAGCTAGTGCCCAATCAGATCGTCTTTACCGAGGCGGAGATCGATCGCATGCAAACCGAAATTCGTGCCGTTGCCCTCGGTGCCGAAGTGCGCCGAAGGCTCGAGTTCTTTGCCAGCCAGTTCGAATTCTGCGAAGTGGCGGGCGAGCAGTTCGAATACAAGACCAAAGACACGCTCAGGCTCTCGGGTGCGGAGTGGCACACCCAAGCCACACTCGATACCGGTCGTGATCGGCTGAAGGACTTGGGCTGCCAGAGCAAAAATGGTCTGTCGGTGCGTGCACTGATGACGCTCATCCACTACGCCAAGGGCATCGCCTATTTTCGCGGACGGCACACGGTCGACTTGGATGACTTGCGACAGACGTTGCCCTTCGTGCTGCACGACAAGCTGACGCCCGACGTGGACGCGCCGTTCTTCGACGTAGCGGGCAACGAGTGCTTGCGGATGGATCGCATCGGTTGGCTCCGGCGGTTGTTCGACGCCAGCTGCGCGGACTACGACCGATTGGATCTCGATCGCAACGACCCCGTAGCCATCATCGCCACGGAATTCCGGGCGGGTTTGGCCGGTCTGAGCGCCGCTGAGGTGCGAGCGCGGCTGCTCCGCATCGAGCGATTGATCGGGGAGTGGGCGCAGGGCCGCAAACTCTACGGGCATCTGTACGACGATTTGCTGCAACTCAAGTACCTGCACCAGCGCTACACGAACTACGCGGCTTGGTTGAAAGCACAATGAGCGCGGAGATCCACGAAGTCTTCGCCGCGGTGTTGCGCTCCGGCCGGGCCGAGTTCAATCACCGCTTCGCTTTGGCGAAGCACCAATATCCGAGCTTGAATGCCGCCGATTTCAACGATTTCTTGGCAAACACGGTCGACCCTTGGCTGCGAGCGGTCCTGGTCGTCCGCCCCGAGTGTGGGCCGGATGTCGTGCTCGCCGGCTATGAGGCGGGGCTATCATTGGTTGGACAGCGGCTGGTCGGAGCGGGTGCGCAATCACCCGCCTTCGCTGGCTTGCTGCAGCGCTTGCTCGTGGGCTGCGCCGGTGTGTCCGCCCTCGCGCCCCAGCGCTTGTTGTTTGCCGCCGGCAATGCACTGCACCATCTCACTCAGACCCCCGCCTGCTACCCGGAGTTCTGGGTGAGCGAGCTGGAGCGCTTCGCGCCGTTCTTGCGCAGCTTCGAACAATGGCTGCGCGTCGGACAGGTGTTGGCGTGGCGCTCTGGTCTCGCTCACTATCGCGCTTCGGCGTTGCGCTCTGCGGATACACTTCCGCCAGAGCTCGCGCTGCCGGCAGTTGGAGCGGGCCCGGAGTTGCCCTGGCCGGAAATTCGAGCGCGCTTCGAGCGCGACCCGTGGTTCGTCCCGGGCAGGCCGGAACAGGGCTTGCGAGTCGTGAAGGAGATTGGCGCGTTTCGAGGCTTTGGCGGGCTATTTGCCGCCCCGCCCCGAGTGCTGCGTTGTGCAGAATCGGTCTTGGTGGCGAGCGAGGGCGAGGCTTGGTGGCTGCTCGTGGATGCATTCGGCGCCACCCTCCAGCGCGCGAGCAGTGAGGAGCTGCGCAAAGCAGTCGTGCAAAAGGATCCCCCGCGCGGCCTCGCTTTTGCGCGCGGACAACTCGATTGGCAGGGTGAAACCCTGCACCTGCCCAGCGACAGTATCGTCAGCAGCTTTGCCGCGGATGGCCGCACGCTGGTGTGTAGTTTTGCGGCCAGCCATAGCCTGGCGGTCGTGGCCCTGCCATCATGATCGCCCGCGCCCAGGCATCGCCGTCGGAGATCGCAGCGTTGAGCGCCGAGTGGTCGAATGCCTGGCCCGATGCGCTCGCCGCCTGGAGCAAATTCACCCGTCTCCGTCCGCCGACGTTCTGCACCACCGTTGCCGCGGCCGAGAAAGAAGGCCTGACCGGAAGCTTTGCCATGATCCGCCTGGTAGACCAAGCGGTGATCGTGAGTTTGCCCGAGGTCTTGGCTTCGGGAGTTCAGGATCTGGCACTAGAGATATTGGCTCACGAAGTCGGCCACCACGTGCTGGCTCCGGCAACACTCACCGATCATGGTCGCATGATCGCCCGCATGCGCTGGGCATTGCCGACGATCGAGAATCAGGCGCCCTTGCTTGCCAATCTGTACACGGATCTGGTGATCAACGATCGCCTGCAGCGCGCCGCTGGCCTGCGCATGAACGAAGTCTATGCAAAGCTCAGTCGCCAAACCGGCGCGGGCGCGGTTTGGGCCGTCTATTTGCGTATTTACGAGGTGTTGTGGAGCCTTTCACGCGGCTCGTTGGGCGGCGGCCCAACCGACGATCGCATGGAGGGGGACGCATTGCTCGGCGCTCGCTTGCTGCGCAGCTTTGCGCACGATTGGCTGGAAGGCAGCGGTCGCTTCGCAGCGCTGTTCTTCCCTTACCTACTCGAAGACAAGGCCTCCGCGGCGCTGATGGCTCGGCTGTTCGATACCCGCGACGCAGCAGCTGGCGGACACCCTGCCGGGCTCGCAATCGAGGAAGCGGGCGAACGGTCCGGGGCCGTGCACCCAGCGCAAGACATCGAGAGTGAGGAGCGGGTCGACGCGCCGAGCACGGTAGGGAAGGCCGAGTCGGGCAATGGGCAAACACGCCAACCCTTCGAGTACGGTGAGATCCTGCGCGCAGCGGGTCTAAAGCTATCGGATCACGAAGTGGCGGTGCGCTACTACCGCGAGCGCGCACGGCCGTTCTTGGTTCGCTACCCGACACGCGTCGCGCCGCGGGCCCTCGACCCATTGCCGGAAGGGCTGGAGCCATGGGACATCGGGCAACCCTTGGACGCGGCGGACTGGCTGCAAAGCGTGCTCAGCAACCCGAACGTCGTCCCCGGTATGACCACCGTGCAACGGGTTTGGGGCAGTTCTCCAGGCGGGAGCCCCACGCGGGAGCCGCTGGATTTGGACATTTACGTCGATAGCTCGGGCTCGATGCGGAACCCCCAACAGCAGCTGTCTTTCCCGGCTTTGGCGGGGGCCATCATTTGTCTGTCCGCGCTGCGCGCGGGCGCACGGGTGCAAGCGACGCTCTGGAGCGGCAAAGACCAATTTCTCCGTACGCAGGGCTTCGTACGCGACGAGAGCGCGCTGCTGCGCGTGCTCACCGGTCACTTTGGCGGCGCCACCGCGTTCCCGATCCACTGCTTGCGCGATACCTTCGAGAACCGAAAGAAGCTCGCGCCGCCCGCCCACATCCTGGTCGTATCCGACGACGGCGTGTCGACGATGTTCGATCGCGACGAACGCGGCAACAGCGGTTGGGAAGTAACGGCTCGAGCGCTCGAGAGCGCACGCGGCGGGGGCACCCTGGTCTTGCAACTGCCGCCCAATTGGGAGCAGGCCACTGGTTACGCGAGGGTGGCATACGACGCAATTCTGCGCGCACGCGAGCAGTTGGGGTTGGCCGTACACGCCGTGGCCTCGCTCACGGACTTGGTCGCTTTCGCTCGTGCATTCAGCCGTGCCCGCTACGGTTCGGAGGTCGAAGAATGAACCAGGAAGGCCCCCCGCTCGAGTCGCTCTTGCATCGCCTGGCGGAAACGCCCGAGGATTTTCTAGCCGAGCCATCGATTGGCAAGACGGGCCGCGTGCACGTTGCCGCGGTAGCAGCTGACTTGAGCAGACTGCTGGGCCACTCGCTGAGCGCGGACGAACTGCGAGCATTCGAAGCCTCGGGCAAGAACTTGCAGCGCGATGCGAACTTTCTGCGCGTCGTATCGATCCTCTGTTGGCTGCTCAGCGACGGCTGGTTTCGGAGCGCGCGCCCAACACGCGAGCAGCTATCGAGCGTACTCGTCACCAGCGCGCATGAACTGAGCGCCCAAACTCCGTCGCTCAAATTTGCGACGGACGCGGAACGGCGCGAAGAGATGGCGCGCCTTGCGCTTTCGCGGTTCGGCTATCGACCACTGGGCGAGACGGTTGCCCAAGCCCAAGATCGCTTGATGACCCTGAACGCGGCCGAACGCGCGCGCGTCTTGAACGCGGCCAAAGTCGCGGAAGAGCGCGCGCGCGCCGTGCGTGAAGCGTTGGCCAAGAAGGCTGCTGCGGAGTCGGCCGACAAATACAGCCGCGAATGACCGAGCAGACCGATCAAGACCGCTTCCCCACCCTGAGCCCCGGCGGCGCGGCGATGCTGAAGCGCCTGCGCGAGCACCCATTTGCACCCATTTTCCGCAACGAAAGCGGCAATCGCCTCCGGGCCGCTGATCTGCTGCGGGTGCAGGAGTTCGAACGCATCGTGCTCGCGGATCAGTCCTTGCCCAGTCACGAGCCACCCACTTGGCTCGCCGAATTCGTGGCGAATTGCTACCGTGACGTGCCTTACTACCGCGCTCGGGGCGCCTGCCCCGAGACATTCGAACAGATAGCGCCCGTCAGCCGGGCAGATCTGAGCCGCGACATTGCGCCGTTCGTTCCCGACAGTGCACCGCTCGACCGCCTGATCAATTTCCGCACCAGCGGTACGACCGGGCATCCATTGCTGCTCGCTTCGCACCCGGTCGTGGCCGCGAACTACCTGGCGTTTCACAAGCGCGCGCTGCGTCGATTCGGAGTCGAACTTTCGGCAAATGCGGGCCAAGTCGGCGTCGTACTCGTCGGTTTTCAGCGCAAATGCTTCACCTACGTGTCGGTCACGCCCAGCATGGGCGAGTCGGGCTTGGCCAAGATCAATTTGCACCCGAATGATTGGCGCGCGCCCGGGCATCGCGCCGCCTACTTGCAAGACCTGGCCCCTGAAGTGCTCACGGGCGACCCCGTGTCGTTCGCGGAGCTCTTGAATTTGCCGCTGACCTTACGGCCCCGAGCGCTACTTTCGACGTCCATGACGCTCTTGCCGGGTCTGCGCTCGCGCTTGCAGGCGCGCTTTCAGTGTCCAGTGCTGGACCTGTATTCGATGAACGAGGCGGGGCCGATCGCGGTCTTCGACGCAGCCGCGGGAGGTCACGTCGCGCTGCAGACGCGGCTGCGGATCGAGATCCTGGGCCAAGATTTGCAACCAGTACAGCCCGGGGAGCGCGGTGAGATCACCGTGACGGGCGGCTTCAATTTCTGTTTGCCGCTCTTGCGCTACCGAACCGGCGACTACGCCTCATTGCGCATCACCGGCACGGATCTGGTGCTGGACGGCTTGCAAGGTCGCCCACCCGTGCAGTTCTTGACTAGTGCGGGGGAGTGGCTGAACAACATCGAGCTGACTCATGCCCTCCAGCCGCTGGCGTTGTCTCGATTCCGAGTGCATCAGCGAAAAGATGCCGCCCTCGAGCTGTATCTACCGTCAGACACCAGCGCGAGCGATGCCAATCTCGCCCTCGGCGCGTTGCGCGGCCTGTTCGGAGCGAGCCAAACCATCGACCAGCTTGCGCTCGCGGCGGAAGACAAAATCGTACAGTACACTTCGGACTTGCCGGCATGAATCGCGCGCTCGAAATCGCAGCCAATGGCTTCAACGCGGCTTCGATCCTGCTCGCCGGTCGCAACAGCGTGCACACTTGGTGGACCGGCCTCGTCGGCTGCGCCTTGTTTAGCTGGGTGTTCTTCGCTTCGCGCCTGTACGCGGACGTCACCCTACAAGTTTTCTTCGTCGTGACCAGCGTCCTCGGATGGTGGAGCTGGCAACCGCACTCGGGTGAAAGCGCCCTCGTGGTGCAGCGCACGACGCCGCGCGCGCTGCTCGTCATGTTCGCGCTGGCGTTGCTGTGCGCGGCTGGCTACGCGCTGATTTTGCATCGTTTCACTGATGCCTACGCGCCCATAGCCGACTCCGCGGTGCTCACCTTCAGCGTGCTCGGTCAGCTTTTGCTGATGAAACGCAGGGTGGAGAACTGGTGGGCGTGGTTGCTCGTCAATACCATCGCCGTGCCGCTCTATGCCAGCCGCGGTCTGTACATCACGGCCGCTTTGTACGTCGTTTTCTTGCTGAACGCGCTGGTCTCGCTGCGCCATTGGCGGCGGCTTCTCGGTGCGTCATGACCAAGCGATTCGCGCGCGGTTTGGTGGTCGGCAAGTTCTCGCCTCTGCACCGCGGTCACGAGCTCGTGATTCGCACGGCCATGGCGCACTGCGAACGAACCCTCGTGCTCAGCTACAGCGAGCCCGAGCTCGCCGGCTGTGATTCGCAGCGTCGCGCGCACTGGCTACGCAGTCTGTTTCCAGAGGTCGAATCGCTGGTATTGACCAACGAGCGGTTGGCGAGCATTTCGCACCCTGAGCTACCCGCGCGCTTGCCGCACAACGATGCCAGCGAGCTCGCGCATCGTCAGTTCGTAGCCGCCGTTTGCCGCGTCTTTTTTGGCACCCGCGTCGATGCCGTGTTCACGAGCGAAGACTATGGTCCGGGGTTCGCGCGCGAGCTGACCGCGTATTTCGCACGCAGCGAGCCCAACGCGGACCCCGTGGTGCACGTTCCGGTCGATCCGGAGCGCCGCCAAGTGCCCATCTCCGGCACGCAAATTCGCAAAGACACCGCGCACAATCGCGACTTTCTGGCGCCCGTCGTGCGCGCTTCGTTTGCCACGCGGGTCTTGATCTTGGGCGGCGAATCTTCGGGCAAGAGCACTTTGGCACGCGCCCTGGCCGAACATTGCGACACGGCCTTCGTGGCCGAATACGGACGCGAACTGTACGAAGCACGCGCAGGCGCCCTCGGTTATCAGGATTTGTTGCTCATCGGCCGTGAGCAGGTGCGCCGCGAAGACGCGGCAGCCGAGCTCGCCAATCGCTTTCTGTTTTGTGACACCTCGCCACTCACCACGCTCTTCTATTGCCTCGACCTTTTCGGGCAAGCGGAGCCCGAGCTCGTCAGCCTCGCCGACCGCCGCTATGCGCTCACTGTCCTATGCGCGCCTGACATTCCCTTCGAGCAAGATGGCACGCGTCGAGATCCCGCATTTCGAGACCGGCAGCACGCCTGGTACCGGCTCGAGCTGGAGCGCCGCGGGGTTTCGTGGCTACTCGCACAAGGCAGCGTCGCCGAGCGCGTCGCCCGCGTGGCGAGCGCCCTGAACATCTGACTGGCGATCGGGGCCGAGAGAGCGCTCGGCACGAAATCACGCACCTGAAGCGCGCCCTGGACGATCAATCAGCGGCGGGTCGAAACCTCGGAGGGACCGCGGGTGGCCGCCGCTGAAAGCAGGGAAAACATCATGAAACGTGCGCATCAACGCGTGAGGAGCCTCGTCCTCGCCAGTGTCTCGTTGCTCGCCGCCGGCTGCAGCGCCAGTTCGGGCGAAGCGACATCGAATACAGAACCAGAAGCCGAAGTCGGCGTCGTCCAGCAGGAGCTCACTGCCAATGCCTTGACCAAGAAGCAAGCCAGCCTCGTGCTCAAGTTGGTCGATGACATCTGCGGCGACAGCTGGTGTGAGGGTGATCACAATTTCCATTTCGACCAGATCCAATGCACCCGACCGTGCGGCAAAACACCGGGCACATGCCGCCTGACGTTCCGACTCTTCCCCTACGACAGCGACCTGAGCACCGGCCCTACCTACGCTCACACCTGCAAGACCGCGGGCTTCACCGGCTTCGGCTCCCTCGTAGAGACCGCACCGAACGGCTACCAATCGCTGAATTGGGATTTCTACGACGCACTCAGCGGCTGCATCTCCGAGTTCGAGAGCACGCTGCCTCCCATCTAGCCACGGGCGCGCTACGACTCGATCGCGTCGACGTCGATCACCTTGCGGTTGCTCTCTTCGATCGCGGGCGGTTCGGCGGTGACGCGATCGACGAGCTCGAGCGTGCGTCGAACGAGCTCCGCGAGCTCGCCCTCCACGCTGGTCGAATCACGACCTTCGCTGCTGGTAATCACGCGAGAGGTCATGAATCGTAGCTGCCCCGCGAGCGCCAACAACGTGCGGCGCTGGCTGGGAGTGGCCACCGGCGAGGGCTGCTCGAGAATCCGCTGAGCCAGCGCGTTGGCGCTGCGAAGCGCGATCAAGAGCGGGCTCGGCGCGCTGCCTGCTCGGCTGGCCTGCACGTAACCCACCACGCCCGCCACGAGCCCGAGCGAGCGTTGGGCGAGGTCTCGCGGTTTGACCAGCTTCATGACCGCGAACTCTAGCTCGCATCCGCCGCGCCCGCACGTCGCGCGCGCGCGGCGTCTACACTCGAAATCCGTGGTGGCGTGTCACGATGCGCCCTCGTCTCTCCTGCGACTCGCTCTAGCCCTGCGCGCAAGCGCGCATGCAAGCATGAAAAACCCGAAGTAGAGCCCGGAACGACTACGCGGGCGAGCTGCGCTGGAGCAAGAACACCCCGCGTCCGCTCCGCTGCTCGGCGAAGCCGCAAACGGCGCGCCGCCACCATTCGCCGCATTCGCCGCACCGCCGCGAGCCGTCTCGGCAGTGCCTGCGCTGCCCGCCGCATTCGCACCGGCCCCGGACTGGGCGCCTCCATTTGCGCTGCCGGCCGCGCCACCGCTTGCGGCATTCGCCCCGCCGCCCCCCAAGCCAGCTCCGCCCTGGCCACTGACGCCACCCGCACCCGACATCGAGGTGCCCGGCTCTCCGCCGGCGCCCCCTGCTCCCGCCGTGGGTAGCGGCCCGACCCCCACCGAAAAGCCGATGCTCGCCGAGGATTGACCAATGTCGTAGATGCGCAGCCCCGACGCGGAGCTGTTGTTCCAGGTGCTGGCGGGGCTCGTCTGCAAGCCGAGTTCGGTGTTCACGCCGGCCCCGAAAAAGTCGGTCTTGGCGCTGCCTGGGCTGGGCCAGGTGGTGGCGGAGAGTTGACGCGTGCCTCCCCCTTGCACGACCGCTAGCTCCAGCGGCTCGGGCGGATTGTTGGCGCCAATCGACTTGTCGAAGTGCCAGATCAGCAAGCCGCCGGCGGCGAGCGACACCCACTCATTGGCCTTTTGCACGTTGGACCACAGGAAATACTCGCTAGGTCGCGCTGGGTTCAGGTAGCGATACGCGGCGCCGTTGGGGGTTGCTTGGTAGCGCGCGTTGGTCGTGCTCTGCACATCGATGATGTCGATCCAGCCTTGATCGGCGCGCAGCACGTCGTCGACCCCGACGGGGTTGGTGTTCGCGCCCCGGTTGGCCATGATCGAATAGTCACCGACGCCGTACAGATCGGGCCAGCCGAACAACATGTGACCGCTCTCGTGCGCGAAGACGTAGTTCGTGGGCTGCTCGTCCATCGCGGTCATCATGTAGCGACTGAGGCGTACGCCATCTCGCGACTGATTCGAGGCGCCCGCGTGTGGCCAAAGGCCCTTGCCGAACGTGCCTTCATCGCCCGCGTAGAGCAGACTGATGGCTTCCGTCTTGCCGTCGCCATCGTTGTCGAACAACGAGAAATCGATGTCCGCATCCAGCGCCTCGATGACCTCGGCCCACAACTCATCCGCGCGCGCGTAGTCGGTGCCGCCCTGGTAGTAGCTCTTGGGCTTCTTCGCGCGATAGAAGCCGTGCACTTCGTTTTGGTAGTCGACCTTGCCGTTCGACTGCTTCAGGTAGTAGTCGCGAATGGATCCCGTGAGACCGAATTTGGTATAGCCCTTGGTATTGAGCCAAGCGTCGATCTCTTGCTTCGAGTAAGCGCCGCTCTGGTCGCTGAAGTCGACCAGAATGGTGAGGCCGTGCACGACTCCGCTCGGGTGCGGAAACAATTGAATGCTCGGGACGCCCACGGTGTCGAACGCAACGTCCGCCGGCGTAGCCACCGGTCGCTCGAGGTCCGGCCAGGCGGGGACTTCGCGCCCCTCGTAGACGATGGTCGCGTGAGCGGGGCTCGAGATCGTCGACAGAGCGGCGGCGAGAATCGAGACCCGAAGGAAATGCGCGGAACAGAGCTGACCCATTCCTATCCAGTGTCGGCGTTGCCCGGCAAATCAGTCAAAAATCGACATCGAGCCGAGCAATGAATCCCACAAGGAGCCTGAAATATTGGAATTCTCGGCTCTCGCTAAAAAACCCAGCCGTTCATCGCAGCACAGATGCATGCACAGACAGAAGAGCTCGGGACCGGAAGCGAGGCAAGGCGTGCCGCATGGTGACGAGAAGGCCGTACCGAGTTCGTCAGTCAGGGGTTGGGTGGGCACTTGTACTCTCGCAACCCGGGCTCAGTAGTAATCCGGTTCTCGTCGCGCAGCGACGAGAACCGGAGCTGACGCGTGCCTAGGCGCTGGCCATTGGGTGTTGGTTTTTCGCCATCTCCGCCGCGCCTGGCCGTACTCGCGTCACCCGCTGCCCACCTGCGCGTCGAAGATCGCCAACAGTGGTGAGTGCGAGTGGGTTTCACGACGACTCATTCGAGGCCGCTCCTTGACTCGATGCACTAGGTAGAGTTTGTTCGCTCGCGCGCGGACCGTGGACTGCGCGCAAGCGTGGGGCTTTGGACGGGAACAAAACAGGGAGAGGAAAAACACATGCTCAAGTCGGTGCGGGTCGGGTCGTCATTGTGGTGGCTGTTCGTCGTTGCTTTGGGTTTGGGAGGCTCGGGAACCGCGCAGGCGAAGAGCCCGCCTACAGTCACTCAGCTCGTCACTTTGGATCCGAATGTCAGTGAATTGCCGGAGTCGATCACGACGGACGGTGACGGCCGCGTGTTCTTCACGCTGGTGAACGGGCAGATTCGAGAGCTCTTGCCCAACCATTCCACGGTGACAATCGCCACCGTACCGGTCCCTACGGGCGCCTTCTTGACGGGCATCAAAGTGGGGCCGGATGGCTTGATTTACACGACCACGGGCGGGTTTACGCCTTCACCTGCGGCCGCGTTCGTGTGGCGTACCGATCCGGCGACGGGTGTGGTCGAGCAGTTCGCGACGCTCGATCCGAACGGCTTTCCGAATGACATTGCTTTCGAAGACAACGGGGGCTTCTTCGTGACGGACCCTTTCCTCGGGCGTCTCTATCACCTCGACGCTTGGGGCAACGTGACGCTCGCCTCGGCGGATTCGCGTCTCAATGGTGATCCTGCCAGTCCCGCGTTCCCAACGCACACGTTCGGCGCGGATGGCATTGCTTGGGATCACACCGGTAAATTCTTGTACGTAGGCGTGATTGACTTCGGTCGTGTCCTCCGCTTTCCCTATGTTTGCCACCATCTCGGCCCAGCGCAGTTGGTGGCCGAGAGCCCCGCGCTGAAGGGCATCGACGGTATCGCGCTCGATCGCAGCGGGACCGTGTATGCAGCCATCAACACGCAGCACCGGATCGCGACGATCGACAAGCGCGGCAGCATCGCGACCTACGCCACCAGCCCGCTCTTTGACAGCCCCTCGGGCCTCGCGTTCGGGACGGGACACGGCGACAAGAAGATCGCGTACATCACGAACTTCGCGATCAATAGTGTGCTCGCCGGGACCACGCCGCACCCGGCCATCCTCTCGGTAGCCGTACCCGTGCCGGGCGCCGATCTCATCGAGTGAAGCTCGTGAGTGCCGCACGAGTCGGTCGCTAGCTAGCGCACTCGCCTCGTGCGGCACGGCAGTGATGCGCGCAATGGCAGAGCACGGTCATTTCGTCAGACCGACCGTCGCCGCTTGATCGTTCAGCGTGACCTCCACGCGTGGGTGGCACAACCGCGGGCGGCCGCTCGAGCGGCAGCGGCCGCGCTCAACGGCAATCGTAAATCACGGTGGTCGTGTACTCGCCCGGACCGGTCGGCGGGGTGAGTGCCGAAGACAGCCCGTGGCAGCCCGCGACGATGGTCTGAGTCAGCAAGCTCCGGTCAGCTAGCGCGTCGTCGGGCGACCGATAGACGAGCTCGGCCACGCACGTGTTCGTCCGGCAATCGACGCGCCCGACTCGAATCAGCTGTTCCTTGCCGACCGCAGGGGCGAACGCCTGCGTGATGACTTCACTCTGCGAACGCGACCACGCCTTGTCGAAGGGCTCTTGCCCGTGAAATCGAGCCTATTTCCCACCGAAGTGGCTCGCTCGCCGCCCATGTGCGGGTGCATTCCGATCGGGTGGCCGCGCTTTTCGCGCCATTGCGCTTGGCGGAGGCGGGCCAGGCTCTTCCATGCCGTCGTCTCAGGGTCGTCAGAAACACGGTCGACCGTGAACCAACAGTGCCGCTCGCGCGCCGCCGCTTCCGAGTATTCGCCCACGGTACGCAGATGTCGTAACACGAGATCGCGTGCTGCAATCCTTCGAATCGAAAGCCTTCAATCACGAGCACGGGGCGCGCGGAGCGTTCGGGCACTTGGAGCTCGAGGATTGAGGGCGAGAGCGGCGTGAGTTTGGGGGCGTTCGGTGTGCGGGAGATGGTTCCGTCGAACACGCCCAGCAGCTCGCGATCCAGCGCGACTGAGGTCGCAATCGTGATTCCGTTTTCCGATGGCGCTCGGATCCCCGGACGCCAAACCCGCATCACGAACTCGTTCGCCATCCGCCCAGCGACCTCGCGGCTCGGAATCTAACTTTTCGTTCGTGGGCTGACTCGATATTTTTGGGACGACGTGGGACGGGATGGGTCGAACTGGGTTCGAGTGGGCCGAGAGTGGCAGTTCGCTTGGGTCAGAGTGGGTTTTGGGCTGCAATTCGCGACGAGATCTCAGTCACGTCATTCGCAACACCAAGGAGGAAAGCACATGGACACGAAGCTCGAAGAACAAGCCAATGCCGCACTCATCAAGTGGTCCCCACTCGCCAACGCTGCAGATGAGTCGCGCTTGACGATCCCGCTGCACGTCGCCCTCGGTGAAGCCCTCGACGTCGCGACGATGCTCACGCATTACTGGGAGCCCAGAACTGACACCAAGGGCAACACGCTCCCCGAAGGGCTGAGCAAGCTGCAAGGTTTCGATATCGCTCTCATCGATGAAGCGCGCACCTGGCCGCCGCCTTGCGCGCGCGATCAGCGGCTGCCCTCACCCACGCCACCGCCGACACCCAACGCGAAGCCATCGCGCTGCGCAATCGCCTGCTCACCCTGCTCGCCGAGCGCGTAAAGCGCGTGCGCCGCGCCGCCGCGTACGTGTTCCGCAATCAGCCCGACATCGTGCGCAAGTTCACGAGCGCTTTCGAGCGAAGGCAGCGCTCGGCACGGCGGCGGGCAAAGGACGCGGATGCGGCGTCTAGCCAGGGACAACGCGGGGAATGGGCCGGCAGCGGCCCAGGCGCGCGGGTGACCGCTCGGGCGAAGCTGGGGGTCTCCGCAAGAAGCGAGGGACCTCGAGCCCCCCAGTTGGCGACTTCACTCGTGTTGTTCAATCAGGGAGCGGCGTGAGAAACCGAGCAACGCGGCGAAGTCTGCGACGGTGTACGAGCGCCAACGCGAGCGTTATCAGCCAGAGCAGCGAGGGTTTCGTGCTCCCTGGCGCCGCACCGAGACTGCAACCAAAGTGATGAGGAGTTGAGCCTGGTGCCCCACCTGAGCTCGGCGCTGCGGCTGCGCCAGCCCCTGCTACGGTGCCGCCACTTCTTCCTGCATCCGATGACGGGCTCCCTGCATCCGGTGACGGGCCCCCTGCATCCGATGACGGGCTCCCTGAATCCGGGGGCTCGCCACCGCCGCCGCTGGGCGAGTTGCTGCCACCGTTCGACGACGTGCTGCCACCGTTCGACGACGTGCTGCCACCGTTCGACGACGTGCTGCCACCGTTCGACGACGTGCTGCCACCGCTCGATGACGTGCTGCCACCGCTCGATGAGGTATCGCCACCGTTCGACGACGTAGTTCCACCACTCGATGAGGTATCGCCACCGTTCGACGACGTAGTTCCACCACTCGATGAAGTGCTGCCACCGCTCGTCACTACACCTCCGCCGCTTGCTCCGCCGCTATCGCTCGGAGCGCTCGAGCCCGATACACCTCCGGATCCAGCCGGCGTGCTGCTCTGACCGCCACCTCCGTAGGTGGCTCCGGCACTGCCGCCTGGAGTGCCGCCCTGACCTCCTTGACCGCCCTGTGCGAGCGCGCTGGAGAGCCAGCGACCGTGCAGCACATAGTTGAACACTTCCGGCTCGAGCCCAAAGCGCGTATACGCAGCCAAAACTCGGCCAGGAGTGGATACGAGCTGGGCGCCCGAAGTGCCGTTCTCAGGGCCTGAGTCGCCCAGCGACAGGGGGATGCCTGTCGGTTCGAGCACAACGCCGTCGGTCGACACGCGAGTCAGATAGACATCGTCATGCGTAACGCGTCGACTATCTTTCCAGCTCACCCAGTAGTTCGTTCCGTCCCAGGCCACAGATGATCGCGCGTCATTGCCAGATGCGCGATGACCAGTGAGGAGGACGGCCGGCTCATCGAGCGCCAGAGGATCACGATTCACAAGCCCCGCCAGGATCCGTGGTCCGTGCGCGAAGACCACGAGCCCCTGACTGTCGCCCCAGCTGATGGTCGGGGGAGGCGAATTCAGACTCGAGCGCCAGGGCGTCTGGATCGGGCTGCCGATCTGTCCGGTATCGGACACCCGCTGCACGACAATCGGCGCATCAGGGGTCTCGGGGAACGGGTCGCCGTCGTTCGACGTGTCGTCGGGCAAGCCAATGTTCCAAACGACGACGTATTGCTCGCCGTCGTACGTTACGCCGAGTCCCCCACCAAACTGGGAATATACCCCGAAGGGATTCTCTGCCGAGAAGGTCCGTAGGACGAGCGGCGGATAGTCCAGCAGCTGACCCGTGCTACTGACTCGCGCAGCTTCGATCGAGTAGAGCGCGGTTGAACCGGGATCGTGGAAGACCGTATCGCCGTGACCCCAAACCACCAGATATTCGCTGCCATTCGAAGCGACCACCGGTTCGAACCCGGCTGGGCGTAACCCTGACGCAGTCGACCCGTGCGCGACTTCGCGGCTGCGACCGACTTCGCCATCGCCGCTGACGCGCTCCGCGGTAATGCTGACAGCGTAGCCCGAACCGGCGATGCTTCCACTCCAGAGAACGAGGAAGTCCGTTCCGTTCGAAGCGACGACCGGAACGAGCGGGCCATCGACGGTTTCGGGCTGGTGAATCGCTAACGACTGCGGATCCAGAATGGTACCATCCGTGGCTAGCCTCGAGCCCAAAAGCCGATTGTAAGACTGCTTCCACACCACGAGCGAGCTCTGTGTGGCGCGGGCAATCACCGGCACTTCGTGGCGGTCGCTCATGTGCTGCAAAGCTGAATCCGCGAGCAATTGCAAATCGGGCCCAACGAGCTTCGCGTATGACGACTTGATGTTGCCAGAGGGGTAGCCGGTCGTCGCGATCAGCACGTTGTCACCGTCCACGGCCAGTGAAGTCATGTCCCCAAATGCAGAGAACCCGCCCGAAAGCGCGCTGCCATCATTCAGGCGCTTTTGAATTCCGTACCCGCCCGCGCCCGAGACGAGCACAAAACCATCTCGAGCAAACGCGATCCTCGGGTTGGCAAATGCCGGTGTGAGGCTGGCATCATTGCTCAATACACCAGCCCCCGAAAGCTCAGCGTAGCGCAGATCGACGGTCTTTGCGCCCGGCGCCGGCGGGAAAGGCGTGCTGTATAGCTGCACTCCGTAGGCTACTACGGTCTTGCCGCCGCCAGCGCCGACGCTGCCCTGCACGGCCGGCAAGTAGTAGCTGGAGCTAGCGCTACGCACCCAAGGTGCGGTGCCCACGGTGATCGGCGATCCAGTCGGCACGCCAGCTGCCGAGACTGCTTGTAGGAAGAAGCGATCGGCCGCTGAGTTGACTGTCTCGCTGTATGCAACCCAATATTGGGTGCCATCGAAGGCAGAGCCCGCAGGCCATCGCTTGGTTCCAGCGGTCGCCGGCAAGGCTACCGGCGCCGTGATGGCAGAGCAATCCGTGCCAACGAGCGCAACCCTGCCGTTACTCATCGAAGCCAGCACGCTATCGGCGCCAAGCGCCACGCTCTCGACCGCGCTACTCGAAATGCCGGTCGACACGCCAACCCCGTTGAGCAAGCTGCCGTCTTCGGCGATCCGCGTGCACCAAAGCGTGCCGTCAACGCCGGCCCAGTACGTGACGAACACCCCGTTGCGGAAGACGACCGGAGCGCATCGATCCCCCACGCCATCAGTGTAGTTGAGCTGGGCTCCCGGAATATCGAAAGCCCCGAGACTCTGCCCGCCGCGATCGAAACGGGTAAAGCCGACGGTCCACGCCCGAAAGTCCGAGTGCGTCACGAGGTAGCTCGTGGTACCGAACGCGGCCAGTGGACAGGCTCGTGCGCGTTCGAGAACCGCGGAGTGGTCCAAATCGAACTCGGCTGAGAGCACCGGCGTGGTAGCGACCGCGATAGCCGATGTTGTCACTGCAGCACGTTCGCTCGGTGCGTCTGGCGCAGCACATGAAGAGCAAAGCAGAGCCGCCACGAACGAAGCGCTGCGCCTCTTGGACATCAGCCCAAGGAAATGCCAAATCGACGATTTGCCCATTGGTCCCTCTCGTGCGATTGCCACTCTACCGTTCCAAGTGTGGAGCTCGCAATCCTGAACCCAATGACTCGCCCAAGTTTTGCGCATCGCAATCGCGCAACAGCCGCGTCGTGTTGGCGCACCCGCCGATGAGCGACGCTATGAGTAATTTGACAACCGCATTCCACGACCGCGCGACACGTCGTAACGCGACACGTCGTAACGCGACACGTCGTAACTCGACACGTCGTAGCGCGAGCATCGCGAGTTCCTCGGTCACTTGGAAAAGAATGGCGTGAGGCTCGCACTCGACGGCGACGTCCACGAGCTGGGGCAGAATGGGAAGGCAGCGAGCCGTTAGGTCGCTCGCAGAAGCCCGTTCAACGCCCGTGGCGCGGCGCGCGATTGACAAATCGCGGCGATTGTAGGGCAAATGGCGGGATGGATTCGGCCCAGCTCACCCTCTTTGGCTGCGGCCTACTGATTGGCTTGGCCTTCGCGGCGTGGCTCGCGTTCAGCGGCTGGCAGCGGCGGCGCGCTCTGGAGGCGGAGCTCTCCAAGCTGCGCGCGCACTTGCAAGTGCACATGGAGATCACGCACGAAGGTTCGACGCAGCTACGTGAAGAAGCCGAACAGTTGCGCAAACAAAACGAAAACCTGCGTGTCACGCTCAGAGCGTGGCAGCAAAAGCCGGATCGGCGCGAGCTGCGCGCGCTCGAGGCCTACGATCGCGCCGTGCGTCAGCTGCAGGCCAGCAGCCCCGGCTTTGCGGTGCACTGGGAGACCGCCTTGCGCGTGGCGGAAGAAACGATGGCGCAAATGGATCGCGGCCTGCTCGCTTTCGCGCGTCGTCTCTTCGTCTCTCCAAAGCGCGACCCCTCGCGCGAACCGTGAACCGTGGCGCCACGAAAGCGGGGTTCCGCCGTAGATCCTACTGTTTTGTTTTCCCCTTTGGGCTAACGTATTCTACCCATGTCGCTCGCCGAAACGCTGCTCTGGTTGTGCAAGATCCCCTCGCCCATCGGTGAGGAGCGCGAGATCTGTGATCGCGTTTCGGAGCGCCTGAACCAAGTTCGGCTCGCCGCGCCGATCCGCCGCTACGGCGAGTCGATCGTGGTGCCGCTGACGCGTGGCAACGGCGGTCCGCACGTCGCGCTCGCCGGCCATTTGGACGTGGTGCGCACGGTGCACGAAGGCCCCGCGCGCATCGAGGGCGACAAGCTTTACGGCGCGGGCGCCGCGGACATGAAGAGCGGGCTCGCCCTGATGCTCGACATCGCTGAAAATCCCACTCGCCCCAACGTCGATCTCACGCTCGTCTTTTACGCCCGCGAGGAAGGGCCCTTCGCGGAGAACGAGCTCGGCCCCGTGCTCGCGCAAGATCCCGAGCTCAGCCGTGCCGACGTCGCGGTCGCGCTCGAGCCGAGTGACAATCGGCTGCAGCTCGGCTGCAGCGGGTCGCTGCACGCCACGGTGCGCTTTCGCGGTCGAACCGCGCACAGCGCGCGCCCCTGGCAAGGCGAGAACGCGATTCAAAAAGCCGCCGGCGTGCTCGCGCGGTTGTCAGCAGAGGAGCCGCGCTCACACCTGATCGACGGCCTCGAGTGGCGCGCCGTGATCAGCGCGACGATGGCCAGCGGCGGTCGCGGTCGCAATATCATCCCAGACTTGTTCGAGCTGAACCTGAATCATCGCTTTCCACCGCTGCGCAGCGCGGAAGAGGCGCAAGCCTACGTGCGCGCCCTGGTCGGTGACGACGCAGAGGTCGAATTCACCGACGTCTCGCCCTCGGCGCCTCCCCTCCGCAATCATCCGTTGATCCGTGCTTTGGCGGAGAGCGGCGTGGTCGCGGTCGAACCCAAGCAGGCCTGGACGGACGTCGCGCGCTTCGCCGGCCTAGGTATCCCCGCCGTCAATTTTGGCCCGGGCACCAACGCTCAAGCGCACCAAAAGAACGAATGGACCGAGCTGCCCTTGCTCGAAGGCGGGCGGGACATTTTGAAGCGCTGGCTCGACAAAGTGGCGCAGGGCGTGTCTTGATTCGTTATTGATGGTCACGCGCGCGCCGCGGGCCGTCGCAGCCTTCGGCGTCGCGGTCCGCGGCTCTGCCGTCGGCGATCGCGAGCGGTTGCGGTTCGATGAGCGAATATCTTTACGCTGACGACGGTCGAACATTCGCTACCCGCGAACACTTTTTCTGACCCGAATTCGCACATCGAGAAAATGTGGCCGCGCGTGTGTTATCTTCGACACATGATGAGGGGTACTCGTTACCAATCCGCCTTGATCGCGTGTGTTCTAGCGCTCGCCGCGTGCGGTGGTTCTACGCCACCGGCCGAATCACCGGGCGAAAGCAGCGGCCCAGTCATCCCCGACAAGAGCGAAGTCTCTGCTCCCACGGACGACACCCCGAAGGCAGAAGAAGACACGCCCAAGAAGTCGCCGAAGGAAGAAGTCGCGGAGCCGAACTTCACTCCAGACATGTCGGTCGAACAGGCGATCGACGCTGCGAAATCCACGGAGCGCATGAACGTGGATCAAGAAACGATGAGCAAGCCGCTGCAAGACGAAGCGCTGTATGCGCCTTGCAAAGCGGGCACGGCGCACTTCAGCTTCCGCGTCGCCGTCTGGCGCGGCAAAGCGGTGGCCATCGACATGACCACGACGCCCAAGAATCCGAAGCTCGCCGAATGCCTCAAAGGCCGTATCCGCGAGCTCACTTGGCCGGCAAAAGTGCCCTCGCTGAACACCGTCGAATACTCGATGTGAGCTTCGGCTGAACAGAGTCGTACTCGATCAGAGTTTCGGCGAGTGTTTGGCTCACCGTGACGAGCAAGCGGTTGCGGACGCACGTTCTCGGCGAGTCACGTGTCGCCGATGCTCGCTCTGAATGACGCAGCGGCGCCCGGCGCGTTCCGCTCGCGTTGGAGTGCGCGGGCCGGGCCTGCGTGGCTGAAGAAACGCACTTTGAGCCTCGGGCGAAGCGCGTTCCCAGTGGGCAAAACGAAGCGTGTCGATCCGTCGCGTTCCGATAACCGACGACCGGACCGACAGATTCACTTGCCGCGCTCGGCATTCATAAGGCATCATTCCTTACATTCGATTCGATGCTGCCGATCCATTTGCAGAGCGCTTTTCGCCCCAACCACGGGGGTAACGCCGCTGCGCTGAATGATTTAATCCGTAGTCCTTTCATACTCTTAGGTGCTCTAGGCGCCTGCACGTATGGGACGAACACCGTTCCAGTATGGAGCGAATCCGGAGGACCGGATTCGCTCGGCGGGACTGGGAGCGCCCCCGCGATCTCGCCTGACGGAGGCACGACCAGCAGTGCGGGGATCACGTCGATCTCTGGGCCAAACAATGGCGGGCGGTCCGGCTTCGGCGAAACTGTGGGTAATGGCGGGAGTGGCGGCGCCGGTGACAGCGGAATGGCGGGCAAAAGCGGCACTGGCGAAGCTGGTAGGAGCGAAACGGGGGGCT
>Ga0247772_1000017_pt1 | contig 162170 bp, 129 predicted proteins | sample UWRJL151409C6_FD_179945 | JGI IMG/M metagenome (GOLD analysis project Ga0247772, IMG submission 179945) | Plant litter microbial communities from Arlington Agricultural Research Station in Wisconsin, United States - UWRJ-L151-409C-6 | ecosystem: Environmental > Terrestrial > Plant litter >...
CCTTCGCCGGCTTCGCCGGTGTCGTCTTCGCCGGCGATGCCGCTACCGGCTTTGCCAGAGCTGCCGCCCGCAGGCTTGGCGCCGCCGCTGCCGGCCTTCCCGCCGCCGCCGGCAGACGCGCCACCAGCGCCACCGCCGCCGCTCGGCTCATCCGAATCGCCGCAACCGACGACCATCGTTGACGCTAGCGAGGCGGCAAGAATGCTCGCCAAAACCAGATTAGACTTCTTAAGCAACATCAGAACTCCCTTTCCCTTGACTGATAGCGGTCGTTCACCGCGGCCCAACCACTATGCCGCACACGACTCCCGGGTGTAGGGATAACACTGCCACGCAGATGATGTCGAGTGCGTTGCCCAATTGATTCAGCGCCGCCTCATCGCCAGACCCTTGGCTGTCCGAGGCGCGATTTTTTGAACATGGGTATTTTCCCCGCGCGGCTCCGAGCACCCCTCACAAAACCGGCACCGCGATAAGCACCGCGGGCATGCGTCAAGGCCCCCCGCGGACGCCGAGAATCGTCGGATTTCTCGGAGATTATGCGGGAATATGGCGAACTTGCGGAATTGGTTCCAGTAGCAACGCACGAGGGCCAAAAAGTAGTAAACTTTTGTGTATGCGCCTTCGCCTCGTTTTCCGTCGAGTAATGTTTACGACTCCGTGCGTCTTCGCTTCGTCGCTCACTCTGCTCGTTGCCTGCGACATCTCGACAACCTCGAATAGCGATCCGGCGGCGGGGGCGACCAGCGTGGGCGGTAGCGGCAGCAGCGCTGGTGGGACGACCGGTGGAACGAGCTCCGGTGGAACGGGTGCGGGCGCGGCTGCTGGAACAGCAAGCGCGGGCACGCCGGGCAGCGCGGGCACTGGCGGCAGCGCGGGCACTGGCGGCAGCGCGGGCACTGGCGGCAGCGCGGCGAATGCAGGCGGAAGTTCCGTGGCCGGTGCCGCCGGAAACGCGGATGTCTGCGCTGGAACACTGATCTGTGACGACTTCGAGGGCTATACCGGCACCCCCACAGCCCCATGGACGGTCAGCACCAACAACGGGATGGTTGCGATCGACACTACGCGCCATCGAAGCGGCAAACAATCGGTGAAGTTTTCGACCACCGGCGCGAACAACTACCAGCGCGCGTTCATTGGCATCACCGGCGCGCCCTTCCCAGTCGCCAACAACGCCTTCTACGGTCGCATGATGATCTACGCGACCAGCGCCGCGAACGACGGCGTGCACTGGACCATGATTCAAGCCGAGGGACCCGTGGCAGCGCAGGGCATCACCACGGCCACGGTGCGCTACGGCGGACAGCAGATGAAATCCCTGATGGCAAACTACGATTCCACGGGGAAAAAGAGCGATTGCTGGCAGCACTCGGCAACCAAGATGCCGGAAGGTCAGTGGGCCTGCATGCAGTGGTACTTCGACGGCAAGACCAACACCCAGAAATTCTGGCTGAACGGCACGGCCGTCGCGGATCTCACGGTGGTCGGCGAAGGTCAGGGTTGTATCGACCACGAGACCAACGACACTTGGTACTTTCCGCAGGATTTCAGCAAAGCCTACGTCGGCTGGGAGAGCTACCAGAAGGACGACGCGCGCGAAGTTTGGATCGACGACGTCGCTCTCAGCTCGCAACCGATCGCTTGCCCTGTCGGTGGCGCGAGCGACACGCCCTGAGTTGCTCGCAGAGCCCGCTCAGAGCTTCGGGGGCGGCATCGTCTGCGGCGCTTGCTTGCTCCATGGATCGCTCGCGCGCCAGGCGCTGCCCCAGGCTGCGGGGCTGACGCCGAGCCAGTCACGGAACGCTCGGGTCAGATGCGGAGCATCGGCAAAGCCCGTCTCGCTCGCGGCTTCGCCGACCGAGAGGCCGCCTTCCAGCAGGCGTCGGGCAGCCTGAAGGCGCAACAGCCGCCGGTAGCGATGCGGCGGAACGCCCAGCGAGCGCTCGAAGCAGCGCGCCAAGTGGCATTTCGACATCGACAGCTCATTTGCCAAGTCGTCCAGCGAAAGCGACTCGGCAAAACTAGCCCTCACCCGTCTGGCAGCGCGCCGCACGACCGGGTGCGAAGCCCCGCGCCGCGCGGCGGCTGCTGGGCCTTCGTTCGCCGCCCGCAGCAGGGTGACGGAAATCGCCCGATACGTGTGCAGGATTGCTTCGGCGTCGGCCGCGGCGTCGAGCAGCGCATGAAGAGCGACGAACTGAGCCGAAAGGGTCCCCGCGTTCAACTGAGTGACCGCCCATTGCAGGGGTCCGTTGAAGCCACTTTCACGCGCCGCGCGCTCCAGGGCACTCCGCCGCCAGAAGATCGTGAACGTGGCACTCGGCCGGTCGGTGGGCGTGATTCGCTGAATCTCGTCGGCTTCAGCGAGCAATATGTCGCCCCGGCGGAAGGGCTGATCCCCGCCCCGTGTCCAGACGCGCCCGCACTCGTCGTCCGTAGGACCAAGCACCAATGATGCGCTGAACATGTCGGAGAGCTGCGTGCGCTGCCGTTGACACCCGGCTACGGACCAGAATTCGACGTCAGTCAAATTACTCACGCGGTGAACCGCGAGAGAGTCGGGGATCCCGTGGCCGCCCAGCTCGAAACAGGTGGCGAAGCCTTGCGGCGCTTGAAGCTTCGGCCGTACCCTTTCGGTGAGGCAGGAGCGAGTGATCAGGTGAACCGCAGCGGGAATCCGAGAGTCTCGGGCGGGCCCATTCCCCGGGTCCTCCTGATCGCGATGGACGGCGGCTTCGCGGAGAAGGCGCTGAAGTCCGATCCCCACTTCGAGGTGCGGATCGCTCAGTCCCTGGTCAGCGGTTGGGAGGAGCTGCCGCGCATGCGCCCCGATGCCATCGTCGTGGCTTTCCAGCGCACGGGGACGGATGACATTGCGGAAGTGCGCCGGTTGCTCGGCGCCTACCGCGCTCCGCTGTTGGTCATTTCCGGACCGGTCGATGAGCAAAGCGTGACCGCAATGATCAAGGCCGGCGCGGGGGGCTACTTGCTGACGCAAGACGTTTTCCGACTGCCCGATGCGATTCGCGAGTTGCTTCGGGGCGGCGTGCCGATGTCTCGCTCCGTCTCCCAGCTGGTGCTCGACCGCGCGCGGCGCAGCTCCGCGAGCATGGCGGCCGTTCGCGAGGGCGGGCCCACGGCGGACGAGCTGATCACCAAGCGGCAGCTCGAGATCCTGAAGCTGCTCGCCCACGGGCACAGCTACGAGGACATCGGGCTTGCGCTCAGCCTCAGTATCAACACCGTCCGCTCGCATGTGCGCACGATTTACGAGCGGCTGGGCGCCAGCACCAAGGTCGAAGCCGTGATTGCCGCCATGGAGCTGCGCTTGTTGGACCGCACCACGATCCGCTGAGCCCCGATTTTTCCCTGCCCTGTTTCGCATTCTAGCTATAGATTCGCCTAGCTGCGTGCGGGCCGCCATCGCATGACCATGCGGCTCGGCCGGGCGCCTCGACACACGCTCGACACGATTGGTCGATCTGTCTCGTGGCGCGCTAAAGTTCTGCCTAATGCTCTGCCCGCATTGCCATCAAAACGCTCCGGTCCTGTACAAGGGCGTGTTCGCGTTCTGCTCTGCGTGTGACAAGCCGCGCGCACCGTTTTCGGGCAAGGCGTTGGCGTTCGCCGGTCAGCCTTCGAAGCTCGGTGGGCGCGTTGGCCGGGTCGTCGGCGTGCTGGTGCTGATCTTTGGCCTATTGCTCGCGGCAGCGCTGATGCTCTTCTTTCAGTTGCTCTGGCCGGCACGAAACATCGGCTTCGCGCTCGGCTCACCGATCGCTCTGGTTTCGGTCGTCGTCGGCTGCTTGTTCATGATCGCGAGCAGCCGCTTGGGTCGCGCCGGCGCCGAGGCGGAACGGCAAGCGCGAGTCGAAGCGGTTTACGCGCTGGCCGTGAACCGCGCCGGTATGCTGACCACGGCCGACACCGCGCGCGCTTTGCAGCTCGAGCCGGCGTCCGTGGAGGCGCTGCTCGGAGAGCTCGCGAAAACCCAACCCGAGTACGTTTCGCTCGAGTTCGACGAGCAAGGACAAGCGTTCTACCTATTCTCGCGTGCGGGCACCCGGCCGCATCCGTTCGGTGCGAAGTACCGGGTCAGCGCGGAGGGCAGAGTGCGCGTAGCAGACGTGCTGGGCGTGGATGGCACCCCTCAAACACTGGACGACGAGGCTACCTACGGACGCAAATAGCACCTACCCTTCGGCTTCCAACCCGGACTTTTCTTGGAGGCCCCCATGTCGCTCGTTTTGTACCATCACCCCTATTCTCGTGCCGCGACCGTGCTTTGGATGCTCGAAGAGATAGCCACCGACTACGAGCTGCGCTTCGTCGATTTGCTTTCGGGGGCGCACAAAGCACCAGAGCTACTGGCGCTCAATCCGATGGGCAAGCTGCCGATCTTGACCGACGGTGAGCAAGTCATCACCGAAGTCGCGGCGATCGGCCTGTACCTTGCCGATCGCTACGCGCTCGGACGCCTGGCCCCGAAGTTCGATGATGCACAGCGCGGCACGTACTTGCGCTGGTCTCTGTTCGCCCCTTCCGTTATCGAACCCGGCGCAATTGCAAAGATGAACAATTGGGAGGCCAAGCCGAGCCAAGTCGGTTGGGGAACTGCCGAGTCCATGCTGCAAGCAATCGAGTTCGCGATCCGCGGCAAAGACTACCTGCTAGGCGATTCGTTCTCCATGGCGGACGTGATCTTTGGTGGAACCATCCGTTACATGCTGCGCTTCAAAATGCTCGAGCCGACCCCAGCGCTCACCGCCTACGACGAACGCCTCGCAGCCCGCCCAGCGCTGCAGCGCGCTGAAGCACGCAACAACGCGGTCATCCAAGAGCGCGGCATCGGCCGCTGAGCGCGTTCCGACTCGGCGCGCCTCAGGCTTCGCGGCGCGCGCTCGCTGGCCAGGCTTGCAGCGCAGTCTCCGCGATCTCCTGCAGGCGGCGGCGGCTCGCGCCGTCCTTGGCGTGCAGCGACATGCCTTGGACGACCGCCATGTAGAACGACGCGAGGGCAGCTGCGCTCGTGCCCGCGGGCAGCTCCCCACAGGCGATGCCGCGTTCGATGCGCTGCTTGAGTGCTTTCTCCCAGCCCGCACGGCAGGCGGCCAGCTTGTGCTGCACGGGCGCCGCTTCCTCACTACAGCTCACGGCGGCGAGCACCACCATGCAGCCTCGAGGAAAGTGAGGGTCACTCAAGCGAATGGCGCTTGCCCCTAGAAAGTGAGCGACGGCCGCACGGGCGGTCTTTGCGTCACCCATGAGCGACTCTGTACCAGCCCCCCCGCGAGCGATGTAGCGATCCACCGCCTCGAGGAACAGCGCCTGCTTGTCGCCAAACGCCGCATACAAGCTGGGCGGACTGATGCCCATGGCGGACGTGAGCTCTGCCAGCGAGGTGGCTTCGTAGCCATGCTCCCAAAAGAGCAGCATGGCTTGCTCGAGCGCGGCTTCGCGATCGAACGCGCGCGGGCGACCTCGAGCCTTGCCAGTGCCTTCCATAGTAATCGATACATAATCCTCTTGACGCTGCCGCGCAAGGCTTTACAACTAGCCCACGGATTACATAGTGATTGATACAGAAAAGGAGTCATCATGACAAATGCGGCGAAAACGTTGACCGGCAAGACCGCCCTCGTTACGGGGGGCTCCCGGGGGATCGGTGCGGCGACGGCGCGTTCGCTGGCGGCGGCCGGCGCGGACGTAGCCATCAGCTACGCCAACTCGAGTGAAAAAGCGGAAGCCGTAGTCCACGACCTGAAAGCGCTCGGCGTGCGGGCAGCCGCGTTCCGAGCCGACCAGGCCGATGGCGCACAGAGTGCCGCCCTGGTGAACCGAGTCATCGAGCACTTCGGTCGCCTCGACATCTTGGTCAACAACGCCGGGGTGGCCGCGTACGGTGGCATCGAGGACGCCAGCACGGACCAGTCGGCGCTGGATCGCCAATGGGCAGTGAACGTGAGCGGCGTCGCGGCGACCACGCGTGCGGCGGCGCGCGTGATGAGCGAAGGCGGGCGCATCATCAGCGTGAGCTCCACCATCGGCAAGCGCGTGCCGTTCGTCGGCCTGGCTGATTACGCGGCAGGCAAAGCCGCTCTGATCGCCTACACCCGCGGCTGGGCGCGCGATTTGGGCGCGAAGAAGATCACGGTCAACGCCGTCTCGCCGGGCCCGATCGACACCGATATGAACCCCGCCAGTGGCCCATACGGTGACTACGTGAAGAGCGCCACCGCGCTCGGGCGCTACGGTCAGCCCGAAGAAGTGGCGGCCGCCGTCGTGTTCTTCGCGAGCCCCGGCGCTTCCTACGTCACCGGTGTCACGTTGGATGTCGATGGCGGACAATCGGCGTGATTAGTTGCCCAGGAACGGGCCGCACGGGATCGAATCACGACGGATCGCGAAGCCCATCGTGCTGCCATCTTCTGCGTAGAAGACCGGTTTGAATCCGGCTTGGCAGGTGCTCTCACTGCCCATCGTAAAGCCTTCGTTGTTCAGGTTGGGCATCGACGCGGGGCGCTCGAAGCCGCGGCGAACGAGAAACTTACCGCGCGTCGGCGAGCCGACGCGCGTGTCGATGTCCAGCACGTTGCTACGCCCCTGACAGGTGTCGTCGCAAACTGCCCACAAATAGCCGACATCGCGATCGAACGAGAGATCCATGACGCCCGAATTGCCGCTCTCGAAGCTCGCGACGCGCGTGAAGCCGCCCCCCACGTGATCCAGCGCAAATCCGTAGACCATGCCGCTCTGTTCGACGCCGACGAAAAAGATACCGCCCGCGTGATTGGCGTAGCTCGCCGGGTCGTAGGCCGCTTGCTTGCTCTCGTCGACGAAGCCCTTCGAAACCAGGTACGCATCAGGCACCCAAGCAATCGCCTCCAGCCCCAGATTGCTGCCCACCTTCGGCAAATCACTGGTCAAATTCCACTCGCGCGTTGCGCTGAGCGAATCGCTCGCCGAAGCTCCGTCGAACATCAACACGCTGAGACGGCTGGCCCCGCTCACTTGGTTATCACGCTCGATAGAAGCATACAGCGCCGTGCTGCCCAGAACGCCCTTGGTCACGCCCTCGGAATCCGGCGTCCCCTGACCGTCCGGAAAGTGCAACGCCTTGCCCGCGCTCCAACCATTGCTCGTGTCCGAAACCCAGGCGCTGCCATTCCACAGCAAGCGATACAATTTCGAAGGCATGTTTTGCACGGCCCACAACACCGCCGCGGCTGCGCCCTGCGCGGGCTCGTAGTGCACACCGCTCAAATCGCTGGCGTAGGTGTTGGCCGGGTCGACCGTCGCGACCATGTTGCCACCGGGCCACGCATAGAATCCGACGCTGCCAGCGGAGCCCGCACTGGCGCCCGCATTGCCTGCTGCGCCCGAGGACCCTGGGGTTCCAGACGAACCAGATCTGCCCGCGCTGCCCGCACTACCCGCGTTCCCAGCTCCGTCACCATTCGCTCCAGCAGCATTCGCTCCAGCAGCGCCGGCGCCGCCTTTACTGGTATTGCCACCGTTGCCGCCAGCGACCGAGCTCGACCCCGCAGTTGCTTGCGACTCACCAGCAGTCCCCGCGTTCGACCCGCTGACCCCAGCCGCGGCAGGTGTTGCGCCCGAGTCGGTCGTCGAACCGCACGCAAGCAGCCAGCTACAGAAGAGCAACGCGACGAGCGAGGGAACGCTCGAGCTTCGGATGATCGCGAGCATGGGCAGCATGCACACGATACGCTGATTTTGAGCGGCAGCGCGACTCGAGCTCCGACGATTGACCTTACGCGAGCCATCCTGCACCCTCATTGCAATGGCGCGCGAGCTTCGACGAACAGCGGTTACTAACCCATCGCAGACGGCCTTTGCAAAGGCGGCGGAAAGTTACGTCGAGCAGACCTTTGCGCGCTTTCCCAGCTATGGCTCGAGCACGGGTCGACACGAGTTCGATGCCGAGCTCGAACGCCCCACGCTGGCCCTTCATCGAGCGCACGAAAAGCTGCTGCGCGAAACGCTGACCACGATCGAAGATTTGCCCGAAGTCGACTTCAGCGGGGACGCCTGGCTCGACCGCCGTGCCCTGCTGGCCGAACTGCGCACCGAGCTCTGGTCGATCGAAAGGGCAGAGTTCCGCAAGAACCCGGAGCGCTGGGCCTCGGGGGCGATCGGCAGCGTCCACAGCTTGGTCGTCAAACACGCCGATGACTTACGGCCCGCGGTCGACGCGATCTTGTCGCGACTGCACAAGCTACCGGCCTACCTCGCGAGCAGCGCAGAGTTGCTCGACGCGCCCATCCCGGTCTGGACGAACATGGCCGTACAAAGCTGCGCGGGCGCCCCCAGCCTGCTGGACGCGATTGCCGAGCCGCTCAAGAGCACCAAGCGCGCCACGCCCGCCAGAATCGACGCCTTGCTGGCAAAAGCCAAAGCCGCATTCGCCGCCTATTCCAAGCACATTCAGCGCGTCAAAGCCGGCCCCGCCAACGGCTTTTCCGTCGGCCGCGAGCGCTTCGAAGCCTTGATCCGCGAGCGCCTCGGATGGGATCTCGGCGCGCGCGAAGCACACGCGCTAGGCCAAACCCTGGTCAGCCGCCTCGAAGCGGAGATGGCCATCGAAGCGCGCAAGCTCGGCCGCGGCAAACCGCGCGCCGTCCTCGAACGCGCCGCCTCGCGCTGGTCTCCCGCACAACCTAGTCTATTCAAGGAGTACGAATTCGAAACCCAGCGCGTGCGCGAAGCATTCCGCAAAGCCAACGTGGTGAGCTTGCCGCCCGGTGAGCGCCTGCTCGTCAAACTGGTGCCAGAATTCCTGCGCCATCAATTCCCCACCGCCGCGTACACCCAACCCGGCTGCTACGACCGCGATCAAACCGGCATCTTCTGGGTCAACGATCTCAGCCTACTACGCGACAAACCCGCGGAAAAAGCCGCCGAAATTCGCCAACATTACGGCGTGGCGCTGACCTGCGCGCACGAAGCGTACATCGGCCATCACCTGCAATTCTGCACCGCCAATCGCCACCCCAGCAAACTGCGCCGCCTCTTCGCGCACTCCGTCTTCTACGAGGGTTGGACCCTATGGTGCGAACAGATGGCGGTCGATCAAGGCGTGGTCAAAGACCGCTTCGCGCGCCTCAACCAACTGAACGACGCCCTGTGGCGAGCGCATCGCATCATCATCGACTGCGGCCTACACACCGGCGAGCTCAGCTACGAAGGGGCGGTCAAACACCTGATGAAACACATGGGCTTCACCCGCGGCCGCGCCGAAGGCGATGTCAACTGGTACACGATGAGCCCAACCGTGCCCATGAGCTACCTGCTCGGCAAACTCGAAGTCACGCGCCTCAAACAACGCAAAGTCGACGAACAAGGCTGGTCCCTGAAACGCTTCAACGACTGGGCGCTCTCCCACGGCACTCTGCCCTGGCGCTGGATCGAACAAAGCGGACTCTGAAGGCCCGCAAACGCCCGCGCAAAACGCCCACAAACCGCCGATAAATCGCGCCCCGTTCGCGCCGCTTGCCCGAACCCCCCGAGCGTGCGAGAAACCGACCCCTCGAAAGAGAACGCGCCCCTAGCTCAGCTGGATAGAGCGACGGCCTCCGGAGCCGTAGGTCAGTGGTTCGAATCCACTGGGGCGCGCTGTCATCTCATTGGAGAGCGCGGAGACCTAAAGCAAGGCCGCGCGGATGACAGAAAGCGCAGAGTCGATGTCGCTGATGACGAGCGACGCTTCGATCCGAACGACGCGATATCCGGCGCGCTCGAGCGCCGCGTCACGGCGAGCGTCAGCGCCCTCGCGCTCGCCGTGATACGCGCCGTCGACTTCAATCACGAGGCGCTGCGCGGGAGCCAAGAAGTCCGCGATGAAGCGCCCGAGCAATGGCACTTGCCGGCGAAAGAGCACGCCCAAACGGCGCCCGCGAATGCGCTGCCAGAGAAGTTGCTCGGTCGAGGTTGGTGACGCGCGCATCGCGCACGCGCGCGCCGCGAGAACTGTTGCGCGCTGAAACGAGGGCTTGTTGTTGGTTCGAGTCATGCCCCAAAAGGCGCAGGCGCCGTGACAGCCCCCCGACGTGTCACGCCGCGCCTAGCCCGGGGCTGGCGCGGCGCGTGCGCCCTCTCGCATGACTCGAACCAACAGCAAGCCCGAGCCGCGCCACATCTGAGCGCCGACGTTCACGTGCCTAGCCGTGCGCGAGCAGCAAGCCGTCGGACCCTCCGCCGCGCGCGGCGCGCCTTGGCGCCGCGTCCGGCGTTGAGGGTCCCGGGCGCGCGCAGCGCCAAAGGCGCGAGCACGACCGGCCGCGCACAGACGCTCACCGCAAGGAGCAGCACCTCAGCTGGATAGAGCGACGGCCTCCGGAGCCGTAGGTCAGTGGTTCGAATCCACTGGGGCGCGCTGATACTACGCCGGATTCGCGATCGGAAACGACCTCGCGCGACCTGCTGCTACTCCTGCTGCTACTGGAAAGCGGTTTGGGGCCCTCGAAAACGGGGCGAAGGCCCGGTCACCGCGCCGCGCAAAGGACTCGCTGAGACGCGAAGCGGAACACCGCGCCCCGAATGTGAAGGCGCTGGACTCCGGGCCCGGAGCGCAAACGAGCTCGGTGGCGCCACCGTCGCCGCGGCGTCGCTCGGCCGCACGCCTCAAACTCACTGGCGCGTTCGGCAAATCTACGCAGATCTGCATAAGCAGGCGGAGCCGGGCTTCTTTCCCGCAATATCCTACGCCCGGTTCCGCTTGCATTGCGTTTCGCGCGCCGCTCAAATAAAAGTGAGGCGCACAAAGGCTTCGACCATGGACGAAGAAGAGGCAAGACGACGTTTGGTCGAAGCATCCGCTCAGTTTGCCGGGCCTCTAGAGGTCCGGCCTCTGTCGGATGGTCGCTGGGTTGCGCTTCGCCTGGCGGCGGTGACGGAAGGCGTTGTCCTACGTCCCGACGGCTCCACGACCATCTTTCTCGGCGCGCTGGGAAAACTCGTTCCAATCTTGGGTTTGCCCCTTTCCGGAGAGCGCATACTTGGATCGGCAAGGCAGGGACGATACCAGCTGTTCGAGAGCGGACTTGGTGTCTGGGAGTCCCTTGAGAAGATCGGGGACATAGGTTTTCCGGTCGCCAAATGGGACTCTTCGGCTACGCGCGCGAAGCGGTCCCGAGCCGTCATCGCCGTTTTCGATCTCCGAGGGTTTACAAAATGGTCTGAGTCAAACAGCAACGATCCTGACGCTATCCAAAACGTTGTGGAGGACTTGGAAAAGGCGTTCCAGGATTCATTCGCCGACGGTCGGTGGGCAACAATCTTCGCAAAGGGGACCGGCGATGGGTTCATGATCGTCGCCGAGCTTCCGGGTGCACACGCAGATCATCCTGAACACGTGCGTTCGTTTTGCCAAGCGTGTGCCAGCACGATCAGCGCTGGTCGACGCGCGGTCCCTAGCGAACTTGCGATCGGTTGCGGCGTAACCATTGGGGACGTTACCCAAGTGTTCGTGCTGGGTCGTGCCGACTACCTCGGGCCTGCGATCAACGAAGCGTCGAAAATTCAGGCGATCGCCTACAATGAACTCTGCATCGCTGACGAGGTAGTTCAGCTTCTCCGCTCCAACGGGGGGACCTTCGAAGGCTGGCTCATTCCCGGTAAGGGTCTTAGGATCGGTACCGACGCTTTCGTCGACCGAGGCGGGACGACCGGCGCCTAACTCCGCGTTGAAGCTTTTGCAGCAGCGTCAATACTCCTCGCTAGGCAGTCACGCGAATGGCCACGTACCATTTTTTCTCCGAAGACCACGGCGTCCCATTCGCGTATCTGAGGCCGACTCGGCTGGTTGGTCAGGTTCCTCCGCCTTACACCACTCCACTGACGCCCGGAGCGTACCTCGAGTTCGCAAGCGCGGACCTTCAGGCGAGTTCCTCGCGAGGGTACGTAAATGCATTTGGAAACATCAAGCGCGCAATTCATCTGCAGATAGACACGCTACTCCAGCAGTATGGACTTTTTCATAATCACAGCCGCGCGAGCTTTCCGACAAAACTACAGTTGCTGGACGAAATCGGGCTGTTGCCGATCAACATTCTTCGAAACCTGAACGTTGAACGCAACCTCGTCGAGCACGCATACGACACACCGACGGCTGGGCGCGTTGCAGAGGCCATGGACGTGGCGCGGTTGATCCTGCTCGCATCGGAGCGCTTGCTCGAGAACACAGTTCAGGAGGCCGTTGTTGGCTGGCGCAATCCGAAGAGACACGTACTCCTCCGACTTGAAGCGCCAAACTCCGAAATTCGGCTCATATCGTTCGCTGGCCGGGCGAATTTTCGAAAGCAGAATGGCTGCACGTTCTACGCCGGGCGGGTTCGAGACTTCAACGGCAAGGTGGATGAAGAGCTCAAGATTGCACGAAAGCCCTGGAAAACTATTTCCCTCGATCACAAGAACAAGTCGACTTGGCTGCCCGTTCTTCGCAGCCTCGTAGATTGCCAAAGATCTAGAACGCTCCAGTCCCGGTTTGATCCTGAGAATATTACGATGACGGTGGCGGTCACCATCCCACTGCCTGCGCTTGACGGCCGCCTTTGGTCCGAGGTCCTCGATGAGTTCATGGGAAAGCGGCTGCCTGAAGGAGATCGTTCTTCGGCCAGCAACGAGAAGCCGCGGGCACAGCTGCCTAATTCCGGTTTGCAGCAAACGCCGCTGAAACCGAGTACGTTGGGCGGCGCAGGTCGACGGAGACATGGCGCTTAGTTCACCCAGACGTTCGCGAGTCTTCAGAGTCGTCTGGCACTCCTTGCGCCAAGCTGCACTGCCACTCGTCGGCGCCCTGGCCTACAGCGTCTGGAGCTACTGCAAGACGGGGCAGCTCGAGGCGGCGGTTACAAAATTTGGCGGTACCGCTTTCTTGCTGATGTACTTCCAAGGCCAGTTCCTGCGATCGGCCAAGCAGCTTGATGACGCAGATCAGTTCCGGTCCCTCTCCGAAAAATTGGACAACCTCACGGGAACGCTTCGACAACAGGTCGAGGCGCAGGCCGCCGATGGCGGCGAAAACGCAGGGAACCAGCCTGCGACTACACCCACGATTCGAGACCCCGTATCACGTGAACTTCTCGGGGAAGCGGACGCGGTGATTCAGGCAGGGAACACGTTCGCCGGTCTGTTGACGGCCAGCGTTGCGTTCGATCACGCGGTTCGGAACGCGGCCGCGCGTGTCGGGTATCCTGGTTCGACTGGGCGGAATCTCGCGAGTCTAATTGATTTCATCGGAAGCCATGCCGGGCCCGGCATCGCCAGCGAACTACACATCCTGCGCGACGCCCGCAACCGTCTCGCCCACCTCCACGGCGAACCGCCAAACCTCTCCCAGGCGGATCGGATATGGAACGGATTTCGGTGGGCGGTTGCCTTCCTCGAAACGATCGGCGCGGACATGCCCGCAATGACAGCATCGCTCACGCCCGGCTAACTGCGCGGTATGCAGACGCCGCCGTCGCATGCGCTGGGCCGGCGCGGCTGGAAACCTGGTACGTTAGGGGGAGGCACAGTCGACCGCAACAGTTGGGGACGATTTGAACCGCGTTTACATCGCAAACTTCGGCATCGGCAACGCGCTCTGGTCGCGGTGCCGCTCGGGCTCACGCATAGCTACCTACAGCGATGACGATAAATCATGGCGACTGTGGCAGAGCGGCGATCGAGAAGCGTACATGGCGGCTGTCATGGACAACGCGCAAACGCGTGGCGACCCGTTGACGAAGCCGGTTGCATCGCGGTGGTTCAATCTTCTCTCGATCGTGCAAGCCTCCGACAATGACCTTTGGATCCACCGTGAAAACAACACGCTTTGGTGGGCCACCACTACCAACGCGGTGGCGGAGTTCGCCAAGGTCGCAGCGCCATGGCCGAGTCCAAGTACCGCAGACATTCATCTCGTTGAGAAGGCCACTAGTCCCTGGCGCAACGTATCGGCATTGGGCGCCGCACTCGCCTGGGATGCGTTGCACCCGAAGGCAAGGCAGTTTCTTTTCACTGAAGCCACGCTTCAAGAATTGGTTCCAGACAACGCGGCCTACGCTCGCGCATTGATTGCGGGAGAGAATCTGGCGGCGTGGCACGCCCGAGCGGATTGGAATGCGGTTGTTGCGCGGCGGGGCCATGGTGAAGTCCGAAGCCATGACGCCTGGTCCCGAGTGGCACGTCGCATGGCGATGACCGCTGAGGGAACGGCCTACGCCTCCACTCTCGGAGCTCGGTTGCAGGACCCAAAGTTCAAGGGTTTCCACTTTAGAGACGTACATGCGCTAACGACCTACGTCGCAGCGCTTCTCGAGAAGCAAGGCTACGTGTGCGCAATTACAGAACTTCCCCTGCAACTCGACGACGACGGAGATCGCGAGCTCGCGGCTTCGCTCGATCGAATAGACAGCGAAGCGCACTACGAGCCCAACAACCTGCAGGTCGTCTGTCGCTTTATTAACCGTTGGAAGTCCAACAGCGACGACGCCTCCTTTCGTAGGCTCCTTGCGGTTGTCAGGGGGCAGCGTACATAAGCAGCGGCTACGCGTAACTTCGGTTTGCGGCAGATCAGCTCTGCGCCCGCAGCTCAACGCCGGTACGCTGGGGCGCACGACTCATGTTGCTTCTGGACGACGATGACGAACTGCCGGAGTCGCCTGTGCCCAGTGAGGTCGTGCTGGCGGCGCGAGTCGGTCTGAACGGCTTGCAGGCGATCGACGCCGCGCTCGTGTGCCACGCGAAGCCGACCTGGCTCAAGGTCGCTCGAGTCGTGCACGAAGCCTTGGACGCAGGAGGCTTCGCCGTAGAGGACGATACAGTCGATCTTCACGTGCGGCGTGTAGTCAGCCTGGTGGCCTCCGGAAAACTTGAATTGCAGGGAAACTTGCGACGGCCCCGCTGGGGCGAGGTTCGTCTCCCTAACGATGACGGACGATAAAGAATTTTCAGTCCGCCATCGTCGAATTCTCGCTGTAGTCAGCGCTTCCGCACGTCGCTGAACGTGGAGCTGTCCGTGGACGCATCGCAGCAGACGGCTTGCCGCTCGCGCTGCGCGCTCCCACTGGCGCGGGCAGCTGAACGCCGATAGGTTAGCCCACACGCGATGACGAAAGTAAGCGTCGACGCCACGGAGTTGCGGACCTGCTCTGCCGCGGAGGCGCTGGCCTTCGCCGACAGAGTTCTCGGCGACGCAGATAGCTGGGGGTCTTCCATGATCGCGTATCGGTTGCAGAGCGCGTTTCAAGCGGATTGGAAGGTTGAGGTCGGTACGTGGCTGATGCTCGCGGAGCGGCTTGGCTTTCTGTCGCGGTTGTTGAATCGCCTCGGTCGTGCCTTCGAAGCCGCTGGCGATCCAGAGGTCACCGGAGCCAACGATAGCGGCCACCGCATTCTGCTCCAGGAACTCGCCCCCGCTATGACAACGCACTACTTCGTCGCGAGTGGATGGGGATTTGTCGAATGGGAACCGGACGTGCCGGTAGGGGATGTCGACGTCCGCCTCAAATGCCCGCGTGGCTTGCTCACTGACATTCAAGTCAAAGCACCCGACCAACCAGGCGAGGTTCGTGGTTCCCAGATTCACGACGGCGAGTACGACCAGCGAATCCTTAGTGCGATCGACAAGGGGCTCCTCCAACTTCGCGACGTGCCAGGTCCGCAGCGGATGCTCGTTGTCATTCCGCAGCGGGTCTTCCCCGTTGAAGCGAGAGTGCTCACCAAGCACTTGCTGGGGCGCACGCAAAGCTCCGAGGACGGAGTGGTTCTCCATGCATCCAGCCGCGGTGTTTTCGCGAGCGCGCCGGGTAATGCAACCGGCGCCGTGATCGACTTGAGCCTGCTGAGAGGTATCGACGAGACCTTGTATAGGTGCACCGCGTTCCTGAACCCCTGGGCTCGGCAGGGCATCGCCCCAGACCCCTCCGTCTTCAAAAATGCCCGGGTGTGCCATCTCGACGGAACGCGCTTTGTATGGAATCCCGAGCCGCCGGAGCGTTGCTTCTCCCTCCCTTCAGGGACCCGTTACGAAGTCGACCGCAATAGCGCCTAGCTTGAAACCGCGTCGCGGTGACCTGAGATCGTTCGTGTGCGCCCCGCCCGGTGCGCCCCTCGGCGTCATCGCGTACGCAGCTGTCCGCTATTGCACGCCCGGAAGAGATGCAGCCCTAGCCAGCTCCTCCGCCATCAGTGTCTGCCAGGTAGCGTCGCGGAGCGCCGCTCGGAACCGCAGGCGGCGGCCCACCCAATCGTCGTTGAAGGCTTTTTCCCCGACTGTTGACCGACTGACTCCGAACCGCTGAGCGATCGCGCGAATGGTCAGGAACACTCGCTCCTCGGAGCCATCCTCGCGCACGCGAACCACCTCGCCGAAGACGTACAGTTTCTCGATAGCGTGCCAGTCGCGTTCCATGATCACGCCCACGTTGGCCATTGTAGCCCAAAACCGTTCGCTAGGGACCTTCATGCCCGGACACAACCAGTGTCGCGCAGATGACACGATGCGGACAAGGACCGGACAGCGATTGGACAGCCCAGCGTCAGCTTGGGTTCTCGACCACTTCGAGCCCGCTTCTCTCGCGTGGCAGTGGTGCGCGTTACGGGTTCGATCGGACCGGTGCCACCGCCCGGAGCGCGTTCGGTCCGCATGTCGTCTTTTGCAGCCTGCCCCGGTCCACGGCGGGCCCGGCCTTTGGTGCGCCAACTTCGCGGTCGACTTGGTGCTCGCTTCCTTTCTTTGGCGGTTGGAACGAATCGTCAGCATCGTCAGTCGATAGAAGAATCCAGCAGCAAGGACGCTGACCGAGTAGCTGACGATGATTTTGTTGATCGTCAGCTATCGTCAGTCATCGTCAGGAGTCCGGAACGCTCTGACGATGGCTGTCGCGATGTCGTCAGCGACACAAACAAGCGTCAATTGAGCTCGTTTCGTATCTTTTGAGCGTTCGAGCTGACAATCATGACGATGATTCGCCCCGCTCGTTGTTTTTCGGGGACACGAGCTCCACGCGCCATGGAACTCCCCTGTCACCGTGCTTCCCGCGTCGGAGCACGAACCCGCCGGACATCACTTTTCCGGTGAGGGACCGGATCCGGTATGAAAGCTTTTTGCTGGTTGGAAGCTTGCCCTCCGACGCCGGGCAAACGGTGCAAAGTGCCGCCTTGAGCGCCTCCCTTTGAGGGTGCTCCCCGATCTCCACTCGCGCAAGGTTTTCGAGCAAGTCGGCCAGCGTTGTCGGCGCATGACCGATGTACGCGAACCACGCCTGTAGCAACGTCGCCGCGTCGGTCCGGTCCTCGTTTGCGCTGTCTCGAAGGTCGTCTTGGGTGACTGCAACGTCGGGTTGTCCCGCCCAAATCAGCGCACCCCGAACGACTCGCGACCATTCTTCGTACGAACCCATAGCCCGCATGGCGACCTTCGGGCACCCCGCGACGAAGTAGGCGCGAAGCACGGTGAGAGCAGCACTGAGAAACTCTGCCCGGTGAGCAAGTGCATGGCGCAAGAGCGCCGGGTGGCGAAAGTTACTGCGTTGCTCGGGGCGTTCGACGCCGGGTTCAAGCCGGACCTGAAGCGATCGGCGCACCAAGTCTTCGCTGATCAGCGCGTTATTGGCTGTGACGGCGAACACCGAGTGAAAGCGCTGTGTGGTCTCTTCGTTCCCCCCAAGTGCCCGTTCTTGAAACTCGGTTCCGGTAAGCACCGCGTCGAGCGCATCCGATTGTAGTGTCCCCGTCACGTTGTCGATGAGCACGAGCGGCAAAGCTGCCAACGCCAACGAAAGCATCGCTTTCTTCCATTCTTCCGGGCTCTCCGGCTTCGTGCGCCTCGGAGCTGGTTTCCCAAGCACAATGACGGCGAGCAAGTCCGCGAGCAGCGTCTTCCCCGAACCCTTGTCACTCGCGTCGATGAGCAAGAGAGGAACCGGGCCTTCGATTGCCGCGCGTCCGACAACCGAGAGCAGCGTCGCGAGCCAGGCGGTTTGGTGCAAGCGTTTTTCCAAGAAAGGAAAATCTACGAGCAAGTCGAGTAAGTTGTCGATCGCCTGCCGAGCGTCGTCCTTCGATGGTGACTCAAGCACCCGAACCGTACAGCTGGGCTCGTACAGAAGGCCCGTTTTCGAGTCATAGCCAGGCTTGGTGCAAAGGGAGCCGTCGACGCGGAGGATGGGCCATCGCGAGATTCCGTGGAGAACGGGAATACCAGGCCAATGTCCACGAGCCATCAGCGTTGGCGCGATGTTCTTCGGCGGGCTCGCCTTCACGTACGTGCCTCCGTCTGTGCTCCGTTCGAACTGGGCAACCATCGTAAGAAGCTCGTGAACGCGAGGGAGCGGAAGCGTTCGTATGCGCGCGACGCCCTCGGCGCTCACCACGCGCGCCCTATCTTGCTCGGTCGTCGCGCTCTGCACCACGTCCACCAAGGCGCCCGCGCGCTGAAACGCTCTCGACCGTCTGAATGCCGCCAGCGCCTGGATGTACTCATCCACGATGCGCTCCAGGTCGGTGCCGCTTCGAATCACACGGTCGGGCCCGCACGCTCTCGCTTCGGATGCCTGCGTCTCGGGAACCTCAACGAGCGTCGAATAGCCGCTTCCGTCGCTCATGCGGCCCCGCTTTCTAGGCACCCTGCCCAATCCTTGGCGGCGGTCGGAGTCCAGCGCTGGACGCTCGTGGCCCCTGCGTCGCGGAGATCGCGCGCAACGGCCGCGACATTTCTTTCGCCCGCGGCGTCAGCATCGAAGGCGATTCGGACAGCGCGCCCCTTTGCGAGTACGGCCCATTCCTTGCGCCAGGCGCCGACTCCTGGAATCCCGAGCGGAAGGATCGAAAGCCCGTCACGCCGAGCGAGTACCCGGAGCGCGAGCACGTCAAGGGCGCCCTCTACGAACGTCACGTCGGACTCCGCCGTGTGGGTTCGGAGCTTCTCTGCGCCGAACGGGTAGAACGGTCTACGACCGGGCGGAAGCACGTACTTCTTCTTGGGTTCGTGGTCGTCAACCCTTCGACGTTGCAGCACGTCGATCGATGCGTCGAGTCTACGCCACGGGATGATCAACCGGTGGAGTGGGTAGACCAAGCCCTGCCCCTTTCTCACGAGTCCCGCGAGCTCGAGAGTCGCGGGCTCGAAGTCGCGGAGCAAGGCCTGAACGAGCGCGTCTTGCCTTCCTGGAGCTGGAAGCGCGGATACGCGGGCCTGCCACGCGGCAACGACCAGCTTTCGTCGTTCGAGGTACTCGAGTGCGTCTCGCTCCTTCTCGAGCGAGCAAAGCTCGAGAAGTCGTGCGGCGACGGCGCTGTATGACGCGGCATCCAGAGTTGAGCGCTCGGGGTCGGGCTCGGGCTCGTAGCGCCCGACGGGCTCGCTTCCTGCAATTCTGGCCGCCTCTCCGAGTACGTCGCGGAACTGTGTCTTGACGTCGAATTCGCGTACTCGCGCGATCAGCGCAAGGGCATCGCCGGAGACCTGGCAGGTGAAGCAGTGGGCGCGCACTGTACCGTCCGGACCGAGCGTCACCGAACACGAAGCGTGCTTCTCGGCGTGCCACGGGCAGAGCACGAGAAGCCCACGGGATTGCGGCCTCGCGCCCCTCAACAGACCGAGGGCAGCGCACAGCTTCCGCACGTCGACGAGCGCGCAACGAAGCCGGCGAGCGTCATCGCGACCTTGGGCGATCATACGTCGCTCCGCTGGCGAAGGAACTGCGCGAGCGATGTGCGCGGGATGCGGTGCAGCGAGCCCTTGCCCACGCCAGCGGTGCGCACGGACCTTAGTTTCCCGTGGCTCAGGTACCTGTGAACCTGCCTCGACGAGATTTTCAGGAACTTGGCGACTTCGTCGATCGTGCTGAGAGCGCCGAGCTCGGAAGTCAGGTTGTCGGCCCAATCGGGGCCGGTGGTTTTGGGATCAGTTTTCTTTCGATTTTTAGACACCACGACGGAACTCCATTTGCTGGAAGCACCGCGCGCCGTGGGACAGTCCGAAACTACGTATGCGAGTGAGCAGGGCTAAGCGCTGTCCCTGCGCTCTTCGCGCCAGCTCTTTTACGCCTCAATGAGCGGGCTGGACGCCTCGTCACACTATCCGTGGCTATGTACTCGGGTTTGGTTTCTGGGCTTGTTTTCCTTGGAATGATCAACGAACGGGTTTGATAAGTCGCTTGGCTGCGCGCATGCGTGCCGTGTGCGACCCACGCTCGGGCGAGCGCCCACCGCACGGGGTACCAACAGGTGCGCCGCAGTCCGGGCAGGGGATTTGGCTGGGGAAAGCCTTGAAGACGGCGGCGTCCGGCTTCCCAACGTCGCAGAGGTTGTGGCAGGTGATCGTGATTTGCGCCTGACCAGTCTCGGTCGCCCACTGATAACCACCGAAGCCGAAAGCACCACCCGACCTCATGGCAGCGATTAGACGCCTCTTGCCAGCAACGTCAAGGGAATTGAGGAGCTTGGACGCGCGCGCTGGTGGAAGCGAGCGGCAACGTCGAGTAGCAGTTAGAGCCCAAGATGCTTTCCGGGTCCTACAGTGGAACGCCAACGATCGAGCTCTGGGGCCGCACGCTGCGTTGGCTCGAACGTCTGCGTGCGCTTTCGAATCTACCTCTCTACGATGCAAATTTCGATTACGCGACCGCTTGGGAGGTGAGCGACCACGCGCTCGCGGTCCTCGGATGCTGTGATTCGATGCGCGACTGGCTCCGCAAGTCCGACAAGTCCCTGGTCGACGACGTGAAGAAGCTCTACGCGTCCGCGAACCTTCGGGCGTGCCGAGACATCGTGAACACGACCAAGCACCTCCGCATAGACGACCGCCACTACGCGGTTGCACCACTTCGGGAAGCCGTCATTCAAATGATCGGCGAGGAGCGGCGGCGGCAGGGGGCAACCGTGATGTGGCCCGAAGAATTCCTGAGGGTGACCGAGCCCTTGATTGGGGCGCTCGGTCACCCAGCGCGGCTGCTTGTTCTATTCCATGGCAAGGAAGCGCCGCCGCTGGACCTGCTCGAATTAGTTGAGGGTTGCGTCGCCGAAATCGGCGCGTTCGTTGAGGCGCGGGATCTCGTCCCGAAGAACGAGGGCCAGCGGATCTCGTACGGTTACCCGCGCGGGTGGAAGAAACAGTAAGCGCGGCAAGAAGCAGGCCGGACCGTTGCCACCGCGCCACGGTCACGCCCCTGCTTGCCGCGCTCGGCGTTCACGCGGCTGCAGACTGGAGACGGCTTCGATCACGCGTTCGACCTGCTTAGTGATCTGCATGGCGGCTTCGACGGTGCGCGCACTCTTCGGGATGCCTCGGACCACGTTCACGTAGTAGCGCTCCGCGATCTGCACGCTGTGGCCAAGCTGCCGAGCCGATCGGTAGGCGCTGGCACTGCCAAAGATGCCGGGAGCATTGGTGAGGTAGCAGCCGCACGTTTTTCGGAACGCCTGCCATGTCGAGCCGGAGGGAGCGCCGTAGGTCAGCGTCTTGCCGTCGTCGTTTCTCCTTGTCGTGAGGCGCTTCAGCGCCGCCTTGCCCTCTGACTCGGTGAGGGCGAACACCTTCCCGCGCCCGCCGCTCTGGAGCTTCTTCGCAGCGAGCAATCGACGCAGGCCCGGCGAGATTTCGAGGCCGACGAGGCCTGTTCGCTTCGTCGCGCTCCCCCCCTGTGGGGTGATTTCACCAACCGCTTTGCCGTTGTCGTCGAGCGCGTCGAGGTCGATGTCCGAGTAGTCGAGAGCGAGCAGGTGCGAGACGCGGAGCCCGGTGATCAGCGCCGCGGCTATGACCGGAGCGATCGGTTCGTACTTCCGTGTCGTGCCCTTGGCGTGGTCGCCCGAGTGTTCTGCGCGTGTCTCCGCGAAGGTTTCGGCATCGTGCTTCAACGCTGCGTTCATGAGCTGCTGAAGTTCCTGCGGCTTCAGGTATTTGATACGCGTGGGCGGCGCCTTGAGCTTCCGAAGGCCGTCGTCGATGTCGTCCGAGGAGAGCTTCGGGAGAAATCCAAGGCGGCGGAGGTACCTGAGCACAGCCCCGATCGATCGAAGCTCTCGATTCACAGTGTACGCCGAGCGCATCGTCTTCGCGGTCGCGCGCTCGCCGCGACGTCCGCCCGCTTTGGAGACTCGTTTCGGCTCTTTCACGAGCACCGCGCTGAACGCTACGAGCTTCCCTTTGTCGAGGTCGTCGGCGCTCTCGAGCCCCGCCTTCGTAGCCCAAGCTAAAAACTTGTTTGCAGCCGATCGGTAGAGCGTGACCGTCTTCGCCGACAGCTGGGGATGGTCGTCGAAATAGTTCTTCACGGCGCTGGCCAACCCGGTTCCCGTCGCGCGAGGCGCGCCGCCCATGAGCTCCAGCTTGCGCAGGGCGAGCCCTTTCGCTTTTCTGGCTGCCCAGTCCTCCCTGAGCTCGATCGAGTCGAGTGCCGGGTCCAGCGTCTCCCAGACCTTCTTCCCGAGGTCGGGGTCAACGTAACGGGCACGCCACCCGATCCGAGCTTTCTCACTCGGTCGAATCAGGGTGACGCCGCGATGCGCCTTCCCTTTTCGCCGCTTCCGAACCGATTCCTTGCTGCTACCGCTGCTGCTACTGGCCACCCGTCCTATCGTGTCATTTCCCGGCACTAGTCGGCAATGCTTGTCGGAGCCATTTACCGGGATTTCATGCTGCATCCTTCCCCGCTCGGCATGAAATGCCTTCTTCCAAATTGCTTCGCGAATGGCCTCCGGAGCCGTAGGTCAGTGGTTCGAATCCACTGGGGCGCGCTGATACTAAGCGAGGGCCGCGCGGCTTGTTGTCGGTTCGAGTCATGCCCCCAAAGGCGCAGGCGCCGTGACAGCCCCCCGACATGAAATGACGGACGCGCCGGGGCTGGCGCGGCGCCTGCGCCCTCTCGCATGACTCGAACCGACAACGAGCCCGAGCTGTTTAACGAGCCAGTTGCGATTCGGCGAAGCGGCCGTTGGACCCTCCGCCGCGCGCGGCGGCTCGTCATCGAGGCGCCGCGTCCGGCGTTGAGGGTCCCGGGCGCGCGCAGCGCCAAAGGCGCGAGCACGACCGGCCGCGCAACGACGCTCAGCACAAGGAGCAGCACCTCAGCTGGATAGAGCGACGGCCTCCGGAGCCGTACGTAGGTCAGTGGTTCGAATCCACTGGGGCGCGCGCACAAAATACGTTGAAAGCGCAAACGCTGTGCTCGCGCCCAAGTCATCGCAAAGATGCGGCCGTCGGACCCTCCGCCGCGCGCAGCGCCGAAGGCGCGAGCACGACCGGCCGTGCAACGACGCTCACCGTAAGGAGCAGCACCAGAATCCACTGGGGCGCACAAATAAATCGATGGGGATTTGTAGGAGCTCGTCACTCTCGACGTTGGGTGTAGTCGAGCGTTCATCGGAGTGCTCGGAACTCGAGATTGAAGTGGGCGGCGGCCGAGTACACACCGGCGAGCGCCGCCGGGCAGCAGCAGGTCCGCGCGAGCGCCAATTGAATTCTTGTTAGTGCTACTCGTTGCCGCCGCGATCGCCGGAAACGGCCGATTCGGGACGGTTGGCGCTCCCCTGCAGCTCGCGCCCGACATGTTGGCCACACCTTTCGGAGCGATGCGGTGGCCGCCGGACGGGCGCCGCGGCACAATTGCCGACTTGATCGCGCGTGACCGAACGGCATCGTTCTCGTCAGCAACTGAGCCCGCGTCGCTGGGGGCAAGAATCGAGTACTGTCGCGTCCATATGACAACGAACGTGCCCTCGCGGAAGGGCGACAAAGTTCTCGTCGACGTCGACGCCAGCTCGCGTCGAGACGGGGTGGCCACCCGCTTCGAAGTACAAAACTTGCTCGGTGAAGGCGGGATGGGCAGCGTATTCGTCGCGCACGACCGCGGTCTCGGTCGTGTCGTCGCGCTCAAACGCTTGCGTGAGGGGTCCGAGAACGACCTAGGCTTGATGCGCCGCTTCATTCTGGAAGCGCAGATCGGCGCCCAGCTCGAGCATCCAAACATCGTGCCGCTGTACAGCTTCGAACATTCGGAGGGTGGCGCTCCGGCGATCACCATGCAGCTGCTCGAAGGCGCGACCATGTCGAGTTACATCCATTCTGCCGCCGAAGCGCCGAAAGAAGCGCGCGCGATGCGTGGCGAGTATTCGCTGAAAGAGCGCATCGGGACGCTGCTCGGCGTGTGCGAAGCGATCCATTTTGCCCACGAGCGCGGCGTCATCCACCGCGATCTCAAGCCCGACAACGTGATGCTCGGTCGCTTCCGTGAAGTGTACGTGATGGACTGGGGGCTCGCTCGCATCGTCGGCAGCCCGATCGATCTGGCGGCCGAGCGAGGACGAGAGACAGACGTTGGTCCGCCTGAGCCGCCCGCGATCGAAGCTCCTGAGCTGCTCGGACAATCGGCTCCCGTGCCCGCTCCCCAGGCCGAGTCAGAACCGGCGCTGTCATCGACTGCAACGCGTCAAGGTGAGGTGATGGGGACGGTGCAGTACATGCCACCCGAACAAGCGCTGGGCTTGATCGATCAAGTCGGGCCGGCAGCGGATCAGTATTCGCTCGCAGTCATGCTGCAGGAGCTGGCGACGCTACGACCGGCGCGCTCCCACACCAACACCATGGCCGCCTTGTCCGACGCATTGCAGAATCAGCTCGCGCCGCCGGTCGACATCGACGACCGGCCGATGCATCCCGCACTCGTCGCGATCGTGGCGCGTGCGACCCAAAAAGAGCCGGCCGCGCGCTACCCAAACGTGCGAGCGATGACCGATGACCTGCGGCGCTTCATCCGCGATGAGCCGGTCTCGGTTTACGAGGAGGGTTTGGCGCGAAAGCTAGTACGCTTGGCGGCGCGGAGACCGGTGCTGGCGATGGCGATTCTCTCGCTGTGCGGCTTCGTCACGAGTGCGGCCATCGTTTTCTCCGTCGTGCACGACGCGCGGCGGACTGCACGGCAGGCGCGTGAGCTGGAGAACACGCGGCGCGTGCTCGTTTCCGCGAGCAGTCGCGCCCATGACGTGGACGTCGAGCTGAGCGATCTTGCCGCCGGCGTCGAAGCCATCGGCGCCGCGACCGTCGAGCTGCTCGACCGCAATGCGCAAGACTTCGATCATACCCAGCGCCCCTTGCCAGCGCTGTCCGCTTCCGCAACGTACGGCGGAGCCGCGGTGAGCTTCGAGGGCATCGCCGTCAATTGGCCGGGGAAGACCGCGAGCGCGGAGATGCCGGCGAATGCGGCCAGGCTCGCGCGCGCCGAACGCTGGCTACGTCAGGTCGTGGTTGACTCGTTACCGAGCGACGACCGCAAGGGCTCCGTCGCCCAGCAAAACGCGGCGCTCGTTGCCGGGCGCGCGCAATTGCTACGCGCCTTCGTTGGCCTGGACGACGGCGCGTTCGCGCAATTTCCGGCTCGCGAAATCAGCGTCGATCCCCGCAAGCGACCCTGGTACAGAATGGCCTCGGTCGAGCCCGAGCTCCATTGGACGCGGCCCGTCGTCGATGCCGCGATGAGGACCCTACGCATCTCCGCTGTTTTCGGCCTGCGTTCCCAGGGCGCATTCGTCGGCGTTGCCGGCTGCGACCTGCGTGTCTCGTCGCTCGCCCGGCGGCTCGCGCTCGATCTCCCGGGCTTCCGCCGTGCATACCTAGTCACCGAGGACGGCAGGATAGCGGTCAGCGATAGCTTGGAGGCGAGCTTGCTCGCGGGCACGACGAACCCCGACGAAGAACTGAATTTGCCTGGAGTCGACGACCCGGTCCTCGCGGCGCGGCTGGCCGGGCCGGACCGCGGCGGCTACCTGGAGTCCGGTGAGCGCTTGTTCGTCTTCGCGAAGCTCGTGTCTCCGCCGTGGAGCTACGTTGCCGAGCTGGAAAGGGCTCGCTACATCGAACACTGACGAACGACCGCTTGATTTAGCTATCAGCCCTTCACGATATCGGTTGCTGCTTGCTGTGCCGCCAGCGTCCCTGTACTCACCCGCCCTCTTGTGGATTATCCGCCTTGATGCAACGCAGCTTGAAGGCTATCGCCTCTCGATGACAGACGACCCAACATTGAACTTGCTCGAGCGCCGCAGCACAGTGCAGGAGGGTTAGCACCAGCTGACAAGCAGCGACCTCTGGTCGCGGCTGCGGTAAGCTCCCCCGCCCTGCAAGACTTCCCGCTTGGGCTTCAACCGAATGCGACCACCTTCGACTTCAATCCGCAAATCATCCAGCGAGCACCGCAGCGGCGGTTCCGCTTGGAGCGCCGCCCACGGTGGGCGGCGCTACCTAGTGATCCTGCTTGCCGCTCTTGGACTGATCCACTGTGGTAATGGCTCGCGCGACTTGTTTGGCGGCTCCGGGGCGGGTACGGGCGGCGCGGCGGGCAACACCATCGAGTCCAGTGCCGGCACCGGCGACGCGCCGCTGACGTGCGGCAGCGGAGAGGCCTGCGGCGCCGAGTGCGTCGACACGCAGAGCAACGCCTCGCACTGCGGCGACTGCGCGACCAAGTGTCCGCTCGCTGCAGCTTGCGTCGGAGGCGCTTGCGTGTGCCCGACGGGGCAGCAAGTCTGCGCCACGGACTGCGCAAATTTGACCACTGACGCGGCGCACTGTGGCTCGTGCGACCGGGCTTGCCCATTGGCCGCGAGCTGTAGCGCCGGGCAGTGCGTGTGTCCGCAAAACACGACGCTATGCGGCGACGCCTGCGCCGACACGACTAGCAACCCGGCGCACTGCGGCGCTTGCGACCGCGCCTGTCCCAAGGGTGGGACCTGTGCGCAAGGCGCGTGCATGTGTCCTCCTGCAGAAGCAACCCTATGCGGCAACGAGTGCGCGGACCTGCAAAGCGCCGTTGCTCACTGTGGCGACTGCGCAACGGCCTGCATCAATAACCAGATCTGCGCTGCCGGCGCCTGCACCTGCGCGGCCGGCCAAACAGACTGCAACGCGAGCGCGAACCAACCCGGCTGTGCGGATGTCAGCAGCACCCCCGCGCACTGCGGCGACTGCGAAACGGCCTGCCTCAACAACCAGATCTGCGCTGCCGGCGCCTGCACCTGCGCGGCCGGCCAAGCCGACTGCAACAGCAGCAGTATCAAGCCAGGCTGCGCGGACCTCAAGAACACCGCCGCTCACTGCGGCAGCTGCGATGTGCAGTGCCCCGGAATGGAGCCCTGCATCGACTCGAAATGCGGCTGTCCGTCGGGGCAGACGCTATGCGGCGACAAATGCGTGGATTTGTCGTCCGATCCCATGAACTGCGCGGCGTGCGGCAAGCAGTGCCCGAGCGGCAATTTCTGCACCAACGGCCAATGCTTGAAGTCGCCGTGCGACCTGCTGTGCACCAGCCCGGAACAAGTTTCGCTCCAGGTCGGGGGCTTTCGCGTCGACCCGGTTGGCACCAAGGAGCGCTGCCTGGAGGTGACAGGTTATGCTCCGACCCAGACCAATGCGCGCATCGTGTGCTGGAACTTCGACGCGAACCGCAGCCTGAAGGTGAACGGGCAGGCCGTACCGTGTTTGGTGGACGCCGGCTTCGTGCTCGATAAGAGCCGAGCCGGCGGCTATTGCGTCCAGGTTGGAGCCGGCGGGACCGTCAGCGCGGGGCTCCTGTTACCGGTAGAGTGACCGCACTCGGTTACTCCGCCGAAGCACGCAGGAGACTTCGATCCCCGCTGCAGTATCTCCCATCGAGCAAAACGTTTTCTGAGCCGTGCGAAATGAAGGATTTGAGCGTGATTGAGTTCATGCGGCAATCGGACTCGCACAACACGGCAGCCATGAGACCGGAGCCGAGGGCGATCTTGCCGCGCTGCGCGAGTCGCTCTCCGAGCGCCACCGGCGGAGCATCTTCGGATGCACTGGTTCCGCGGAGAAGCTGAATTCGCGATCGGCAAACGGCTCACCGGATCTGCTGCCACTCCTGCTGCTAGCAACCACCTCGCACTCATGCGGGTGCGATCGAGCCGTACGTCTTCTCCCTTGAAGCGATCGGCACCGTCGCCGGCGCGCGTGAGTCCGCCTAAGCCGGCCAGCACTGACGTGCCGCCGAATATTGCCGGACGAGTCCGGTCCCCGATGCCACCACGACCTTGCAGCGAGTCTGCACCAGAGGTACGTCTTTGGCCAGATGTATCCTCGTAGCCACCTTCGCAATTCCAGTTGGCTCATCGTGCTGTTTCTAGCCGTCGCCTCGATTCTCCCCTCCTGCTCCGGCGAGGATCGTACTTTCGGCAGCGCAGGAGGGGGCAACACTAACCAGCCGAGCGGGGGTGCGTCCGGCATGGCGGGAAAGTCCGGGGCAGCGGGAGCGAGCGGGGGAAGCGCCTCGGGCGGCAATGCAGGTGCGGATCCCCAAAGCGGTGCATGCATTGACGCGACGACTCGCTCCTGCGGAGGTTTCGGGTTGCTGGGCACCTGCGCGACCGGGATATCCATCTGCAAGGGTGGGGAGTGGGGCGCTTGCCCCGAGCCGGCGGCGCACGATACCTGCGAGCCAAGCAACGACGACGATTGTGACGGCACACCGAACGGTGGATGTGATTGCACGAACGGCATGACGCAGCCCTGCGGGCACGAAGCAAAGGGCATTTGCAAGAAGGGCACTTCGACTTGTACGGACAGCAAGTGGCGCGCCTGCCAAGGAAACATCGACCCAGGTCTGCGCAATTGCTCCTCCGCAGACGACAACGATTGCGATGGCTTGCCCGACAACACCATCGATGCTGCGTGTGCCTGCATGGTGGGTGCCTCGCGCGCCTGCGAAGAACATACGGGCAAGGATGGAAAGGGTATCTGCCGAGCCGGGATCCAGACCTGCAAAATTTCCCCGGACAAGAGCACGTCATTCTGGGACGCTTGTTCTGGATCCGTAGGGCCGGCGAGTAAGGACTCCTGTGATATCGTTGGCAGCGATGACAACTGCGATGGCACCGGGAATGGTGGATGCGCTTGCGTCAACGGGGCCAAGCAGGCGTGCGGGCACGCGGCGGCAGGGATCTGCAAGCCGGGCGTCCAGACCTGCGCGAGCCAACAATGGGGTAGTTGCGTCGGAAACGTAGAGCCGACGACGCGGGACTGCTCTTCCGCGAACGACAATGACTGTGATGGTAAAGCCGACAATACCATCGATGGGGTCTGTCAGTGTGCGTCGGGCGCAAGCCAATATTGCAATACGCACCCTGGCAAAGACGGGGTGGGTTCATGCAAAGCCGGTTCCCAGACCTGCACTTTGGCCACGAACAAGGCCTTTTCCAGCTGGGGCACCTGCTCAGGATTCGTGGGACCGGCTGCCGCCGATACCTGTGCCTCAGGCAACGACGCCAATTGCAACGGCACTCCGAACGAAGGCTGCACGTGCATCAACGGCGCAACGAAGACCTGTGATTGCGGGGGTTCAGTCACGTGCGCGAACGGGTCGTGGCCCGCGTGCCCAACGACCGGCACCACCGGCCTAGGCTGCAATGACAAGACCTATTGCGACCCCGCGAGCCACAAGTGTTGGATAACGGCCGATGCCGTGAGTTACACACAGGACGGAGCCAGACTCTATTGCACTGGGCTCACCTTCCAAGGGAGCTCGGACTGGACCCTCCCGACGCGCGATGAGCTCAAGACGGTGACCAGGGGCTGCAACACCGGATCCTTTTGCCCCGTGGGTCAAGGTCCTGGCATTTCCTCTTGTTATCTCCCTGTTGAAATGAAGACCTGCGCCGTCAAATGGTGGACCACTGATTCTGCCTACGTTTGGTACGGCGACCAGGGCTGGTGGGGCATGGATATCCCAACTCTCAGCTACAACGTCCGCTGCGTGGCCCCTTGGCCCGGACATTGAAGCTCGACTTCGGTGTGGCGATCCTCCGGAGCCGTAGATCAATGGTTCGCATCCACTGGGGCGCAAACCCGTCAGCCGATGCTCAGCACGCGTACTGAGCCGCAGAGGCCATGACGATCTCCTCGATCGGACAATTGGTCCTCCTTTGTGCTTCACCGATCCTCGGTCGCGGGTCCGTTCGGCCACATGCCACCGCTTTCTTTGCGCAAGCACGACCGACCGTGCAGCGACGCTCCCCGCAAGGAGCAGCACCAGGTCGGTGTGGCGTGCGCGGCCCGAATAGGCGATTTACGGCGCGGGTTGGGTGACGGCGTTGCTGGCTAGGTTGACCGCGGTCTGTGCGAGCAACCGACCGTTGATCGACGCGCCGGTGCCAAGCACGATCGCCGTCTTGCAAAGCACGATGCCTTCCGCGTGGGAGGTGGTTCCCAGGTTGACCGCGCCGGCGACTTGCCAAAAGACATTCTTGGGCTGGCCACCACCACTCATGGCCATGGCTTTGGCAGAGCTCAGGGTGAGGTCACCGGTAACCTGAAAAATCCACACGTCGTTGGCTGCGCCGACGAGCGCAATGTCCGCCGGGATAGTCAGTGACGACGCCCACTTGTAGAGGCCCGGAACGAGCGTCAATCCTCCGATCGAGCCGGCACCGAGGTTCAAGAAATTGGGTGACGGCCGGCCTGCAGCATCCGTATAGGCCGTTTGCATATCGGCGACGGCGGTGGTCAAATTACTCGGCGTGGGCGCATCGTTGTCCGCCGCGAAGATGCCCCCGACCACCTGCGGCGAAGTCCAGTACGTGCCGACTTTCGTGGGGACGAAGCCCGTGATGTAGCTGGCTGCCGCCGGACTCAAGCCGAGGTTGCCGGTGATCGCCGAAGTCGGCACATTCGTAACCGTCGATTGGGCCAAGATCGCGAAATTGCCGGAGGTGCCGAGCGCTACCGGCGCCGGTCCAAGGGCTGCGATGGCGCTCGTGTTGAAGCTCCATGCATAGGGTGCGGCGAGCGCGTTGCCCGCCAGATCCTTGGCCGCAACGCTGACCGTTACGTCGTAGTGGCTATCTTGGGCGAGCGGGCCGCTGGGAGTGAAGGTGGCCGTCTTTTCGAAGTAGCTGACCTGACCAACAACGGCCACGCTCCCGAGCTTCACGCTGAAACTTGCCGTGGTGAGCGTGCTTGGATTCATTGCCTCACTGAACGTGACGCGAATCACGCTTCCCGTTCCCACGTTCATTGCAGACGGGGCGGGCACGCTACTCTGCGCAGTCGGCGCCGTTAGGTCGCTGCCGGTGCCGCCTGAGCCGGCCTGCGCATTGGAGCCCGCGCTCCCCGCAGCGCCTCCCTTGCCCGCGGCACCGGAAGAACCGCCGCTGCCCCCTGCACCAGAGGTGCCCGCGGCGCCTCCCTTGCCCGCGGCACCAGAAGAACCGCCGCTGCCCCCTGCACCAGAGGTGCCCCCAGCGCCTCCCTTGCCCGCGGCACCAGAAGAACCGCCGCTGCCCCCTGCACCCGCAGAGCTAGTGGCGCCTCCCTTGCCGGCGGCGCCGGAAGAGCCCGTGGAGCCGCCCTTGCCGGCAGCCCCGGAAGAGCCCGTGGAACCTGCCTTGCCAGCAGCACCCTCTTTGCTCCCAGCGGCGCCCGCGGCTCCGGCGTCGGTGGAAGGCGGATCCAAGGCGTCATCGTCGGAACAAGCGCCAGCGAGCAGGGCGAACGACGGTAGGGCAGCAATGAGTAAGCGACGGACGGAAAGCATGGAAGAGCGCATCGAGTACCTCGTGAGGAAAACTCCGTAGGCGTCGCGACTCGGATAGAGGCGCGCTCAACTCGGGATCTTCGAGCCTCGACTTTAACGATCGATTCGCCTTCCACAAGTGTGGCAGAACGCCAATCCGCTTTTAGCGGGCATTTGGCATCAATTGAGCTGCAGATTCTGCTCAACGCGGCGCTCCTTCCGCGCGCCGCTGATCTGAAAGGCTACTTTCAAGGGTGAAACTCCGCGCGGCGCAGCTCCCAGCATGGCAGCGCCCGACTCGTAGAAATTTGAACTACTTGGCGTTGAAGACAGCAACGACCAATGCATAGCGGCGAATAGCCTCTGCATTACTGCCCCTGCCGCCGACTAAGCGAACTTGCGGCCCTGCGCCACACGAGCGCGCAGAATCGGCGTCCGACACGGACCAACGAAATGGTGAGCAGCAGCGCGCCGACAAAGCACGTTGCATACCCCACGAATCCGATCACCAGGTATGCGAGTTCACGGCCCGTAAATCCAAGGCCCTCCGTGGGGCCGTCTGCCACCCATATAGACCTGGAACCGAAGTGGCAGACAGAACTCGAAGGCCGCCGGTTGCCATGACCCAACGTGTAGCGACTCAGTGGTTCGGTAGTGCGAGCCAGGCGTTGACACGGCGCCTCCATCACGAAGGCGCCAATCGGACCGTCGAGCGCGGTTCCAAAAGCATAGTTCGCTAGCGCCCAAATAGGCACGAACAGCAGGCTCCCCACCAGGCAGCACAATGCGATGCCGACCAAGCTCCGAGTCGGCTGGGCTTCATTGCCTTGCACCGGGCCCTGGCTCTTCATAGCGAACTCGCGGTCAAGACGGGGTAATCTCCGCTACAGAACGCCATCTTATGCCTTGCTTTAGAGGATCCCCAACTCGATGGCGCGTAGCACCGCTCGGGTCCGGTCACGCACGCCAAGCTTGCTGAAGATGCTCGACGCTTGATTCTTCACCGTCGCTTCGGCGGTGCCGAGTGCGACGGAGATCTCTCGGTTGCTCTGTCCTGCGGCGATCAGTCGCAAGACGTCGAGTTCGCGCTTGCTGAGCGCGACAGGCATGGGCGATGCGGGAACGCTCGTCGCGAGGCGGGCGAGGCCGCGAACGACGCGCTCGGTGACAGCAGGATTGATGAGTGTTCCTCCCGCCGCGACGGTGCGCACGGCCTCGGCGAGTTGCTCGAGCGAGACGTCTTTGAGGAGGAAGCCGCGAGCGCCGAGCTTGATCGATTCGAGCGCGACCGCGTCGTCCTCGAACGTCGTGAGGAGGATACAGGGCGGCGGTGATTTGATTCGTGCAAGCGCGGCGAGCAGCTCGATACCGGTCTTGTGTGGCATACGGACGTCGAGGAGCGCGACATCGACGGCAATCGTCGTTAGGATCCGGAGCCCCTCGTCTCCGTCAGACGCCTCCGCGACGACGCGGATGTCCGGGGTGAGCTCGAGCAGGCCCTTGATGCCCTGCCGTACGAGGGTCTGGTCATCTGCGAGCGCGACGCGGATCATGGAGCGCCAACCCGCGCGGAGAGGAGCGCGCGCAGAGTCAGACCTACGCCCGGCTCTGCCTCGACCTCAATCTTGCCGCCCAATCCTTCGATCCTCTCCCTCAGTCCCGACAGACCGTGCCCCACCCGGAGTTCCGCCGCGCCTCGCCCGTCGTCCCTCACCGTCACGGCGACGGCATCGCCCTTCGTCTCTACGGACAGAAAGACGTTCTCGGCCCCGGCGTGGCGCACGGCATTCGTGAGCGCCTCCTGGACGCAGCGAAAGATGGTGTGGGCGAGGGCTGCCTCGAACCGGAGCTCGTTCTCGAAGTCGAGATGCACGCGCGGGTGCGGGATGCCGGCGACCAAGGTTTGCAGGGCGCCCGAGAGATCGAGCGGCGCCTCCTCGCGCATCGCGCTCACGACGCTCCGGAGCTCGACGAGGAGCTCCTTGCTGAGGGCGTGCGCGTGGTCGACCGGTGCCTTGCTTTGCCCGTCGGCGATGTTTCGGGCGAGTTCGAGCTGAAGGTTCAGGGCGGTGAGGTGGTGGCCGAGCGCGTCGTGAAGCTCACGTGCAATGCGCAGCCGCTCAGCGGTGCGGGTGCTGTCGGCAAAGAGCTCGCGTGTCGCAAGCAGCTCGGCGTGCACACGCGTGAGCTCGGCGCGTGCTTCTGCTTCGCGTACGACGAGCCGCGAAGCACCGAAAGCGAACAGTTGAAAGCCGGCATACGCAAACGCCGACATGTGGATCGCTCGACCGCGGTAAGGGCTTACCAGGTCGACCGCCACCATCGCGACGGTCTGCGCGATCACCCAGACGACCCCGACTTTCTCGCCCACGACGAGCGGGCTCTCGCCCGCGACGACGCACAGGAGCGCCCCCTCGAACCCGGTGTTTCCGATCGCGAGCGCGACGAGTGCCGCCACGCTCTGCCAGGCGAGCGCCACCGCGCGCCACGCTCTGCGCTGCGCCGTGCGCGTCGCCAGGTGAAAGGCGAGCGCGAACGATGCGTAGACCGCGCACCAAACGACCGAGCTCTGCTCGAACCTCGCTCGCCCTGACGTCCAAGCCGTTATCTGGGGCACGCCCGCCGCCACCCAGACGACGAACCCGGCCCCGACGAGCGGACGCTCCGAATGGCCTCGAATCATCGCCTTGGGCAGGGTACCAGCCTTGCCGTGGCCCCGCCATGGGCCGAAAGTCACAAGCAGAATCGACGCGCCGGTAGGACGAACGGTTCATGTGCGATCGTTGGTGAGGGCGCACGATGGGGGGATGGAGCGCCTATTCCAAACGGTACTCGCCGTTCACATTGCCGCGGGAGTGGTTTCACTCTTGGTCTTTTCGGTCCCGCTGATCACGAAGAAGGGCGGCCGAACACACCGCCGCGTCGGATGGATCTACGTCGCCGCCGCGGCGACGGCTGCGACTACGGGCTTATTGTCATGCATCCCGCTCGTGAGCGGCGGCAGCCCCTTGCGGTGGCGCGCGGGGATCTTCCTCGCTTATGTCAGCCTCCTAGCCGGCGCGAGCGCTCAGTTCGGCGTGCGCGCGCTCCGGACGAAGCGACGCACCGGGGCGTCGCGAAGCGCGATCGATCTTGTTCCCCCGCTTCTGCTGGTCGCCTTCGGGGTCGCGCTCGCGGCGTTCGGCATCCACCGTTCGATGGTCCTGTACGTCCTCTTCGCGGGGCTGGGCGTGATGCTCGGCGTGGCACAGCTCCGTTTCTGGCTCACCCCTCCGGCGCACGAGCACGCCTGGTTCCTCGCGCACATGACTGGGATGGGGACTTCCTGCATCACGACCGTCACTGCGTTTTTCGTCGTGAACGCACGGCGCTTCGGCATGCGCACGTTCGATCTCCCCCTCTGGGCCGGCCCAATTGCCATCCTCGCAGTCGGGCTGACGCTCTGGCGCCGATACTACGCTCGGCGCCTGACGGGGAACAGCGCGCCCGCCGCCCCCAAGGTTTCGTAAGAGTTGACCATGGTTCACCGCGCTCCCTCGCGCCACTGAGGTCGCATCGCCCGTTGTCGAGATGCTTCCGTGCAGTGAGTTAGAAGTATTGCCTCTTGTCTCGGGCCGACCGCTGGGATACCCAGGTACTGTGAGGCGGATAGCAATCTTCGCGGGTTGTCTGTTTGTGTTCGGGGCCGGCACGGCTTACGCGCAAACGGGCGGGGCAAGTAACCGAGCGGCGGCTGAGGCGCTCTTCAAGCAAGGGCGTGAGCTTGCCGCAAAGGGCAAATATGCCGAAGCATGCCCAAAGTTCGAAGCGAGCGAGCAGCTCGATCCGGGTCTCGGCACCTTGTTGAACCTGGCTGAATGTTACGAAAAGCTCGGCAAGACAGCGAGCGCCTGGGCGGAGTATCGAGAAGCCATCCCGCTCGCGCGCGCGGCCGGCTCCAAGGTCCGCGAAGAGCTCGCTGTCGAACGCGCCAAAGCGCTCGAGTCGCGGCTGTCGATGCTGACGATCCGCGCGCTCGGCGGTGAAGATTCGGTGGGGCTCGAGATCCGGCGCGACGGTGTGCCGGTTCAGCCAGCGGAGCTCGGTGCGCCGATCCCGGTCGACCCTGGCCCTCACACCGTCGAAGCGATCGCGCCTGGCAAGAAGAAATGGTCGTCCACGGTCGAGCTGAGCGATGCGCAGAAGGTCACCCTCGAGGTGCCCGCGTTGACCTCGGACAGTCAAACGAAGGCGCCAGCGACAGAGCCCGTCAAGCCGGTGGCTCCGCCGCCACTCGAGGAATCAGCGCACGCAGGTTCGGGCCAGCGCACCGCGGCCATCGTCGTGGGCGCAGTGGGTGTGGTTGGCGTCGGGGTCGGAACGATATTCGGGCTGGGCGCCTCCTCCAAGTTGTCGGAGACCAAAGATCATTGCAGCGCGTACCCCTACGGCTGCGACGCGCAGGGGCTCGACGCGCACTCGTCAGCCAATTCGAAAGCGACCATTTCGACGGTGGCATTCATCGCGGGTGGCGTGGCGCTCGCGGGCGCCGCGGTGTTGTGGTTTACCGCCGATACGGGCAAAGAAAAGAGCGTAGCCGTCGGCCTGGGCCCTGGCGCCGCCTTCGTACGAGGGAACTTCTGAATGAGCCGCGGAGTACGACCCCCAATGCCTTCACGAAACCTCACTCAGCAGCCGTCACGGATCGCTCCCGTTTTTTTCGTGGGCGTGCTCGCCGCGTGTAGCAGCCTCCTCGGGCTCGAAGAGGTGCATGAAGGTCCCGCACCAGACGGCGCGAACGGTGGCGATAGCGACGGCAACAGCGGCAGCGGCGGGAGCAGCAAGGGCGGCAACTCGTCTGCCGCGGGCAGCAGCGGGCGCGGACAAGGCGGCGGAGCCAACGGCGGCACTTCAGCGGCCGGCGCAGCGGGTGAAAGCGGCGAAGGCGGCGAGGCAACGGGCGGCGCAGGTACGGCAGGGAGTGTCGGCACGGCGGGCGGCGCAGGCACGGCGGGCGGCGCCGGCACCGCAGGCGGCGCAGGAGGCCCTGCCACCGACACCACGGTGCGTGGACACTTAATCGACTACTGGGGTCACAAACTCTCGGGCGTTCCCGTCGAAATCGGCGGCACGCTGGTCACGACGGATAACCTCGGCGCGTTCACGATCCCCAACGTGGCCGCCGAGTATGACGCGAGCTTGGTCGTCGAGTTTCCCGATAACTACGACGGAGAAGTGTTCGGTTGGGTATTTCAAGGGCTGACGCGCCGAGACCCTACCTTGCAAGTCTACACCGGCCTCGAGCGGCAATCCGGCAACGTGTCGATCACCCCGACTCACGCCGACGTGACGTTGACCGCGGGCCGCACGCAGTCCGTTTCCTTCGGCGGTCCGGATGGCGATTGGGATTTCACGGGTGTAGGCGCGCTCGGCTACAGCCAAACCTCAGTTGGCTGGCGCGGTCCGGAAATGACGCAGCAAACCGTGCACGGCCTGATCTTTTCGCAGGATTCGACGACACACCTGCCCACGGGCTACTACGCTTACGATGCTCAACCGATCTCGCTGAACGGCGCGGTTTCGACTACTTCGCCCGTCACGCTCGACATGTCGGCCAAAACCATCAGCTCCGGCAACATCACCGGCACGGTCACGCCCGCCGGGTTCGACACACGCGACAATCGAGTCTTTTTGCAGTTCACCTCGAACGCGTTCATCAAGTTGGTCGACGACAACGGCCCCAACACCTTCACGTACAACGTGCCTACCATCGCAAACAGCAGCATCACGTTCGCGGCATCCGAGGGTCAGTCCGAATATGGCGCATACGCGGTGGCCCACCAAGACGCGCTCGCGGCGGGTGCAACCGGTGCGGCGGTGACCATTCCCAAACCGAGCGATCACTTGGCGGTGATCCCGGCTTCCGCTGTCAACAAGGTGGATGCAAACACCCAGTTTACGTTTCAAGCCGGTGCCGGCGCGGGTGGCGTGTTCGTGCTCGCCTTCGAGAACGCCGATACGAGCTTGCTCAAGACCGACGGCATGTACATCGTCACTACCAAGAAGACGCTGAAACTGCCCAAGGTAGCCAACGACACCTTCGCGCTGCTGCCCACGAAGTCCTACTACTGGCGCGTCGAAACCCACGGCGCTCTGGCCAACCTCGACGCCGCGGCGGGCCCCACCGGATTCATGGATCCGTTCAGCGGCGATTACTATCACCTCGTGCCGGAAGGCCCACGCCGCGGCAGTGGCTCGTTCACGATCTCCAACTACAGCGACAAGATTACGATCGCGCCCTGAGGGGTGGCGCGGCACCCGCCGCCTTCTCGCATCACTCGTACCCACGACAAGCCCTAGCTGCGATCTTCGCACGCGAGCTATATAGGCGGGCAGAAGCCAACGGTTCGCGAGGATGCGTCGTCTCCGTCGCGCGGCGCACCTTGGCGCCGCGTCCGGCGTTGAGGGTTCTGGGCGCGCGCAGCGCCAAAGGCGCGCGCACGACCTCCCGCTCTACGACGTTCAACGCAGGAGCAACACTAGGTCAGTGGTTTCGAATACGCTGGGCGCACTGATTCTATGCCGGATTCGCGATCGGAAATCTGGCCGCGCAATCTGCCGCCACTCGAACGCAGCTTCGGCTCCGGTGTGGGGCGATGAGGCCCGCTCGCAAAGAGCCAATGAGCAGACACAAAGCGGAACCGTCGGGGCCCGGACACGTACGCACCCGCGCACTGTGCCATCGAACGCAAGGAGCTGGGCGGCCCGCCGTCGCGGGTCGATCGCGTCGCCGCTCGACCGCGCGCTTCGCACACAATCGACGAAAGTGAAATGAAGCGCGCCAAATGTACGTTCAGGTCGACCGCACTCGACTGGCCCCGGCAGGCATTGTGCCGCGACCGCTAGTCGACACGACTGCACGACGAAAGTTCGCTGAGGGTAATGCGCGGGAATTGGTGGGCGGGCGGAATACATACGAAGAATGCTGAGTCCAGCTTTGGCCTCAGCCAAGTGCATCTCATTTTGTGCTGGCGCCGACCTTCTGGGCAAAGTCCCAGTAATGACGGGCAAAATAATTGGAATTGAATTGGCGAGTAGCGGAACGCGCGAGCCGCTCCAGCTCATCGACGATCACGGAATACGCTCCCGCAAATCGGCCAGCATCTCGTCGAACCAACTCCAATGCGGTGGCATACTCCGAGGCCTTCCTAACAACAGGCGGCGCGCCAGCAATACCCACTACCGGTAAGAACATCCCGATCCGCCCAAAAGGCGTAGTCCGTCACCGTCTCCACGCGACGCACAGCGTCTGACAATGGGGCAAGCTGCCGCTTGGCGTCGCTAAAAGCCTTGGCCGGCTCATCAGCATCGACCGCATTCAGTGTTCCATCTATGCTGGCCGGCTGACGACGAATCGGGAACTCCTCGATCAGTTCAAGCACTTTCGTGCCGTCTAGATCTTTGGGACCCGTTCCTGATACCGATTCATTCGAAATCGGTGTGCCTCAAAGAGCACATTGATGTCGCCGCCTCCTCGAGTGAAGAATTCGTCCGATGTTCGTAGCCTCTCGATCATTGCAATCGCTGGCATATAATGGACGAGCATGGGATCGTAGATATGATACCCAGCAGCGACTAGGTCGATGCAGCGCCACGCTGAGGCGAGGCGGCGCAGTAGGCATCGCGCATCACGACGCGGCCTCGTTCCGTCGCGCCGTACGCGACGGGCAGCAGCAGACGGCTCTGCCATTTCGCCCCCAACGCCGCAATTCAAGGGCATGGACGACGTCGAGCTCGACGCCATCTACACGAGCTGCAACGTCACCCCGGCGCAGCTTAGGTTACAGATTGTGACGATCTAGCTCCCAGTGTTACATCGAAGAGACGCGACAATGTAACGGAGTTGCCATCGGCGAGCGTTAGCGTGCGGCCGCCATGATGATCAGAAGCAAACTACTGTCCTCGGTGTTGTTGTTGGGCGCGGCAGCGCTTACGTTTCCGGGTTGTTCCGGCGACCAAGGAGACATGGGCGATCCGGGAGAGAAGGGCGCAAAAGGCGATACCGGGCCCACCGGCCCCACCGGCAAGGATGGCGTCGACGGCAAGGATGGCGTCGACGGCAAGGATGGCGTCGACGGCAAGGATGGCGTCGACGGCAAGGATGGCGAGGTGGCCGGCGCCCCGAATCTGGGCCAAGGCGGCGAGTCGGGCGAGGCGTTGCCGGCTCATGGCACGCTCAGCTTCGCACCGGTCAGTGCGCCGACGAGCGACGCCGACAAGCGCAAGGTCATCGCTTCGCCACAAGTCACGCTGAACGGCGTGTCCTCGCCGATCGGCTTCACGACGGAAGCGCGCAGCGGCCAGACCGTCGGCAGCGCGGTGTTCGGTCGCATTGTCGATCAAGCCGGCAACCCGCTCAAGAACGCCGACAACTCGGATGTCATCTCGCCCTCCAACGACTTTTCTTCGATCCTGAAGGTGGGCTCCAAGCTCTTCGAGATCACGCATTTCGAGACCACGCCGGCCGCCATGTACCTGAGCGAGCTGAGCCAAGGCGACGACGGCAAGCTCACGGTGACCAGCACGAAGCCGCTCGATTTCTCGGGCTACAAGGGCTTGTGGACACCCTGCGCGGGCTCCGTTTCGCCGTGGAACACGCACCTCGGCTCCGAAGAATATCCGCCAGACGCCCGACTCTGGGAAACGGCCGCCTCGCTGGGCGATGTCGGCGCGGGCGCCATGCTCCGCTACTTCGGCCTCGATCCCAACGCAGCCGTTCCACCGACCGTCGCGCAAGCCAAGGCAGTCTTCAACCCCTACGCCTACGGCTTCATGACCGAAGTTTCGGTCAGTGAGGCGGGCGTCCCGACCGTTACCAAGCACTATTCGGCCGGGCGCCGCGCCGAAGAGCTGGCGTACGTGATGCCCGATCGGAAGACAGTCTACCTGAGCGACGACGGTACCAACGACGCCTTCTTCATGTACATCGCCAAGACGCCCGGTGATCTCTCGGAAGGCACCCTGTACGCGGCGCGCTGGTACCAGACCAGCCCGAACGGCGCGGCACACGGCACCGCCGACATCGGCTGGATCAAGCTCGGTCCGAGTGCGACCGACGCCGAGGTCAAGGCGCTGATCGACGCGAACACCAAGTTCTCCGATATCTTCGACAGTGAGACACCAAACGCCGACGGCACCTGCCCGAGCGCTGCCGACGGCTTCAAGTCGAACATCGTCGACGTCACGTACTCGGTGAAGACCGAATGTTTGAGGCTCAAGGCTGGCCAGGAGCTCGCGGCCTCCCGCCTCGAGAGCCGTCGCTATGCTGGCTACCTAGGAGCGACCACCGAGTTCCGCAAGAACGAGGGCATCACCTTCAACCCCGAGGGCAGTCGGCTGTACGTCGCTTACAGCGAAATCAACAACGGCGTACTCGACAACGATCAGACTTCGAAGCGTGATCTGGGCGGACCGAACCACGTGCGGCTGGCGCAGAATAACTGCGGCGGCGTGTTCGAATATCAAATCAGCCCCGACTCGGCCATCGGCAGCGACTACGTCGCACACGGCGCCGCGTCGCTGATCGAAGGCATCTGGCTCGCCAACCCGGCCGCACCCAACAAATATCCGGACGACAGCCCCTACGGCAAGAACGCTAGCGGCGCCGCCGGCACCGACAAGAACCTGTGCTCGATCAATGGCATCGCCAACCCGGACAACATCTCCTACCTGCCCGGGTACGACACGCTGCTGATCGGTGAAGATTCTGGCACCGAGCACCAAAACGACGCGGTCTGGGCCTTCAACGTCGTGAGCCACGAGCTGACACGCATCGTGACGACGCCGTACGGCGCCGAGACGACTGGCGTCTACTACTACCCGAACCTGAACGGCCACGCCTACATCAAGGTCCAAGTGCAGCATCCGTTCGGTGAGAGCGACATCGACCAGGTCGCTACGGACAGCGCCGATCGCCAGTCCTACGTCGGGTACGTGGGGCCGCTGCCGGCCATGCGCTGAACGTGCAAGCCAAAGCACTACTCGCCCTTGCGGCGGTGGCAGTGACTGCCACCGCCGGGGGTTTTGGCCTGCGGCATCGGTCCGAGACCAACGTGAAGGGCGGGGAGATGGGCGCGCGGCAGAACGCCAGCGCGGCGGCGAGCGGCGCGCCGATCGCGCGACACTTCCGCGGACCCGAGCTCTCGAACCGCGCGGCTTACATCCCCGCGCAGTGTTACGCCAAGACGCGCGACGAAGGCGGGAAGACGCACAACGGCTGCTTCGTCTGCCACCAAGACTCGCGCGCGCCGAACTACGTCGACGACGGCGACGCGCAAACCGAGCTGTCGCTACCGCGCTACGCCACACACAACCGCTGGCAAAACGCGCTCGAGCCCGTGGCGCCGGTCACGCTGAGTGACGATGAGCTGCTGCGCTGGGTGCGAACGAGCAACTACTTCGGCGCCGACGGCGGGCTCCAGCTGGTGCGCGCTCTGACTCAACCACCCGAAGCCTGGGACGAAGGCCACGACGGCGTCTGGAACGGCTTTTTGCCCGACGCCTGGTTTCACTTCGACGCCGAAGGCTTCGACAGCGACCCGAGCGGCAAGCTGAGCGGTTGGCGCGCCTACGCGTCTCTGCCCACGCCCGGCATGTTCATGCCGACCAATGGCTCGGCCGGCGACACCTTGATCCGCCTACCGCCGGAGTACCGGCAAGACGAGAGCGGTCTCGAAGATCTGGCCATTTACCGGATCAACTTGGCCATCGTGGAGGCGTTCATTCGCCGCGCCGCCGTGCCGCTCGCGAAGACTGACGAACGCACGCTCGGCTCGGATCTCGACGGCGATGGGGTGCTCGGCAGCGCGACCAAAGTGGCGTTTATCTGGCCTCCGAAACCGGGACGACCGTTTCACTACGTAGGCAGAGCCGCCGCGCTCGACGCCCAGAAGGACGGCTGGCCCGTCGCTGGGTTATTTCCACGCGGCACCGAGTTTCTCCACAGCGTGCGCTACCTCGACGTGCAAAACGGCAAGGCCACGATGGCCGCGCGCATGAAAGAGCTGCGCTACATGCGCAAGCAACGCTTCCTCAACTATGGGCAGCTCGATCAAGCAGCACAAGCCGAGGCGCGCGAGAAGCACAAGAGCCCCGACAAGCTGAAGCAGGTGTTCGCCAATGCCGAGCGCGGAGTGACGACCGGCGTCGGCTGGCTGATGCAAGGCTTCATCGAAGACGCGCAAGGTCAGCTGCGGCCCCAAAATATCGAGGAAACGACGGCCTGTATCGGTTGCCACGGCGGCGTTGGCGCGACGACCGACGCGACCTTCAGCTTCGCGCGAAAGCTGCCACCGGGCACCTTTCGCGACGGCTGGTATCACCCGAGCGAACACGGCTTGGAGGGCGTGGCGGAGCCGAAACGCGCCGACGGACGCGGGGAATACGCTCACTATCTGGCGGAGCTGGGCGGCGCCGACGACTTTCGCAGCAACGACGAAGCGTACGCCAAGTTCTTTCGCAAAGACGGCACGCTGGATGCGCGCGCGACGGCAGAGCTCGGGCGTGACGTATCGACACTCCTCCGCCCTTCGGCCAGCCGCGCGCTCGCGCTCGACCGCGCCTACCTTGGCCTGGTCCGCGCCCAACACTTCGAGGCGGGTCGTGAGGTCACGGTCGGTACCACGCCGCAAATCGAGCGCGAGCTGACACAAGATGCGCCGACTGGCATCGATGTCGCCGTGTTGCCGCCGTGGAAGCGCCGCTGAGCCGTGACTGGCGCGGGTCTGAGCGAACCTCTCAAACCGTAGTCGTCGCGGGCGGCTCGCAGGTGCTGATCTCGCATCCCGACGCGGTGGCCGCGCTGATTGAAAAGGCCGCAGCGCGCGTGAAGTGACTGGCTCGCGCGCGCTGCGCGGTTCGCTGCGCCGGAGCCAGCTGAAGAGATCAGGCCGTAATAATCTTTGCCTGGACTCGCCTCGGGGAACGGAGTGTGAAATGCTCGAGGATTCACCCTACCCACCACGGAGTCGCGCATGCGTTCACTGACTCTTGTCATCGGATCTGCTCTCCTGATCGTCGTATCGGCAGGCGCCTGCGGCGGTAGCGACACCGGCAAGTCCGGGACTGATGCCGGAAGCCCCAACGTGGGCGGTGCGCCCGACGGCGGCGCTCGAGACGACAGCGGCGGGAAGCGCGACTCCGCCGGCGGGGCAAACTCGCGCGATGCCGACGCGGGCGCCGCGGGCGACTCCGGAGGCATCGGTGGCGCGGGCGGTTTTACGGAGCCTCGCCCGGTTGGAGGCGATCAGGAAGCGGGCGTGCTGCCCACGCTCCCAGGGAAAGGCGATCTCGCCGCCTGGAGAAGCGGCGCAAACGTCGGTCCCCTCCCCGCCCTCGAAGGCATGGACGCGGACGGCTTTCTGCATACGCGACTAATCGCTGCCTTCGCCGCGGATGCCAAGGTGGGCAGCGTCAACGACGCGCTCGCGAAGGAGCATCTCGCCATCGCGTGCGCGCGGCCGGGCATGTGGTCCCTAACGCTTTCCGCACCGTACATGGATGACGAAGCGGCCGCGCGCGCCGTCGCCGCGAAGCTCATGGAGTCGGGTGCATTTCTGTTCGTGGAGCCGGCGTGGGGTGAAGTGAACGGACAGGGCACGCCGCCGGACGTCCCGGCCCTGAAATCAGGGGACGTGAGCGCGCACCTTGGGCCGCCCGGGTTCCTCGCTGCGTGGAATGCGAGCAAGCTTGCGTTCGATAGACACGCTCCGTCGCTGGTCTTCGACCCCGATTCTTACTTGAGCACCGAACCGGACCCGCGCATCGGCAATCAGCGCTTTGGGAAAGCCAAATATGGCTATGACGGCGTAGACGAGCACGGCGGCGTGATCGGCAATCACGGTTTCTGGACGTCGGGGATCATCGCCGCGAAGATCGACAATGACGTCTTTTCTGGCACCAGCCCGTCTCCCCAGACACTGCTCGATCTGGTGAGCGTGCAGATCGTTGGCGCTTCCTGGCCGGACAAGATTGCGACGATAAAGGACGAGCTACCGGCAGAAGGCAATTTCGTCATCTCGCTCAGTCAGGGTTACAACGACCCAACGTTCGCTCGAGTCCCTCGCTTGGCGCGTATCGTATTCGCGCTGGACTTTCGCTCGACGCTCGCGCCACACCACGAACAAGCACTGATCTCCGCGAGCGCAGGAAACGACGGATTGAACCCCAAGGATCCGGGCGCGCCCTGGAATTCGCCGTTCACGACGCAGCACCAGACGCACGACCTCTCTTCGATGCTCACAGGCGCGGACCGGACAGCCTTCACCCCGAACTGGAACGCGGCCATCGCCGATCTGCCGACGCTCGCTGCCGAGCGCGCGCACACGCTCATCGTTGGCTCATCGACCTTCGACGGCGATCAATCCGAGTTCTCGGCCGAGGGCGAAGATATTCGCATGGTAGGTGAGCCCGTGATCGGAATCTGCGCCGCGGCCACCACCGCCGCGAGCAACGGCGCGAGCGATCCGAACTGCGAGCCAGGCCTGCTGAAGTTCAGTGCGTCGGGCACGAGCGCGGCCGCGCCGCAGGTGGCAGGCCTCGCGGCCTACCTCTGGAACCTGGTTCCGAGCGCGACGCCCGCGCAAATTCACGCCATTATTTCCGACACCGCGACGAGCCAGTGGGCGAACGCCTACGCCGCGGTGCTCGCGCTCGAAAACGCATTCATCAACGCCCCCGTGCGCGCCGCAATCCTGGACGCCGTGGGCGCGGACGGAAAATTCACCGAAGCAGATCTGCAAGCATACCTCAACGCGATCGACGCGAACCAAGCCGCAGAACCCGATCCAAAGAAGGCCAAGAAGGACTTCTCGCGCTTCGATCTGAATGGGGATGGTTTCACCCGCAGCGATACGGGTGTTCCTCTGGATCTGGACGTGGACCCCGACCGCTCCTTCACCACCATTTCCTACTTGACCGGCGAGGACACGACGCTCAAAACGGTGCGCCTGGACGAGAACGGCATCACCGATCTCGACGCTCTCTGCTACTACGCGTGGACTTCGCGCTATTCCGGAGACGCCGCCGCGCGGGACACCCTGCTCGAGGGCCGCTGCGTGAGCAACATCGTCACCGGCCCGCGTCCACACTTCGTCGGAACGGTGACTGTCGCGGTCCACCGCTCGTACGCCTTTTCCTCCCTAAAGGGGCTCGGCGGATCCGGGGGCATCTATCCTTCGACGACGGAAGCCAGCACGACCTACAAAGTGGACTGCCCGGGAGCGGGTCGACCAGGAAACTGCCAAGTCGTCAGCGGACAAGGCACCGTTTCCGAGTCGATCACCACGGAAAAGCCCGCGTTCTCCCAAGCCGGTATCGGCACGAAGTGTGAGTACATCAGGCGCTTTAGTCGCACCGAGATTAGCTCCGCGTCCGGCCCCGTCACCGATCAGTTCAACCAGCAGAAGATCCTATTCGAGTACCCGGCGAGCCCGGCAGGCTCCCTCTCGGTCACGCTCAACACCTTCGGGGTAATCGCAACCAGCACTGTTCACGACGTGATCAGCGTCGACAACATCTCCACGACCGATCCCGACAACTGCAAACCAGAGGGAACCGACGAGACGAACCCCGGCGGCACGAGCAGCCCCGGCAACGTGAACCGCAAGTTCAGCAACGTGGGCACGGCACCCGCCAACCCCAGCACCAGCGTCAACGGCAGCTTCACGGCGAACGGCACGATTCCGAACACCGTGATCGCGGATCCGGGGAACACATCGACGATCGACGTGAGCTGGAGTCTCACTAGCGTCGAGGATTGAGCCTCCGCCAGAATCTGCGAAAGCGCTGTACTCGGCGCGAGCACCTCCGCCCCCTGCGATACGGCTAGCTTCAGTGCGACCGAGTGGCTGACGCCGCCTCTGCGCGGTCTCGCGTGTCTCGAAGCGCCAATGAACGCGATAAGCTGACCGTCAACGCCGACGGCTCGCTCGCGCTCTTCGGCCCGGCGCCCGCGGCAAGGCAGCCCAACTGGATACGTCGTTAATTGCCTTCGGCCGGGTCAAGGACTGATGTTAGGCTGCGCAGGCCTCGGGTTGGCGAGTTCAGACAGCGCGGTCGCCGGCACGTTCTTCGTCTTGTTCTTCTTTCATTGGAGTTCGCATGAAACGCTCGCAGCACTTCGCCACTCTCATGTTCGGATTGTCGTTGCCGAGTCTGATCGCCGGGTGCGCGAGCAAGCCGGCAGAACAGGCTGTGACTCCACCGCCGGTCGCGCCTGCGGTCCCGCCCCCAATCGCTCCCGCCGTCACGGCGTCCGCGGCCGCAAGCCCCAAGTATCCGTCGCGCGTGTTCTTCGGCGATACGCACTTGCACACGGCTCTTTCGCTAGATGCAGGCGCCGCGGGCGGCAAGCTTCTGCCTCCCGAGGCGTACCGATTCGCGAAGGGCGAAGAGGTCACGAGTGCGACTGGCCAAAAGGCAAAGCTGTCACGCCCGCTCGACTTCTTGGTCGTCGCCGACCACTCCGACCAGATGGGGTTCATCACCGACTTGGCGGCGGGCAAGCCTGAACTCTTGGCCAACCCGTTGGGCAAGAAATGGCATGACCTGATGACTTCGGGAAAGGGCATGGAGGCGGCGATGAGCATCATCACGACCTTTGCGCAGGGCAAATTCCCGAAGGACATGATGTATAACCCGGGCACAACGGGCTATACGTCGACCTGGCAGGCCATCATCAAGGCGGCCGAGGACGCCAATCAGCCGGGCAAGTTCACCGCGTTCATCGGCTACGAATGGACCTCGCTGGTCAACGGCGCAAACCTCCACCGCAACGTCCTCTTTCGCGACAACGGCGACAAAGCCAGCCAGGTCGAGCCGTTCACCAACTACGCGCCAGGTAGCTCGAATCCTCGCGATCTGTGGAAGTGGATGACTGCTTACGAGCAAAAGACGGGCGGCCAAGTGCTGGCGATTGCGCACAACGGCAATCTGAGCAACGGCATCATGTTCCCGTTGATCGAGTCGTTCAATGGCAAACCCCTCGATCGCGAGTACGTGGAGCAGCGCGCCAAGCGCGAGCGGATCTACGAAGTCACGCAGATCAAGGGTGATGGCGAGACCCATCCCTTCCTCACTCCGAACGACGAGTTTTCCGATTTCGAGCGTTGGGACAAAGGCAATCTCGACCTGACGCAGAAGAAGAAACCGGAGATGCTACAGTTCGAGTACGCGCGCTCGGCCTTGAAGAACGGCCTCAAGCTCGAGAGCCAGCTCGGCACCAATCCGTACAAGTTCGGCATGATCGGCAGCACCGATTCGCACACCAGCCTGGCTACGGCAGACGACAACAATTTCTGGGGCAAGATCTACGGCAGCGAACCGAGTCCGCGGCGGACACAGCATCCCTTCATGAAGACGCCGCTGGCCACGATCATGGGCTGGGAAGAAACGGCGTCCGGCTACGCCGCGGTCTGGGCCAACGAGAACACGCGAGCATCGCTGTTTGACGCCATGCAGCGCAAAGAGGTGTACGCCACGACCGGCCCACGCATGACGGTGCGCTTTTTCGGCGGCTGGGACTACAGCGCGGCTGACGCGAAAAACGACGTGGCTGCCGCCGGCTATGCCAAGGGCGTGCCAATGGGCGGCGACCTCACGTCCCCCGCGGCCGGCAAGTCGCCGACGTTCCTGGTCGCAGCGATGAAGGATCCAGAAGGTGGGAACCTCGATCGCGTCCAAATCATCAAAGGCTGGATGGATGAAAAGGGCGCGCTACAAGAGAAGGTCTACGACGTCGCGTGGTCCGGCGAGCGCAAACCAGGCGCAAACGGCAAGCTGCCCGCGGTCGGCAATACCGTAGACGTCGCGAACGCCACTTGGACCAATACCATTGGCGCCGCGCAACTCACGCAGACTTGGCAAGATCCGGATTTCAGCCCCGCACTCCGCGCTTTCTACTATGTGCGCGTCTTGGAAATCCCGACCCCACGTTGGACGGCCTACGACGCCAAGCGCTACAACCTGAAGCTCGGCAAAGAAGTCCCGATGACGACTCAGGAGCGCGCTTACACGTCGCCCATTTGGTATACGCCGGCTAAGTGAACGACACACTCGGAATGCGCAGCTGGCTACGCGAGCCGCTCTTGCACTTCCTGCTGCTCGGTTGCGCGCTGTTCGTGCTGTACGGTTGGGTGGGCGGTCGCGCTCAGGGTGAGGGCGCCAATATCGTCGTCACCCGAAGGCAGATCGAGCAGCTGACCGCGGGCTTCGTACGAATGTCTCACCGGGCTCCGGACCAGGCCGAAGTCCAAGCGTTGATCGACGAAGCGATCCACGAAGAGATCTACTATCGCGAAGCCAAGGCGCTCGGCCTGGATCGCGACGACACGATCGTTCGACGCAGGCTGACCCAGAAGCTGCAATTCGTGTCGGAGAACGTGACGCCGATTCCGGATCCGACCGACGCGCAGCTCGAGGCTTACCTGCGCGACAATCCGCAGCGATTCCAGCAAGAAATACGCTACAGCCTGACTCAGGTCTACCTCGATCCCGAGCAGCACGGGGCGCGCTTGACGGACGACGCGCAAGCCCTGCTCGCGCAACTGCGACGCCCCGGATCCGTGCCCGACACGAGCGGAGACGCCTCGCTCATGCCGCGCAGCTTCGAGACCGTGCCCGCGGGCGAGCTGTCACGGATGTTCGGTGAAAAGTTCGAGCTGGCCCTGCGCGCCGTGCCGATCGGACAATGGTCCGGGCCAGTGCCTTCCGGCTATGGCATCCATCTCGTGCTGGTCCGCGAACGCGCCCTGGACCACACAGCAACCTTGGCCGAGATGCACGACGACGTGCGCCGCGCGTGGACCGAAACTCAACAGGCGGCCGCGAACGCGCGTTTCTATGCGGACTTGCGCAAACGCTACCACGTGACCGTGGCCCCCCATGAGGTGACCACCGCACCTTCGGTCGGCCAGACTACGGAGCTCGGACCGTGAGGATCCGAGTCTGGCTCTTACTCGTACTGCTACTGAACCTGCTCACGGCACCGGTGCAGGCCCACGAATCGCGCCCGGCCTACCTACAACTGAAGCAAGTCGATCGCGAAACTTACGAAGTCCTTTGGAAGGTGCCAGGACAGGGCGAGGGACGGCGCCTCAGCCTGGACGTCGTATTCGCCCCCGACGTCGTGACGCTCGGCACCGCCTACGACACGTTCGCCGCTGACGCCTTCACACGCCGGTGGCGCGTGCGGCACAAGGACGGCCTCGAAGGCACTGCGATCCGCATCGACGGCCTGAACGGGACACTGACGGACGTACTCGTGCGCCTCGAACGGCTCGATGGCACGACGCGAACATTGCGCGTCGCGCCAGCGTCGCCAAGCTTCGTGGTCGAGCGGAAGCTGGGCAGCTTTGAAGTCGCACGCACTTATCTGGCGCTCGGTTTGCAGCACATCCTACGTGGCGCGGACCATCTGCTGTTCGTGCTTGCGCTGGTGATCTTGGTGAAGAGCGTACGCACGCTGCTCGTTACCATCACGGCATTCACCGCTGCGCACAGTCTGGCTCTGGCCGCCGCCACGCTCGGTTGGGTGCACGTGCCGCCACCGCCAGTGGAGGCAACGATCGCCCTCAGCATTCTGTTTCTGGCCATGGAGATCCCTAGAGCGAACGCCGGGCACACCAGTCTGACCCTGCGAAAACCGTGGCTCGTCGCGTTCGTATTCGGCCTGCTCCACGGTCTCGGATTCGCTGGCGCGCTCAGCGAAGTCGGAGTGCCGCCCAATGCGATTCCGGTTGCTCTGCTGTTCTTCAATCTGGGCGTCGAGTTCGGGCAACTGTCGTTCATTGCCGTTGCCCTCGCAGCGATCGCCGGCTTGCAGCGCGTGCGTTGGACGCAAAAAGCGTGGGTCGCGAGCTTGCCGGCGTATGCGATCGGAGCGCTTGCCGCCTATTGGACGATTGAGCGCGTCCTCAACTTCTGGGCATAGTTTCTTTGACCTGCCCCCTAGGGGTGCACCGGCGCAGCGCGCGATCAGCTCAGGAGTCGATCGATCGTCGCGATGTTCACGCGCCACGGGTCCCGCCTCCGCGGCTTGCAATCTTCGATGGAGCCGACGAACTCAGCGCGCTTGGTAAACTCTGTGGAGCCCCCGCCGCGCTTGCCCGTTTGGATGAGCTCATCGCAGCCCTACGCGAAAGCCTAGTTGATTCCTGTCCGGACTGCTTTGGGGCGACGAAGCCTTCGTGCGAGGTCACGTGAACGGGTACTCGGTCTGCAGCGTCCGCGCTGCGCACTGTGGCCGCCGCAACTTTCTCTACCTCGGAGAGAGGGGGCGCGTGAACCCTCGATGCTGCCGGATTTCAACTTCGGGCCATTCCAAAGTCGGCGTTGCACAGCCGCATTCGATCGCTCGCGGAAACCGAACGCGCTGAACTCGAACTCGCGACGAACGAGGCCTTGGGCCGTGTCGAACCCGAGTAACGTGCTGCCGACAAAACGTTGAAGCTGACGGCAATCTCGCTGCGCTCGACTTTCGTAGCTCAACGTTGATACGTTGGGCGGGCGGGAAACCGCAGACACCACCCGGTGGAGGGGTGAACACCATGGATACGCTACCGCTAGTCGGCGCCTACATCACAGGCCTTTTTTCCATACTCGGCGTCATCTGGGCGTCCGCAAGAAATGCGAAGACGTCGCGCGAGCTCGAGAGCCTCAAGTCGTCCCTCGGGGAGGCCGCAACCCTTCGCATCGAAGGAGAAAAGGCTCAAGCCGCTCATGCCATTGAGGTCGATCTCACGAACCGCAAAGGCCTGCTCGAGAGAGTGAATTCCCAACTCAAGCTGCTCTATGGCCCGCTTCATGCGCTTTCAAGCGCTTCCAACCGCTCCTGGCACGCCTTCCGCTCGGTGCACAGGCCCGACGGTTCGTTCTTTCGGGACGGCGCTCCGCCCACTGAAGCTGATCTGAAAGCATGGCGCCTTTGGATGTCCACCGTCTTCATGCCGCTAAACCTCGAAATGGAACGGATTGTCCTGTCGAATATGGATCTTCTCACCGGTAACCAAATGGACCCATGCCTCATCGAGCTGTGCGCCCATGTTCAGGCATACAAGACGGTCCTTGCACGATGGGCCGACAAGGATTTCTCCTTTCATCACGCGCCGATGGACTTCCCGAGCGAAGCGATTCGAGGATACGCATCCGCCAACTTCGCTGCACTCAAGAAAGAGCAGCAGGCTCTGCTGGCACTCGCTTTCAACGTCACAAAAAACTCCGCGGAATAGCGCGCCGCCGCCGAACGAGGCTTGAAGCAGACGCGGATCTCGCTTCGCTCGGCACTCGCTACTGACGCCGTGATACGTTAGCCGGACCGAGAGCGCCCATGACCAGTCAGCCCCCGACCTGGATTGATTCGGTTTTGGAGACAGGGGTACCAGCTTACCCGACGTACGACGCTCCAATATCAGACTGGCATCCCGCTATCTTTGAGTCGGCGTTCATTGCGCTGCATCCGTTTTGGCGCAGTGAGACCCCTATTTCCTGGGGCGAAGTCGCGTCGGCTACCGGATTGAGTGTGGGGCGGCTGAACCGCGGTCTGCTCACTCGGAGCGGCGCGCTCAGGACTGAGTTTCGAGACTCCGATGCCGGGGCTCGTCTGAGTGGCTATTGCGACCGGTCAGGGCTCGACGCTCCCATCGACGGAGCGCTACCGCTGACGTGGACGCCGCTCTTGGTGGCGTTCTTTCGATCAGCTGGTGCTGATCAGTTGTGGATCAGGGATGAGTTTGGCCAAGCACTATCGCCTTGCGCTGCTTTGACGGAGCCCCTAGATCTGTCTCTTGACCGTATTCACCGGAGGGGAGCGATCTTCTCGGCTGTACCGGGGGTGCTTGCGGCCGTGGATTGGGACAGCTTCTTTACGCTATTCCTAGCACCGAGGTCGCAGCTAGCGACTCTCTCCAAGGCCGTTGAAGGCTTTGTTTGTGCAACCGACACCGAGCACTTTTGGAAGGCCTCAGGAAGTCAGTGATGAAACGCATCTGCCCGGTCAAGTCGCGACGCCGTCGCGGAGCACGACCATGAGCAGGGTCCGCATCGCGCTCGCGAACATCCGCGTGCCTGCGACCCGTGCGGAGTCCGTGCTCCTAGCGACGTCGGCAATCGTGGAGGCAAGCCGACAAGGCGCGATGGTGATCTGCTTTCCGGAATGCTTCGTTCCAGGATATCGGTGGCCGGGTACGACAGCGCCAGCTCCCGATCCCGCGTTCCTCGAACGGGCGTGGGTCGATGTGGCGGATGCCGCGAGGGCTGCTCACATCACGGTCATATTGGGTACGGAGCGCGTGACCGATCGTGGCTTGCAGATCACCGTCTGTGTGATCAACCCGGACGGCACGGTCGCGGGGTGGCAAGACAAGGGACAGATCGATCCGTCGGAGGAAGCCATCTATCCTGCACTCGCGACCGAACGTCGGGTCTTCACCGCCGGGCCGTTGACCTTCGGGGTGGTGATTTGCCACGAGGGATGGCGCTATCCAGAGACGGTGCGGTGGGCTGTGCGTCGAGGCGCGCAGGTCGTGTTTCACCCCCACGCGCATGTCGCTGAACCTGGGGGCTATCGTCCCGTCGCGTTCGGCGATCCCGCCAACACCTTTCACGAGAAGGCGATGTTGTGTCGTGCGGCGGAGAACACATGCTACTTCGCGTCGGTGAACTGTGCGAGCGAAGGTTCCGGCACTACGTCGGCGGTCGCGCGTCCGGATGGCACGCTGCAGTGCTTTCAACCTTACGGACAAGAGGGTCTGCTTGTGGCGGATCTGGACCTCAGCACGGCCACCGGGCTACTCGCCTCGCGGTGCCGAACATCGCCGATGTAGGAAGGTCTGCGGCAGCCTCCGAAGGGAGCGGCCCAATAAGGGGTTGGACTTGACGAGCCCCCGCCGACCGCGACAAGGCCGCACCTAAAGTTTGCTGCCGCAGAACTTGCAGAAGGTCGCGTCGCTGTCGTGGCCTTCGCCGGAGCATTGTGGACACGCCTCGGTCGAGACTGGCTTGCGCATCGCGCTGGTCAGCTCGGCCGTTACGATGCCCGTCGGGACCGCGATGATGCCATAGCCCAGGATCATCACCAGGCTCGCTAGGAAGCGGCCGAGGTCGGTCTTGGGATAGACATCGCCGTAGCCAACAGTGGTGAGCGTGACAACGGCCCAGTAGATGGCGTGGGGAATGCTCGTAAAGCCGTGCTCCGGGCCTTCCACCGCGTACATCATGGAGCCCATGATCGCGACGATCACCAGCACGGTGACGAGGAACACCGAGATCTTACGGGAGCTCGCGCGCAGCGCGCGCCCGATGATTTGCGCCTCGTCGAGGAAACGCGCCAGCTTCAACACCCGAAAAACGCGCAGCAGACGCAGCGAGCGTACGACGAGCAGCGCCTGCATACCGGGAAAGAAAATGCTCAGGTACGCCGGCACCACGCTCGTGAGATCGACCAGACCAAAGAAGCTCGTGGCGTACCGTAGTGGCCGCTGGACGGTAAGCAGGCGCGCGACGTACTCGGCCGAAAAGAGCCCCGTGAACACCCACTCGGCAAGGCGCAGCTCCGCACCATAGCGCAGCCGCACCCAAGTGACGCTCTCGAGCATGACCGCGCCAACGCTCGCCACGATGGCGACCATCAGCGCAACGTCGAAGGCACGCCCGGCAGGAGTCTCGGCCTCGAAGATGATTTCGTGCGCTCGCTCACGAAGCGAGCCAGGTGCGGGAATAGCCACGCGCAGCACTCTAGCGCGCGGGACGCCGTCGAGCACCTCGCTATACGGCACGAGGCGCCGACGCTGCTAGTCGGCGCCCGGAGACGGCTCGCGGAGCTGCTTGCGGTAGGCACCGGGCGCGACGCCGGCCCACTGTCGGAACGCGTGGCTGAACGAGGCCTCTGAAGCGTAGCCCGTCAGGACCGACGTCTTCGCGAGGGTTGCGCCCTCGCGGAGCAGTATGGCCGCCTTCTGCATGCGGAGACGCGTCAGGTAGCCGAGCGGTGGCTCGCCGACGAGTTGAGTGAAGCGCGCCGCGAAGACCGAGCGCGAGAGGCCGACCTCCTCGGCGAGCGACGCGACGGTCCACGGCGCCTCGGCGCGATTGTGCATCGCCGCGAGCGCCGCTGCGGTGCTCGGATCGCGGAGGGCACCGAGAAAGCCGCCGCCGTCGTCGGGGACCCGCGCAAGATACGCGCGGAGGATCTGGATGAAGATGACGTCCGCCATCCGGAGCAGGACGATCTCGGAGCCGGGCCGATCCGTCTCGACCTCCCGGGTGATGAACTGGATGTTCTCGAGGAACGACGGCCCCCCCTGCTCCGATTCGGGAGTCATTCGGATGACCGGTGGCAGGACCGCGAGGATCTGCCGCGCAAGCGGATCGTCGAGTATGAAGCAGGCGGTGACGAAGCTCGTCTCCGCGCCCTTCGCACCGAGTTCGAGCTGCATGACGGCGCTGCGTGAGTCGCACTTCGCGACTTCATCGAATTGCACGGAGGCGCTGCGCGGATGGTCGCGCAGCGCGTGCGCGTGTCCGAGCGGCAGGACCGCGAGATCGCCACCGGAGAGCGCGACGTCTGGCTCGTCCGTATCGTCTACACTGAGCCACGCGCTGCCGCGCACCATGTAGTGGAAACGGACGCAGCTCTTCCCACCCGACAACGCCACGCCCCACGGGGTGCGCCCAACCGTGAAAGCCCAGCGGGTCTGCTGCAGACGAACCGGGGCGAGAACCGCGCTTAGGGCGTCCATCGAGCAGCAGCGTAGCGTGCCGGAACCCCGGTCTCCAGGCAGCGCGGACGATTTCGATACTTTCCCGGACGCATTCGGATGGTTCGTGTGGATCGCGAGCCGCACATAGGACGCATCGTTCTTCATCGAAAGGAACTATCATGTCCAACAAGCTCGATTTCTCCCAGGAACTCATTGGTCGTCGTGCACTCGTCACCGGAGGCACACGCGGCATGGGCGCGGCGATTGCGCAGCGTCTCCTGGACGCCGGCGCGACGGTCGTGGTGACGGGGCGCTCGCGCGGCGAGGGCACGCCCGCGGGAGCCACCTTCATCGCTGGCGACGTCAGCTCCGTGGAAGGAGTCAAAGCGATCGCCGTGAAAGCAGTCGATGCCCTCGGCGGCCTCGACATCCTCGTCAACAACGCGGGCGGCGCAGTCCCCATCGCGGAAGGCACCGCGGCGATCCCCGACGAGGAATGGCAGGCGTCCTTCGATCTCAACCTGTTCGCCGCCGTCCGCTTGACGAATGCGGTGTTGCCGACGCTCCGCGAGTCGAAGGTGGGCGCGATCGTGAACATCTCGTCGAACGCGGCCAGGATGCCCTTCGGTCCATTCGCGCACTACTGCGCCGCGAAGGCGGCGCTCGACATGTATTCGCGAGCGCTCGCGCTAGATCTCGGGCCGAAAGGCATCCGCGTGAACGTCGTGTCACCGGGGCCGGTGACCACGCCGGGCGGCGACGAGGCACGAAAGGCGTTCAGCGACGCGACCGGCGCTCCGGGCGACGTATTCGCCCAGTCTGTGCCGCTCGGTCGCCTAGGGACCCCGGACGACGTGGCGGAGGTCGTCGCATTGCTTGCGTCGGATCGCGGGAAGTGGATGACGGGCGCGAACATCCTCGTCGACGGTGGAATGACAGCGCGCTGAAGGCAAGGTTCGTGAGCTCGCGATGGGCGCGGCTCCGAGCAAGCCGATGGTGAACCGGCTGCCCCGATTCCATCACCTACTGCACCGCCTGCCTGCTAGCGCGCAAGAGCTCGTTCGAGAGCTGCGGCGCGGACAGACGCACCGCGCGCGCCAGTGTGAGGGCGCCCACCATCTCGCTCACCAGCCGCATGGCGCGCATACGCGCCGCGGCCCTACCGGTCACGCCGCTACGTCGCAGTGCTTCGGTAAGGAGCTCCAGGGTGCTGACCAGCCCGTCCGCGAAGCCCGGCTGCAGCTCGTCGTGGCGCGCCGCATCGCTCGCTAGAGCGGCCATCGGACAGCCGCCTTCACCGTCGCGATGCGCGGCTGAAAGGTAACTCTTGACGTAGTGCTCTAGGCCCGCCGCTAGCCCTTCCTGAACGGAGCCGAGCGCGCGTGCAAACGCTGCGGTGCACGCCTCCCGCGCCAACGCCCCCTTGTCCACGAAATGATTGTAGAAGCCTCCGTGCGTGAAGCCGGCCGCATCCATCACTTCAGCGATGCTCACATTGTCGATACCGCGCGCGCGAAAGAGCTCCGACGCGATGGTCAGAATTTGCTCGCGATTGGCCGCTGCTTGCTGTTTGGAGATTTTCATTGCTTTCCACGGGCTTGAGGGCCTCAATGATGAGCATAATCATCAAACCGTTCGATGTCGAACGTCATCATTGACTGAGGAGGCAAATCCCCATGGGCGCATTAGCGGACAAAGTGGCACTCATCACCGGCGGCAACAGCGGCATCGGCTTAGCAACTGCCCATCAGTTCGTCGCTGAGGGCGCCTACGTCTTCATCACAGCGCGCCGGCAAAAGGAGCTCGATGAGGCAGTGGCCGCGGTGGGCAAGAACATCACCGGCATCGCCGGCGACGTCGCCAAGCTGGACGATCTAGACCGAATCATGGCCACCATCCAGCAGCTCAAGGGCCGTCTCGATATCGTCTTCGCCAACGCAGGGGTCGCCGCCTTCCAGAAGCTGGGCGAAATCACCGAGTCGGAATTCGACCGCCATTTCGACATCAACGTCAAAGGCACGCTCTTCACAATCCAGAAGTCCTTGCCGTTGCTGCGCGATGGTGGAGCGATCATCATGACGTCGTCGGTGGTGGGGTCCAAGGGGCTCGGAAACAATAGCGTTTATAGCGCGACTAAGGCGGCCCTGCGCTCGTTCGCGCGCACGTTCACGATGGACCTGAAGGAGCGCAAGATTCGCGTCAACGTGGTCAGCCCGGGTCCGATCCACACGCCGGGGCTCGAGACTTTGGTGGGCGCGTCGGGCGATCATCTAGAGGCGGCGTTCGCCGGGTCGGTGCCGCTCGGGCGCGCCGGGCGCGCCGAGGAGATCGCCAAGGCGGTTTCGTTCCTGGCCTCGGACGCCGCCAGCTACGTTGCCGGAAGCGAGCTGTTCGTCGACGGCGGATTCGCACAAGTCTAGCCGTGCGCGCTCGGGGTCGTCAGCGGGTTCGAATCCGCTAGGCGCGTTGAATTTCTAGCTGGCGCCCAGGCAATTGGCCGATGCTCAACGCGCGACGGCTCGAATACCTGACATAATGCTGTCACTGGGACCGAATAGCTTTCGGCCCATGAAGCTCCATTTTCATCCGTTGTCCGGCAATTCGCGTCGAGTGCTGCTCGTGGCTGCTCACCTCCAGATTCCGCTCGAACAGGTCGTAGTCGACTTGGTCACCGGCGAGCAGCGCGGCGAAGCGCACCGAGCGCTCAACCCGAATGCGCGCGTGCCCGTGTTGGAGGACGACGGCTTCGTACTCTGGGAGTCGCGGGCCATCATGGTGTACTTGACCGAGAAGGTAGCGGACCAAACCCTGCTGCCCGCGGAGGCGCGCGGGCGTGCCGAGGTAAACCGCTGGCTGTTTTGGTGCGCGGCACACATGGCGCCCGCAAACACGATCTTGGTGCAGGAGAACATGGTGAAGGGCATCCGTGGGCAAAAGGCCGATCCGGCTGAGGTGGCGCGAGGCGAGGCCCTATTTACGCAGTATGCGTCGGTGCTCGATGCGCAGCTTGCGGGCCGTTCGTGGGTCTGCCTCGATCGCCTGACACTCGCGGACTTCTCGATCGCGGCATCGTTTGCATTGGCTGGCCCGGCAAGGTTTCCGATGGCCAGCTACGCCAACCTGCGAGCGTGGCTAGAGCGCGTGCAGGAGCTCGACGCCTGGAAGCGCACGGCTCCGCCGTTAATGCCCCAATGAAAGCGCGGCCACCCATTTGCACTGAGAGCTGGACACGGGAAGTATGGAGATCATGAAGACCCAATACTATACGGCGACGAGCCTCGACGGCTTCATCGCCACCGAAGACGACTCGTTGGAGTGGCTCTTTCCGCTGGGAGACGTGAACGACACCAGCTACCCGGCATTCATCGAGCAGGTCGGGGCCTTGGCAATGGGCTCGGCAACCTACGAGTGGATGCTGCGCAACGCCGAGAAAGTCGCGGCAGAGGCCGGGTCGGCCTGGCCTTACACCCAACCAACGTGGATTTTCTCGACTCGGGAATTGCCCACGATCCCGAGAGCGAACACGCGCTTCGTCCAAGGCGATGTGCGACCCGTGCACGCTGAGATGAAGAACGCGGCGGGCTCCAAGAACATCTGGATTGTCGGCGGCGGAGATCTCGCCGGGCAATTCTTCGACGCTGGTTTGCTCGACGAAATGTTCGTCCAGGTCGGTTCGGTCACCCTGGGCAGGGGCAAGCCACTGTTCCCACGCCGCGCCACGACACCGCCGCTTCGTCTACTTTCGGCTCGGCAGGTCGGCACGGGTTTCGCGGAGCTTCACTACGAGGTGCCACGGTGATGAGTCCCGATTCGACGAGCGGCGTTCGCGTTGCAGATACGCGCTTGAGGGGGGCGCGGCTACCCACCCCGCAACTGATTGACGCGCGTGGCACGCAACGTGCTTTAGAATGTGGATGCACATCGCAAAACTTGCTCAGACCGCGCTTGGCGGGATGTTGGTCCTTGCGGGCATCAGCCATCTGACCTTCGCTCGACGGGCGTTTCGCGCTCAGGTACCGGACTGGGTCCCGCTAAAGAAGGACCACACGGTGGTTGCTTCTGGCGTCGCCGAGATCGTGTTGGGGGCAGGTCTCGTTCTAGCTGATGAGGCGCGACGGCCGCTCGCGGGTAAGATTGCCGCGTTGTTTTTCGTCGCAGTCTTTCCCGGAAATGTGTCGCAATACGTCAACGGTCGGAGCGCGTTCGGCCTCGATACGGACGCGAAGCGATTCGCGCGGCTGTTCTTTCAGCCCGCACTCGTCTACTGGGCGCTGAAAAGTGCCAAGCGCGAGCCTTCGTTCGCGCAGCCATAGAGCGCCTGCTCGGTAATGACGCTTGTTCGGGAAATGTCCTTGGGTTTATGGTCACGCGTATCTGCGCTGCCGTTATAGCCTTCGGCGTCCGAGTGTGGAACCCCGACGAGACGGGAGCCGCGATGCGGGGGTGCGATCGTAGCTTAGGGCAGCGTACGATCCACGCGGTGAACTCGAGCGCGGTTTATCTCAGACGCGAGGCACACTGGTGAACCGATTGGGCTTCATTGCTTGCATGATCGCCCTAAGCGTCGCGGAAGCGGGCAGCGCGCGGGCGCAGGCGTTCGACCAGAGGGCGGAGGGGCGTGCGATCATCAAGGAGCTGATCGAGCTCAACACTACGGCCTCGGTGGGCAACACTACGAAGGCCGCGGAGCGAATCGCGGCGCGGTTTCGCCGCGCGGGGCTGCCCGAAGCCGACATCGCGATCGTCGGGCCGGACCAGGTGCACAAGAGCCTCGTGCTGCGCGTGCGCGGGAGCGACCGATCACGCAAGGCCGTGCTCTTGCTCGCTCATCTCGACGTAGTCGAGGCGGCGAAAGGCGATTGGACGGTGGATCCGTTCGCGCTGACCGAGAAGGACGGGTTTTATTACGGGCGCGGCACGCAGGACGTGAAGGGCGGCGCGACGACGCTGGTCACCGCGCTGCTCCGCCTGATGGCCGAGCGCATGACGCCGTCGCGCGACTTCATCCTTGCGCTCACCGCGGGCGAAGAGGGCGAGATGCCGAACGGCGTGAAATGGCTGCTCGCGAACCGAAAGGATTTGGTCGATGCCGAGTATTGCTTGAACGTCGACGGTGGCGGCGTCGACTCCGAGAAAGGGAAGCCTGTCGTGATGAACATGCAGGCCGCCGAAAAGGTTTATCTCGATCTGACCCTGACCGTGAAGAACAAGGGCGGCCATTCGTCGCTGCCGCGTCCTGACAATGCGATCAATACGCTTGCGCGGGCTTTGGTGAAAGTCGCAGACTACACGTTCCCGGCCGAGTTCAACGAAGTCACGCGCGCCTACTTCCAGCGCTCTGCGCCGCTCCGCCCCGGGCAGCTCGGCAAGGATCTCAGTGCCGCGATCGGAGGCAAGGGCGACGCAGCCGCGGCGGCGATCAAGCGGCTCTCTGCCGATCCCGGGTTCAATGCGCAGCTACGCACGACCTGCAGTGCAACGCTGCTCTCGGCAGGGCACGCGCCCAACGCTCTGCCGCAAACGGCCACCGCCAACGTCAATTGCCGGCGTCTGCCAGGTCTCGCCACGGACCGCGTCGTGAAGTTGCTCACGAAGATCATCGCCGACCCGAACGTGGTGATCAGCGTGCGAAGCGACTGGCCGCAGAGCCCACCATCGCCGTTGCGCGCGGACGTGGAAGCGGCGGTGCGCGGTGCTGCGGAAGCCATCGCGCCCAGCTTGCCGCTCGTCCCGAGTATGGACACGGGGGCAACCGATGGTCTCTACTTCCGGAACGCGGGCATTCCGACCTACGGGCTGACCGGCATTGCAATCGATGTGGATGACGTGCGCGCACACGGTCGCGACGAACGGGTCAGTGTGGTCGCGTTCGAGCGCGGTCAGGAATTCGCGTACCGGTTGCTGAAAGCGCTCGCCACGCAGGGCGCGACGCCATGACAGCATGCTCGGTTCCGTGAGGTATGCGACGACCGCGAGCGAACGGCTCAGAAATCAGCAGAAGCGACCGTCGTTCGTCCGGCCCTCACGTTCACGGTCACGGACATTCGGCCGCGCTCCGGATGGACGAACAGCACCGTATGGGGACCGGATGGGAGTTGAATGACGCGCGGCGCCTTGCCGAGTGGACGCCCGTCCAGGACCAAGCCCGAATTCGAATTCGAGCTGACGTCGAGCGCGCCGAGCGGCTCTGTGCCGGCGGCCTTCTTGGTGACTCGCCGCGGTGCCTGCTCGCGCGGCGCGATTGCGGGTAGGGCCTCAGGCGGGGAAGCCTCGCTAGCTTGCGTGGTCTCGCTAGCCTGCGTGGTGGGGACCTCAACCGCGGAGGCTTGAACCGCGTTCGCTGCTACCGTCTCGAATTGGCCGGAGCGGGTTTGCGTCTCGTTGGCCAGGGACAGCTGTGCAGCCGTTGTGGCAGAGTGCAGGCGTGGCGCGGTCGTGTGCGGGGCAACGCCGCGCAGCAACGCGAACGTCGCGGCGGCTACCAGCGCTGCGGATAGCGCGAGCAGCCACGGCTGGCCTTTTTGCATGGGCAGGCGATCCGGCGCGTCGTCGTCGTCGCCTGCGACGAAGGGCCCTGGAGCTTCGGACTGCGGCGGCATGAAGTCGCTCTCGGGCGCCGATTCAGCCTGCTGCGAGTGGCTGGCCAACTCTGCAAGTTCGGCTCGTTCAGCGCTTTCGGCTCGTTCAGCGCTTTCGGCTCGTTCAGCGCTTTCGGCTCGTTCAGCGCTTTCGGCTCGTTCAGCGCTTTCGGCTCGTTCAGCGCTTTCGGCTCGTTCAGCACATCCGATGCCGACCAGCGTTCGATCACTACTGTCGAAGTGCAGGACCGGACTCGAGTCCGCCGCGCCCGAGGTGCCGATGCCGACCAGGGTCTTGTCGTCGCTGTCGAAGCTGTAGGCCGACAGCTCACGAGTGTCGGCTTCTACCGCTTGCATTTGATTCTCTTCACATTCCACGGCATCTAGATCTTCGTCGAACGACGGGCCAAACGGGTCGAGCTCGACACTGAGTGTCTCCGGAGTCGCCATGAGTCGTCTCCTTTGGCTTGAGCTAGCAGCACGATATTACGTCAATGCGGACAAGACGTGTGAATTCGTGAGGCGTACTCGCAATCGGGACTCGCTTTCGATAGCAGTGTACGAATAGCGCTCTGAAAAGTGCACAGTGGCGCAAACCGCCACAGATTTTGACGCTTCGGTTGCCGGTTTGTTTCAAACTCTTCACGCCGTCGCAGCGCGATCTCTGTCTGGACGAATGAAATTCACTTCGACAACACGCCGAACGCTATCCACGCCAGAGCGTTCGCAATGAACATCGCCAGCGTCAGGGCGGCGAAAAGCATAAACGGAGCGATCAGGAAGACGCTGCCGCCGATGTGAGCATGCTTCAAGATCGACTTCTGGTACTGCGAATACTCCGAGCCCAAGCGTTGCCTCAACTCGCTCTGGTAGCCCTCCTCGCTGAAACCTCGGTTCTCGTCGCCCGCGAGCTTTTCGAGCACGGCGTCGGGAACTCCCTCCTCCTTCATCGCGCTCAGCGCTCGTGCTGTTGGACGGTACAGATTCTTGGCTGGCCAGAGCCTCTCGTACACGATGAGCGCGGAGGCGAGAATCAGCAAAGGGACTGCCAAGTAGGCGAAGAAGCGGTCCCGGATCCGCTCTCGAACCTCCTGGCGCGTCGTAATCGGCTCGGAAAGGCCGGAAACTCTGGCTTCGCCAAACACGGGCAATTCGCGATAATCGTTCGGCGGATCGAGCAGCATCAGCGCCAGCTGGATCGAATCACCCGGATTGAACAGCTCGAGTTCGAGTGAGACGACGTTCTCCTTCGTGGTTGGAATGATCTTCGCGGCCACGTTTCCCGGCGAACGGAGCACTGTGCCCACCGGTATCACGGTCAGATTGCTACGATTGCGCAGTTCAATCGTCCACGCTTTTCCGACCTGCCCGATTGGGGTCGTTCCCGTGTTCAGAAGCTTCGCTCGAAACGCGACGGCACGTTGAATTTTTCTGCCTTGGAACTCTAGGACGAGTGGTAGCGGGTCGACGCTCGACGGCAAACCGATCGCGACCTCATCGCTGATCTGTACCGTCAGATCGGTCGGCCCGATCGGATAGAGAAAACGGATGCCAGCCCAAATGACACCAATGGCAGCCGCAATAGCCGTCGCGATCTTCTGCCATTGCTCGAAGCGCGACGCCGCCCTGTCGACAACCGTAGTTGCGCCCATGGAGCCAATGTTACTTGGCGCGCAGCACCGCAGGTCGACATTCGTCGTGAGTATCTCGTTAGTCGTAGTCATTTGTCTCGTACTCGTGGTTCGCATCCGCTCAGGCGGCCGCGAAGAAACGCGATCACGCTTTGTGATCCGAGAGCAGATCAAACCCAGCGAGCGGTCCGAGACCGGAACAGAGCAAGTAGCGAGTTGCGATGCTGGAACGCGATCGCCCCCATCAGCGCATGCAACGGAAAGAGGCAAGGTCGCGTCGACCGTGCGCTCCTTCTTTGGTGGGTGACCAGGCGACAACAGCGCCAAACTCGTACACTACGGCCAGGACGCGAGCAGGCCCACGACGCGGGCCGTGCCGCCATCCTTGATACGTGCGGCTCGGCAGTGTAGTCGATGTGCGGGGGCACGGAACCATTGCGCGGTTCTGTTGTCCGACATCCAGATGAAGCGAACCATTGTCGCGTTGGGCCTAGCGGTTGGGCTGCTTGGTGCGAGCTGCAAACCCCGTGGCTCCTCCTCATCGAGCTCCCCGGGCGGCCGCCTCTCGCCAAGCCAAACGTTTGCCGAGCTGCGCACCATCAAGGGTGAGCTCCGCGTTTCGGCTCCTGGCGAGCCGGGCAGACGGCCGTATCCACGCGAGCGCATCGTCAACGGAGAAGCGGTCGATGTGCCCGAAGGGGGCCTGGCGTGGATGCGCCGCGACGGTGGGGCGACCTGGCTCATCTCGGGCCCCGCGAAGCTCGTGGTCAAGAGCGAGGCCGTAGAGCTCTTGGCGGGCCGCGCCTTCGTCGATGGCGAGCAGGGCGAGCCGGTCAGCGTCGTCACGCCGAAGGGAACGCTCGAGCTTTCTGACGCTCGCGCCAGCGTGGAGGTCGGCAAGCAGGTGACGGCGTACGTGCTGCGCGGCACCGCGCGCTCGGGGGATGCGGGGCGCGCCAGCGCTGGCGAGCTGCTCACCCTATTGGGTGATGGAAAGGCCACGCGTACGGCCATGCTGTCGTGGCAAGACTGGACCGGCGGGTTGGGCACGGCGGACGCATCGGCGGATCCGGCGCCGTTTGGCATCGGCACCGTCGGCGCGCGCAAACCCGGCGATCAGGGGCAGCCTCGCTTTTCGCTGGTCATTCAGCGCCTGGACGTAAAAGTCACGGTCGATCACGATTTCGCGGTCACGGAGGTGGACCAAACCTTCGTCAATCCCAGCGTCGACACGGTGGAAGGGCTGTTCAGTTTCCGCACTCCGGAAGGCGGCACCCTGCAACGCTTCGGCGTGGACCGCGATGGGCAGCTCGTGTGGGGTCGCGTGAAAGAGAGCGAAGAAGCCGTCCGGCAATACCAGAGCAACGTGTACCAAGGCTCAGAAGAGGATCCGGCTCTCTTGCAGTGGCAGTCGCCAGGCGTTTACGGCGCGCGGCTCTACCCGATCAAAGGCGGCACGACGCGTCGAGTGGTCACGCGCTACGCCGAGTGGCTCTCACGCCAGGGCCCGCACGGCGAGCGACGCCTGTACGTGTATCCAATGGCTGCCGAGGGCGCGAGAGGTTCGCTGCCCCGCATCGAGGAGTTAACGGTCACGCTCGACCTGAGCCAAGCCGCTGCCACCAGCGTGCGCTCGGGAATGGGCGGCACGCGCGACGGCAACAGGCTCGTGGTCAAGGCGTTCGATTTCACGCCGCGCGCCGATCTGTCGGTGGAGCTGTTCGACAATGGCCAGCAGGGTGCGGTTGCCTACCGCGCGCCCCACGATTTGCCGCCCGAAGAAGCGCCCGAGAGCGGTGGCAAAGAATTTGCGCGCAGCGTCTCGCGCGAAGAAGCCGACTACATTGCGATTCCGCTGCGCGCTCCGGCGGCGCCTGCGGGCGCGGCTCCAGGGCTCGATCTGGCGCTGGTCATCGACACCTCTGCAGCGACCGAGCCGTCCGCGCTTTCGATCGCGCGCACCATCGCCTCCTCGCTCTTGGCGCATTTGGGCGCGAACGATCGCGTGGCCCTGTGGGCCGGTGACGCGACGCTGCGCCCAGTCGCCGAGGGCTCAGGCTCGCTGACGACGCTGGACGCGGACAAGCGCAAGCAGTGGTTGGCGGGGCTTTCGGCGATCGAGCGCGGCGGGGCGACCGATATCGGCGCGCTGCTGACGGAGGCGGCCAGCAAGCTCGATCCCAAGCGGCACGGTGCCGTGCTGTACGTGGGCGACGGCGCGCCGTCCGTGGGCGAGTTGGCTCCCAAAGCCCTGAGTGAGCGGCTGGCTCGGCTGCCGGCGGGAACACGTCTGCTGGCAGCGGCAGTCGGCAGCCAACCCAACACACCGCTGCTGGCCAGTATCGTGCGCGGCGCGCCGCTCGAACAGGTGTTCGACGCTTACGGGGCCGCTCGCTCGGCACTGCGTCTATTGGAAGCCGCCGGGCGCTCGTCGTGGCTGGGAGCGAAGGTCGATCTGGGGCCGGGCGTGGAGCGGGTCTTGCCGCGCGTGCTGCCGCCGATCTCGGCCGACGAAACGATCATGATCGTGGGACGAGTGAACGGCGCTGCCTTGCCCAACTCACTCGAGCTGTCGAGTAGCGAGGGCTCCGTGAAGCAGCGGCTGGCCGTGCGTTACCTGCGCGACTTCGGCGATTTGCGGCGCCGCTGGGCGGAAGAGCGCTTCGACGAGCTGCGCGAGAGCGGCGCGGGCCGGGCCTCGTTGGTCGACATCGGCCGGCGCTTTGGCCTCGTCACACCGTTCACATCGCTGTACGTGCCCACGCGCCGCGAGAGTGAACAGGAGCCGGAAACCAAGCCCGACTTCGCTGCGAACGAAGCCCGAAAATACGAACGCGCACGGCGTTGGAGGCCGTGGTGGAACCGCGACGCAGAGGCGCCCGCAGCCGCCAGTATGAGCGCGGTCAGTGACAACAAAGAGGGCGGCACCGGCACTCGCGCCAAGGGCGAAGAGGGCTCGATGGGCAACCTTGCCAGCAAGGCCGACACTCAGCGCTACGCAGCGCAGGCACCGAAAGACAGCCCAGAGCCGGCGGTCTCGCGTAGGGTCGCCCTCGAGGAAGCCCAAGAGTTCGGCATGACTGGCCTGCTCGCTAGGGGCGCTTCGGGTAAGCCGAGCGCGCCTCGCGCTGATGCACCGTCAGCCGCGCCCGCCTCCGCACCACGTCCTGTTGCAGCAGGCGCCGGCATGGGCCTCTCGGGAACCGGCAGCGGAGGCGGAGGGCTCCGCCCCATGTCTGGCGGTGGCTTGGCCGGCATCAGTGCGAGCGGCAGGTCCGACGGTACCGCCAAAGTCGAAGGGGTGAAGGGTAGTGCCGCCATCGGCGGGGCAGAGCTCACGGGCGGTAGCATCGGCAACGCAGCGCGCGTCGTCGCGGGCATGCGCGCGGGCTTTCGCAATTGCTACCAGCGCGGTCTGGTCGAAAATCCTGACACATCGGGGAAGATTGTCTTGGCCGTCCGCGTTGCCGCGGGTGGCGAAGTCGAGGGCGTCATCCCGACCTCACCGGGCAACCTGCCCGCTTCCGTAATTGCGTGCGTGGTGGCGCGCGTTCGGGCCGCCCAGTTCGATCCGCCGGAGGGGGGCAGTGCCATCATCAACGTGCCAGTCACGTTCGCCTTCGGGGACGCCCCTCAGCCGTCCGCCCCCGTCAGCATCGTCTCGAAGACGGTGAAGGTGGCCGTCACGACGAGCATCGGCAACATCGATCACGAGCGCGCGCCGTGCGGAAAAGGCGCCGATTTGCCGCTCAGCGAGCGGCTCGTGCTGTGGCGCGAGCGCCTCAACAGCGGCGGCACTGGCATCGACATCGCGCTGCGCGTGTATCGCACGGCGCTCGCCGACTGCGAAGCCAGCGATTGGCGCGAGCGCTCCGCACTTTTGGTGCAAATCGTTGACCATTTGAGCTCGATCCGCGACCGCGTCGAGCTCTGGCGTGCGCTGCTCGCGATCAGCCCGACCGCCGCCGACGCCGTGTACCGCTTCATGCTGCTGCGCGTGCAAACCTCGCAGGACCTCAAAGAGTTGCACGAGGCGCTCGGTCTGTCCCAGATCGAGCCGCAGTTGCTCGACGCGCTGCTCAAGAAGGCCAAGAGCGCCGCCGAGCGCCTAGCTCTGCTGCGGGGCGCGGCCGAAAAATTCGAGAACGACACCGAGCTTTCGCTCGTGGTGCTCGACGCCTACGAAGATGCTGGCGACGAGGCGGGCGGCCGCGCTTGGGCCAGGAAGCTGCGACGGCGTGCCGACGCTACCAGCCACGTGCGCACCAACGTCGGAGAGTTCTACCTGCGCCTCTCCAGCCGCACTCAGGGCGCACAGGCCGAGCGTGACGCCCAGGAAGCGCGACGCACGTTCGGTGAGCTGGTCGAGTTTGCGCCGGAAGATCCGCTCTCGCGTCGCCGTCTGGGCGATCTCCTGCGCGCGCACGGTTGGTACCAAGAGGCGTTGCGCCAGTACGAGACGCTGGCCACGCTCACGCCCGATGATCCGAGCGTGCCGCTGCTGCTGGCAGCTGCCAACCAAGGCATCGGCAAAGTGGAAGAAGCCGTGCGCTGGGCCGAAAAAGCGGCGGCCACTGGCTCGCCTGACGGCGAAAGCCAAATGGCCCTAGCGGCACGTGCGCTGGCCAGCGCGTTCTTGTGCTGGGCCCGGCAAGACTCGGCCCGTGACGGCAAAAGCGACGAGGTCGAACGCCTGCGCATTCGCGCGGCGCGCCTCGCCGCGTCGGAGCAAGGCCAGGGCGTGCGCGTGATCCTGACTTGGGCGCACCCGGAGCTGCGGCCCGCCCTGTGGAGCAACGCGCTCGGCTCGATGATGCCAGCGCCGGATAACTTGCCTCTACTCGGCGTGGCTCAGGTATTCGTGCCCAGCACGCCTACCCCAGAGATTGAGCTGCGTCTGGATCCGGAGGACGCCGCGCGTGCCGCTCGGCTCGAGCTGAAGGCGACGCTCACCGTACTGACCGGCGAAGGCACTGCAGAGGAGCGCTTGGCGCGCCTGGACGTTTCGTTCAAGGGGAAAGCTGGCAAACCGCTCGACCGCGTCAAGCTGCGCTTCGCGGACGGCACGCTCACGGAGGTGCCATGAGCACGTTCAAGCTCTGGCGGGCAGCGTGGCTCTGCGCGCTATCGTTTTCAACGCTGAGCCCGGCGCTCGTCTCGTGCAAGGGCAATGCGCAAGCTCCCCTGGTCTTCACCGTCGGCGACATTCGAGCCGTGCACGCGGACGTGACGGTCAGCAAGCGTCCCGTGCAGGGCGAGCAGCGCCTCTCTGACGGCGACCGCGTCGCGACGGGCCCTGACGGACGCGCCCGCCTGCGCCTGGACGATGGCACCATCGTGGCCGTCGACGGCGCGACTCGCTTTACCCTTCACGGCAGCAAGCTAGAACTCGAGACGGGCCGCGTCTTCGTGCAAGGTGGCGTCGCGGCTCGCACGGAAGTGACCCTGCGGGGCGCATCGACAACCGTGGCGGCAAGCGCTGCGGCGTTCGACAGTAAGGATCAAAAAGCCACGGTGTATTGCGCACAGGGCGAGCTGATGCTGAACGCCGCCGGTCGCCAGCTGCGCGTCAGCAGCGGCGAGACGGCCTCACTCGATGGCAAGAGCAGCAGCGTCGCTCCCGAAAAAGCCTTCGAAGACTGGACCGGCGGCTTGGCCGTGCCCTGGGTGAGCTCGCTCGGTGAACGCAGCGCGATCCCCAACGCCCGCGCGCTCAAGGATCGTTCGGATCCCGGCACGGATCTCGTGATCCGCTCGCAGAAGGTGGTCGTCGACATCGACGGTGAGCTGGCCGTCACCAAGACGCGCACCACGTATTTCAATGGTGGCAGCTCGGCGCAGCACGCCAAGCTCCAGCTCTCACTGCCGAGCAGCGCGATCGTGCGCGGCGTGACGCGCTCCATTGGCGGCAACACGAGTGCCGCCAATTTGCAGGCCGCACACGAAAACGAAGGCCTCGGCGCGGGGCTGGAGTTCGCGGGCGGCGGCTGGCTGAGTGGTGATCTGGGCAGCGTCCCGGCAGGACAGACGCTCGACTTCGAGCTCGAGTACGCCGAGTGGCTGCCGACCCGGGGCGATCGAGCGGCCTACCGTTTTCCGATGGCGGAAGGCGGTAAGACGAGCACCATCGGAGAGTTGTCGGTCGAGGTCGACACGACGCGTAGCAAGACTTCGTTCTTGACCGCGAGCGCAGACTCGATCGTCAAAGACGGCACGATCCGCTACCGACAAGCCGACGTGCGACCCACCGGCGATCTGGTCGTCGAGCTTTCGCCCAACGTCGTGCGACCCAAGGCGGCACGCGCGTACGTCGTGAATGCTCCGCGCGCAGCTGAAGATCCGTTCGTGATGATCCGCACCGAGGTGCCGGACCTCCGCGAAGCGGGCGTGACTCTGGCGGTCGTCCTTGATTCTTCGATGAGCGTGGGCAGCGCCGCGCTCGAAACCGAACGCGCCGTCGTCGACGCCATCTTGGAGGGCCTCGGACCACACGACTCGCTGGTGGTTCTGGCCGCCGACCAAACTTTGCGACCGATGGGGCCGGCCGTACCCACCGCCGTTTCTCCTGCCGTACGCGAACAGGTCCGGGCTGCGCTTGGCTCGCTGCGCGCGGGCGGGGCTTCGAACCTGGGCAGCGCGCTGCAGCAAGCAGCCGATGTCCTCGATTCGCCGAGCCGTGGACAGCTCGCCGGCTCGGGGATGGTCGTGTACATCGGCGACGGCCGGCCGTCGGTCGGCGAACCCGACGCCGAGCACATCAGGCGCTTGGTCGGGCGACGCGTTGGCGGCTTGCCACGGCTCGGTGCCGTGGCGGTCGGGGCAAACGCCGATCGTTGGCTGCTGGCCAAGCTGGTCGCGGGCGTCGGTGCCGTCTACGAGGTAGGCGACCGCGCCGATGCCGCACGTGCCGGCGCGAAGCTGCTTGCCGACGCGCTGCAACCGACGCTGCGCGACGTGGATCTGGATCTGGGCTCGACCGTCGATCGCATCTATCCGCGCGAGGGGCGCGCCGTGCTCGCTGGCTCGACGGTCACGGTGCTGGGCCGCCTGCGCGGCAAGTTGCCGACTCACGTCGGTTTCCGCTTCCGCGACGGCAACCAGCTCGTAGAAGAGTCTCGGCCGATCTATCGCACGGCGGCACCGCCCAAGCAGGACATCATCAAGCGCTGGGTGACCGCTCGCATCGAGGACGTCGCGCAGCGTGGCGAAGGCGTCGAGCCCGCGATCGTGCTCGCGACCGAAAATCAGCTGCTCACGCCGTGGACTAGCTGGTTTTTCCCTGGCGAAACCGGCTCCGAGTCCTTGGCGCATCGGCTCTTGGATCTCTCGCCGCTGTACGACACGCCTTTTGCAACACAAGCCGACGACACGATTGCGACCGGCTCCACCTTGCTCGAACCGCCCCGCACTTTCGGCGGCGGCGTCTCGCTGCTCGAAGCAGCTCAGGCAGCGGTCCGGCGAGTTCTGACAGGTGCTGCCGGCGCAGTACGTGCCTGCCGCGACGCGCGAGCCGCCACACGCCCGGAAGTCGGCCGCGAGTTCAGCCTGGATCTTTCAGTCGACGGTGACGGGCACGCGACGCGCGTGCGTGTGGAGATCCTGGGCGACCGTGCCCCCGATCGCGTGCTCCAGCGCTGCATCGAAGGCGTGGTCAAGAGCTTGCCGTTCTTCGCGGCGGGCGCAGTCGTGAACGTGACGCACCAGCTCACCGTGCCCGAGAGTCGCGCATCGCGGCGCACGCAGTGCTCGGCGGCGTCGAAGATCTCGCTGGCGCTGCGCAAGATGATCTGGCGCGCTCGGCGCCCCGGAAGTGGCGAGCGCTTTTCGGACACCTACCTGGCTGCCGCGCGCGCTTGTGAGCTGCCTACGTGGACGGACCGACGCGCCCTTCTGCTCATGTACCTAGAGGGCAGCACCGACTTCGAAACGTGGCTGCAGATGGCCGGTGCGCTCGATGCGGCCGGTGAATCCGATGCCGCCGCCTTCTTGAGACGCGAAACTCTACGCCGGGTCACGACCTTCCAACAGCTGCGCCGGGTGAGTGATTTGCTCACGGCGGACGAGCCCAAGATCGACGACGAGCTCGACAAAGCCTACAAACAGGCTGGCAACGACGTCGAACGCCTCGCGGTGGTGCGCCGCTTCTTGCGCCTCGCCCCGCACAATGGCCTCGCGCGTCGCCGGCTGCTCTCGCTGCTCGAGGCACTCGGCCAGAAAGAGGCGCTCGTCACCGAGATCGCCAATCTTCGCGCGGAGTCCTTCGCCGACGCGGGTCTGTTGGCGCAAGGTGCTTCGGCACTGCGCCGCGTTGGACTCGACGCCGAAGGGCGGCGTGCTTTCGGCGAGCTGATCGAGCGCGCGCCGCAAGATCCCTGGACGCTCGCCTACGTCGGCGATCGTTTGCGCGCCGAGGGCATGTTCGACGAAGCGGGAGCTGCCTACGACAGCTTGGCGCGTGTCCTGCCGAACGACGCGGGGGTCGCATTGCGGCTCGCGCTGGCGCACGCGGGCGCAGGTCGGCTCGACGTCGCGACGCGCCTGCTCGACCGCGTCGCCCAAACTGGCGGGCGCGGCGACGACGGCCGCTTGGGCGAACTGGCCTCGATTACGCAAGCCGTGCTGCTCGCCGGCGCGCGGGGCGGGGCGGACGCAGAAGTCGAAGCCGAGCTCGAGCGGCGCCTGCTGCGCACCGCGCTGCCCGATGTGCAGAGCGTGGTGATGATTCAATCCCCCCCCTCCGATGACCCGATCGCGGTCAGCGTGGTGCGCAAAAGTGGCGAGAAAGTGGCCCAATCGGCGGATCTAGACGCGCGCGAGCTGGGCGTCGCCGCGATCCGCATCGAGCGCGGCGACGGCACCGCACGCATCTCGCTGAAGCGCGCGCTGGAGCTGGGTCCGTCGCGCCCGGTCAAGGCCAAGGTCGCCGCCTTGATCCTGGACCGCGAAAGCAGCAAACCACGGCTCGTCACCAAGGAGGTCGACGTGTCGGCGGATGGCAAATCCGTGGAACTCGCGTTCGATGGAGAGGCGTTTCTATGACCGACGCGCAGAGTGGCGAACCCCTGCCCCCGCTGGCCGAGCCCACCGCTCCGCCGCCGCCCGCGATCGAGCCAGCGCAGCTCTTCCAAGGTCTACCGCTGGGCAACTTCACGCGGCGGCGCGTTCCGCGCCCGCTGCTCGGCGTTTCGCTGTGGAGCTTCGGTGCGCTCTTCTGGTCTTACCTGGTCGTGGGCGAGATCGTGGTCTGGACCGCGGTGCCGGAAGCCTTGGGTGTGCTTGCCGTGATGGGCGCATTCGGCCTCGCTTGGTACCGCGGCACCAGCCAGATGCCGCGCTTGCCGCAGTGGCGCTGGCTCCTACCGGGCATCATTGGCTTCTGCTCGTGGTTGGTCACGCTGGCCATGAGCACTGCAATGTTCCGCACCGGCGGGCGCAGCAGCGCCGAAATGGCCGCACTATTGCTGTGGTCCCTTGCTGCCACGGCCTACGCGCTGGGCCGCCACCTGACGGCTCTGACCCCGGTGCCATTGAGCCCGCCCGCGCGCGCCGGACGCATTGCCTTGTGGCTAATCACCGGCATCGCCACCCTGCTGGCCGGGGTCAATATCATCAGCTACGCCTGACTGGCCCTTTTCTCGGTCGCGTGCGGCGGCCGACCGTGAGTCGATTCACGCTTCTTGTGCTCCCGCGCGAGCAAGACCATCGCCACGCACCAGGCCAGGATCAGCACCAAGTTGGCGATGATGAAATGCTCGGTCACGAAGTGCAGGGTAACGCCGACGAAAGTGAGCCCAGCCGCCAACGCATCTCCCGCGCGCACGAGCGTTGCGTCGATGACGCTCTTGGCCTTGTACTTCTCGTCGCGTGAAGAGAGCAGCCACAGCGCCTGGCGCGAGGTGTTGCCGAGCGAGTAGTCGAGCGTGTTTTCGGTAATTTTCACGACATAGATCAAGCTGAAGACGGGAAAGAGCACCGCACTCGAGTAACCGCACAACAAGATCACCGGACTCACGAAGAGCGCGACGCGCACGCCCAGGTACTTGATCACGCGTGACACGACGAACAACTGCAACAAGACGGTCGCAATATTGACGAACAAAAAGTACTGCGCCTTGAACTCACCGATGTATGCCTGGCTGAAGGCATGCGCATTTGCGCCGGCCGGTACGATGGCCTTCAGGTGCTCGAGCAAGGTGCGATCGAGGATGTATTCTCCGTTCGTTTTCACACAATTGAGCGTGAAGGCCAGGGCTGCGATCAGCAGCAAGTAGCGGTCGGCCAGGATCAGTTTGAAGCCGCCCTCTTTGCCGAGCGGTTTGTCCGCGCTCTCGGCCTCCTTCTTCGCCGATGAGCGGGCCCGATTCGCGGCTATTTGGCGACTCTCACCTCGGTGAACCGCGATCGTGAGCGAGAGCGACGCCAGCAAAAACCCGGCCGCCGCGAACATCAGCCCGTACACACCCAGAGGCCGAATCAGCAGCGCAGAGATCCCCGAGCCCACTACGGCGCCTACCGTGCTGCCGATGCCGAGGATCGCGAACAGGCGCTTGCCCTGTTCTTCCGTGTAGACGTCGGCGGCGAAGCTCCAGAACTGGGCGACGATCATCATGTTGAACACGCCCGCCCACAAGTAGAAGGCAAGCCCAATCGGGACGCCAGCCAGGTTGAGCCCGAAGAACAAGATCAAGTTCGACGCGAATACCAAGGTCACGATCGTGATCAGCTGGATCCGCCCGACTCGGTGCGAGAGCAGGCCGTACAGATAGGTCACGGGGATCAGCAGCAGCGTTTGGCCGACCGACGCATAGCTCTTTATCTCGGCACCACTGGCCAGGATGAGCGGCTCCCGCGCGGTTTTTACCAGGTAGTACGAGACCAGCAGGAAGAACACGCTGAGCGATAGCAAGAGGGCACTGGTGCCCTCGCCCGCGTGGGTTTCCGCAAAGACATTCAGGATCTTATCGAGCAGGCTGCGCTGGGCTTGCGGGCGCTCTGAGTGCGTCTCGGGAGCGGACATTCAGGGACTCTCTCATGAGCGACATCGCAGCGGAAAGCTCGGAGTCCAGAGCTTTGGGTAGAAGACGAGTCGGCACGCATTTGACTGCCACCGAACTCTACGGCTATGGGACAGCCACCCTGAGTGAGCCGAGCCGTTTCTAGAGGAAAAACTCAACGCTTGTTTGCACCTCGTGCGTGGCTGGTGGTGGCCATTTGGCTTGCGTGCGCGGCGAGCGCCCGCAGCGTCGAAGCCGCCAGCTACGCGGATACGCTGATCTCGCAGGCGCACCGGCTCGACTTGGCGCACCAGCCAATCTGGTTACGCCTTGGTCACTTTCGTAAGGGCTGGTTCGGCTGGGAAAGCGAGGCCGACGGAAGGGGCTTCTTTGCTGCCGAAGACGGGAAGGGCAACCCCGAGGCCGAGCTCGACGCCACGCTGCGCGCCTTCTTCATCTCGCCTCCCAGCGACGCCAGCATCGAACATCCCATTTGTCGCTACCCGGCTCGCTTCATTTGGCTGAGCGAGCAGCTGGGGATCGACGCGAAGCAATTGCCAAGGGTCAGTTGCCAGCGATACGAGAAGTTCAAGCAAGAGCTCGACGCCAAGTCGCTGACCCTGATCTTCTCCTCGTATTTCTTGAACAATCCGGCGTCCGCGTTCGGGCACACGTTCTTGCGCGTCAACAAGGCCGAACGCGGTGAGGAGCGCGAGGGGCGCGAGCTGCTCGACTACGGCATCGACTACTCCGCAGTCGTAGATACGAACAACGCGGCATTGTACGCATTCAAGGGCTTGTTCGGCTTGTTCGGCGGCACGTTCCAGCGCGTGCCCTTCTTTTACAAGGTGCGCGAATACAACGACTTCGAATCGCGCGACTTGTGGGAGTACGATCTCGACTTCAGCCAAAAGCAGGTCGACTTCGTGGTGGCCCATTTGTGGGAGCTCGGCCACACCTTCTTTCGCTACTTCTATTTGTCTGAAAATTGCTCGTATCACGTCTTGGGCGTGCTCGAGGTGGCGGACCCCAAGCTGAAGCTCGTCTCGCGCCTCGGTTGGCCAGTCCTGCCATCCGACACGATCAAGGTCGTGCTCAAGAACCCCGGTCTAGTGCGCGCGCTGCACTATCGACCTTCCAACCGCACACAATTCAAGGCGCGGCTACAAACGCTTTCGAGCAAAGAGCTCGAGGGGGTCGATACGCTGATCCAGCACTCCGACGCCAAGCTCGATGGCACCTTTAGCTTGGCCGAGCAGGTGCGGATCTTGGATGCGGCCATCGATCTGGTCGAGATCGAGTTCGCGCGCGACATTACCAAGCAACGCGGCGCGATGAACGCAAAGGGCATCCAGCTGGAGCAAGCGCTGCTCGAGCGCCGCGCAGGCCTCGATCTGGACAGCGAAGAGCTGAAAGTGCCCACGCCCGCGCGCAACATGCCCCACGCGGGGCACGATTCGGTACGCCTTGGGCTCGGCTCCGGCTACGAGCGGCACGACGGCCTCTATCACACACTCAACTTCCGCTTGGCCCTTCACGACTTGGCCGACCCTGCACGGGGCTACCCAGACGGCGCCGAAATCGAGTTCTTCTCGCTCAACACGCGCTATTATCTGGAGTCACCTCGCATCACGCTCGAAGATTTTTCGCTCGTGCGCGTCAAATCGCTCACGCCGCTATCCCGCTTCGATCACTCGTTGTCTTGGATGGTCGACACGGGCGCCAAGCGCACCGAAGACAAAGGCTGCGACGGCTGCGTGGCCGCGTTCGGCACTCTCGCGGGCGGCCTCACGCTCGAACCCTTCGGGCGGCCCTTTACCTTCTTCGCCATGGCCAAGGCAGAGCTCAGCCTGCCCGTCCGCTCCGGCTACTTCGACGTCTTCCGCTTCGGCGTCGGCCCGTACGGTGGCTTTCGGCTGCAATTCTCCGACGACGTACGCGCCGTCTTCAGCGGTTCTTGGTCTTACTTGCCCGGCCAAAAACCTTGGAATATCTACGAGCTGCGAGGCGCCCTGCGCGCGCAGTATTTGCCTGATTTTGCGCTCGGAATCGAGGGGCGCCTGATGAACGAGGCGGCTTCCGCGCAGGCAATTTCGTACATCTATTTCTGAGGGAAGCCGCCTCGGCCCGAGCCGAGGCGGCTCATCCGCGTTACCTCAGATCAAGTTGGAGCAGCTCAGGCTTTCATCGGCCTTGAGTGCTTCGACCACCGAGACGCTCACGGCTTCATCGCTGACCGTCGAGCTCGGAAAGATGGCTTTGAAGTTGTGACGCAGGCTGCTGCCCACGGCCTTGGAGTCCGAGCAGCCCGCCAATGCGCTCAAGCTGGTGAGCGTCTGGCCTTTGCCGCGCGAAATGTCTTTGGCCAGCGCGACGCGGTTGGCCTGCACGAAATTCTGCGCGCTCTGCTTCTTCGGACCGGTGTCGCAGTTGCTGGTGCCTGACGTGATACCGAAGGTTTGGTTGCCCGAGGTACCATTGGTGGTCGCCGCGAAGATCTGGGTCCAACCCGAGTTGCCGTCGAAGATCAACGAGCCGAGGCCACAACCAGCAGGACCGTACTTGGCGGCGCCGCCGCTCTCGTTGCCTTTGGCGCCAGCGGCATCGGCAGCAGACTGCGTTTCCTCCTTCACGGCCTCATGGGCCTTTTCGACCTCATCATCCGCCTTCTTGGCCGTCGACTCCTCCGCCAACGCACTGCCGGCGACGAGCAGCAAACCCATACCCAAACCCAAGACCCAATTCACCCTACGCATATTTTGAATCCTCCTAGCGAAAAGACGCCTACCTTAATGACTTATTCGCTAAGCCCCATCACGTCAAACAAGAGTGCCGCCGGCCCAAAAACCCACCACCCAAATGAGTGGAGGCGTAGCCGGCTAGACGCAGAAGGCCGCGCCAGGCTGGTGGTCGGCCCCGGGGCGGAATTGGTCTCGCTCCGCTTCGGAAAATGGGCTTACCGAACGCAAACCCAAGGGCTATTGCACGCTCACGGATACCAAATGAGCTCGAAGCCATACTCGAAGAACTGCGCCTGCGACCCGTAGACGATGTCGCTTCCGTTTGGAATATCGAGCGCGCGTCTCAGGCGGCCCTCGCTACCGGGAAACACTTGAGCGCCGGCCAGCCCCTCGAACGCCAGGTGTGGGGAGAGCGTTGCCAGAAACGTGACCGCAACCGCGAAGCCGTGCTCCAGAACAGTGTTGTAGCGGTAGCCTGCCTTCATACCCACGGCTGACTTGGCGGTGGGGTGCCAGGGAGTGAAATACAGCTCGCTGCCGAACTGAGCGCTAGAGCCGAAGTCGAACTTGCGATCTTCCGTGCTTCCGCTCACCGCGTACAGCAATTGATAGCCGCCCGCCAGCTCCAGGCCCAGATCGCCGAGCCCCAGCCGCGCGCCAAGTCCAAAGCCACTGTGCAGACCAGCCGCCGCCAACAGCCCAATGCCAGGACGATTCACCGGCGTAGGAGCGGCCGGAGTCGTAACAGGGCGCGTTGCAGGCTCAGCCCTCGGTACGGTCGTAGACGGCGACGGTCGGGCCACTGGAGCTTCGGCTCCGACGTCACTCGGCATGGTAGCGGGAGCTTCAGTCGCCTCTCCCGAGCTCGCGCTCTCTGGGAGCCCCTGGGCAAACGCTCCCGTAACCCAAAAGGGGCCCGCGAGCAGCGCCGCACCCCGAACCCAGATCCGCACAGATGATGAATCTCTCAAGATGGCCCCTATGCCGCAGTTCTAAGTGACTCCCGTGCCCAGGTCACTCAATACCAGCAGCGTCGAACAACTTCGCGCCCCTATCGCAGAAAAATGCGGGATACACCGAACCAGGGTCAGCAGCCTTTGCCCCCCGGGCAAGGCCAAGCGATGTTGCTCGAGCACGACCAATGATCGCCACCGCTGCCTGCTACGCACACGCAATAGCCGGCCTTCGCGGTGCCCAGGCTGTCACGATAGCCGTTCGCAACCCCGCACATTTCGCAGGCACTGCCAGTGCACGGCAGCGAGCACTTCGCGAGGCTACACGGCTGACCGGACTGCGGCACCGTCGTTGGGCATTGGGGAGAATCGACCTGCGGGACTTGGAAACAGCTGTAGTTGACGTCGGACGGGAATTGGCAACTCCCTTCGGCGTAGGATCCAGACGTACACGTCAATGATTTGTAACCCGAGCTGATCGGCCCGCACTGCTGGTAGCAGAGCTGCGTATCGCTCGCGGTACAGGCAACGTCTTCGTAAATCAGGGCTCCAGCCCTGGTCGAGGCGCATGCCGGCGTGAATGATGCACTCGGTGCGCCACCGGGCGTTGCCGCCATGCCACCCGAGGCGTCACCTGCCGTGCCCCCCGAGCCCGAAGAGCCTGCACTGCCTCCCGAGTCGCCATTCGCGGCGCCGCCCAGCGCGTCCATTCCACTGGCTCCACCGTTGGCGTTGCCAGTGCCGCCGTTAGTGCGTCCCCCGCTTCCGTCCCCCGGCCCCGTGATGGTCGCGGAGACACAGCTTCCGTCCCGGCAAGTCTGGGTCGCACCGCAAGGCACATCGAGACAAGACGCTTCCATGCGAATGGGCAGGTAGAGAGTGTCGTGAGGTTCGAAGCGCAACACTCGTCGCGCCACTACGCACCCGCCCAGATACCCGCTGCGTACGCAATCGTCGGGGGTCATGGTCAGCCCCGTGACCACGCGGATCGCGAACTCGGCGTCCTTTTCGCCGCCCGGTACGACGACGATCGAGCCGATGCGACCCGTGGCGGGGTCGCATGTCAGCGTCTCCGTGGACATTGGCCGGGACTCGAGGTCACTCAGTGATCCCTCGGAAATCCCGGTCCGCGGATTGTCGGAACAGCTGATGTCGGTGCTGATTTCGACCATCACTTGGGTCGGCGCGCGACAACCGCACAGGGCTACCAGCGCAGCGAGCGCCGAGATTAGCCGTTTGCTGCGAACCGTGAAGATGCCCATCTGGCCGAGGCGAATACGGCCGATAACCAACCGATGATTAGCGACCTGGCGGCATCGAGGTAGGTACGCGTGCGATGCCGCGCCGGCTCGCCGGGGGCAGCGCCGAGGAGCTCAGCATCCCCTAATGTTCAAGCATTACTTGGCCGTACAAGGTCGAGTCAGTGTGTTCTCCGTCAACCGCGTCCGAACTCGATGAAGCCCCACGCTGAGAGCCTTCGAGGCCCGATCAAGTTCAGTTTGTGGCCCGGTGACAGGATCGCCGACAAGTACCGGATCCTGAGCACGCTGGGCAGCGGCGGGATGGGCGTTGTTTATCTGGCTCATCACGAGCGGCTGGATCGACAAGTGGCGATCAAGTTGTTGCACGCGCAGCTGGAGAAGAACGGCGCGGCGATCAAACGCTTCGAGCGCGAAATCAAGGCCGTGTCGCTGGTGAACAACCGGCACATCGTTCACGCGCTGGACGCCGACGTGCAGGACGACGGCTCGCTGTTCCTCGTGATGGAGTATCTAGAGGGTCGCAACCTGCGCGCAGAGCTGAGCCTGCGCCGCGCCATCCCCTTTCCAGAAGCGGTCGCCTACGTGATCCAGGCCTGCGAAGGCATCGCCGCCGTGCACGACCTGGGGATCACTCATCGTGATCTGAAGCCACACAATCTCTTCTTGACGGAGCTCACGCGCGCCCGCTGCATCAAGATCTTGGACTTCGGCATCGCCAAGTTCACGAACTATGACGGCGGGGTGACCACTCAAAGTGACGTCGCCTTGGGAACGCCGCGCTACATGTCTCCGGAGCAACTCACGACGCCCCACGACGTCACGCCGCTCAGCGACATTTGGGCGCTGGGCGTCGTATTGTACGAGCTAATCGCCGGGCTCTCGCCCTTCGCAGCCGCGACTCCCGGAGCGGTGGTTGCGGCGGTGGTGCTCGACGAGCCAGTCTCGCTGTCCAAGCTCGTCCCTGAGGTTCCAGAGGAGCTTGCACGGATCGTGGCGGGCGCGCTGACCAAATCGCGCTCAGCTCGGATCGCGGATGCTCGAGAGTTCGCGCGGCAGCTAGCGCCATTCAGCATGCCAACGGACGCCATCTTCGTTTCTGAGTCGCTGTCAGCTGCGCCGCCCGCAGTGGTGTTGGGCCGCAAGAGCATGCGACCGGAACTGTCCGCGCAGATCGAACGCGAAGTCGAAGCCTTCGACGAGAACGGTGGCGTTGCCGACAGCAACACTCCGCCCGATGCCCGTCGCGAATTGCCGAGCGTGGGCAAGCTCCTGATTCGGCAAAACAGCGACCATATGCCCACGGGTCGTCCAATGGCTCCATCGTTGGCCCCTCCGGTCAGGCCACCGACTCCGATCGAGCCACCGACTCCGATCGAGCCAACGCGGCCGGAGCAGCGCTGGGGGATACGAACCGCCGGCGCGCTGGTGCTGCTGTCCGGGCTGCTGCTAGCCGCGCTCGCGGCGCGTGCGCGTACCCGGGACACGGCGGAAATTCCGAGCCCGCCCGCTCTCAGATCGGCGTCGGCAACGGCCGCGAGCGCCGCGCAACCTCGATCTTCAGCGACGCTCGGTGCGCCGCAATTGGTAGAGCCGGCATCCGAGCAACCCGCGACGCCCGCGCCGGATCGCCAACCGAGTGCCGCGTCGACGGCGCGCTCGGCGCTTCGAGGTCCTGCCCGACAGCAGTCCGTGCCTGCACGCTCACAGCCACCTACCACCGAGCGCGCCCTGCCTATGGCAGCAGACGGCAAGCCGTTGCACCTTTGATCTGGTCCAGTCTATGGAGCGGACTTCGACGGCCGTATCTTGCCGAGTGATGCGCCGGCAACGAACCACATCGCGCCTCCGGGCGCTGAGTCTCGCCCTGGCGCTCTCGATCGCGCTGCCTGCTCCCGCAGCGCCTGGCGCGGGCTCGACCGATCCCGTGGTGGCTCAGCTCAAGGCACAAGGCGACGCCGCCATCGAAGCCGGCAAATACGAGGCAGCGCTGGCCGCGTACAGCAAGGCGCTCGCGGTCGAGCCTTCGCCCGCTCTGCACTACAACCGCGGCCGCGCCCTGCAAGGATTGGGGCGCAACGCCGAAGCCCTCGACGAGCTCGAGCAATTCGAGAGCACAGCGCCCGCCGCTCTGAAGGCCGCCGTGCCCGATTTGGAGGACATGATTCATCTCGTCCAGAGCCAGATCGCCGAGCTGAACGTGAACTGCAACGCCTCGGGCGCCGTCTTGCACGTCGGCACGAAAGCATTGCTTCTCCCCTCGAGTCGGCCGCTGCGCTTCGATCCGGGAAACGTCGACGTCGAGGTAGTCGCGACGGGCTACGAACCTTGGCGCGACCGCGTCACACTCGGTCCCGGCGATCGCCGGGAGCTGGCTGCCGAGCTCGTGCGGCTCGATCTACGCGGGACGCTCGTCGTCACGTCGAGCGTCCCGGGCGCCTTCGTGCGCGTAGACGGCAAGCCAGCAGGCACCGTTCCGGTCGAGCTGCGCTTGGATCCGGGCGAACACACCATCGCGCTCGGACACGCCGACTACGAACCAGCAACGTCGCGCCTGGTGCTGCACGCGAAAGAGCACCGCTCGTATTCGCTGTCACTTCAGCGCTCGCCGCGCATCTACGAACGATGGTGGTTCTGGACCGGCATTGGCGCCGCAGTCGCTGCCGGCGCGGTCACTGGGGTCGCTCTGGTAACCGAGAAATCGGCCGCCAAAGGCGATATTCCGCCCGGGCGAATCACCGCCAATCTCTCGACCTGGTAATTCCGCGTCCGGTCGGAGCGGCTTGCGCGGGAACCGGCGCCGCCGTGATCGGCCGCACTTGCGCTCTGAGAATTTGGCTGAATATGCTGGGGGATGGTCAGCAAAGTTTGGTTCATTACGGGCACGTCGCGCGGCTTTGGCCTGGAGTGGACGGCGGCGGCGCTCGAACGTGGCGATAAGGTCGTGGCTACGGCCCGCAAGCTCGACCCGCTCAAGGCTTTGGCGGAAAAGTACCCGGATTCGCTGCTGCCCTTGGAGCTCGACGTCACCAGCAAGGAGGCGGTCGGCGCTGCGGTGGACCAAGGCTACGAGCACTTCGGCCGGCTGGACGTGGTGGTCAACAACGCCGGCTATGGCTTGTTCGGCATGGTCGAGGAGGTGAGCGAAGCCCAGGCGCGCGCGCAAATGGAGACCAACTTTTTCGGCGCGCTCTGGGTGACGCAGGCTGCCCTCCCGCACCTACGCGCTCAGAAGAGTGGGCACATCGTGCAAGTGTCTTCGATTGGCGGCATCACTGCCTTTCCGTTCGTAGGTCTGTATCATGCGTCCAAGTGGGCGCTCGAGGGGCTGTCTCAATCACTGGCGCAAGAGGTGCGCGCGTTCGGCATCCACGTGACCCTGATCGAGCCGGCTGGCTTCTCTACGGATTGGAGCGGCTCTTCAGCTGATCGCGCGGCGGCGCTCCCCGCTTACGACGCGCTCAAGCTCGAGGTCGCGGAGCAACGAAAGAAGCGCTGGGTGCCTGGCGATCCAGTCGCAACACGCAGCGCCATCCTGAAAATTGTGGACGCTGAAAAGCCGCCGCTGCGTGTGTTTTTCGGTGACGCCCCGCTGGCCATGGCCAAAGCCGACTACGCCTCTCGCATCGCCTTGTGGGAGGAGTGGAATGCGGTGGCAGTCGAAGCACAAGGCTCCAAAGCGTGAAGCCGCGTTTCAGCCAGGGTTGAGGCCGCGATCCGTCAACGCGAGCTTTTGGCGAAATTTTGGGCGTAGCCGATACAGCTGCGCAGGCCGGTGGGCCCTGCCGGCCTGCTTGCCTTCGACCGGCTCCAGCAACTCGAGCTCGTCCATCTTGCGACGAAAGCTGACCTTGTTGATCGATTCACCCAACACGACTTCGTATACCGACTGGAGCTCGGGCAAGGTGAACGTTTCACCGCACAAGTACACCGGCAGAGAGGAATAGCTGCTCTTGCTCTGAACGCGTTGCAGCGCGGTGCGCACAATGTCGGAGTGGTCGAAGGGCAGGCCACGGGCTTCACGCGCCGGACGCAGCGACACTTCGCGCCGAGCCGAGGCGGCGATCAGCACATGCGGTACGAGCGCGTAGTAGGCGACGGCCAGAGACCAACCGCGCGGATCGCGACCAGGGCCGGAAAACGTGCTCAACTGCTCGAGGTAGGGACTGACGATGCCCGTCTTGTCACGCAGCATGCGCGCGGCAGAGCCCTGCGTGTCCTGGTCTTCATCGGGGTGGATGAAGCCACCCGGCAACGAAAGCGCGCCGCAGAACGGCTCATGGTCGCGCTCGAGTAAGGCGACCTGCAACACACCCTCGTCCACGGTGAGCAAGACGACGTCGACCGAGCAGATGATCGCGGACATGGCCTTAGTATCAGCTCAATCCGAACCACTGAACAACGGCTCAGATGCCGTCATTTGTCGATATTTTTGTTAGTTGCATTGCGCAACTAAGTGAGTTAGCTTGAGGAGCATGACGAAGCGTCGATTGCAGCTATTGATCATCGATCCGCAAAATGACTTTTGCGATCTGCCCGAGGCCTATCGGCCAGAGCAGCCAGATGGCAGCCGAGTCGCGCCCTCGCTACCGGTACCCGGCGCACATGCGGACATGCTGCGCGTTGCGGCCTTGATCGAGGCGGGCGGCAGCGGCTTGCACGAAATCTCCGTCACTCTGGATTGTCACCAACATCTGGACATCGCACACCCCACGTTTTGGCAAACGGGCGCAGGCGAGCCGGTCTCTCCCTTCACGCAGATTGCCGCGGCAGACGTGCTCGAAGGTCGCTACGCGCCGCGCTTGCCGGGCGCTCGCGAGCGTGCACTGCGTTACTTGGAGCAGCTGGAAGGGCAAGGTCGCTACCGGCATATGGTCTGGCCGGTTCATTGCGAGATCGGCACCTGGGGCAACAACGTCCACACCGCCCTGCGGGTCGCCTACAACGCATGGGAAGAGCAAACGCTGGGTAGCGTGCGCAAGCTAACCAAGGGTGAGAATCCGTGGACCGAGCACTACAGCGCAATTCAGGCAGAAGTGCCGGACGCGGACGATCCCTCGACGATGCTCAACGCGGGCTTCGTGGCCGAGCTGCGGCGCGCCGATCGTCTGTACATCACCGGGGAAGCGGGCAGCCACTGCGTCAAGGCGACGACCGAGCACCTAGTCGCCCACTTGACCGACGCCGAGCTGAAAAGGCTGGTATTGGTGATTGATTGCATGAGCCCCGTGAGCGGTTTCGAGGCTGAATACGAGCGCTTCGTGGACGACATGCGAGCCCGCGGCGTGGCCACCCTGAGCGCGGCGGAAGTGGCCCGAGAGCTGCGCGAAAACGCCGTCTGAAAGCCCCCATGACCGACACGCCGATCGTCCGTAGCTTGCTCGAGAACGACCTGTACAAGTTCACGATGTGGCAAGCGCTGCTGCACAGCCACCCCGCGGCGGAAGCGGAGTACCGCTTCGTCTGCCGCAACACGCCGAAGTTCCCTTTGGCTGAGCTGCTGCCCGCTTTGAGCGCCGAGCTCGATCACCTGTGCAGCCTGAGCTTCGGTCAAGACGAGCTCGACTATCTGCGCCGCCTGCGTTTCATCAAGGGGGACTTCGTCGACTTCTTGTCCTTGTTCCGCTTTCAGCGCCGCTTCGTCGACGCGCACGCGGAGGGAGACAAGCTAGTGGTGGTCGCCAAGGGGCCACTCGTGCACGTGATGGGCTTCGAAATCTTCGTACTGTACCTGGTGAGCGAGCTGTACTTTCGCCGGCTGGGCGCGGGTGCGGAGGCCGAGCGCACGGCAGAGCAACGCCTAACGGAAAAGATCGCGCTGCTGCAGGGGCGAGAGAGCGAGCTCGGCGGCGACAATCCGTTCCTATTCTTCGATTTCGGGCTGCGCCGCCGCTACTCCGCAGCACTGCAAGATCGGGTAGTCGAGCGTTTGTTGGCGGGCGTCCCGCAATACTTTCGCGGCACCTCGAACGTGCTACTCGCCAAGCGCTTCGAGATCACGCCGATTGGCACGATGGCGCACGAGTACCTGCAGGCTTACCAGGCATTCGGCTCCCGCCTGCGGGATTTCCAGAAGGCCGCGCTCGAAGATTGGGTGCAGGAATACCGGGGGGATTTGGGGGTCGCGCTGACCGACGTGGTGGGCATGGATGCGTTTCTGAACGACTTCGACCTGTATTTTGCCAAGCTGTTCGACGGCCTGCGCCATGACTCGGGCGATCCCGTCGCTTGGGGGGAGAAGGCCATCCTTGCCTACCGAAAGCTGCGCATCGATCCGCGCACGCGGCGTTTGGTATTCTCGGATGGCCTCGACTTACCGCGCGCGCTCACGCTGTATCGGCACTTCAATGGTCGCACGCAGACGGCCTTCGGCATCGGCACCAACCTCACCAACGATACCTCGGAGAAGCCACTCAACCTGGTGATGAAGTTGGTATCGTGTAACGGGCAACCGGTCGCCAAGCTGTCGGACTCCCCGGGCAAGACGTTGTGCACGGACCAAATGTTCGTCGACTACTTACGGCAAGTTTTCTCGCACCCAGCGTAGATCGCGGCACATTACGGAGAGTCATGAGAGACAACCAGTGCAGCCTCGACTTGGCGGTCGTCATCGGGCGTTTTCAGCCCTTCCATTTGGGGCATCTGGCGCTTCTGCAGCACGCGCTCGGCGTCGCCCCTCGAGCGCTGTTGGTGATCGGGTCCGCAGGCGGTCCGCGGCTCGTCAAAAACCCATTCCGTGCAGCTGAGCGCATCCAAGCCATCCGCGACAGCTTGACGGCCGAGCAGCGAGCTCGCGTGAGCTTCGCCACCGTTCGAGACTATTACGATGAGCCGCGCTGGGCGGGTGCGGTCAAGGCGGCCGTCGCACGCGAGAGCGCGGGTCCAGTCGCGTTGGTTGGCTTTCGCAAAGACGACTCGAGCTCCTACCTCGGCCTCTTCCCCGAGTGGCGCGAGCTCGCACTGCCACGCCAGACACCAATCGACGGGACTGAACTGCGGCGACTGTACTTTGCCGACGCGAAGACGATCGCTCCCGAATTGGTCGCCGCTGTGCCCCCGGCCATCACGCGTTTTTTGGAGCAGTTCAAACACGGCCCCCATTTCGAGCGGTTGCGTGACGAGCTCCACGCGCTGGATGACACGCGAAAGAAGTACGGCAGCGGCCCGTTCGTCACGCTCGACGCGGTCGTCACCCAAAACGACCGTATCTTGCTCGTGCAGCGCGGGCGCGCACCCGGCAAGGATTTGTGGGCGCTTCCCGGTGGGTTCCTGGAAGGTCCCGAACGGCTTCTCGCCGGCGCCTTGCGCGAGCTTCGCGAGGAGACAGAGCTTGCCTTGTCCGACGCCGAGCTCCGCGCGGCACTACGCGACGTGGCCGTATTCGATCATCCACAGCGCAGCCAGCGCGGACGCACCATCACCCACGCGCACTACTTTGCGCTACCGCCCAGCGCCGACGCTCCCCCACACGTCACCGGCGCGGACGACGCGCAGGCCGCCCAATGGCTGCCGATCTCGCAGATTCCGAGCATGACCGAGGATTTGTTCGAGGATCACTATCAGATCATCGACCATTTTCTGAAACTATCGGCCGATTGAGGGTTCGCAGATGCAGCAATACAACGAGCTTTCCACGCAGTTCTACGATCTCGACAAACCCGAGCAGCCGGACGATGCTTTCCAGTTCTATCGTGAGTACGCGCAAGCCGCAGCGGGGCCAATCCTCGAGCCGATGTGCGGCTCGGGTCGCTTCTTGCTGCCGCTGTTGGCACTGGGTTTAGACGTCGACGGCGTCGATGCCTCGCCCTTCATGCTGGAAGCGTGTCGCAGGCGGGCCGCGCAGAAGCAGCTGACACCGCGCTTGTTCGAGCAATCGCTCGAGGCCCTGGAGCTTTCGCGACGTTATGCGCTGGCGTTCATACCTGCGGGTTCCTTTGGCTTGATCACCGAGGAAGCAAGGGCGCGCGAAGCACTCCGACGCCTCCGTGCAGCGCTCTTGCCAGGGGGCAAGTTGGTGCTCGAGATCGACCTTCCAGCGTTCGAGACGTCGACATCCTGGCCTTGGGGCGGCCGTTGGCTGAAGCGACCCGACGGCGCCCTGATCGTCCTCAGCGCCCTCGGCCAGTACGCGGCATCCGAGCGCATTAGCTACAGTTTGCACCGCTACGAGCTGGTGATCGATGGCCGAGTCGTCTTGACCGAAATCGAGGAGTTCAACCTGCGCGCTTACGAACCGCGTGAATTCCAAGTGCTATTGGAGAGCGCCGGCTTCGTGGACGTAAAAGCGTTGAAGACGTTCGAGCAGCGGGCCCCCGATGCCGACGACGAAGGGCTAGTCTTCGAATGCCGCAGCCCTTGAACGGCCGCGTGCCGGTACTGGGTGCGCGAAGCGCAGACATCGAGTATGACTTGGCGCCAAGCGCGGACTCAAAATGAGCTGGATCGTCCTTCTGTCCGAGAACGAGCGCCTCGAAGGCTGCTTGTCAGCGTCGAACGCGCAAGCGGCTAACGACGCCTTGCAGCAGCACGGTTGCGTGCTCCTCCGTGGTGTGTTCGAAACCGCAAGCATCGCTGCCCTCGAACGCGAATACCGCGACCAATTCGGCGCGCTCGATGCTGAGCAGATGGCCGCGCAAGCCGAGCAACCGGCACCGAATCCAGTGTTTTGGGTCGGCGAGCGGCGCTACGAGATCACCCCGCACATGGCGGGCTCGTTCGGCGATCCGCACTTGTTCGCCAATCCGCTCCTGCGCGGCTTTCTCGAACCGCTGTTGGGCGAAACCATGCGCTTGAGCGGGCTCACGCTCGTGGTCTCGTACCCCGGCGCAGAGCAGCAGCACACGCATCGCGATCACCCGCCCCTGTTCGATGATCTGGACGCGGCGCTGAACCTACCGCCCTACGCCATCAACGTGGCCGTGCCCCTGATCGACGTCGATCACGAAACTGGGCCGACGGGGATCTGGCTCGGCTCACACCGCTGGCCCGATGAGAGCGTGACCGAGCACGAACCCATGACCGTGGTGCCCTTCCAGCGCGGCGACTGCATCTTGTTGGATTACCGCACCCTTCACGCAGGGGTACCGAACCGCGGCACACTGGTGCGCCCGATCGTGTACATGGTTTATGCGCGCACCTGGTTCTTCGACGAGATTAACCACACCATGCGCCCTTCCCTCGGCATGACCCGCGAGCAATGCGAGGCCCTTCCGGAAGCCGTTCAGCCGCTGCTGATGCGCGTCTATTCGCAGCACGCGCGGGCTCGTTTTTTCGCCGATCCGCAGGACGAATAGCACTCCGGACCGCTCGGCCTTGGTCGGCCGTTCGCTTTCCGAAATCAAAGGGAAGCATGCATGAAATCGCGCGGGGCCGTTGCGCGTGCGAGCGTTCGGCAATCGGGTGCTGAAATGGCGAACGTCGGAACCATCAAAGAGATCTGGCGCTATCCCGTAAAAGGGATGGCCGGCGAGAGCCTCGTATCGTGCGCGCTGAGCGAGAAAGGGCTGCGCGGTGACCGGATCTGGGCGCTGCGTGACGATGCGCGTAAGGAGATCCAGAGCTGCAAGTTTCGCCCGCAGCTGCTGCTCTGCACGGCGCGTTCGAGGAGCGCAGGTTCCGGTGCTCCGACCACTGACGTCGATGTCACGTTTCCCGATGGGTCGGTGCTGGGCAGCGATGACCGCGCTGTGCATGCGAAGCTGTCTGCACTCACCGGGCGGCCCTCCACTTTGGAACCATTGCGCCCGGAACGAGATGCGGACTTCTATCGGCGGCACAAAGCCGATGACCACACTTGGTTGAAAGAGCTCGCAGCAACGTTCGAGCGAGAACCGGGCGAGCCCCTGCCCGACCTCAGCCAACTACCGCCCGCCATGGTGGAGTTCGTGTCGCTCAGAGGCACCTTTTTTCTGCTCACTCCGTTGCACCTGCTCACGACGACGACGCTGACTCACTTGAAGGGCATCAATCCGCAGTCTGATTGGGATGTGCGGCGGTTTCGGCCCAACTTCGTGATCGAGACCAGCGCGGGCACCCAGGGTCTGGTCGAGCAAGGCTGGCTTGGTAAGCGTCTCACCATCGGCGAAGCGAGCATCGACTGCGCGGCGACGACGCCCAGATGCGGCGCGATCACCCGCGCACAACCGCAGCTCGCAGCGGACACGACCATCCTTCGCACGGTCGTACAGCGCGCGGATCAGAACGTCGGGGTGTATGGGCAGATCGTAGCCGCGGGCGAAGTGCGCGTGGGCGACCCGGTCTACCTGGCCTGACCGAGCCGCTCGCACGTCCCGCCTTCAGCTCAGGCGAGCTCGCAGTGTTGCGAGCGTGCGCACGATGGTCTCCTCCACCTGTTCTTGGCCGATCGAGTCCAAGAATTCGACGTATTCCGCGAGACGTTCTCGCACTGCCCTTCCCGCTTCGGAATCGTCCTCGATCAGCGCGGCGTCGCGATCGGTCAGATCGAAGTTGATGAAGCCGCGGCAGCGCGCTGCGCCGCATAGGCATGGATCGCGCGCGGGCTCGTTCTGAGTCACCCAGCCGTAAAAGATCGTGACTTCTTCGCCAGGGGCGATGGCACGCGTGCACTGGATGCGCCCCTCGCGGTCGGAGTAGATGGCCGCGTTCGGGTTGCAGCTGTGATTGCACAGCCAACCTCCCGGCACGCTCGTGTCGGGTACGATTACCGTCCATTGCTCCGAGAGCAACGTCAGCTTGCTTTGCGCAGCCAGAGTTGCCTCCGGATCTTCCACGTCGAGTCGGCGCTGCTTGGGCGCGTACGGCGTGATCACGTCGCCCGGCTTGAAGCGGCGCTTGGCGAACACCCCGCGCCCCGCGATGCTGCGCTCGCGAAACTCGACGGGAGCCAGGCTGAATTTCGGTTTGTGAGGCTTGGCCATTTGGGCGGTTTCGAGGTCGAGATTGAGCGCGGAAAGTAGCTCCGCTGCAAGCTCGAGAAAGACACTCGCCGGCAGGCCGCTGCGTCGGCTAGACAGGGTCGAACCCGAATCGAATCGTGCAGCCAAAATGAAAATCATCCCCATTTGCCTGTGTGTCGGCGTCGCGTTGCTCGGCTCGGGTGCCTGCGGGAACGCCGAAAACGATCCGCGGGGCACGGGCGGCGCTAGTTCGGGCGCGCCACCCAGTACGAATTCTGGGTCGGGTGGAGACTCGGGGACAACGGACAGCGCAGGCGATGCCGGTTCTGGCAACAACGGCGGCACAGGCAGCCAAGCCGGCTCAGGGGCCACGACGAACGACGCCGGAACGGGCGGCATGGAGCTTGGCGGCGCGCCTTCGGACACGGGTCCGCGGCAATGCACGCCCGGCGACACGACCACGATCAGCGGCGTGGTCTTCGATCCCGCCGGCGCGAACCCTTTGTATAACGTGCTGGTATACGTGCTCGATCCGAGCTCGCCACTGCCGGACCTGAGCAGCGTGCCCGTGGGCTGCGGCTGCACGCAGCTGCTGCCCGCGAAGGTGCTCGCGAAGAGCGCGCCCACCGACGCGAGCGGGCATTTCGAGATCCCCTGCGCGCCGAGCGGCACGGTCAGCCTCGTGGTTCAGACCGGAAAATGGCGCCGGCAATACGACGGCGTGGAGGTGAAACTCAATCAGCCGAACGTCGTTCCAAACCTGCGCCTGCCGGCGAATTCGAACGAAGGCTCGCTGCCCAACATCGCGATTTCTACGGGTGGGAACGATTCATTCGAGTGCTTGCCGCTGCGCATGGGCGTCTCGGCGAGCGAGTACGTGGCGGGCTCGGCCAGCGACGGTCACATTCACATCTACACGGGCCGGCGCGGTGCCACCCCCGCCCAGGGCGCGGTCGAATCGAAGTCGGCCCTCTGGGATTCGCAGGCTCACCTGAACGAACACGACCTCGTCATCCTCTCTTGCGAAGGTGAAGAGACGACGGGCGGCGCGACCGGCACTCGAGTCAACGCCACGGCACAGCAGTACCTGCTGAACTACGCCAATAGCGGCGGGCGTGTGCTCGCGACACACTACCAATACGCTTGGTTCAACACCGGCCCCTTCGCAACTGGGCCCAACAGTTTGGCAACGTGGACCGCGGGCGGAGGACTGGTCGACGATACGCAATCGTTCCCGGGCGAGCTCGCGCCCCCCCTCAGCAGCGGTGCTGCGTTTCCAGCGGGAGCCGCGTTCGCCCAATGGTTGAAGCTGGTCGGTGCGCTGGTCGGTAGTCAAATGCCACTCTGGTTCCCCCACAGCAACGTGACGGCCCTGAACCAGCCACCCTCCAGGGAATGGCTCCGCCTTTCAGCGAGTTCGCCGCAGGCTCCGTCAGCGCCTCAGCTCTTCACTGCGGACATGCCCGCCGGCGCCACGGGCAGCGCGGTCTGCGGACGCGTCGCGTACAGCAGTCTGCACGTGACCGGTGGTCCGAACATGAATGCTCCCGGCGTGCCGGTCGACTATCCCCCCGCGACGGGCGGCAGCGGCAGCGGCGGCGGCACGGGCTTCCCGGGCTTTCCCCCAACCGGCCAAGCGCAAGGCGGGATTGTCCCCTCGGGCTGCGCGCGGCGTCCGCTCACGCCCCAAGAGGCCGCGCTCGAATTCATGTTCTTCGACCTGTCTTCGTGCCTGGTCCCGATCGCTGACGAACCGGGTCAGCCCTGAGCAGCTCTTGCGGAGAGTGGGGGCGATCGCGAGCAGAGCGGTCACGCCCTGAGCCCGGCGCCTACGGGCAGACGAATGCGGTGACGAAAGCGTCGACTCCCGCCGTGCCTTGATACTCGAGCGCACCGATGTCGAGAGCATTACTCGTATTGGGCATGCCTTCGATGTCCCAGCGGCTGTTGCCCGCTTGGTCGGCGAGGGCGACGAAGCTCGCGCAACCATTGCCGGCATCGATGGCGGGCGAGCCCGCCTTCAGGTTGAAGTTGCCATTTGCGGCGTCGACGAAGAGCGGATCGGCAGAGCCGATGCCCACCCCCGATGCGTAACCGCCCTGAACGATGTTGTGGCTCAGCGTGCTCGCAGAAGTGGCATCCGAATCGACGATCTCGCTGACGTTCGAACCCACCGCATCCGCCCAGAAGATGCTGTTCGTCACGATCGGGGCGGAGGAGTTCTCGTTGTGGAGCGCGCCGCCCGAGTAGCTAGCCGTGTTGCCCGTGAAAGTGCAGTTCGTCAGTATCGGCGATGAAGTGTCGTTGAAGATCGCGCCCCCGGAGGCCGCGTATTCGCCAGTAAACTTGGCGTTCCCGCTGACCACGTTGCCGGCGAAGATACCATTCGTGACCATGAGCGAGGATGCGTCGTTGTACATCCCTCCACCAACATAGCCGCTGTTACCGGTAAACGTGCAGTCCGTTAGCGTGATCGACGAATCGGTGTTGATCATCCCTCCGCCGACGTAGCCGTAATTGGAGACGAACACCGAGCGCGTGATCGTGACCGTAGAATTGATACTGACCATCCCGCCGCCACCGTCGGAGGCAGAGTTACCAATGAACTTCGAATTCGAGATCACTAGCGTGGAATAGCTATTGTAGATCCCCGCGCCCGAATACTGAGCCGCGTTGTCCGTGAAGATGCAGTCGGACACGACGGGAGCCGACGCTTTGTTGTACATGCCCGCGCCGTTGCCGAACTGAGCGCTGTTGTTGATGAATGAACAGCTCGTGACGATGGGCGACGAGGAGTCGTTGTACATCCCAGATCCGGCATTGGCTACATTACCGTCGAAGGTGCAGTTCGTAACCGTCGGCGAGGCCGAGACGTTGTACATGCCGGCCCCGATGTAGGGTATTTCATTCGTGTAGCCGCCGGTGATGGTGAAGCCGTCGAGCGTGGCTCCGGTCGCGCCGCTGACCACGTGCAAGCTGTTATCGCTCCAATCCGGCGTGCCGATCTCACCAGAGAGCGTGGTGACGTTGGAGGCGACATTGCGCTCGCCACGTGCCAATTCGTTGCCGACAAAGCCGCCATAGAGAGCAACCGAGGGCACGAGTTGGAAGCTCTTCGTTCGATCCGTACCGGTCGTCGGTAGGTACGTCCCGGCTGCCACCCAGATTTCGACACTGGGGCAAGCGCTCCTCTCGATCAGCGAATTCGCGCGTGCGAGGCCCGCCTGTACAGTTCGCAGTGCCGAGCCGAAGCCACTACCGCCGTTCGAGTCGCTGCCTTCCGTAGTCACGCGGATGATGCAGTCGGAATTGCTATCATCCACGGCGCTAGAGCCCGCCGCTCCCGCGTTGGACGATGCGGAGACGTCGTCGTCGATACTGATCGCCCCTGCGTCGCCAAGCCGTGCTGCCGGTGGCGCTTCGAGTGGATTCGTAGTGCGTTGTCCGGCTGCGCCACCCGTGGTGCCCGCAGAGCCCGCAGTCTCAGAGCGCGGGTCAGTTCCTCCGCTCGAGCTGCTACCAGCTCCGGGCAGGTCGCCGCCCACCAGACGACCAATCACGTTGTCCGTGGCGCCGCAGCCGACGGCGAAAAAGATGACGAAGCACGCGAGTGGCGCGCGCCTCATATCCGGCATTCGTTTCTATACGAGGCGCCCACTATCGCTCCGAACTCTGAATGGAGACACGCCGCCAACGCGATCACTCCACCCAGCCTTCGGCCGCACTACTTGGAAAAACCAGTCAATTCCAGTAGTTATCGCAACACGACTTTACTACGGCGGCTCGAAGGACGTTGGCTCGCCGAGACCGAACAATCCTCAGCGCCGCGCGGGCAGCGCATCGAGCACTGCCAGCTGCACGTCACAGAGTGCAACGTCGTTGAGCGCTCGCTGAGAGCTCGGCTCGACCTCGAAGCGGTCGCGAGCGCGGCCGCCGACGGTACGGATTTCGCAAGCCAAGATACGCATGCCCTTGGCATGTAGTGCGCTGCTGACGGCGTGCAGCAGACCTACGGAATCGGGCGCATCGACCACCAACAGATAACTTCCGTCTGCGAGCGATTGGCGCTCGAAGTAGACACGCGTGGAAGGCTCGCTGTCGGCGGCTGGCGCGCTAGCGGACGTGCGCTGAGCCAAGTCCTCGGCGATCAGCTCGCTCAGGGACTGCGCGAAGGCCTGCAGGCTATCGCCATCGAGCTGCGCGGCGACATCGGAGGCGCCACCGAGCGCGCGCAGCTCGAGAAAGTCGACCGCCTCGACCCGGTCTTTACCCAGATCGCGACAGAAGGCGCGCGCGCTCTGAATGGCCATGCCCTGCGCGAGCAGCGCGTCGGTCACCAGCGCGAGCAATCCCGGCCGATCCTCGGCGACGATACACAGCTGCGGGCCCTTCACCGATTGCCAGAGCTCGGCGTGGACGAGCCGGTTGCCACGACGCGACACGATCGCAGCGTGCTCGGCCGCTTCACCGGCGCCATACAAACGTTCGTAAGCAGCGGGCATGGAATCGACGAATTGGTTCATCTTGAGCTCCCGGAATAGCGGACGCAGCATGGCTTGCGAATGTCGCCCGTGTTTCGGGACGCGATCGCGATCCTACGGCTGAAGCGCCATTTTTCGGGGCGCATTGCCAATCGCGATCGTGTCCGTCACGCGCCGACTGGCAAAGTCCACGGCAACGACGCTGTTGTCGCCCTCGTTGGTGACATAGGCGCCAGAGCCATCCGGGTAGACCGTGATCCAGTGGGCGAGCTTTCCGGTGGGCACGCTGGCAATCACGGTCTTCGCCGCCACATCGATGAACTCCAAGTCGCCCGCGGTCTGGCTGACGACCAGCTCGTACTTGCCGTCAATAGTGGGGCGCACGTCATGCGGCGAACCGCCGCTCGCGATCGGTGTGCCCAACGTGCCAGTCGTCGGGTCCATGACTTCGACGGCATCGAGCCCCACCGCCGTGAAATAGATTTCGTTTGCCGAGCAAGACAGCGCGCGTGGCGACTTGTCGACGGCGAATGACTTGGGCGCACCATCTCCGTTGAGATCGATGCGGACCACGGCGGGTGCGCTCGTCGCTTGCGAGGCGACGTACGCCCAATGTCCATCCGCGGTGATGCAACTCGCATGCGCCGCAGGAACCGCAACGTGCGCGACGATGGAATCCGTGCGCGTATCGATGATCACCGTTTCGTCGGCACCGCCCACTGTTACCACCGCACGAGTGCCATCCGGCGTAATGGCGATGCCCGCGGGCTTTGCGCCAACATCGATTGAAGTCACGATCGCGTCGTCGGCAGTGGCGATGACTTTCACGCTGCCGGAGTCGGTGCTCGAGACGTACACTTTCTTTCCGTCCGGAGTGATGCTCAGGCCGTCGGGGGCGCTCACCGGGATCGTCTTCATGACCTTCCTGGTCGCCGTATCGAGCACTGCGACGACCTGATCGCCGAACAGGCCCACGTAGGCTTTGCGGCTCGGGCCCGCCGCGGGGGGCGCCGCCATCTGGTCAGAGTTGGACGAGCAGCCCGCGCCGAGAGCCAGTGCGACGACGGTAACGATGATTCGGGTATGCATGGTTGTTGACCTCGACCGGCACAACGGCGCGCCGCTCCCGATCGTTCCATCGCCTCGGACTGAAGGAACCTTTCGCCGAGCGCGACGTTGCTAGCGACATGAACCGATTGCTCGTTCGCTTCGTACTGCTGTGCGGGCCTTGCCCCATCGCCTGTGGTGCAACTGCCGATCCGGCGATGACCGCGATCACGACTCCCGAGCCCGTACTCCCCAGTGATGCCGGACCGGCGCCCAGCTACGGCGAACTCTTCGACACGTACTTCGCGGCCGGAACCCCTGGTCATTGCGCCACCGCGGGCTGTCACGCCGATCCGGGCCACACCGTGTGGCGCTGCGGTCCCACCAAAGACGACTGCTACGACGGGATGGTGGAAGTCGGCCTGGTCGACCCGGCGCGGCCAGCGCACTCGGCGCTCGTGGATGTTCGCCGTTCGCCGCTCACTTGGATTAACCCGGCGGGCGGAAACATGCCGCTCGACGCGCAATTGGCCAATGACGCCGGGCGCGACGCGCTGCTCGCCTGGGTGGCGGCGGGCGCCCAAAACGACTGACGTACGGAACGGTTCGCCGTGGCCCGCGTTGTTCATCCGAAACGAGCAACGCGCGCCTGCCGCGCGCCAGGAATTGCCCATGAAAACCTACGATAGACGCGACATTTTGCGATTGTTTGGAATTGGCGGAGTGACCTTCGGCTCCGCGTTGTGGGGCTGCGCGGCTCCCAATGCTTCCGGGGCGGGCGCCCTGGCTGCCTCTGAAGCTGCGCCCGCAACCGTGGGCGGACCAGCGCGCGCAGCGGCTGCACCTGCTGAAGATTTTTTCTTTCTACAACTCTCGGATACTCACTGGGGCTTCAGTGGCCCGCCCAATCCAGAGGCGGATCAGACGTTGCGCAGCACGATCGCGACCATCAACTCAGTCTCGACCCGGCCCGACTTCATCATGTTCACTGGCGATTTGACGCACACCACCGACGACCCAGCAGTGCGCCGCGCTCGCATGAAAGAATTCAAAGCCATCGTCTCCGACTTGGCCGTGAAGGACGTGCGCTTCATTCCCGGCGAGCACGACGCTTCCCTCGATGGCGGCGAGGCGTTCCGAGAGTTCTTCGGCGCGACGCACTATTCCTTCTCGCACAAGGGCGTGACCTTCATCGCGCTCGACAACGTGTCCGATCCTGGTGCCATCTTGGGCGACGCACAGTTGGCCTGGCTCGAGAAGGAGGTGGGCGCAGCGCCCAAGAATTCACCGCTCGTCGTATTCGCGCATCGGCCGTTGTTCGACCTGTTCCCGACCTGGGATTGGGCGACGAAGGACGGGCCGAAGGCGATAGAGATCCTGCACGAGCATCCGCTCGTTACCGTGTTTTACGGGCACATTCACCAAGAACATCAGCAGCAGACCGGCCGCATCATTCACCACGCGGCGCGCTCCTTGGTGTTCCCGTTGCCTGCGCCCGGCTCGGTGCCCAAGAAAGCACCCCTGCCTTGGGACGCGCACAGCCCTGATCACGGTTTGGGTTACCGTGAAGTGGCGCGTTTCGATAGCGCGCTCAAAGTCGCGGAGCATCCCTTTGGCAAGAGCTGAGCACAGGGCTTGCCACCCACGCCGCGCGCTGGGCGCTCTACTCGTGACCTGCGCGGGCGCCTTCGTGCTCGCCTGTGCGGGCGCGCAGCAGAACAAGCTCGAGCCCAACTCGAGCATTGCCGCAGACTGCGATCCAACGGCAAAGATCGCGTTCTCCGACGTGCGAGCGATCGTGACCCGGCGCTGCACGTCGTGCCATTCGCCAAGCGGCGCGGCCGGCCCCGACTACGACTGGACGAACGACCGCTCGCTGGGTTTGCACCGCAAAAATGTGGCGGCGCAAGTCGGTCAGGGTTCGATGCCCCCCGTCGGATTTCCGCGCTTGAGCCCCGACGATCGCCGCACCCTAGTTTGCTGGGGCCAAGCCCAGACTGCGAACACTCCCTGACGTCAATGCGGCAGCGGCTCGGGCCTGGCCAGCGCCGCACGTTCCACACCGCCGGCGATCGCGGCAGAGATCGCGCTGCTGACGGGCAGACTGCCTAGCCCCAGCTCGAGTAACAAATGCCCGAGCATCTGGCCGCGCCAAACCAGGGCTTGCACGGTGTAGGAACGCCCCATTTGGCCCGAGACGCTCGCGAGGGCTTTCGGCAGGAGTGCGGAGCTTGCGAAAGCTTGGCCTCGGAAGCGACTCAGATCCGAGTCACCATCGAACGCGCAGACCAGACGGGAGTGTTGCGGAGCGCCGTGCTGGTGCAGAGCCACGAACGCACTCCGAATACCGAGCAGAGGCAAGTGGGTTCGAAGCGCAACCTGCAACTCATCGTAGTCGACGGCGCAGGACAGGCTATTGCAGATGGCGGCGACGTTGCGATTCCAGCGCAGTAGCCCAATGCGGTCGTTGTGCATCGCGCGCTGGGACGTTTCGAACAGCATCGTGCGCGAGACGTGCAGCAACCCTTCCAGACGCTCGCGAGCGGCCTTACTTTTCTCGCCAAAGAGCGGCACTAATTGCTGGCGTAGCACCTGTACGACTTCATCCAGGCGCTTGAGTTCGCTGGTGCCCGGCAAGAGGCGTTCGGCGAGCGCTTGAAGCGCTTTGAGAAACACCGTGTCGTCGCTCTGCTGCAAGGCGTCGACGATGGCCGTGAACAGGCGCTGCTCCCAGCCGCGCCCGGCGGCCCCCAACGTCCCCCGTGAAACTCGCGTCAGCTCGAGCTGAATGTGTTCACGGTGCAGCAGCAAGCTGCCTTCCAAGTGTCCAGAGCCCGGCCCGTGCAGCGAATCCGGGCTCGAGGTGAGCCCACTGCAGCCGCAGGAGCGCCGCACGACCATCTCCACGTCGAGCACTTGGCTCTCGCGCTTGGTGCCGAATTGAACCTGCTCGAGTACGAAGCGCATCGCCTCACGCCCCAGGCGTGGCATCCCCTGACGCGCCGTGGTGAGTGGCGGATGGGTCAGGTCGGCTTCGGCGATGTCGTCGAAGCCGGTCACGGCCAGGTCGCGCGGGACAGAGATGCCGCGCTCATGCAGCGCCAACATCGCGCCAATCGCCATCCGATCATTGCTGGCCACGATGGCGTCTAGTTCGCTGAACGAGCCACCCAGTATCGAAGCCAGTTGAGTGACCGCAGCGCCGCCACTCTCGAAAGAAAAGTCACCCTCCAGGATCAGCTGTTCTTCGACGGAAAGCTGGTGCCGAGTGTGCGCCAGTCGAAAGGCGCGTTCCCGAGCTTCCGCCTCGTCGTTTTGTCGCGGCCCGCGCACGAGCGCGATCCGCCTGGCTGCGTGAGCTTCGATCAGGTGGCTCACGATGCGCTCCATGCCACGCTCGTTGTCGGGGTTGACGGTGACCACGCCCTCGGCCTGAACGCCGACGGTGCAGGCAGGCGCATTGCCCAAGCGCTTGCTGAATTCGAGCAGCCCTGCGGTCCCCACTTCGTGATTCAACCCGGTCCCCGAAAGCACGAAGCCATCACAGACCGCGCTGGTGGCCAGCTCGTACACCCCGTGACGGCCGTCACTGTTGCCCGGATCGCGAGGCAATGGTCCGCCCACGAAGCAGAGTAGATTCGCGCCGGCCGCGCGGGCCGTCTCCATCAGCCCTTGCACGATCTCTATTTGATAAGGGTCTTCGAACCCATCGGCCAGGTAGGCGATCGTGTGAGCGTGAGCGCCCAACTTCGTGAACGAGCGAAACACCTTGAACTAGTTGATAGCAGTTGTTGCTGGACATGCTCGAAGGATCGCTTCGGGCGGGCACCGCATCCGCGGTCGAAGCGCGATCAAGTAAGCGGCCTGGCGCCTCGAAACCCACAGGTAGGGCATCGAGATCGTCGCTAAGCGTGGCCCAGCCGCACCATTTGTTCGACACGAGCCTTCCATGGCAGTGGGGCCTGATCGGCGTGGTGGTGGACGACTTTCCAAACGCCGCCGATGCGATGCACGACGTCGGTACAGTTGGCCTTCAGATCCAGCTCACCGTCTGACATGTAAAACTTCGACCGGTAAACGGAGGCGCCGTATGCGGCATCGCCGCGCAACACGACCCGTAGCTGATCGATGCCGCCTACGCGATCGGCGCGCTCGGCGTGTCCCCGGTAGGCTGCCCACACCGCCGCTCCCTCTTCCCAGGTCGCCGACACTTCGGCCCAACCGCAAGCCCAGTCGCCGAAAGGGTGGGAGCAGGTGACGTCGTCACCATGGTGCCATACCTCACGCATTTTCTGCGTACCCCTGCCACGCAACAGCGCATCCAGTGCTTCGTACAACGAGTAGAAAGCAGTCGCCGCTTCCTCTTCTGCAGACGCCATCAGCTGATCCCTCTCGAAGAACCGCAGGCAGCACGCGATAGGAGAGCACCCATGTCGCTCTCGGTGGAGCAAACATCGCCTGGCCTCATGCGGGAGGATGATAGCGTTCCTGAGGCGGCGTACCAACGGGCGAAACCCGCCGCTCAGCGGCGGATCGCCACAAATGACGCTATTTCTAATGTGGGCTGACGTAGGTAGTGCGGCGGGTCGTCTACAGCTCGGCGATGGGTTTGCCTGCGGGCGCGCCGTAGCTCGCCGCTTCGAAGCCGAAGCGCTGGATGATCGAGGCGTGTAAGGAGCCGGTCACCTGATTGGCGGCGGCGACGCTGCGACCGGTCTTGAAGCCACCGGCGTGTCCGGCGAGTAAGATGGGCATGTTCTTGCGCGCGTGGCTGTCGCCGTCACCGTTTTCGGAGGTGTACATCACTAGCGATTCGTCGAGCAGCGTGCCGGTCGGGGTCTTTACGCTCTTGAGCGCGTTCACGAGATAGGCGAAGCGGCGAACCTTGAAGCGCGAGGTGGCAACGACGCGCGCGTCGGCGATGCGTTGCGCCTCGGCGCGGTCGAGACCATCGAGGTCAGTCGCGCGATCGGTGTCATCCAGCTTGTGAGAAATGAAATGGTCGCTCCAGGTGCCGAGCGCTTCTTTGCCGGTGCCGATGGTGTAACCCGAGTAGTTCACGCCCCAACTGTCGCTGTATTGCAGCGTGACGACGCGCGTGAGGTCACAGGCCATGGCCAGCACCAGAAGATCGATGAATTGCTTGCTCTTGCTGTGCCAATCCCCGCCGGTGGTGGGCGCCGTGGGTGCGCTGCAGCTGGTGGCCGTGGCGGGGCTGGCCACCTGTTTTTCGAGCTCGGCCACCGACTGCAAGTACTGCGCGATGCGCATCTGATCGGCCTGACCGAGGCGCGCATTGAGCCGAGCGTGATCTTCTTTGACGGCATCGAGCACGCTCGCGTTGCGCTTGCGACGCTTCTCGGCGTTGGGATCCGCGCTGGCGGTCATGCCTTTGAACAGCGTGTCGAACAGCTGCTTGGGATTGCGGTTGACGGTCTCGACCTGTCCGGAAGCACGGAAAGAGATATTGCCCTGGCCGATGTCCGTGCTGGGCGTAGCGGAGAGCGCGAGGTTGCGATAGGGCGTGCCAGCTTGGAGCCGCTCCGCCAGGTACTGATCCAGCGTGGGTTGCGGCGGGGTGTAGTTGTTGGCGACCCCCTTGTGTGCCGAGAGTGACATCGAAGGCATGTGAATATCGACGCACACGCCCGAATGATCGATGCCCGTGACCGCGGTGATGTCTTGGAACGTCGCCTCCCCCGCCGGCCAGATCCCTTCGGCGGCGAAGCCACCCAGATCTTTCAAGCACTCTGGCAAGCTCGCGGCGCTCAGCGCGCCCGCGGCTGGGTTCCACTTTCTGGGATCCGTGCCGTTCGGATAAAAGAAGTTGATGAAGCGCTGAACCGGTGCGCTCTGGGCCGCCGCGCGCTCGGTGCGCATGATCTCGAGCAGAGGCAGCGCCAAGCAGGCACCAACACCACGGAGCACGGTTCGTCGAGGAATGGAAATCGCCATGGCTTTACTCGGGGTCCGGGGTCCTGGTCACTCGCTGCGGCGCAGCCGGAAGGAAGGCGCCGAAAAGAGCCCGCGCAAGAGGCTCGGAAAGCTGCTGGATTCGGCGGCAAAGGACTGCTGAGCGGCCTCGGTGGTGCACACATCGGAGGCGGCAGGTTCACGACCGTTGACGTACAGGAAAGCGCGGCTCGTGAGGCAGGCAGACACCTCCGGCATGGCGCGCAACTTCGCGGCAAGCTCTGCCACGGAGCTGAACGCGGGGCTGGGAGCATCCGGCAAGGCCGGCGCGATGCCGAACTCGGTGATGTCGAGGCTATCGTCGTAGCGGCCCGCGCGATCGAACTTGGCCAGCCCGACGCCGATGGGATCGATGATCGCGTGGCAACCCTTGCACTCCCCGCGACTGTTGCGTTCTTTCACGATCTGCACGCGCGTGAGGCCCACGAGCAGCTCGCCCAGCTGCTCCGCTACGGACGCGGGGACCTGCATGTGTCGGCACAAGAAGGTCTCGCGCAACCAATCCCCACGCAGCGCAATCAGGTCACCGTCGGATTTGGCACCGAGCAAGCTGGCGTGGGTGAGCAAGCCGGTGTTGGCTCGCACGTGCGAGCTCGGAATCGTCAGCAAGCCATCTGCGCCCGGCGCCGGTAGGCCATAAAAAGTCGCCAACTGCGGCTCGAGGTGCGTCCGGTTGGCGGTCAATGCATCGAGGAAATTGAGCCCGCCCCAGGCGAATTCACTCACTACCGCATCGGTCTCCGCCTGCATCGCGGGCAACAGCGCGTCGTTCCATCCGCTGACGGGAGTGGTGGGGGGGCGAACGGCTTCGTAGCCGAGCCACTGCCGGAAGAAGCCGGAATAGAAACCCTGAGCACGAGGGTCGGAGAGCAAGCGATCGACGACCTGCGACAGGCCTTGTGCCGTGTCGAGCGCGCCTTGTTCCGCCTGATCCAAGAGCTCACCACTGGGGGCCCGGCCCCAAATGGCGAACGAGAGCTTGGCCGCCAGCTCAGCGGGGTTGAGCGTCGACAGGCCTTCCGGCGTGGTGCCGAGCTCGGCGCGATACAAGAAGTCGGGCGCGGTCAACAGCACCTCGATCGCGAACTGAAAACGATCGTTGACGTCGAGCGCATCGCGTTCAGCGCGGGCCACCAACGCGTCGATCTCGTCCGCCGCCAGCGCGCGGCGATACGCGAGCCGACCGAAGCGCGTCACGAAGCCCTTCAAACAACCGCTCGCGCTGGGTTCGCAGCCGAGCACGTTCGCGCGCCGTGCGCTGTCGGCCATCAAGGCCGTGCCGAGCTCCTGCGCCTTGTCCAGATAAGCGCGCAGGTGCTGGGCAGAGACTGTCTGCACCTCGGCGAAGACTTTGAAGCCATCCTTCTCGGTGTCGGCAGGCGAGCCCTCTAGGCTCGGCGGAGCCTTCAGCTGAAACAGATCTTGCAGCGTGAGTTGGTACTCCAGCCCCGAGAGCCGACGCAGGATACTCGGGCCCACATCCGGCGTCGCGGAGCTGCAGACCGGCGCGGAAGTGCCACCACCTCCCGTGCCGCTCCCGCTACCGCCACCGGGGGTACTGGAGCCGTTGCCAGCCGCGCCAGGCTGGGCGGAGCCGCCGTTGTTGCGTGGAGTCTCGGCGCTACTACAGCCCGCCAAGCAGATCAGCAGGGCTCCAAATGAAGATCGCAGTGAAGGCGAGCAGCAACTCGGCATGAGGCTCTCTTCTCGGGGGGGCAGGGCGAAGAGGCCAGACGGCGCTCTCCTAGCTAGGTCCCACGAGAATATCGAAATTTTTAAGGCGCTACCAACTCAAAGCCCGCCCCAAACGCTGAATTGAGCGCTGGAATTCCGAGAAGCCCGGACTGTTCGGCTCAGACGGGAACGTCGCTAACTTTTGCGCATCAAGCCGAGATCGCTTGAATCGAGGACTGTAAGGATTCAACGCTCGCGCCTGCCTCGTACTGGAAGCGAATGCGCACCGCATCGCCCGCTTCGACCGTGAGCGGGTAAGGAAGGGCCAAAGACATGTAAGGCATGTACCAATCTGCGGATCGTCGTTCGTGCGGAAAGATACCCACCGGATTTTTGGTGATGAAACGCAAAGCGTTGATCGTGCCCGCCTTGTCGGCCGTCAGCAGTTCCTCGACCGAGAACGATTCAGGCATCGCCTCGCGGTAGTCGATCGTCGAGTACACCTTCGGCTGACCCATCTCTACCGTGCTCACCCCGGGGATCCCCGCCTCGAAGAAGAACGGCACGGGCGCGTAGTAGCCGTGAAAATCATACGGTTGATAGATCGGCTGCACCGCCAGGATGCTGGCTTCGGGGATGAAACGCGGAACACTGCGCCCAAACCTCGCCAAGTGTTGCTGCTTGAAGGCGGTCAGCACCTCGATCTGCTTCTCTCGCACCAACGCGACATGCAGCATCTCGCAGATCACGACATCCGCCGGCTCATCGGGTACGAACCGCCGCGCATCCGCCTCCACCACCGTCACGATGTCCGACACGCCGTTTGCCGCGAGCAGGCGGCGAGCGGTGGCCGCCACATGCGGCAAGCGTTCCACCATCGTCACCTTGCGCGCGTGCTTGGCGGCGAGAAAGCTCATCACGCCCGTGCCTCCGCCCAGCTCCACCACGTGCGATCCAGGCAAAATCAGCTTGTCGATCGCTTCATGAAAGGGCGCCATGCGCTGCTCGTTGGCCAACATCTGCCCGTGATAGTGGAGCGGTATGTACTGGCCCAGGTGCGCATCGTCATCGACGCGATGAAGCGGAGCGACCTTCAGAGCCGCGGCAGGGTTGGCTTTCGAGCGTTGATTGGCGAGCACGGGTTTCATGGCTTGGAGGCCAATGAGCAAACGCCGCGCCACCCGCCAAGCGCCCACTATTTGCCGACAGAATCGCAACGCAGACCGCGCTCCGCGCGTCACGAATTTGACGCAGCGCCAAGTGGGCGGACACCGAGCGCAAACCGTCGCTAGTCGCACACGCCGGGTGGCGACTTTGCGACGCTTCTCTCCACGACCTTATCGTTGGAAATTGCGACCTCGGCCGCGTCACAGCCGTCCGTGCCACCGCCCGGCAAGAAGCGATGTGGGCGCGACACGTAGCAATGCCCATCGCCGCAGCTACTGCTCAGGAAGTCCGCAACGCTTCCGCGATAGCGCAGCGTGCACTCGGAACCCAAGTCGAACACGAGGGACATGCCGGCCGGTCCGTCCGCGCTCTGGTTTGAGAAACCAACCAGAGCTTGTTCCGAGCCGTCCTTGCTCAGACGTGCGAACGCGACATGAGTGATCACCCAAGGCACGCCGAAAGTCTCTGCTGCCGAGTCCGGCAGTTGGCCGTTCTGCATGGGCATCGGCTTTCCGCCTTGGCTCATGCCCTCGTAGTCGCGATTCCGGAAGTCCACTTGGTGCAGGCTGCACCCTGGGGCGCGGGTGGCGTGAACGGCCGTAAAAACACGCGCGCGGTCAGCGTGAGCTTTGTCGAGGTCGGCTTGCAGCTTGGCGTCAGCGGCATCGCGCTTGGGCTTCTGCACGGCGTAGCTTTCGGGGCTGCCCAGAGCCGCGCGCGCTTGGGCGTCCGCGCTGGCCTTCTTGGTTACGTTGATCGACGTGTTGATCTCATCGACTCCCGCTTTCAGGGCACCGCGATCCGCCGGGGGTACGTCCTTTAGCAGCACCACCAGCTCTTTTTGCATCGAAAGCGCGCGATTCGTCAGCACGCCCAGCGCCGTCGCGCCAGACACCAGCTCACCCTCCAGCGTCTTCTGCTCGGTGCTCGTGGCCATCATCACCTCGGCGATCTTGGCGGCTTCGTCGTAGTGATACACGGCCAGCGCAAACGAGTCCGCCGCTTGCGCGTCATGGTTCTTTTGCTTCAACGCGGCTTGCTGCGCCTTTTCTGCCTGAACGGCGGCGCTCGCGTGGCGTTTGAATTCACGGCTCAGATCAGCCATGCGGTCGGCGCGCTCTTTGCGCTGGGTCGCGAGCGGCGTCAGGCGCTCGAGCTCGCGCAACGCTGCGTCTCGATTGCCATGGGCGCGAATCACTGCGCGAGCAACGCCAGCAGTCGCGGCCGCCGCGTTCGCGTTCGCGTTCGCGTTCGCTGCATTCGCGGCGCTGGGCGGCTCGCTCGCCGCAGGCGCGGCCTGACTCAAGAATAAGCTGACGCCCACGAACGAGGAGACCCACAAACGTGACGGGAGCGACGGTTCGAGCATGGGCGAACGCGGGCGAGAGAAGCGCTCATTGTGCGGGATTTCCTGACGACGAGGGCGCTAGAGCGTACGCGCACTTGAACATTCTTGCGCATTTCGTACGGCGCGCTGGGCGATCCTTTTGTTGATGGTCAAAAGGGGCGTCGAGCACCGTCCCAGCCTTCGGCGTCGAGTGCCGGGAACCGAGCGCGCTGCGAGGTGCGCTGCGGGACCACGATCGCCCGCTCTCGCTCACGAGCGCCGATGCGGCGTGCGCGGCTTTCGCCCGGCTATTGCCCGCCGCACTGCGTGAACTGGCCGGTCAGAGTCGCCAAACTGAGCGCCTTGATCATGCGCGGGAAGTAGTCGGCCTCGGTGTCCACCACGGGGATCTTCAGCAGCTCGCCGCTGATGCTGTTGACCGTCGCTTGGTCGAGAGTCATCGCGCCCACCGCGAAGGGGCCGATGGTGATGGCCGAGTGGGCATCCCAGGTGGCGGCCTGCGTGTCGGGCGTGCCGTCCAAGTTGTACCACTTCACCAACTTCGTCACGTCTTGGCTCTTGACCCAATCGCTCAGCTTGTCGTTCCAAGCTTTGGCTTTCGGAGTTTCGTTCCAGAGGTAGTCGGTCGCGACGCGCCACGGAGTGCGGGCGGCGTCAGAGCCGTACGAATCGGCTCGTTTATAGGCACTGAAGCACTCGCCGGTAGCCGACCCGCCGCTCACCGAGCCCCAATTGCGCACGAGGCCGGTGCTTGCGTTCGAGGCCTTGGCGAGCAACGCGTACGTGTCCTCCGCGGCCTTGTTCCAATAGTCCGCGTCCTTCGGCACCTGTTTGGCGAATGCGCGATAGTAAGCGGGCGCGAAGTACGAGTAATTGATGCAACCGGCACCCAGATCATTGAACCAAGTCGAGTCCCCCGGCTGCAACACGTGCAGCCCGTCGACGTCCATGAACATGTTGGCCTTGATCGCGTTGATGATCTGCGTGGCTTGATCGCCGTATTTCGACTCGCCCCATTTGCATTTGGCCATCAATAGGGCCATCGCCAAGTCGATGTCCGCATCGGACGCGGAGTTGTCCGGATTGCCGCTGTATTTGGTGTCGCGATGCGCATCGCAGCCGTAGCGCAGCCAGTGCATCAAGCCGTTCGAGTCGTGCATCTTCGTGGCGTAGGCCACGAGCCCGTCGAACGCGCCGCGGTCGCCATAAATGACCGTGAGCAGCGCGCCGTAGCCCATCCCTTCCGAGACCGTGGCATCGAGTTTTGCGTTCTCCCAGCGCACGCGAAACACTCCGCCGGTGCAGTCTTCGAGATGGGCGGCCTTCCATGCGTCGTAGGCCGCCCGAGCATCGCTCTTGCTGACGTTGGTCGGCGCAAAGCCGGGGCCGTCGTAGACCGGCAATGCGCCGCCAGAGCCGGCCACGCTGCTCGCGCCTGCACCGCTTCCAGCGCTTCCAGCGGAGCCGCCTGCAGTCGTCACGGAGCTCCCCGCGACGCCGCCCGCGGCAGGTGCCGAGCCGCCCGAAGGCCCGCTCCCGGAGCTGCCGCCGGCCCCGCCGGAAACAGCCGCACCGGCCGCACCCGCGCCGAAAGGGGACTCCGGAGCGGGCGATCCGCAGCCGAGCAACGCAGTGCCCAAGACGACAAGTGACGAAAGCCAAGGTTTCACGCGAATTCTCCGTAAAATTGAGCAGCGCACGGCAAGCACTCTCAGAGTAGTGCGGGTCGACCTCGAGGCAACCGCTTTAATCTTCCGACAAGCTCGGAACAAGCTGCCTCACTCGTTGCCACTGGTTCGGAAAGGATCGACTCTCTGCGCCATGAAAGTGATCGTCACGGGCGGAACCGGCATGGTGGGAGAAGGTGTGTTGCTCGAGTGTCTGAGCAATCCCGAAGTCGAACGCGTGCTGTCGATTTCGCGGCGCCCCGCTGGTCACACGCACGCGAAGCTGACGGAGCTGCTCGTGCCCGACTTTCGTGAGCTCGGAGGCGTGGAGGCCCAGTTGACCGGCTACGATGCCTGTTTCTACTGCGCGGGCATCAGTTCCGTCGGCATGAACGAGGCCGACTACACGCGCATCACGTACGACACACCGCTGGCCTTTGCCCAAACGTTGGCGCGACTCAACCCGAGCCTAGTGCTGGTGCACGTGTCCGGCAGCCACACGGACAGTACGGAGCAGGGCAAGGTGATGTGGGCCCGCGTCAAGGGCAAGGCGGAGAACGCGCTCATGCGCTTGCCCCTACGCGGCGTGTACAACATGCGGCCGAGTCTGATGAAACCCGTGGCTTGCCAAAAGAACGTGAAAACCGGCTACCGAATCCTGCTCGTGCTCTACCCGCTGATGAACCTTTTCTTGCCCGGGTTGACCCTGAACCAAGTGGGTCGCGCGATGATTCGCTGCGTGCGCGAGGGCGCACCCAAGCAAGTCCTCGAGCCCGCGGACATCAAGGCCCTGTCGGTCTGAGGCGATGATCATGACTCAGCTCAGTCCCATCGTTGCCCCCGTCGTCGCGCTCGCAGGCTGGACCCACTTCATGTGGTTCTGGATGTACGCGACGCGCATCCCCGCCATCTTCGCCGCCAAGATCAAGCTCGACCCCAACATCCCCAAGGCACAGCTGCTGGAGGCTCTGCCCGCGCGCGTGCGCTGGAAAGCGGACAACTACAATCACTTGTTCGAACAACCCACCGTGTTCTACGCGGTCGCGCTGTCGCTGGCCGTGATTGGTCAAGGCAGCGGCGTCAACGCGACGTTGGCCTGGCTCTACTTCGGCCTGCGCGTGGCGCACAGCCTGTTGCAAGCGCTGTGGAACAACATCAACGCGCGGTTCACGGTATTTTCGCTGTCCGCCTTCACGCTAATGGCGCTCACGTTCAACGCGGCCCGCGCGGTCTTCTGAGCGGGCGACCCCTTTTGACGTACCGGCGCTACGTCGGTTGCGATAGTCTGCCTCCGCGAGGGTCATTGATGAGGAATTCTATCGTCCATTTCGTGGTGGCGTGCGTGTGCGTGGGTTGCGGCGGGCAATCGAAGGGGCCGAACGGTGTCAGCGGCGGTGCAACGGGTGGCGGCGGCTCGTCTGGACACGCGCCGGCCGAGGCGGGCGACAATGGCACCGCGGGCACGCCGACGGCAGCGGCGGGGGCTTCGAGCGGCAGCGGCGGTACGAGGCCCGGCTCGGGCGGTGCGGCATCTGCAGGTCGTAGCGGCGCGCCCACGGAAGACGGCGGGGCGAGCGGTAAAGCAGGTTCAGCTGCGAGCTCCGGCGCGTCGGGCTCTGCTACGGGGGGTGCTGCGGGCGGCTGCATGGCATGCCAACCGCTCGAACAATGCTGGAATAGCCAGCTGTGTGTCGCCGCCGCGATCACCGTCCCCGCGGGTTTCGCGATCGACGCCACCGAAGTCACGCGTGCTCAGTACGCCGCGTGGCTGGCGACGAATCCCGCAGCGGCTGGGCAACAAGCGGCGTGCTCTTGGAACTCGAGCTTCACCCCCGAAGCAGCGTGCATGGCAAAAACCTCGGTGTGCCAGGGCAGCCAGTGTGCGCAGCATCCGCAAGTCTGCGTCGATGCCTGCGACGCTCGCGCTTACTGCACTGCGGTCGGCAAGCAGCTTTGCGGGGGCCCCGGCGGCCCAACGACCCCCAGCACGGACGCGACGAAGAGCCAGTGGTTCAACGCTTGCTCGTCCGGGGGCGTCAACACTTTTGCCTACGGCACATCGCTCGCGATCGGCACGTGCAATGACGGGACTTCTGGCAACCCAACGACGACGGTCGTCGGGGGCAAGGCGGATTGTCACTCATCCGTGGCGGGCTACACGGGGATCTTCGATTTGAACGGCAACGTCTGGGAGTGGGAAGACAACTGCATGGGTTCGAGCGGTCAGGCGGACATCTGCAACCCACGCGGAGCCGCGTTCGGTTCCGGCGCCGCCTTGCCCAATTGTGCCCAGGGCCTGCCCACCACGCGCGCCTCCGTTGCCGACAACGTCGGTTTCCGCTGTTGCCAGTGAGCGAAAGAAAAGCGCGCGCCTGCGTGAGCAAGCGCGCGCTTCTATTGGCATCAGGCGCGGTTTCGAGCCTTACGCGACGGACTCAGTAGCCGCCACCAAACCAACCCGAGCTATCTGCGACGGTGTACGGCAGATTGTTGTAGCTGGTGCGGGTCAAGCCGTCCATGGCCCAGAGCTGGATCGTGCCGGCTGTCTTTTGCTGCCAGAGGATGTCCGGCTTCCCGTCGTAGTTGAAGTCGCGGGCAGAAAAGAAGCGCCAGCCCGAGGCGTCCGAAACGGTGTACGGCAGATTGGCGTACGTCGTCATCGTGACGCCGTTCAGGTACCACATCTGCATCGTGCCAGTAGAGCCTTGACGCCAGATGACGTCCGTCCGGCCATCGTGATTGAAGTCGCCAGTTCCGGCAAACGTCCAGCCGGAGGCATCGGTGACCAAGTATCGAGTGTCTAGGCTCGGCCAATTCAGCAGATTGAGCGCGTCATCCAGGTACCAGATCTGCGTATAGCCCGTGGTTCCGTTGTGCCAAACGATGTCCGTCTTGCCATCGTAGTTGAAGTCGTCGGCAGCGACGAACTTCCAACCGGAAGCATCCGAAACGGTGTTCGCGAGATTCGCGTAGCTGGTGCGAGTGAGGCCATTCATGTACCAGATCTGCGTCAACCCATTGCCGCCGTGATGCCAAACGATGTCCGCTTTGCCATCGCGGTTGAAGTCACCCGTGCCCGCGAACGTCCAACCCGAGCTGTCCGCGACCGTGTAGGAAAGATTGGCGTAGTTGGTGCGGGTCGTGCCGTTCATGTACCAGTATTGCGTCAGCCCGTTCCCACCGTGATGCCAAATGATGTCGGACCTTCTGTCGGTATCGAAGTCTTTGCCGACGTTGCCCCAGGGCGGAAGATAGCCGAGCACGTTGACTGGATCGCGCCCGAGAGAGATCTGCCGCGACCACTCCTGACCCAGGTAATATTGCATGTCCGAGACGACCGTGGCTTTTGCGGGAGTGCTGCCCCCCGTGACCGGCGAGGACGGATTGTATGCGCCCGAATCCGCAACCGTGATTTGCACATTGCTGAGCGAGGACACTTGCCGGAGCAGCCAGGTCTGATAGGGCAACGGCTGAGTCGGATCGATCGCGGGATCCAACACGTAGGGCACGTTGTTCGTCAGACTCTTGACGACTGGCACCACGTGGTACCACCACGAAACGCTACCGCCCGGGGCGTTGGGTGTGCTCACCGTCAAGTTGCCGAACGAGAACAGCTTCCACGGCTTGGCCTTGCCTGCTTCCACCGACTCGATCGCGGCGAGCTCTGCGCGAACCCAGCAGCCATCGTCCGGGTACATCCAGGAGGGTCGGCGCACGTAGCCGGATCCATCCGTCATGAAACGAGCGTCGCGCGAGGCCCGGAACTGCTCCCAAATCGCGGTGTCGCTCCACACGGGAACGTTGGCGAAGTTGGCATTTGCTACTGGGACCTTGCTATCCACGACGCTAGCCACCGCGGTTGCGGCGACCGCTCCGCCCGTCCGCGCAGAGGCAGACGGCAGGTACGTGGTCCAATCTTTGTTTGGATCGCGATGTGCGGACGGTGCGCCGGACGCAGTAGCTGCGGCCAGAGCGCTGGCGACAGCAGCTGGCGACGGGGTGGCGAGAGTCGGCAGTGGCGGATTCCGTCGACCAGCGCTGTCACCAGCAAGCCCGGTGTCGCTACCGCTACGGTTGACCGCACCGGCAACCGTCGGCGTGGAAAGCGCCGTGACAGCAGCGCTTTGCCCAGCCGCTGCGGTCTTGGAGACCGCGGCACTCGCGTTCAGCCCCGCGGGCGCCGTTTTTACGAGTGCTGCGCTTGCGTTCTGACCCGCGGGCCCCGTCGTGAGGGCGCTTTGGTTGCTCGCTGCGCTATCCGGGGAATTGTCGGACGACCCCGCTTCCGCAGAGCAGGCCAGCGGTAGCAACAGAGCAACTGCGGACAGTCTATACAGTACTTGATTCATGATCTCATTCTCCTGGAAATGAGTCCCCTGACGGATCGGCCCACGAGGTCCATACCCCCCCAAAGAGACTCCACGGTTGTCACCGAGCGGGCCGGCGCACGGACGCTCTGTCGAAGCGATGACCGCTTACCACCCACAAAACTAAGCTATTTGCCCAAGCCCTCGCGCGCGCTTCTATCCCTCGCGCGCGCCTCCATGAAACACGACAGGCGGCACCCTACAAGGCTTTGATTTGTCGAGTCAAGGTCGAACGCTCGCGAGACAGAGTCGCACCGTGCGCGAGCGCGGCTGCGCACAATGACGATTTGACTATCGAAGCGTGACACCGTCGGCGATGACGCGTTCGTTCGGCTCGCGCGTACCTCGATGGACAACACATGCCCTACTGAACGCAGCAGCGGTCGAGCGACGACGCGCAGCACGATGCGCGTCGAGACGCAGCACGATGCGCGACGACGCGCAGCACGCGTCGATCCCAAGTGGCGGCAACACATGCCAAGCACGTCGGCGGCGAGTCGAGCAAGCTCACGATGCGATCTTGCGTACGCGTCGCGATCAGATTGCACACGAGCGAGCTCAGGACAGCCGAAGCCGGCCATCGAGCATTGCGCTCCTGACAACGCTCGATCGCGCTTTCGATTCCACCGCTCACCCGCTCATAGAACTTCAGCGCAGGTCGGTTGAAACTGGCTGGGCTGCCCACGCCACACCGCGATAGTGCGACCTGCGCGCAACCCGCGCTACCAAAGCGCCGTCGACCCGCGTTGGAAAATTCTATTTGCCTCCCCCGCCTCCGCTGATTTTTCGGCGTTTCTCAGCGTAATCGCGGGGCGCCTGCGGCTCTGGGTTGGCGATTGACGATCGCGAAAAACATGCGACTCTCCGCGTTGGACTCGTGTGAGTTCTTGCGACACTCAGCGCGGTGCGGCATCCCCGATCCGCGAGCATGGCAAGAACGCCGCTGATCCTCCGAATCCCGCGATGTCCCGCCTAGCGAAAGCGATCCCATGAAAACCTCTGCGTTACTGAGCTGCATTTCGGGCCTGGTCTGCTGTGTCGCTTGCGCGTCGACCAAGGACGGCAGCAGCGTGACCGCGGCGACGGCGGGGGCGGTTGGCTCCGCGGGGTCGCCCACGCTCGTCGTGGACAGCCCAGGCGGGGGTGGCTCGCCTGGATCTGGCGCGAAAACGGGCGGCATCCTGCCGCTCACTCCAGCGCAGGTCGCCGCGATCAACAACAACGCGTGCGATGGCTGGTCGGTCGAACCGGAATCGAAGCCAGCAGTGCTCGAGTTCGTGGTCGATACCAGCTTGTCGATGAACGAGGTGCCAGGCGCAACCACGCAGCCCGGCCGACCGAACACTCCTGCCGCCGGCCCTACGAAGTGGCAGTCCACGCGTGACGCGCTCAAGTCGGTCATCTCGACGTTGCCCGATACGCTCGCCGTGGGCCTGCTCTTCTATCCCAACATGGCCAATCAGGCGCGCACGAGGCCGGCGTCGGCCGACAGTTGCGTCAACACCAACGCGGGCACCGCGCCGGCGCCGCTGACGGCTGCACAAAAATCAAATCTAATCGCCGCGCTGGATGCGACGAACCCCAACGGCTGGACGCCCACCGATGCCGCGTATCAATACGCGCTCCAAGCAGCGACCTTGCCCGCACAGTTCCCGGGCGACAAATACATGCTGCTGATCACCGACGGTCAGCCCACCTTGCGCGGTGACTGCACGAGCGCCGCCAACAACGCCGGCATCACACCGGTGGAATCGCAACCGATCATCGATCATGTCGCCGCAGCGCTCGGACAAGGCGTGCGAACGTTCTTGATCGGGTCGCCGGGCAGCGAGGGCGGGCGAGCGTGGATGTCTCAAGCCGCGATTGAAGGCGGTACGGCCGCGGCGGGTTGTAAGGTGATGGGGCCACCCTTCTGCCACCTGGACATGACCACCGCTTCGGATTTTGGCGTGGCCTTGAAAGCAGGCTTGAGCAAGCTCACCGGCTCCATCGCCTGCACCTACGACATCCCCGATCCGGGCCAGGGCCAAGTGATCGACCCCAACTTGATCAACTTGGTGGTCACGACCGCGTCGGGCACGGAACTCGTGCTCCCCGACGAAGATGCGGACTGCAACGAAGGCTTTCGCATCGCCGGCAACCAAGTCGTACTCTGTGAAGGTACGTGTTCGCGCGTGCAGCGCGAACACGATTCCATTCAGCTCTTGTTCGGCTGCCAATCCGGCATGATCGAGGTGCCGAAATGATCGGCGCTGGTCGCTTTTCTTCCCTTCTCCCCTGCTGATTGATGGTCATCTCGATGCCTATGTCTCGCCTGCTTCGGTTTCCCGCGTTGGTTGCGTTCGTGATGCTCGGTACGACCTTGCCCGCCGGTTGCGGCGACACGGATGAAGGCGGCTCTCCCGAAACCGGCGGCTCGGCAGCGGGCACGGGCGGCAAAGCCGGAGCAGCTGGCAAGGCCGGCGCTGGCGGTTCGATCGCGAGCCCGAACGCAGCCCTATGCGACCAGCAGACGCCGACCGCGAGTCGACCGTGCAGCGTCCCGGGCATCGTATGTCCGACCGCCAAGGGCAACTGCGCTTGCACCGCCGGCGCGTGGAAATGTTACGAGGTCGGCGCGGGTGGCGCGGGTGGCGCGGGCGGACAGGGCGGACAGGGCGGTGCTGCCGGCGCCAACACCAGCGGCGCGGGCGGTAAGGCCGGTGCAGGAGGCGCGGGCGTGGCTGGTAGCGCGGGTGGCGGTGGTAGCGCGGGCAAGGGCGGTACTGCGGGCAACGGTGGCAGCGCAGGCAATGCAGGCTCGAGCGCTAGCGGCGGTAGCGCAGGCATCAGCGGCAATTCGGGCAATGCGGGAGCTGCTGGTAGCGGCGGCAGTGCGGGCAGCGGAGGCAGCGCCGGTGTTGCGGGTAGCGGCGGCAGCTCGGGCGTTGCGGGCAGCGGAGGCAGCGCCGGTGTTGCGGGCAGCAGCGGCAGCAGCGCCGGCAAAGGCGGAGCAGGAGGCTCGAGCGGCAGCGCGGGCTCCGGCGGCAAAGGCGGCAACGCGGGCACGAGCGGTACGGGCGGTAAGGGCGGCAGCGCCGGCAAAGGCGGCAGCAACTGACGTCACGGTGTCACTGCGCCGAATGCTGACGGAATCCGTCGCAGCAATGACCATGGCATAGCGCAGCTCAGCGCTCCATCCTCCGCAGACGCCAACCGGGAATTGGCACCCGGGACGCTGTCATAGACAGTTGGAGGAGGGATCACCATGAAAGCTGGTCGCGCTATTTTTCTGACCGCGGGAGGGCTCGCGGGGCTGCTCCTGATCTCGAATGCATGGGCAGCTACCGCCGGCTACAGTGGCCTTGGCTGCCGACCGCTGTTCAGCACCGCATCCGCATTCACGGACGGTACGATCGCACGGAATCAGACTTCGTCGAATGTCACTTTTCTCTGCGGCGCAGTCCAAACGGGCGGTGCGATCTCGAAATGGCGAGTCTCGGTGCGCGACACCACGCCAATCGGGCAAGTGACCTGCTTTGCGCGTGCATCGGGCGAATTCGACATTGGCGGCTTCGTTTCCCCGAGCGAAAGCAGCGGTGTCGCATTCATGGGCAACAAGGCGCTCGGGCTGCTCTTGGCAGGCACCAGCTCCTACGTCGTGAATGGCTCGAAGCTGATCCAATGTGACATGCCGCCAGCTGGCGGGTTGGATGGCTCGGGAGTGGCGTCTTACTCAATCACGGAACTCTGAGGTCGCCATGCTGAAAGGCTCGAAGCTGGTTTGGCTCTGCTTGGGCGCGCTTGCGGGAGTGGCACTGCTCTTCCTGGGCGTGCACTCGCTGGAAAAACCAGCTCGCTCCGAGCCGCAACGCGCTCCGTCGTCGACCGGGACCGAATCTCGAGCAGAGCTCGCGGCAATGAGTCGCGAGCTCTCGCTGCTGCGCGCTGAGCTCGGTGCTGTGAAGGACCGGGTCTATCAAGCTCCGCCAGCACCTTCGACACGCGAAGAGCCCATCTCGGACCCCACGCCGCCGCTCAGCGCGCCGCAAGCGGTCACGTTGGAGGCCGCGCAAGCGCACTTCGATCAGGTCTTCTCGGCAGAAATAGCGGATGCTTCCTGGGCGCGCGCGGAAGAGGCCAGCATCGGCGAGTTCCTCCGACGCGAGGGAGGCGACGGCAGCAGCCTCGAAACCATCACCTGCCGAAGCACCATGTGCCGAATGCAGCTTCGCTTCAGCGACGACCACTCGCGGGACGCCTTCAAGCTCAAACTCGGTACCCCTCCGTTGAACAACGGCGGCTTCTACAAAGAGCAGGGCGAGACAGAGCTCGTCTACTTCGCGGCGCGCGCCGGGCATCCGTTGCCTCCAGTGCCGGGGGAGTGATTGTCGCAAACGACCGCTAGAATGCGTTTGTTCTGCAGATAGGTTTTCGGGCCGAGCGCGCTTGGGCGCTGTGTTTCGCCGCGACCTACTTTCCTGCTAGCTTCGGCGCCGCGTGACACACCGAAACGTACTACGCGCGGCGGGCGTCGCGATCGCCTTTGCCATTGGCTGCACCGTGTACGATCCGTCGCTTATCGATGGCGCGGCGGGCGCGGGCGGCGTCAGCGACGCGAGCGCGGCGGGAGCGCATGAGTCCGGAGCAACGGCGGGTGGCGCTGCCGGCGCTCTGGCTAGCGGCGGCGCTGGTCTGGCTGGCCATGGCGGGTCGGCGCAAACCGGCGGCGAAGCCGGCGCAATGGGCGAAGGCGGCAGCGCTTTGGCGGGCAGAGCTGGTGAAGCAAGCAGCAGCGGCGCTGGTACCGCAGGCGCAGGCATCGTGGGCGTCATAGGCGGCAGCTCGGGCACGCAGGGCCATGGCGGTAGCCCAGGCGCGAGCGGCAGTGCCGGCAGCGCAACGGGCGGCAGGGCTGGCGTCGGTGGCGCGAGCGCAGGCGCGGCTGGCAATGCCGGCAGCGCAGGCACGGGCGGCGCGAGCGCGAGCGCGGGCACCGGCGGCGCGAACGCGGGCACCGGCGGCGCGAACGCGGGCACCGGCGGCGCGAGCGCAGGCACCGGCGGCGCGAGCGCAGGCAGCGGTGGCAGTGCGGGCGCGAGCGGCAGCGCAGGAGCGAGCGGCAGCGCAGGAGCGAGCGGCTCGGCGGGCGGAGGCGTCGTAATCGCAAACGGTTGCGCGAACCTCAGCGTCCCGCTCGTCGCGGCGACCAAAGCTCGCTTCGTGATCACCCTAGGAAGCGCGATGAACTTCAGCAGCGCAACTATCAGCATGCGCGTCTACGTGAAGACTGGCGCGGGTGGGGTGATCTCGAATTACGTTCAAGACTCGGACTACGACCTGCTTCCAAATTTGGCGCCCACGAAGCTCAACACGTTGAGCGGTTGGCAAACCCTGACCTGGAACGTCGGCGCGCAGGGGCCTGGCTCGACCGCCATCACCCTGTCGGACGTGTCCCGCATCGGGATCGAGATCAACGCGGGGTCAGATGCGGCATGGTCGAACCCGACGCTCGTCTACGTCGATTCAATCAAGGTCAGCTCGCCGACTCTGTCATTTCTTTTCGATGCCAGCAGCAGCGTGAGCCCGACGCCTTCGAAAAACGACGCCCCTGGGCAAGCACTGTGGCCGAACGCCTATACCGAGGACACCACGACTGGCACCGTCACGCTCGGTTGGCTCGCCAGCTGTCCCTGAGATTTCGGGAAAATATGCTAGTTTGAAGGCATGCTGGATCGGCTTTGGATCTGCTTTGCGCTCGTGGTCGCGTGCTCGAGCCACACGAACAATGGTCCGAGCGGCGGCTCAGCCGGGTCCAGCGCCGACGGCGGAGCCGCGGGGACGGCTGCAGCCCACGCCGGCGCTAGCGACGCGGGCTCCAGTGTTGGCGGAGCTACCAACGGCGGAGCTACCAACGGCGGAGCTACCAACGGCGGAGCTACCAACGGCGGGAGCGTAAGCGGGGGAAGTGCGAATGGTGGAGCCGCGAATGGCGGCAGCTCGGGCATGCACGCAGCGGGCGCCGCCGGCAGTGCAGGCGCGTCGCCCGCTTGCACGGGCTCGACCGCGGGCTACAAGCTGATCTGGTCGGACGAGTTCAACGGCTCACTGGGTACCGCAGTCGACAGCACGAAATGGACCTTCGATGTCGGTGGGACCGGCTGGGGCAACAACGAGCTCGAGTATTACACGAACGGCACCAACAACGCCGCGATGGATGGCGCGGGCAACCTGGTGATCACCGCTAAGCAAGAGAGCATGGGCGGCAAGAATTACACTTCTGCGCGCCTCAAGACGGAGGGCATCAAGAGCTTCACCTACGGGCGCGTCGAAGCGCGCATGAAGATCGCGCAGGGCAACGGGATTTGGCCTGCATTCTGGATGCTGGGAGAGGACATCGCGAGCAACCCGTGGCCTGCGTGCGGCGAGATCGACATCATGGAAAATATCGGCAAAGAACCGAACATCATCCATGCCACGATCCACGGCCCGGGCTATTCCGCGGGCGAAGGCCCGACCAAGCAATACACGCTCGCAGCGCCCGTGGCTTCGGCGTTCCACGTGTTCGCGATCGAGTGGGAGCAGACCACGATTCGCTGGTACGTCGATGACACGCTCTATTCGACCAAAACGTCGAGCGACATCCCGAGCAGCGCGAAGTGGGTCTACGCGCATCCGTTTTTCATCATCATGAACTTGGCGGTCGGCGGTGGTTGGCCGGGCAACCCGGACAGCACCACCACCTTCCCCCAGCAGCTACAGGTCGATTACGTGCGCGTGTGCCAGAAGTGAGCGGCTACTGATTGCCTACGGGCGTGCGCGTCAGTGGCCCCGAGCAATGGCGCACGAATTGTTTGAGCAGGGTCTCCGCCGGCTCGAGCGCGACCGAGTACGGCGGTGTAAACGCGCTGCCTTGCCCTGACTGCTTCCCAGCCGCGTCATCCGACCTTCCGACATAGGTGTTGCCGGTCGCGACCATTTGCGCGGTCGGTTCGCTGAACGCGGCCATGTTCGTGCTGCTGTCGAAGCTGAAAAAGACATGCGGATTCTGCACTTGGTCGAAGTAGTTATTCTCGACCAACAGGCGTGAATCGAGGGCGGCTGCGATGGCGTACGAGTTCACCCCCTCGCCCGTGTGTGAGAAGTAATTGTCGAAAACGTGTACGTCACCGAAGCGTACACGCGGCATGCGCTGGTCGAGTGAGTCCGTCCACCAGTCGTGGTGCAGCGTTACTTTGAGACGTCCGGCATCTTCCACCGCGTTGCCATCACTGTGGCCGATGCGCACGCCGGTACCGCGCGAGGTGTTCACGAAGCGGAACTTGGACCAGGAAACGCTGACGTAGTCAGATCCGTTCGTGATGTCGATGCTGTCGCCGGGCGTGTCGAGGATATCGACGTGGTCGATATAGACGTGATGCGCGTACGCGATGCTGATGCCATCGGCGTCAATGCCGGGAGGGTCGGTGGTCAGCGAACTCGCCGCGTTGATGCGCAGGTTCCGAATCACGACATTCGACACCATGTCGACCGCGGCGGTCGAGCTGCCAGCGATGCGAATGCCGCCTTCGAGCGTCGCGTTTGCATCGTCGCCGACGATCGTCTTGTTCGATTTGACGTCCAGCACGGGCAGCGCGATGGTGCCCGTGATGTGAATGATGTACGGGTCCGGGCTCGCCGCGTAGTTGGCCAAGTCCGTGGCGTTCGAAACCGATACTTCGAGCGCAGTGGGTTGGTTTGCGGGATCGAACCCGAGCCCAGCCACACTCGCCCAACCATCCAGCGCGCTGATTGGACAGGGCTCGGCAAACGTGTCGATTTCACCGGCCTCTCCCCCGGAACCGGCCAGAGGACTACCCGTATCACCTCCGGGCCCATCCCCCGCTTCGGCGCGTACGCCGCCCTCTCCGCCTCTACCGCCGACGTCGATCGCAGCGCCGCTCGCTCCGGCCTCTTCCAAGCCCGCACCGGCAGGCCCACCCGGCAACCCACCGGCACCGCCTATTCGCCCGCCCATGCCAGTCAGGCCAGCCATGCCCGCCGCGCCGGGTGTCTTCTCGCGCTTTGGCTCATCGATGCAGCCGCCACTCAAGAGCGCAAACGCCGCCCATGAACCGGCAAGCAGTGGATAAAGACGACGCCGCTTCGCTCGAGTTCCGCGCATTCAATGCCTTCCAGTTCGCGGTCACACCGCAAGTACAGTATCGCTCGACGGTAGCCCGTCTAACGTCGCTTGCGATCGACGATTTTTCGCGAGCATGCGTCGATGTCAGGCGGAGTAGGACGAGCCGAGCGTCGATCGCGCCGAAATTCCGCACAGATAAGGCAGTCGCGATGTTCTGAATGGGCGATCGCGAGTCCCACGACGCACCTCACAGTGCCTCGAACAACCTCGCTGACGGAAAGCGCCGCCGAACGAAACTCCGCACCCCAGGTACGAACTCCACGAGCACTGCCTGGGTCGCGGCGCTCAGTTGCTCAGTTGCTCAGTTGCTCAGTTGCTGCCGGGGAGTGGCGCGAGTTAGGCTGCGTTGCTGAGCGGGGCTCTGATCGTCCTCTACGGAAAGGAACATCATGTCGTTGAACAGGCGCATGCTGGCAGAGTTGTTCGGAACTTTTTGGCTCGTATTCGGCGGCTGCGGCAGCGCGGTGCTCGCAGCAGCATTCCCAAAGGTAGGGATTGGCCTACTCGGTGTGTCGCTGGCTTTCGGGCTCACCGTACTGACCATGGCCTACGCCATCGGGCACATCTCCGGCTGCCACCTCAATCCCGCCGTTTCCATCGGCCTCGCTGCCGCAAAGCGCTTCCCCGCTCGAGAACTCCCGGCCTACATCGCGGCTCAGATCATCGGCGGTATCGCCGCCGGTGGCGCTCTGTACATCATTGCCAGTGGCGCAGCAGGCTTCAGCTTGGAGGGCGGCTTCGCGGCGAATGGCTTTGGCGAACACTCCCCCGGCGGCTACTCGTTGGTCTCGGCGTTCGTTGCTGAGCTCGTACTCACGTTCTTCTTTCTATTCGTGATCCTAGGTGCCACGGATGGCCGAGCACCGGCCGGCTTCGCGCCGATCCCAATCGGTCTCGCGCTGACGCTCATTCATCTGATTGGCATCCCCGTGACGAACCTGTCCGTGAACCCAGCGCGCAGCACCGGCCCGGCAGTGTTCGTCGGCGGCTGGGCCTTGGCCCAGTTGTGGTTGTTCTGGTTGGCGCCGATCGCGGGAGCAGCCCTGGCAGGCCTCGCCTATCCGAGTCTGTTCGGCACCTCGGACGCCCCTGCGGTCAGCGGCGTGACCGCACCCGACGAAGGCACGGTCGCTCCGGGAACCTGAGCCGGCACCCCTCAGCAATGACCGGCCGGCAAGTTGGGCTCTGACACTGTAGAGCACTCGCGGCAGCCGACTGATTCGCAATGACGACGGCGCGGCCCATTCGACGTCTGCGCGAAGATTCGATGTCACGACTCGAATCGCATTGACGATCGTGATTGCGGGGGTGTACCTGTTGCCGCGTCAGAAGTATCGGGGCGACATCTCCATGGGCGGGTTCCATGGGCGCATGTCGAAAATGCTCGGGTCGGTGGCGCGGCACCAGTTCGAGCATCGAGGGTGAAAGTTCGCGCACAAGGAAGAGCGGGAAATGAAGGTCCAAATCGTAGTGGGTTGGATGGCGGGGCTCGTGGCGCTTTCGGTCGGGCTCGCCGGCTGTGGAGCAGCAACGGGGGAAGACAACGTGTCGAGCAGTGGGGAGGCAGTGTCTGCCCCGCTCGATCCAGTGGCGTATTGTAAGGCTTCGGGCCTCAACGTCATTATCGGTACGCAAAACAATGACCTGATCACGGGCACGGCGGCGGCTGATTGCATCGTCGGTCTCGGCGGTCAGGACACGATCAACGCGGGCGGCGGCGACGACATCGTCTTTTCGGGTGAAGGCGAAGACGTGGTCAATGGCGGAGACGGCAACGACACGATCAATGCAGGTCCCGGTCAGGACAACGTGCAGGGCGGCCCCGGCAGCGACACCCTCAACGGAGAAGATGGCGACGACCAGTTGCGCGGCGGGGACGGCGACGACACGCTCTCCGGCGGGCAAGGGCAAGATCGCCTCTTTGGCGACGCCGGCAACGACAAGCTGAACGGCGACGTGGGCGACGATCAGCTCCAGGGCGGCGATGGCGACGACGCACTCGTCGACTGTTCGAACCACAACACGTTGAATGGCAACGCTGGCACGAATACCTGCCAGGGCAGCACCAAGGGTAACGCTTCGAGCACGCTCACGAGCTGCCAAACCACGACCGCGTGTCCTTGATCTCGTCGCCGGGTTGGCTGTGATGTAGCGGCGAGCTGCAATGCGGTCGTGCTGCGCTTGCGCGGCACGACCGCGTTGCGGGTGTGCGCGCAGTTGGGAAAAACAGCGCGCGTAGTTCGCCGGGAACTCGCCGCTGCGCGAGGTGCGCTGCTGGACCACGATCGCCCACTCTCTCTTCCCCGCCCACTGCGTGGTAACCGGCAAAAACCCTGGGGTTCCAGGGATTGAGTAGGGCCCGCTCCAGGATATGATGGTGATCTTTCGGTCGAGACCGGGTTCGCAATCTCGTGGAGGTGTGTGTGTCGAAGAACAAAGCGCTCAGCCTGTCGATCGCGCTCGCGATCTGCTCCTTGCCGTTCCTGCCGCAAACGTCGCGCGCTGCTGATCCGGCGCCCACGGTCGTGAAGGACTCGTTGCTCGTCAACGCGCACACGTTGAACGTGTACAAGAAGGACTACGACAAGTGGAGCTGGGTGCCGCGCTTGGCGTTCACCGTGAACGGCCCGATCCCGAGCGGCGGCCAGCTGTACGCAGATTTCAGCATCCCCGGCGGCGGCTCGATCAAGTTCGACTGCCAAACCGGAGAAACCGCAGCCGGGCGCAGCTATCACACCGAGTGTGGCGCCAATAACATCCCCGAAGACAAGGGCACGCTGTACACCGGCAAAGTCAGCTTCAAGATCGGCCTGCGCAACGAGTTGGCCGGCACGGACTCGACGATCTATAGCGGCAAGGCGACGATCGCCAAAGTTCACACGAACGAGGTCGGCCCCAAAGCGAAGCTCAAGTTCGTGTACTACGTGGACGAAGATTGGAACCTGCCCATCGGCTACGTCTACCTGAAGCCCGGGGACGTAACCGGCTGGAAAGCGCCCACGTTCATGGCTGCGTTTTGGGTGCGGGGCGAGGCGTACAACTTTCAGCCGCATCTCTTCTATCAAGGCAAAGAGGTAGGCAAGATGTTCTACCAGGGCGACGAAGTCGGCAAAGCCAGCTGCGAATCGGATATCGAGACCGAAGTCACGCAGCAAGTCGAGGCGTCTGTGCCGCAAAAGGCCAAGTGGTCACGCGTCAAATGCGATTTCCCGAGCGTGCGGGGCTGGGACAAGACCGGCGAGAAGCCGGGCATGTTCGGCGAGATCTACGCGATGGACAAGAACCCCGGCGACTACGAGCTCAAGGTGCTCTGGAACAATCACCTCGCCCGCTCGCTGAAATTCAAGGTCGGCCCCGATGGGAAATACGTGAGCACGATCGCGAGCGCAAACAAGCTCGGCAGCGATCGCGCCATTTTCCCCGTGCAAATCCTCGGCGATCAAGACGGCAAGTGGAACAAGACCGCGTACAAGACCGACGCCTACTACGGCAATCCCCTGACCGGCTTCACGCCCGTGCCTTGAGCGCGCTGGTGTAGGGAGAGCTGCCCAGAACGCGCTCGGGGCGTTTTGGGCGGCGCCCGTCATGGCAGGCGCAGCGCCGTTGGCACAACCGTTTGGCACAGGCGACGCGAGAACCAGCTAGTTTTGAGCTGGTTCGGTTGGCATATCGCTTGCTGTTGATGGCGGTGAGGGCAAACCGTGAGCACAGCTAGCAAATCGTTCTTGGGCGTTCTGAGCTTGTTCCCTATTGCGCTGCTCAGCGCGGCGGCTTGCGGAGGCAGCGCTCTCGACAACCACTCGGGCACTGCCCGTGGCAATGGCGTGGCTGGCTCCAGCTCGGCCGGCGGCAGTGCAAGCTCGGCGGGTAGCGGGGGGAGCTTCGCCGGCGCCCCTCAGGGCGTTGCCGGCACCGGACATGCGGGCTACGCGGCAGGGGGAGCGATCAGTGGCGGCGGCAACGGCAACGCGGGCAGTGGCGGATTCGATGTCAGCGCGTGCACCTCCAACACGCAGTGCAAGGTGGTGCCCGTCAGTTGCTGCGGCGCGTGCAATTCGGGATCGCTGGCGAGTTACACCGCGATCAATTCAGCGAACGAGATGCAATTCTTTGCTCGCTGCGCAACGGTCGATTGCGCGCCCTGTGGGTCGACGCTTGCCCCAACGCTCAATGATCCATCACTCTACTTCGTGGCCACTTGTCGAAAACCTGCGGACGCCGCGCCGGATGCACCGGGCAAATGCGTCGTCGTCGACTTGCGCGCAACGGAGCTCACGGCCTGCAAGACGCAGAGCGACTGCGGCTTGCGCTCGGGTACGGGTTGTTGTTCAGGCTGCTCCGGACGACTCGTCGCGCTGAACGGGAGCCACGCGCCCGAACTGTCGGACCTGGTGTGCGGTAGCGAAGAACCAACCGCCTGCCCCGCGTGCGCCCCGATCTTCGACGGTTACCGAGCGACGTGTGTCGAAGGGCGCTGCAGCGTGGAGACTACGTCTTGCACCGCCGAGCATCCTTGTTTCTGAGTGCGTAGTCAGGCGCGCTTGCCGCAGCGGTCAGGAAGCCCCGACCGCTGCGGCTTCGGCGCGCTCGACTAAGGCGCCAGCGTGGTGGTGAAGCGCAAATACGGCTGGTACGAATTGCTCGAGGGTGTGATCACGGCGGCCGGTTGCGACGCCCCATCCGACACCTGTGCGGAGCTCGCGCCCGCAATGAACGCGCCTCGGGCGTAGAGCGACGCGCCGCCCTGGTACGAGAAGCTGATTCTCGTGCTGCCCGTGACGTGAACCCCCACCGCGTACGACTTGCCGGCCGCGAAGGTGAAGTTGAGCGCCGGTGAGGACACCCAGTCTTGGTTCGGGGCGGTCTGCGCGCTCACCGCTTGATACACGAGGTCGTAGGAGCTCGAAGCTGCACGCTTCTGATACACCACCCAAGTGAACTTCTGCAGCCCACTCACGCTGGCGTAGACCTCGAGCTTGTTCAAGGTGCGGGCGCCAAGCGCACGGAAAACCGCCAGCTCGGTCATCGAGCTGAAGAAATCCGAGTAAGCAGTGGAACCCTGCGTGGAAACTTCTTGGCCGGCACAAGTGCCTCCGAGAACGCAGACCTGATTGCTCGCAGCACAATTGGTTCCGGGGTTGATCCAGCTGCCCCCGTTGGCGCCGCAGGTCGAGACGACCTCTAGATTGCAACCCACCACTCCTGAAGTGCACACGTCGGTGGCGCAAGTTGCGACCTCCCCGGAAGCGTCGCAAAACTGCGCGGCGGCACAGGTTTGGTAGAGCGTCGTGCCCGTGCCGGTGGCATCGCACTTGTAAACCGCATCGCCCTGACACGACAGGGCGCCGGTCGTACACACCACGGACTTGCACGCTCCATTCGTGCACAGCTTGCCGGTCGCGGAGCAATCGGTGCCCCCCGCTACCGGTCCAGAGCCATCCGCGGTGCAAGTGGTGAGCAGATTGCCGTTGCACACGGGCGCGCCAGCCGTGCACTTGTCGGTCAAGCAGAACGTAGAGGTCGTGCTGCAATACTCGGAGGCCGTGCAGGTGTCGGTCGGCGTGTAGGTCGTGCCGGCGGCATTGCATTGCAGCGGATTTCCGCCATCACAGAAGATCGCGCTGGGAGTGCAGGCTTTGGGCAAGCAGCCGCCACCGTCGCAGGCCAGGTTCTGCGTCGCGCAATCCGTGCCACCGCTTTCGTACCCGGAACCATCCGCTTTGCAGCGCGTGGCCACGCTGCCGCTACACACGAACGCGCCCGGCGTGCAAATCGGCGTGATGCACTTGGCGCCCGCCGCGTCGCACAAGCCCGCCGCGCCGCACGACTTGTTCGCTTGGGCAACGGTGCCGTTGTTGGCGCACTTGTAGAGAATGCCGTCCGAGTTGCACTGGTAGGCACCGCTGCAAACCACCGGCGCACAACCGCTGGTCGTGCAGCCCGTTCCTACCGCGCATGGCGTGCCCCCGGGAGCCGGACCGCTACCGTCTGCAGCGCAGGTAGTCGGCGTATTGCCATCGCAAAGTGCGACCCCCGGCGTGCAGCTCGTGCTCACGCAGCTGCCGTTGGTTGCGTCGCACCGGGCGTTGCTACCGCAGGTCGTGGATTTGACCTTGGCCGTGCCGCTCTCGTTGCAAGCGTAGACATCTTTGCCATCGCAACTGAAGGTCGCGGGAGCGCAAATCACGTCCAGACAGGCACCCGCGACGCAAGCTTGACCAGTGCCGCAGGGCGTCGTGCTCTTGATGCTCAGCCCGTCCTCGCTACAGGTAATGACCGAGCTCTTGTCGGGTGTGCAGGTCAGGCTCGCGGGTGCACAAGCGAGCGCTGCGCAGGAAGCAGTCGAGCCGTCCTCGGCACAAGCACTACTGCTGGCGCAGGTCGACTCAGCGAAGCGATCTCCGAGCAAAGTACAGCTTGCGAGGGTGTGGCTACCGTTACAATGAGCTTCGCCCTGCTCGCACACGTCTAGCTGGCAGATGCCCACCGCGCCGCAAAAGTAGGCGTCTGGGCAGTCGCTTTGGGTCACACATTCGACGCAGCGACCCGCGGTTTGATTGCATAAGCGGCCGATGCCAAGGCACTCCTTGTCGCTCGTGCAGGTCGGTACACAGGTGTCCGCGACGCACGCGTTACCCGCGCCGCAATCGCCATCGCCGACGCACGCCACACAGGTACCGACCGCGCGATCGCACACGCGCCCTTCGCGACAATCGTGGGAGTTCTTGCAATGTTCGAGCGCGACACAGCGACTGCTTTCACAACGCTGCTCGGCGCCACACTCAGCGTCTTCTCGACAGCTGACGCACATCCCTTGCACGGGGTCGCAAACCGACTGCTCGGCATGCGTGCAATCACTGGCGTTGGTGCAGGCCTGCTTCTTGAAGCACTGATTTTCGTCGCAGCGATGGTTGGCCGGGCAGTTCCAATCGAACAGACAGGCCACGCAACCTTGCACGGGATCGCAGACCGGTTTGTCGCCCTTGCAATCGGCGTTGCTCGAACACACGAGCTCGCCCGGGTTGACCGGTGCCGCGCCGCCATCGCCGGTGCCACTGCCGCCCGCGTGCGTCGCACCGGCCTCGCCGAGGCCGGCGCTCCCCGCCCCGTCGCCCGCGCCTGCGTCTCCGATACCGGGCGCGGTGGCGTCGTCACTGGCGCACGCGGTTACCGCCGCGCTGCCTGCGAACACCAACGACACCACCCAAAGCACCCGCCGCCCCATCGCCCAATTCATGATCGCCCGTTCCATCGCTGCTCCCGCTTTCACCCAAAAGGGTAAGAACGTTCGAGCGTCTGCCGGAATTGGCGCGCTGACAAGAGCGATTCATGGCGTTTTTACGGCTCGTTGAGCCGCGCATGTCGTCACGCGCTCGCGTCTCCGGCGTCACGGGCGCTCCGAACGGCGGATTCAGACTCGCCGGGCACTGCGGGAGAATTACCCGTCAGCTCGCAATTTTCCGGTGTATGCGGTTTTGCTGAAGGGCGGAGCCGCTCCCGAAACCGCGGTCGCGCAGAGCCGAAGCTAGCTCGAAGCTCAGACGCATTTCGCATCAGCGCGAAAAGCCCGCCGCGCGCGTTAAAGAGCCGCGCAGAACCCGCGGCAGATCCCCTTCGACTTGCTTCGCGAGCCCGTGAGCAGAAGCGGGTTCCGCTCAAAAAGAGCGGACGGACCCCGGGGAACGTGGCACGTTTTCGAGCGCCCCCAACGGGGCGGTTTCGCTTCGGATCGGATGGAGGCAGCTTGACTGAGTTTCGTGAAGGTACGCGTGTGGCTCGGGCTTCGAAGGGGATTCAACGCCGCGTGTTCCTACGCGCTGCAGCGCTTGGGCTGGCCGCCCCTGCTGCGTTCAACCTGAGCCGTCTCGCGGTCGCAGCGCCCGCCGGAGCCCCTAAGCGGCTGCTCATCTTTCACATGCCGCACGGCGTGCCGAACATTCACTACAACCCCCAGGTGATGGGTGGTGATCTGACGCAGTTCGTGCTGAACCACAGCGTCGCGTCCGTGTGCGGGACGAGCAACAAAGCGTGCATGGTCCCGAGCATCCTGAGCGGGCTCGAACCGTACAAGCAGTACGTCAACGTGTACCAGGGCTTCAAGTACGCGAGCGGCGCAGGCCCGCACGTCAACGCGGTGAACTTCCTCACCGACTCGAAGGACCTCGAGGGCAACGTGCCGCGCCTCAGCATCGACCACGCGATCGGTCAGAAGCTCGGGATCAAGCCGCTGAACCTCGGAGCTTCGGCACGTCCGCTCGGGGCGGTCACGCTCTATCCGAAAGTATTTTGGGACGGCACCGGCTTCATCGAAGCCGAGAAAAACCCGGTCAAAGCCGCGGATGCGGTGTTCGGAGGGCTGAAAGCTCCCACCGGTGGCGTGAATCCCGATGTGGAGGCACGCGAGGCGCTGCTCAAGCTGACGGAAGGCGAAGTTCAGGGTCTACAGCAAGAGCTGTCTTCGCTCACTTCGGAACAGACCAAGCTGCAGGCACACCTCGATGCGCTGCTCGCTTTGCACAGTGGCGGCAATGGTGGTGGCGCGCTCAGCTGCAGCACAGCGCCTGCCTTGCCCAACGTCGAAAAAATCCGCGCGCTCAACATGCCGGATGTGACGCCCGAAGGTATGCCCAATTGGTACTTGGGCGATTACCAAGGGGATAATCAAAACTTCCCGTTGATCCTGGCCGCGCAAATGGAAGTGGCCGCTCAAGCCATCGCCTGCAACGCCTCACCGATCGTGACTTTGCAAGCGATGTTCTCCACCTCCGCGATGAACTTCAAGTTCATCGACATCAACAAAGCTCACCACAACGACATCTCCCACAACGGGCCCGAGATGAACCCGCTGATGGGGACCAACGCGCTGGTAAGCACCTTCGCGGACGCGCAACGTTGGTTCATCGACCAAATCGTGGAAGGCTTGGTCAAACCGCTCTTGGTAGATGATCCCGCGGCGCCAGGCACCAAGATCATCGACAACACGATCATCTACGTGTGCAGCGAAATCGGTGACGGCCAAAATCACACGCTGAAAACCGAAGAATACCCGACGTACCATCCCGACCCGCAGCCCTACACCTCCGCCTACCTGCCGCTGCTCACCATCGGCGGCGGTGGCGGCGCGCTGAAGACTGGGCGTATCGTGCGCAACGCGGCCGATCGCCCCGCGACGGATCTGTACCTGACGCTTGCCCAAGCCATGGGCGCTCCGCTGATGACCTTCGGCGATTCGACCGGCTCGATCAAAGAGGTGCTGGCGTGACGCAGCGAGCTTTGCGAAATAGCATGCGAGCCCTCCTCGGCAGCGCAGCGTTGATCGCCAGCGCGGTCGCTTGTTCGCCCGGCAGCGGCGGCTCGGATAATCCAGCACGCGCTGGCAACAGCAGCGGCGGCGGTAGCAGCAGCGGTGGGAATGGGAGCTCGGCCGCGGCAGGGACTGGCGGCATGAGCGGGAGCACCGGTCCGAGCGCGATCGGCATCGACACGCTGCTCAAGACCTGTGCTAGCTCCGCGCTCGGCCGTCCCCAATTGCGAAGGCTCACGCGCGGCGAACTGCAACGCTCGCTCGACGACATTTTTCCGCAGCTGAAGGGCAAATGGACAGTTTCGATCTCCGAGGCCGAATCTGCCTTGGGCTTCGACAACGACCCGGCCGTGCTCACCGTCGGCGGGCAGGTCGCCGGGAAACTGCTCGACACGGCCAATGCCCTGGCCACCGCGCTCGTCGCCGACGACGTGCTACCGCAAGTGTTGCCGTGCGCCTCCAGCGGGGCCAATCGAGCCTGCGCCCAAACCTTCCTCGACCAATTCGGGCGACGCTTGTTCCGACGGCCGCTCAGTCAAGCGGACCGCGATCGCTACCTGTCGTTCTTCGATGCGCGGTTAGCCTCTTCAGACTTCAAGAGCGCGCTCCGCTGGATGACGGTTGGCCTGATTCAATCTCCGCACGCCGTCTATCGGCGTGAGGTCGGTACGCTTTCGGGCAACGAGTATCAACTCTCGCAGCACGAGATCGCCGGTGAGCTGGCGTACATGTTCACTGGCACCACGCCCAGCACCGAGCTGCTCGCTCAAGCGGACGCGGGGCAGCTGGATACCCCCGAACACCTAGCCACGATCGCCGGACAGCTCTTGGCCACGCCAAACGGGCAAGACACGCTGCAGCGCTTCTTCAAGGGCTGGCTCGCTTACGATCAAGTGTCGTCCAGCTTGCCGAACGTGCCCGATTTCTCGGCGGTAGCGTCGGACATGGTGCGCGAGACACAAACCTTCATTCAGCAGGTCGTACTCACCGGCCGCGGTGGACCCAAGGACCTGCTCACCGCGTCTTACACGACGCCCTCGAAGGCTCTCGCCACATTCTATGGTTTGCCCGCCCCGAGCTCGGACTTCGAGAAGGTGGAGCGTCCCTCCGGTCGAGGCATCGGCGTGCTCGCGCAAGGCTCGCTGATCGCCGCACACTCCCACGAAACCGCGTCTTCGCCGACGTTGCGAGGGCTGCTGGTGTTCGAGCGTCTACTGTGTGGCCAACGCCCGGTAGTTCCGCCTGATGTGCCAACGCTCGGCACGGCGAACCCAGGCGTCATGACCACCCGCCAGCGTTACGAGGTACAACACATGTCTGCGGGTACGATGTGCCCGACGTGTCACAAGCTCTTCGATCCGCTCGGCTTCGGCTTCGAACACTACGACGAGGCTGGTCGCTACCGAGAACAGGAAGCTGGGCTCACCATCGACTCCTCGGGCAGCCTCTCGCAAGGCATCGCTCAGCCGTTTAGTTTCAGCGGGCTCGACGAGCTGGCCAAGAACCTGAGCGAGCAGGAAAAGGTCGGACTGTGCAGCAGCGGCTACGTCAACGCCTACGCTTTCGCGAACGACGTCGCCTGCCTCGGTGAAACTCAGCGCCCCGCCTTTGTGAGCGGGAAGCTCGGTTTCATCGACTACTTCGCGTCGCTCGCCGCGGAACCAAGCCTCACGCGACGCAAGTAGCGGCTCGTTCCTGCGAGGCGGATTTGCCTCGCTGGACGAAGCTGGCCGCCGGGGGCTGTGGCGGCAGCGGGGGGTGTGCGCGCGCGTGTGGCGCCTTGTACCGCATCATGGCCAGGTTCCTCGCAATTTGCGGAGCGATGTGGGGTGGCTTGATTCATGCACCACATCCCAGCGTGACCCCGCTCAGCTCGACTTGGACTCTGATGGCGATTCCGATCGCGGCGTGTCTCGCTGTGGCCTGCGGAAGCGGAGAATCGCCGCTCGATTCCGACAGCTATGCGGCGGTGAACACGAGCGTAGGGGAATCCAGCAACAGCTCGGCACAGTCGCCTGCGGTGGCCAGTGACGCCGCATACCGCGGACCGAGCGTCGGGGCGGCCAAGGGCTTTGCGGCACTTGCGGAGACCTCGGTCAGTGCCCTCAATCAGTCACCGGTCACGGGAAATCTCGGCGTGAGTGGGGCGCCAGTGCGCAGCATTACGGGCTTCGACGACGTGCCCGTGCTGAAGTTCGGCACTGATTCCAGCGCGCCAAACAGCTTGCGCACGATCCTCACTCAACGCGAAGTCGACGCTTTGGTCGACAACATCGACATCCGCGCATGTGACGCAGACTACACCGAGCTAGCCGAGCTCGGCACCGACCGGATCACGATCCGCCCGGGCGTGACCTGCTTCAATACCTCCAACGCCGATCTTCGTTTGAATGGCTTGGTCACCCTCGATGCAGGGGGAGATCCCAATGCGTTTTTCGTCATCCGCAGTAATTCCGCGTTGACGGTCGCCGATTCGACCCGTGTGGTGCTCGCCAACGGTGCTCAGCCGTGCGCTGTGTTCTGGCACGTTGCGGGGCAAGCAAGTATCGGCAAGGGAGTGGAACTGCTTGGAACCGTGATCGCAGGCACGAGCATCACGATGCAGTCTGGTTCCACGCTGATCGGCCGCGCGCTCGCTCGAACCGGTGGCGTAATACTCGATGGCACGACGATAACCCTTCCGGTTTACGACACCGTGGTATCCAACCTGACCTGCACTCATTTACAGTGATCGCGAGCGCCGGCGTCGGCGAAGCCGACTCACCGTTTTCGCCGAACGCGAGTGGCTTCGCCGAGGCGGTTTCAGCATCGCGTCTACTGTTGGCCCCAGCCCCTCGCCGCGCGCCCACTGACGCCGCGCGAACAAACCCTCGGTTGGGCCGCTGAGTCCCTAGCGGATTCCGCCCTGATAGGCGCTCAAACCGCAAATCCCCCTAGGTTCGTGAGTCCTCTCGAGGCGTGCCCGAACCCATGGGGCAAGCGGCGTAGAACGTTGGGGCGAAGTCGGCGGCCTATGTTACGCTCGGGGCAACGTTTTTCGCGAGCTCATGACCTCTTTTCGTTCGCCCCCGGTCGGTTCTCCGGCAGTCGATTCGCCCCCGGCCGAAGGCCAGCAAACCATCGAAGGCACGGTGTCGCTGCGGGGCTCTTTCGTGGCCGAGAGAACCCTGCGCGAGGGCGACTCGCCCGCGCCGATATCTGACACTTCGGAGCGGATCTCTGCGGCCCCGATCTCGAGCACGGAGGCGCGTCATCTGAACGAAGTCATCGATCCGAAGCGCTATTCCGTGCTCGGGAAAATTGGCGCGGGCGGGATGGCAACAGTGTATCTGGCCCGCGACCAATCATTGCTGCGCAGTGTCGCGCTCAAAGTGCAACACGCCGACCCCGACGGGGCGAGCGGCCGTTTTTTGGAGGAGGCGCAAGTGCTCGGGCAGCTCGAGCACCCGAACATCGTCCCGCTCTACACGCTGGAGTTCGCGACCGACGGGCCCTCCTTCAGCACGATGCGCTACCTACGCGGGAGCTCACTGCACGATGTCCTGCGCTGCCTGAGCACGGGTGATACGGCGATAGTCGCGGAGTATTCGCTGACGCGGTTGATGCAGATCTTCCTGCAAATCACCCAAGCCGTGTCCTATGCCCACCATCAGGGCGTCATTCACCGCGATCTGAAGCCTGCCAACGTGATGCTCGGGGAACACGGCGAGGTCCAAGTCGTGGATTGGGGCATCGCCAAGGTGCGTTCCGCGGCGGGCGTGCACACGGACTCTCAACGCGACGGTCTGACCATGCCGGGCCAAATCGTCGGCACGCCGTCGTACATGGCTCCCGAGCAGTGGGCGGGAGCGGTCGTCGACGAGCGCGCAGACATCTACGCTTTGGGCGTGATGCTGTATGAAATGCTCACGCTGCAGCGCCCGTTCAATGGTTCGAATCCGCTGCTTTTGTGCCGCGAGGTGTTGACCGCGCCGCCACCGGCGCTGCGCACCGTGGCCCCCGATAGGAGCATCCCGCTGGAGCTCGAAGAGGCCTGTCTGAAGGCCTTGGCCAAGCTCCCCGAGCAACGCCAACCTCAGGTGCGCGAGCTCTACCGCGCAGTCCAAGCGTGGCTCGAAACCGAAACGGACAAAGTTCGACGCCACACCTTGGCCGAAGAAAAGGTAGCCGAGGCGCGCGAGTTGCTCCGCGTCTACCAAGTGCAACGCAGGGTGGTCGCCGACCTAGAACAGAAGAGCCGGGAACTCGAGGGAAGCTTCCAGAGCTGGCAAAGCGTGGACGAGAAGCGCGCATTGTACGACGCCGACCAAGCGGTGCGCGTCGGTCGTCGTCAGCTGATCGATCTCAGCACCGATGTGGTCGGGGTGCTCACCGAGGCGCTCGGTTTCGAGCGCGAAAATACTTCTGCGCGCCAACTGCTCGCTGACTACTACTGGGACCGTCTAATCGAGGCCGAGAACTCGGCGCAGCCGGACCAAGTGGGTTTCTATTCGCGGCTCGTGCGCCGTTACCACGACGGCAGGTACGGCAAGCGCCTGGCTGGCGATGGCACTTTGACGCTAGTCACGGAACCCCCTGGCGCGCTCGTGCGGGTCTCGCTGCTCGAAGAGCGGAACTTGCTGATGCAACCTGGGTCGCCGCTTTTCTCGGGCACGACGCCGCTTCAAGCGCTCGAACTCGGTCCAGGCAGCTACGTCGTGCACGTCGAGCTCGATGGCTACGCGCCGCTGGTCTATCCGGTGCACATTTCGCGCAATCGAGACTGGGAAGGCTCGATTCAACTCCACCGTGCGAGCGAGATTGCCCCTGGCTTTTGTGAGGTGCCCGCGGGCCCGTTCATCGAGGGCGGCGACAGTGAGGGCTGGAGCCTGCCGCGCGGCGAGCCGCAGGTAGCGGGCTTCGCGATCGCGCGTCACCCGGTGACCGTCAGGGAATACCTCGATTTCTTGAATGATTTGGCACGCACGGATCTCGCGCTAGCCATTCAGCGCGCTCCCCGGCGCGCGCCCGATGGCGGAAGCTACGCAATCCATCACGCCGAGCGCGGCTTCGAATTCGAACCACATCTGCCGGCGAACGTCGCCGAGCTCGATGCACCGGTGTCGAGTATCAGTTGGTACGATGCGGTCGCCTACGCCGAGTGGCGCTCCGCGAAAGACCAGCACACTTATCGTCTGCCCACCGCGCGCGAATGGGAAAAGGCCGCGCGAGGCGTAGATGGTCGCTGGTTCCCATGGGGGAGTCGCTTCGACGCGAGCCTGTGTAACATCCGTGAGTCGACCAAGGACGGGCCACGCGTCGCACCAGTCGAGTCCTTCCCCCACGATGAATCGGTCTATGGCGTCCGCGGCATGGCCGGCAACATGCGCGACTGGACCGAGACGCCATCGGCGCTCGGAGCGAATGCGGCATCGCCACTGCGCGTAGTGCGCGGTGGCGCATGGTACGGCGGTCGCGTGAGCGCCCGCTGCGCGGATCGTTTCTGGTTCGAACCGAACCACGTGTATTTTTTCGTCGGCTTCCGACTCGCGTACTCGTTGAGCTAAACCCGCGTCAGCAGGCCCTCGAGCCGAGCAAGCCCCGCGTTTGCGTCTTGATTTTGGCTGCGGATCGCGGCCTTCAGTTGCTCCACGGCCGCGCCGCTGCGGACGACCTTGCGCGCAGTTTCCAGGCCCTGCCGCACGTCGCTCGCTTTGTCCATGAAGAGTAGGCCGAAGGCGGCATTCAAACACACCAGGTCTTCCAAGGGCCGGCTGCCCTTGCCCGAAAGCACACGCAGCAGGGCGAGCACGTTCTCCTCGGGTGAACTGGCAGCGGCCACGTCCGCATAGCTGGCGCGCTCCAGACCCGCATCTTCGGGGTTGAAGTCGTACTCGCGGATCTTGCCGTCACGAAGCTCGGCGACGCGTGTCGTGCCGAGGGTGCTGAATTCATCCATGAAGCGGTCGGGGAATTCCTTGGACCCGCCGCAGGGCACGAGCCCGCGTTCGTAACCCATTTGCCGCATCACCTCGATAACGAGTGGGATTTGGCCTGGATGCGGCACGCCGATCACTTTGCGACGCTCGTCGCCGCTGTGAAAGCCGAGCGGGCCGGCGATGTGCACGGTCGTGCCGCAGCGCAGCTGACTCAGCACGCGGAACATCCCCGCATCGCGCGCCGCCTGCCCCACGACGGAGGTGAAGCCGAGCCGGCATTCTCGCACCGAGCGGAGCGTGTTGGCGAAGCTCGCATCGTGGTCCAAGCCCAGCACGGCAAACGCGTCGTGGCTGCCGCTCACGCCGGTCATGCCCGGCGCTCCGACCTTGTGTACGTACACACCCGCCGCCGCCAGCAACACGGCCGCACCGCTGGTGATGTTGATCGTCTTCAGGCTATCCATGCCCACGCCCACGAGGCCCAAATGTGGCTCCGGAGCGCCGACGTCGCCGACGCAATGTGCGAGCCACTCCATGTTGTGGCTCTCGGTGACACCCAAAATCTCGGATAGGGTCTCGCCTTTGGCGCGCAGCGCAGAGATGAACGCCCCTTGCTGCAGCTCCGGCTGCTGATTGCGCCAAATCTGTAGGTAGGCGTCGCGCGCCTCTTCTCGGGTGAGATCTTTGCGCTCTTGCAAACGAACGATCAGCCCGCCGAACTGCCTCAGTGTTTGTTCATCGATCATCAGCGCTGCCACTTTCGAATTGTTGACGAGTCGGAGCGCGAGTAGAACACACGCCCACTCGGGGTGGAAGCGCGAAGCCTCGATCGACGCTCAGGCGGGTTTCGCTTCTAGCCGCGCGAAGCCCTTGATCACGGCGCGCCGCACCAGCTCCAAACTGAGCTCTCGAATCCGAGCCGCGGCCCAACCCTTCGCGGCCAGCAGGGTCACCGCTCGCTCGAGCAGCTCGGATATCACGATCTCCGACTGCATCAAGCCGACGACGGGCTCGAGCTCCGGCGGAATGCGGCTGGGGAGCGCCGCGATCCGGTGGGAGAGCTGCGGATCACGACTGGTCAGGTCATGATAGATATCGAGCAGCCCCTCACCCTTCGGGTTGGGCTCGCTGCGCATCGAAAGGCAAAATTCGCCATTTGGAATCAGAGTGAGGTGCGGTTCGACTTGGTCCCGGTCGAGCCCCATATCCTGGTGGATCTTACTGAAGTCTGCCCCCGCCGCGAGCTTTCCCAAAAGGGGCGCGACGACCTCCAAGCCAATCGCCCGCGGGATTGGGAAGAAACCCGCCGTCGCCAAACTGAAAGCCTGCATTGGCGCGAGCTCGAGGCTGCCCCGAGCATTCAAAAGTCGTTGCGCTTCCCACCACCAAGACTCCGCGGAGCGATTGTTGGCGTAAAAGAAGCGAGCCAATTGCAGGAACGAGAAGGCTTCACCGCGCAAATAGTCAGCGTAGGCCTGCCATAGCTGGTCGCGGTCGAGCTCCGGGCGAGTGCGCAGCGTGAGCCAGGTGTAGGCAGCACGATGTCCGCTCTGCAACGCCAGCGTAACGCCAGACGACAATATCGGGTCGACGAACACGGCAGCGTCACCCGCCGCTGCCCACCCCGGCCCCACCGCAGACTCCGCCCAGGAAGACCAGTCTTGGGTCACGCCGACGCGTTTTTGCTGGGGCAGGATGTCGTCGCGCAGCGTCGCGTGGAGCAGCAGATCCTTGATCTCCGGACAGCTCTGCAGCGCCTCGCGGTATAGGGCCTCGGGGTCACGACCAGCAAGCGCGTCGCGAAAGTGGCGCCGGTGGGTGACGAACCCGACGCTCATCAGGTCCGCACCAATCGGGAAGTACCAGATCCAGCCGAGTGGGACACTGGCGATGAAAACCGTGGTCGCGGCGCGTGTCCCGGACAAGGTGCTCTTCCACTCTGCACCGGAAAAGTAGCCGTATACGGCAAAATTATTCATCTCCGGGTCGCGCACACGCTGGCCGCGTGTGAGCAGCGCGGAGAGCCCGCTGGCATCGAGCACGAAGGGCGTGTCGATGATGCCCTCCACGCCCTGGTCATCTCGATAGCGAACCCCGCACACCGCGCCGTTGTCGCGCAAAATTTCGGTGACGGTAACGCCCTCTCGGCAGTCTGCCCCGAGCTCCCTGGCTCGCTCGAGTAGGATTCGATCGAAGCGCGAGCGTTCCACGTTGAAGCCGACGAACGGCATGCGACTCGGCGTGAAGCGATCGCTGAACGTACTCAGGTCTTGGCCGAGCACATCGATCGTGCGCTGTGGGCCGAGCTGCTCACTATTGCCGGCGATTTGCAGGTAATCCGCGTTCCAAGGCACTCGGTCGGCGCCCCAGACGAAGGTGATGCCGACCTTTTTGACCGCCCCGCCATTGTACAGCTCGTCGTAAACGCCGAGCTCCCGGAGCACGGTATTTGCGACTGGTATAGTAGATTCTCCAATCCGCCAACGAGGGAAGCGCGCCTTCTCCAAGACGGCAATCGTGGCGTCCGGTGCGTATCGCGCGGCAATTCCCGCGAAGGCGCTGCCCGCGGGGCCTCCGCCGATCACGACACAATCTTTGTATTCACGATGCTCGGGCATCAGCACTCGACCTTTCGTCTCTTCCCTGGTCCGTCGGGCTATGCTCTACTCGTAGCGCATCGATCGCTCCAAGTCCGAAAAGATCGAATAGAAGCCGCATTCGAACTCCGACTCAATCCATGCTCGAATGGCTCGAACTCTCGACTGTCTCGCCTGAGCAAACCGTAGTTGCTACGGCAACGCGAGCCTTCCTGCACGTGCCGCAAGCTTTCGGTACCGACCCGTTCCAGGCGCCCATGCGCGGCGCCGGTAGCCCGGAAACCACGCACTGGTTGCTCGAAGGGTCGATCGCCGCCGCCGGACACGCGTTCGCTGCCACGGAGAGCACGAATTCGCCTGCTCCCGAGTCAGCCGCGCCCGTCGGCGTGAGTTCAGCGCACTGGGCCTACCGCCTCGCCGGCTACTTTCACACCACCGATGCAACGCGCCGGCTGCTGCCAATAGTTGCGCGCCGCTTCGGAGAGTCTGGTCGGCGTACACTCGCCTCGTGGGCCGAGCAGAAGATCAGTGAGGAATCCGGGCACGAGCAGCTGGCGCTGCGCGATCTGAGCGAGCTCGGCTATCGGGCACAAGGGCTGGTCAGCGCATTCGTACCGCCGCGCGCAGCGGCCTGGGTCGCGCTCTTCGAGCAGCTCGCCGCGGCCGATGATCCGGTAGGTTGCGTTGGCTATGCACACGGCCTGGAGCGGCTGGCGTTGTTGCGCGGTCAGGCCGAGGTGCGCGCAATCGAGCAGGGTTTGCCCGCCGGCGTGTACGCGACGCGCTGCTTGCGCGTGCACAGCGCGCTCGGCAGTGATGCGCACCACGTGCGCTGCAACGTGACCACCGCCGCCACCCTGAACGCCGACGAACGCCGAGCAATCGCGCAAGCTTGCTACCTGACCGCGCGCATCTACTTCGATCCTGCGCTGGCCGATGATTTTCATTCGGCGCAGCTCGAAGCCAAGGTGCAGGCTTTCCGCGCCCTCACTCAACCGGCCGCTCTCGTGACGAACTCATCACAACCCAACCCCCAACTGCAATAGGTGACCCAATGAAAGAAACATGGCTCAAGATCATCACCCGAGCGTGGAATGAACCGGCCTTCAAGGCTCGCTTGCTCGCGAACACTGACGAGGTACTCAAGGAGTACCAGCTCACGATCCCGCCCGGCGTGACCTATCAGGTCGTCGAAGACCAAGCCGCGGGCAAGCGCTACCTGGTGCTGCCCCCGCCGCCCAGCCCGGACCTGACTGACATCTCCGATCGCAATGCGCAGAGCGGCGATCCGGGCTTCTGAAGCCGGCTCAGTTCATCTCAGACCGGCTTTGCTTGGAAGCTTGCTGGATAGCCGAGCAATGCTTCCGTGAGGTTCTTCACCTGGGGAACGCCAAGACCGGTCACGGGATCCCATTGCGATTTCGCGCGATATCCAGCAAGCGTGTGGCTATCCGAGCGGCCCTGTCCGGAGACCACGCGAAACTCGATATCCGAATTACCGTTGGTGATCCCTCGCAGCGCCGCGTGTGGCCCGCCGTCCGGCAAAGTCTGGCCTAGGTAATAGAACAACGGATTGGCGAAGCCGACCGGCGGCTGTCCGCTCTCTTGGCGACGCGAATTTGCAATGGCAATGATCGTCGCCCAGATCGGCGCGCCCATGCTCGTTCCGCCTGCATAGCCAATCCACTGGCCATTGACTACCAACCGGTAGCCCATCGCGGAAAGCTCTTCGCCATTGTTCAGGGCGAGCGCTGGCCCGGAAGCCATCAAAGCCACATCCGGGAAGCCGCGGCCGTACGGGAGCACCGCCGGCAGGTTGGTCCCGCGTGAGTAACTGCGTTGTGCACTGATTCCGACCACCATCGATCGCTGCCATTCAGGCACCGGAACACGCTCACTGAATCCACCGCTGGTCGCCAGTGAATTGAACGGCAGCTCTTTGGCGAGCACCGGATCCGGAGGAAGCGGGCCGCTCCAAGCGACCTCGGTCTTCGGATTCAAAGACGAGACGAGCGTCCCTCCCACCGACAGCACGAGGTCCTCACTCGAAGGAAAGGTCGCGTGTGGCCAAGCTGCCCGGGCAACTTTCCCGGACGCGCCGCCGCGCGATTTCTGCGTCGAATCGTCCTCCAAGACCGCGCCCGGTCGCCCATCGTAGACCCCCCAATCACCCGCCGCCGCGACCACCGTGATGCCAAAGGCAGCGGCCTTTGCCAGCGCCAACGCGATCGAGCCGCGACTGAACTGGCGATAGTACGTATCCTCCGGCAGGGTCCAGGTCATGCACAGAACGTTCGGAGCGCGCGGATCGCTGACCGCCATCTCGATCGCGGCCAACCAGGGGTCCGGCAAATCGGGGGCCAGCTCGTAGAGTAGTATTTTCGCTTCCGGGACCAACGCGCCGATCCATGCCGGCCCCATGCAAGCCTCGAGTCGATTGAGGGAGCTGGACTGGAGGTCCCCAGATTGCGGCCCCACCGGCACGAACTCGATACTTGGTTGGCCGGCACCGACGTCGTCCCAGAATACCTGCAAGTCCTTCAGCAACTCTTCGCTCGACTCCGCGGTCGCAATCGACATCACCGCGATCGTCTGCCCCTTACCCTTGCAGCCCTCCGGAAAGCCGTAGTAGTCGCGGATCATCTGCGGAGTCATGCCGTTTTCGAGGCGGGCCTCCTGCTGAAATCGACCGTCGACACCGCCCGTGCCCTTGGTCGGATCGGAAATGAACCCACCGCGACCGGGAGGGCTGGGCGCACGCATGGACCGCGGGGCGCGCGTGTTTTCTTCTTCCGGCGGACCGCAGCGAGCGAGGTGAATGCTGCGAATTTCTGGCTCCAGCGCCGCCAACGGACCACCCCACTCCCAGGGGTCGATCTGCGAGCCACCGGAGACGTCCCCCAAGAAGCGCGCTAGCGTTTTGGGTTCGAAAAATTGGTCGAGATAGGCTTCCGTGCCGTCGACGAACAAAAGTGGCGAGTAGGGCGAATCGTGCGCCGAATCGCGAACCGGAACGACGCGTACCGCCCCTTGAAAAATCGCAGCGATTTTGTCGAACCGGCTTTTGAGCTCCGCCTGTGGAACTTTTCGAGCGTCCCGAGCCAAGTATTGACCGTACCCGGCTCCTTTGGGATCCGAGGCGCTGTGCGCAAAGTCATAGAACTCACCGATGTTCGTCTCGCGCAATACGATTCGAAGCCGCAGCAATTGGTCCATGCGTTCTCCCTGACACGTCTATCCGACGCCGCCGACGCTATCGCAGACGAACTTGATTTGCTACGCTCGCATGCGTGTTTCAGCGGCCGCATCAGCGCAGTCAGCGTGCACTCGAGAAGCAATATCGATTCGCCTGGTGGCCGCTCCATTCGGATCTCGCGCCGCTCGTCGAAGAGCTCCTGAAATCAGGCCCCGAATGGCTGGAGAGCCAATGGAAATGGCACGTCGAATCGCGCTTCTCACTGCTGCGCGCGGGACAGCGCTCGAGCTACCCGGGGAGTGAACTCACGAATGGTCATTCCATCAATCAGCCGAGCCTGCTGCGCTTGCCTCGCCTGCTTCACTTCCTCGATACGGCATTCCCGGTCAAGCCGACCCTGGCTTGGCTCGGTCGCTTGCCCGAGGGGGCTCGTATCTTCACCCATATAGACAACACCGAGCATTGGGACGAGCATCACCGCCTGCACGTACCCCTGATCACCAATCCTGAAGCCAGGCTGTGCGTTGCAGGTCGCTTCCTGTTCCTGCGGCCAGGTCGCCTTTGGCTACTCAACAACAGCATTCCGCACGGCGCCCTGAACCGAGGCCCCGAGCGTCTGCATCTGGTGCTCGACCTACCCCACTTCGCGGGCTTCGATGCCTGGCTCGCCGAAGGCACGCTCGAATCGGGCGACGCCGATGCGGCCGCGCTCGCGGAGCTCGAGCAGAATCCACTCGACTCGCCCGCAACGTTGGCATCATTCGATAGCGCGCGTCTCGCGCGCTTGTTGGGTCAGTAACTCGAATGGATCCGCGAACCAGCAGCGATTGTTTGAAGAAGATCGGCAATCTGAATGGTCGGGCTCGGCGCGGATTCCGCCACTGAATTAGGGCTATTTCGTGGGCAAATGCGCGCGTACGGCGGGTAGGTGCGGGTGGCCTAACACGCGCCCAACACCGCTCGCCACACGACATGTCGGTCCGTGGCGAAAGGGCCCTCAGACTATGAGTCTGAAGCCATCGTGAATCGGCACCACGCGTTCGACAGCAACCAAAATGCATCACTCGCGCACGCTGAAACGCTCACTTGGAGCGCGCGAAAATCAAACCGCGAGAAAGGTTTGCACATTGGTCGAAGTCGCGGCATGAATTAAGTGAGGCGGAAGGATTCGGCGAACATACTCGCGCTAGCTGGCTCGTGAGCTCGCAAAGCTGTTCGACGACATCGCGACCGCAATCGTGAGGAGCTCAATCAGCACCATGCTTTCTCCGACAAGAGCGACCGATTCGGAATCACTGGCGGACGATCCGTTGGTCGGGCAACCCTACCGTGCGATCCAGCTGCTCGGCGCGGGCGGCATGGGTGAAGTGTTCCTCGCCGAACACCGCAGGTTCGCCACACCGTGCGTCGTCAAGATTCAACACACACGCCTGGCTCGTGATCCGCGCGTTGCCGATCGAATTCGCCTCGAGGCCGAGTCGCTCTCGCGACTCAACCATCCGAACATCGTCTCGATCCTCGGATCGGGGCAAACTTCGGACGATCGCCCGTTCATCGTCATGGAGTACCTGCGCGGGCAGACCATGGCCGATGAATTTGCGGCGCGTGGCCAGCTCCCGCCGCTAGAAGCGCTCAGCTACGTCTGTCAGCTCTTGCGCGGGCTCGCCGCCGCGCACGCAGCGGGCATCGTTCACCGCGATATCAAGCCCGACAATCTGTTCCTGTGCGACGGCCCCAGAGGCAATCGCTTGCTGAAGGTGCTCGACTTCGGTGTCGCGTGCACCACCCCCGATGCGCCGCCACTCGGTCCGAGTCCATTGGCCGTGCCGACCGCCACGGGCACTGTCGTCGGCGCGCTCAGGTACGTGAGCCCCGAGGGCGCGCTCGCCCGCCGCGTCGATCACCGCGCCGATCTGTATTCGGCGGCCCTCGTACTGTACTTCGCCCTCGCCGGCCGTGGTCCGTTCGATCACATCCAGAGCGCCTTGCTCCTGCTCTCTGCACATGTCGCGGAAGAGCCAGAGCCGCCCTCTCGTTTCGCCAAAGCGCCAATCCCGGCTGAGCTCGACCAAGCCGTGTTGCGGGCCCTGCGCAAAGCGCCCAGCGAACGCTTTCAGAGCGCCGACGAGTTGCGCGAGGAGCTGGAGCGAATCATGAGTCAGCTCGGGCGTTCGCCAGATGCCTCGGAAGTCCGGGCATTGCCCGAAGGTTCGCAGCGCATTCACGACATGCATGGCGCCGCCGATGCCGATTCGAGCGGCTCGAGGATCCGCTCGGCCCGAATGGTAGAGGTCGCCCCCGCGCTGCCGGATCAATCAGGACCGCTGCAGGTTGGCCGGCGTTTTCTCGACAAATACGAGATCCGCGAGCAGATCGGCCGCGGCGGACAGGCCTGGGTCTACCACGGCCAACACATCTTCACGGCACGTGAGGTCGCGATCAAGATCGTGCATTCGCCGCACGGCATGACGCGCGAGCTGCTCGAGCGCGGGAGATCCGAGGCGCGGGCCCTGGGCAAGCTCGATCATCCGAACATCGTCGTCATGCACGACGCTGGCGTGACGGACGATGGCTTGTTCTACATCGTCATGGAGCTGCTGCGGGGCCGCTCGTTGCGCTCCGCGCTCGCCGCGCACGGGCCGTTCAGCGTCGAAGAAGTCCTCAAACTCTCGATCTCCGTGGCCGAGGCCTTGCAAGCGGCCCACGAAATCAATCTGATCCATCGTGACCTGACGCCGGACAACGTGTACTTGACCCGCAATAATCGGGTCAAAGTGCTCGACTTCGGTATCGCCAAGATGCTGAACGAGATCGGGTTCACGACCCACAAAGACATCGTGATGGGCTCCATCCTCTATATGAGCCCGGAGCAAGTACAAGGCTTCCCGCTCACTCCGCGTAGCGATATTTGCGCGTTGGGTCTGTTGATGTTCGAGATGTTGCTGGGCAAGCACCCGAGCCTGCTGCTCTTCGAGCAGGACTTGCGCGAGCGCAACGAGCCGGATCGTCGCGCACAGCTGGCCGATATTCCGCCCATTCAAGCCCATCGGACACCGCCCCTGCTTTCGGATTTGGATCCCAAGCTGCCAGTCGATCTGGCGCAGCTGGTATGCCGCGCGATCGCCAAGGATCCGGAGGCTCGCTTTCCGACGATGCACGAGTTCGTCGCGGCACTCCGCGCTTGCCAGGAGAGCTACAGTGGGGAGGCGCCGATCACGATTCGCCAACCTGGCGACCGCGATTTGTCACTCCGTGGCGACGGAGAATCCGACGAGCCTCCGGCTTCGCAGCGCGCCACGCCGAGGCGCGGGCTCATTTGGGATGGCGTGGCTTCGCCGACACCGATCCCGGCACCGCTCGAAATGCTCGAGACTACGACGGCAATCAGCGGGTCGCTGACGGCTGCAGAACGCGATTTCTTCGCGCCGTCGCGCACAGCGCGCAGCAGGCGTTCGGCGGTGCGGCTCAAAAAGCGATCATCGCGAGCTGTCTGTGCGCGGTCGCACTGGGGAGCCTAGGCGCGCTCAGGCATTTCAGCGCGGTCGACAACGCTGCTGCCCCCCCGCCCACCGAAGCCAGCCGCACGCCTGGCTCGGTGCTGGCTTCGCTCTCACCCGCCCTACCTGGCACCGTGCAAGAAGCCGCAAACGAACCCGCACCGCTGCCGGATCAACGACCACCGATTGTTACGGATGCCGAGCCCGTGGCTTCGTCCGCCCCGCATCTACCCCCCTCGACGCAAAACTCGGCGCCTGCGGTACGGTCAACTCGCGCGCCGACCCCGGGGACCGCACAGGTCTCCGTCAAGGCCGTCGACAAAATCGGTGACATCTCACGCCCACTCGAAATCGAACTCGGCAGTAAGCACTCCAAGGACTCGGCGTCGACCGTTGCGGCCCCCCGCCGGAAACTGAACGGGGGCAAACTCATCTACGGTGACTAACAGCTGCCCCCGACAGCTGCACATTGGCCAGCTCGGCCGCCTCACGCTTGCTTGTATTCGACCGGGCGCATCACGCTGATCCCTGCCTCGAAGCGAACGGCAACCAGAGACAATCGCACGCGATCACTGAGAGGGAGCAGTCGCACGTCGTCGTGTTGCTCCGGACCGTGGATCCATTGCAAGTAGCCGAGCTCGACGGCAATCACGGCAAACTGACTCTCGCCTGGCTCGAGCGAATACTCAGGGTGCGCTTCGACTTTGGCGAGCCAGGTGGCGAACGCACTCGGATCGATCCAACTCACGACATGGGGGTCGATAGAAGCCAACATCGAGCTGGCCAACTGAAACCAGGTCATCCCGAAAGGCCCCACGCTGTGAGCACCTGACATGCACTCGCGATAGCACACCGGGGGGTGGCGGAAATGGTCACTTCTCGCGCGCTGAGTGACGTTGTTCGCCTATTTCAGCAGAACTGCATTGCCGTGCGCGTCGCTCGAACGAAATCTGCATTGGGTTCGTGACCCTCCTGGGTTGCGTTCCACCAACGTGGAGAGCTGCGATCGGGAGTCCGTGTGCTGCATTTATGACCATGCGGCAGAAATGCCGCAGCTGGGGCTAAGACCTCGGATTTCGAAGGGGTTCCGCGGGCTGAGCGGAGGGCGCACCGCGACGATCGCTGGTAGAGTGCAGTCTGCGGTCTACGAGGTCGATCATGAACGACGACGCTCCGGTGCTGATCATCGACGACGACGCGGGCGTGCGCGGCGCATTCCGGCGCGTGCTCGAGCGGACGGGCGCAGTCGTGCTGGAGGCAGAGAGCGGCAAAGCCGGGCTGGCTTTGTGCCGCGAGCGACGGCCCGGCGTCGTCTTGCTCGATCTACGGATGCCGGAGATGGACGGCCTGGATGTGCTGAGCACGCTCGTGGTGGAGCACCCAGAGACCCCAGTGATCGTAGTGTCCGGGCAAGGCACGATGACCGACGCGGTCGAGGCGCTGCGCCGTGGCGCCTGGGATTTCGTCGCCAAACCGCTGCCGGACAATGAAATCTTGCGCCAAGCGGTCAGGCGCGGGATCGAACGCTCGGCGCTCCTCACCCAGAACCGCGCCTACGGCGAAAGCTTGCGCAGCGCGAACGAGCGACTCTCTGCCGCGCTGCACGAGCTGCGCAGCGACGAACAGGGCGCTCGACAACTGCAATTCCAACTGCTTCCAGCGGACGGCCTACGCCTGGCTTCGTTTCGCTGGGAGCGTCGCCTGTTCCCCTCGCAATTGCTGAGTGGGGACTTCCTCGATTACTTCGCGTTGAACGATCGCTTCGCGGGGCTCTACTTGGCCGATGTCGCGGGGCACGGCGCCGCATCCGCCTTCGTCACCGCTATCCTGACCACCCTGGTTGGAAAGTATCGCGAGGCCCTGCGGACTCGGGGCGATGAAACCATCCTCCATCCTCAGCAGTTGCTCGCCGGCTTGGACTCGGACCTGAAAGCCCTCTCGATCCCGAAGCACGTGACCTTTTTCTACGCTGTCCTGGATTTGGAGCTGGGCCAAATCGTGTACGGAAATGCCGGCGCTTTCCCGTTTCCCTACTTGGCAAACGGCAACGAAACCGTCGAGTTGGAGTCGTCGGGGCGCCCGCTCAATCTGCCCGGCAACGCGACCTTCGGTAGCGGCGAGGCGCGCTTGAACCCCGGCGGGCGTCTGCTACTTGCCTCCGATGGCGTGTTCGAACTGCCCCCAAAGCGCACGCATCGCCAGCGCCGCGAGCAACTCGGGCAGCAACTCGCCGAGGCCAACTCCATGGCTCAGCTAGTGAGTGCCCTAGGTCTGGGCGAGGGCACGCCACTGCGCGACGATGTCGCCTTGCTACTGCTCCAAAGAGAGGAAAAGCCATGTCCTTAGGCCACGTTACCCACGCAGCCCAGCAGGGCGTCCATGTTTTGCGTTACTTCGGCACCGTCAACTACACGTTGGCGCCGGGCCTGCAAGATTTCTTGCAGCACTTGTTGGTCGACGATCACGTGTCGGGCCTAGTCTTCGATCTGACCGCCGCCGAGTCGCTGGATTCTACGAACCTGGGTTTGATGGCCCGCGCCAACGAACAAGTCCGAGAATCGGGCGCCCCCAATAGCGTGATCATCTCCAGCAACGAGGACATCGACGTGGTGCTGCGCAGCATGGGCTTCGATCAAACCTTCGATCTGCTGACTGCCGATGAAAAGCCGCTCGAAACCAGCGCCGATCCGGTCGTCACGCCCGCCCCTTCCGCCGCCGAACTACAGCGCACCATGATCGACGCGCACCGCGCGTTGGTTCGCCTGAGCGAAGCCGGTCGCGTCGCGTTCGAACCAGTCGTGGCCTGCCTCGAACGCGACGTCAGCACCAAGCACTCCTGACGCTCCGTTCACCACCACATGGTGGCTTCGATCTTGAAGACGTTCACGTCGGGGCGCGTGGTCGGTGCGGCGCGCTGGGGACTCGCGAAGGCTTCCCAAGTCGAACCGAAGCCATCGGGAGGGGCCGGTGAAGATGGCGGCTGCACGCAGTACTCCTGACCCGGTGTGTACGTGTTGTCCGCCGGACTCCCCGTCTCGACGCCGCCCGTGGTGCTCGTTTTGCACGTCCGCTGATTGTAGAAATAGCGCGAGTACTGCAGGGTGATCGCCTCGCGGGTCACGAACTTGGACTTGAACACCAAGCGTGGCGAAAGGATCGCGAAGGATTGCTCGGGGATCCGGCTATTGGGCTGTAGGCGGTCGAAGCGCAAGCCCGCGGTCAACCACGGCAACACGGCATAGGCTAGATCCGCGCCGTATTTGAGCTTGTGAATGCCATCGTTGGCCGCAACGTCACTCTTGACCTTGTTGTACATGCCGTACAGCTTGACCGTGAGATCCTGCCCGTCGCCCCAAAAGCGCTGACCGCCGGACGACATCTGCATGAAGTTCGTCAGGCTGAATTCGTACTGGGCAAGCAGCGTATCGACGCCGCCGGTGCCCTTGCTACACGCTTGTCCCTGCTTGTAGTAAGGCGAGCTGCCCGCACCCGGGCCGACACAACTCAGGCCGAGGTAGTTGTCGACCACGCCCAGACCGAACTCACCGCCACCCGAGGCGTGAATGACCTCGATCGCGCGGCCCACGGTCAGCGCATCTTTCAAACCGACGTGGGAATACGCGCCGTAAAAGTAGCCGAAGGCGCCCAGCTCGAAGCGCGCGTCGGCCCCTGCGACCCACATCTTTCCATCGGGAACGTTGGTCACCGAATTACCACCCGTGCTCGCGTCGGTGCTCATGTTGCGGTCTTCTTCCTGGGCCCAAGAGCTCAGGTAGTGTGCGCTGAATTGCATGTCTTTGGTGTGATTGAAGCCCACATGCGCGTGCTGCAGCATGGTGAACCGCGCGTTGTTGTATTGGCTCGGATCGGGCTTTTTGACGCCGAGCCCGTATTCGAACCAGAGCGCGTTCTTCTCGTCGACGTCGAGGTCGAGGTGCAACGCGCCGCCTGCGTTGTGCACCCGTCCGAACACGTACGTGTCGTATTCGCCAGCGTCGTAGCGCCCGGCAGAGCCGTATTTGTTCGAGAATGCGCCGGCCCGCAAGGCAAGGCGCACGTTCTCGTAGCCGAGGTCCGGGGTGAGATCGACGTAGCCGTCGGAGACTCCGAGTTGCTTCGCCGCATCGCTGAAGGAACCTTGGTAAAAGTTGTAACCCTGCAGAGAGACCGTGCCTTTGGCGAGTGAGTTGCCGACCGACAAGTACAGCTCCGCCCAGTCCGACTTGTTGTGGGGCGAGCTTTGCCAACTCAGGTACTGACCATCCGGAATGATCGGAGAATGAAACGTGGTCGAGCTTTGACCGGGCAAGGGATTGTCGCGGTGACCGACTCCCACCATCATCGGTGCGCGCAAATAGCCGTGGAATTCGAACTTCCAGCCGTCGTCCTTGGCGACGATGGGCGGCCCCGAGACGGTAGTCACGCTCGGTTGCGCTGCTTTCGTCGTAGGCGGAGGCGGCGCGACCGGCGGAGCAGGCGCGGCTTTCGTGGTCAACGCGGTCGGCGCGGACTCTTCCGGCTCGTCTTCTTGGCTCAGCGCATGAGGCGCAAAGCTCGTGATCAAAAGGGCAGGCATCAGCGCGCGAAACAGCGTTTCGCTGCGAACTACAGGCATTGATTTTCTCCCTCGCCGCAAGCGGCGATTGAAGCTTGTCGATGTGCGACTTGCCTACGACCGACTGCAACGCGCGTGCCCGCGCCCCGAACGGCATGATCGAGCCGAAAGTGGCTGAACGCGCGCGAGCGTGGGCCGCAACGCGGCGCTCATGGACGTCCGCGGACGTCCGCGTATTCGAATGCCAGCTAGCGTTTGGAGCGGCGCGGGCCCGACAGCGACGCGAGATCCACCGCTTGCTCTTCCAGCAGGCGGTAGGCGCGCTGACGGGTGACTCCGAGCTGAGCCGCCGCGCGCGTGACGTTGCCGCCCGTTTCCTGAAGCGCGGCAAGCAAGCTCGCCAGATCGATCGCCGACGGAGACGGCGACGCCGATGGGGACGACGGCTCGACCGGATTCGCTGAGCTCTGCTCGGCCGCCACGCTCATTTCGCGTGGCAAGTGCTTGGCGCAAAGTACGCTCTCTGTGCCTTGCAACACGGCCAACCGCCGTGCAAGTTGCAAAACCTCACGCACGTTGAACGGCCAATCATGCAAGACTAGGCGTTCGACGAACTCCGGCTCGAGGCGAGGCATGCTGCCCGCGCGAAGCTCGCCCAAGAAGTGCGAAAAGAGCAGGGGGATGTCGGTTCGGCGCTCACGAAGCGGCGGCAAATGCAGGGTGACGCCGTTCAAGCGCGCCAACAGATCGGCACGGAACTGCTGCCGCTTGACCGCCTCGAACAAAGAACTCTGCCCCGCGACGACCACGCGAACATCGACCGGAACGGGCACGGTCTCACCCAGCGGCTGGACCGCCTTTTGTTCGAGGGCGCGCAGCAGCTTGGCCTGTAGCACGAGCGGCAAATCGGATACTTCATCGAGCAGCAAGGTTCCGCCTTCGGCGCTGCGGAAGAACCCCAGGCTGGCGCGCTCGGCTCCCGTGAACGCGCCGCGCCGGTAGCCGAACAACTCTGCCTCGGCGAGGCCCTGCGGGAGCGCGGCGCAGTTGATGGCCACCAGTTTGCCCGAGCGCCCGCTCAAGGAATGAATGGCGTGCGCGACCACCTCTTTACCAGTACCTGTCTCGCCTTCGAGCACGATCGGCAGGTCACTCTTCGCGGCCCGGTGTAGCGGGGCGAGCGCACGCCTCAGGCTCGCGCCGCCGAGCAAACCGGGCGCGACTTCGGCAAACGTGGCCAAGGCTTCGCTCACGACGAACACGCAGCCACCCACGCGCACGACGTCGTTTTCCTGCAAACGAGCGCTGCGCACCCGCTTGCCGTTGACGCGCGTGCCATTGCGGCTGTCGAGGTCAGTGATGAGCATTCCGGGCTCAGCGCCGTTTCGACGCAGCGTCGCGTGCTGCCGAGAGACATCGGTGTTGGCGAGGTGAACCGCGCACTCGGCGTCTCGGCCGATGGTCAACGATTCCGAACCAGCCCAGGGCAGAGAGAGCGGCGTGCCCGCGAGCGCCCCCGTCTGCCAAATCAGAGACAACTGCGCTGGACTCGTGACTTCGGCTGATGTGTCTCGCGCGTCCGTAGTGCTCGCGGGATCGGACTTATCGACCACCAGGCACGATATCACGGGACCTACGAGCGCGGGAAGGCGGGCCGGGGATCGAGTAGCATTCCGCCCGATGGAAACCGCTCTGCCCGGACGGACGCCATGGCGCTCGCCGCTCGGCTCGGCGTGGCTCTTGCCAGCCATCGCGTTCGTCGTGGATGTCTGGGCAATGTCGTTCCTCCTACCGCGCGGGCCGGTGCGCGACGAGCTGGTGTTCTTTCCGGCTGCCCGAGCGTTCGCCAGCGCGGGCGTGTTTCCATCGCTCGAGTTTTGGCGAAGCTATCCGGCGCCGCAGACGCCGCTCAGCTTGTACCTCGCCGGTCGCGTGCTGACATTGGTACCGAGCCTGCTGCTGCTCCGGTTCGGCAATTCGCTGCTGATGTTCGCGGCGCTGCTCCGGTTCTCGCGCTTCGCGGCCCGGAATTTCGGCACGAACGCTCGACTGGCAATCGCGCTCGTGGCGTTCAATCCCTATTTTCATTTGGTCGCTACCCACTTCTACACGGACGCCCTCTATTTTTGGTTGGCCGTGCAAGTGACGACGCGCGCGTCGTCACGGAGCACCTGGCTGCGCTTGGCGTTGCTGCCGCTCGTGCGCCAATTCGGAATCATCTACGCGCTGGGCGAGGCACTCTACGCTCTCGGTCAACGCCGCTTTCGCGCCGCGGCGCTCGCGCTCGGCGCGCTTCTACCGTTGCTTGCGTTGTTCGCGCTCTGGCAGGGCGTTCTGCCCGACACGCCGCGTGCTCGTGTCCAGAGCAGCGTCCACGGCGCATACGGTTGGCTTTTCCCGTACGTGGTGAGCTATCACGTGGCTGCCCTCGGCTTCTATCTCGCGCCGATCGCTTGGCGCATCGAACGCACACGGCGGTTTTACTGGTTCGGGCTCGCCTTCGCGATCGGTTACGCGTTAGCCCCCCCTCATGCCAATTTCTCGGCACAGCTTGCCGATACAGGCATCACGACGCTCGGCTATTTTCACCGCGCGGCGCTAGTGCTCGGTCCAAACGCCGCGCAGATCGCGCTCTGCGTCTTTGCCTTCATCGGCGGAGGCTTGCTCGGTGAAGCCTGGAGCGCGCCGAGCGCGCCCGCGTACATCGTGTCGTTGTTCGTGGTGTTCAGCTTGTTCGGCTTTCAGGCGTGGGACAAATACCTGCTCGATATTCTGCCGACCGCGCTGATTGCCCTCTTGGCGCCAGCCGCGGCACGCACTTCCGCGCGCGAGCCGACCGAGAATCGTCTGCGCCGAGCCTCGCCAGCGTAGCCACGTTGGCGAGGGAAGCGTGCGTCGTGTCTTTTTTTGGGGTAGCGGGCGTGGCGCGCGCACGGCGGCGCAAAGCTCCCGTGCCGCGGCGGGCCCCGCTTTTCCGCGCGCGGAACGATTTGATTTACTACTGAACATAAATCCAGTACCCGAGCCCAGTGAGCACGAAACAACTGCCTCGAGACACCGTCCGTGATCTGCTCGGCATCGCCCGAGCGCTGTACGTCGTGCGCGACAACCAAGGCGCGCAACCGAGCGAGCTCGATAGAATCCGCGAAGTCAGCGCGTGGCTGATCGATGCGCTCGAACTATCGAGAACTGCACCGGATACGCTCGGTCATCGCGCCGCGTGGGCGAAGGCCGAGCGCGCTACCTCGGTGCTCACGGAGCTGCTCCTCGCACACGATGAATCGACCAAGCGGCTAGTGGGCGCTTGGGCCGAACGCTTGTCGGCGCGCGCCCGGTAACCGACGCGGTCGCCCGCGCGTACTCCAACCATGCGCCATCTCAGCGACTTTCGCCTAACCCTCTTGGGCATTGCCAGCTTCACCGCGCTCGCCGGCTGTCAGCACAGTGAGCGCGCAGCCTCCACCGGCACGGAGGCCAGCTTGCCGAGGAGCGCACCCGCGGCGAGCACGGTTGTCTCCACGCGCAGCTACGCGAAGCCCGCGCCAGCTGAAATCAAGCAGCGCCTCAGCCCGCTGGAATATGACGTCACCCAGCGCGAAGCCACTGAATCGCCTTTCCACAACAAATTCTGGAACAACCACGAACAAGGTCTGTACGTCGACGTCGTGACCGGCGAGCCGCTCTTCAGCTCGCGCGACAAGTACGATTCCGGCACGGGCTGGCCCAGCTTCACTCAACCCGTAGATGCCGCACGCGTCGTGTCGCACACAGACAGCACCTTGGGCATGTCGCGCACGGAGGTGCGGTCCAAAGCTGGAGACTCCCACCTCGGTCACGTCTTCGAGGACGGCCCGGGTCCCACCGGCTTGCGCTACTGCATCAATTCCGCCTCGCTGCGCTTCATCCCAGCAAAAGAGCTGCAGAGCGCGGGCTATGCGGAATACCTGCCGCTGTTCGATGGCAGCTGAGCGCATGGACTTCCCGCTCGCGGGCGGCTGTGTTTAGACACTCGCCGATGAGCTCGTTCAGTATTCAAGAAGCCCAAGACCTCGCGGCGTTCGCGCTGCAGACCGTCGAACGTTTGGCCGCAGCCAGCGCGCGCTTCGATTCCGCCCACGACGAACCGAGCGAAGAGCGCGCCTGGCTGGGGGTCGCGCAACAACGCGTGAGCAGCGCACTGGAAGGTGTGCAGCAGGCGATCCTGGAAGCCGCCGCATTGCCCGAGTTTGCCGGCGCGCGGAAAGTGAAGAGCGAAACCCTGGCCAACGCGTGGGCGGACGCCATCGAGGGGGTTTTCGATGCCATCGTGGCCAACGTCTCGGCCAATGGGCCCTTGGTCGAAGCATTGTTCCCGCATCAGCGCTTCGCCACGTTGCGCCGGCCGGGCAGCTCGGCGCACAATTTTTGGGTCGAGTTCGAGCGTCGCGCCGAGTCGAGTTACGTCCGTCGGCTGTGCAGCGACCCCGAATATGCGTTCCTGCCCCCGCTCCTCGAGGCCGCTAGGACGTCCGAGCGTACGCTACGCGAAGCCGTTGCCCCTCGCCCCTTGCCCGAAGCCCAGGCGCTGCCGCTGCGCGAAGCAGTCAGCGTCGCGGCGCAGGGTCTGGAGCTCGCGCTGCGCCAAGCTCGTTCACTGAGCGAGGCTGCCTTCGCGGCCACGCCTGCGCTCGTCAGCGAGCTCGGCTTGGATGCAAAGCCCAAGCGGCGCGCCGTGCGCTCCGAGCCCGTCAAGCTCTCGCCCAGCTGAAATTCAAGGCCGCGCGCTGGCCTCGACACGGCGAACGTAGCTCACCAAGGCTTCACTGAGCTGCGAAAGCAGCTGCGGTCGAGCTTCTTCCAGCATCACACAGTTGCCGTATAGCGCTGCGTCCGCAAGGGTTGGGTGGTCGCCGAACAGAAACGGGCGCTGTGCGAGCGTCTTCAGCGTGGGGGCGAGGAGTGCTCGGCCGCGCACCATGAGCTCGGCGCGATCGCGCAGCCAAGCGTCGACACAACCCGCACCGAACTTGCGCTCCTTGATCAACACGTACAGCCCGCGCTCCGCCGCGCTCGGCCAGGCGCTGCGAATGTCGGGCGAGGCGATGCGAAACAGCACGTCTTCCAGCGGACCATCGACGAAGTCCGCGTACGCCCAGATCGGCCCTTCCAGCGGCGAGGGCACGAGCTTCGAGCCCTCGCTGCTCGCCAACAAGTACTCGCAGATGGCGCGTGACTCGACGATCGGCCGACCATCGTCGGTAACCAAGACCGGGACCTGAACGTAGCCGCCCGTCAGCGCGGCCAGCTCTTCGCGCTCGATGTACGATTGCTCGACGAGCTCGTACTGGGCGCCTAGCAAATCGAGCAGCACCTGGACTTTGCGCGCGTAAGGACTGTAGCGAAAGCGGTAGAGCTTCATGCCCTTTGCCCTAACCGCGCGCAGTCCCCGCGGAAAGCGCATCTTTTCCATGGTACATGAGAAAATATCATGCCTGATTCGGAGCCCGCGCTCTCGCCGACCCTGCCCTTACCGTCCCTGCATTCGCTGCAAGTCTTCGACGCGGCTGCGCAGCGGCTCAGCTTCACGCAAGCCGCCCGTGATTTGCACGTCACGCAGACCGCGGTCAGCCACCAGATCCGCAGCTTGGAGGCCGAGCTCGGCACGGCGCTGTTTCGGCGCATGCCCAGAAGGCTCGCGCTCACCGACGCGGGTCAAGCCTGGGCCGGCGAGCTACGCCAAATCTTCATGCGCCTGGAGCAGGCCAATCAGCGCCTGCGTCTACGCGCGCGCTCGCTGCGTCCAGTCGTGGCGCTGAGCACGCTGCCCTCGTTCGGCACGCGCTGGTTGGTGCCGCGCTTGGGCCGCTTCTTGGCCGCCCACCCCGAAGTCGAGGTCCGAGTCTCCGCCACCGAGAGCCTCGTCGACTTCGAACTCGAGCCGATCGACCTCGGTATCCGCTTCGGCCACGGACGCTACCCCAACTTGTTCAAGGAGAAGCTCGCAGACGACGCTTGGCTAGCGGTTTGCTCGCCCGCCTTCGCGAGTCGCCACAAGCTGAAACACGCGGCCGATCTGGAGCGGCTGAGCTTGCTCCAAGACAGCCACCTCGACGCCTGGCCGCGCTGGTTCGCGACGCAAAAGAAGCGCCCACCCGAGCGCCCTCGATATACTCGGCTCACGGACTCCAGCATGGTCGTGGAAGCGGCTATCCAAGGCCAGGGCGTGGCGCTCGCACGACGTTCGCTCTGCCTCGACGAACTGGCGCTCGGACGGCTCGTGCTGCCTTTTCCCAGAGTCGCGCCGGTGGCCACTGGCCTCGCGTACTATTTGGTCGGGCCGCGTGAGAACTTCAAGCGTCCAGAGATTGCGGCGTTCCGCAGTTGGATCCGGCAAGAGGCAAAGAGTTTGCTGTGAACACAACCAGTAAAGAAGGACGCTGCCTCAGCGCAGTGTAAGCAGCGCGATCTCCGGCGGCACGCGGAAACGGACGGGGATGATGCTGGTTCCAACACCGGTAGTCACGAACAAATGGCGCCCGCCCTCGATGATGTGGCCCGCGGCATAGCGCGGGCCGTAACGCGAGGGCACGATCCTTCGCCCCAGCAACGGCAAGTCTACCTGCCCACCGTGCGTGTGGCCCGCCAAAGTGAGCGTCGCGCGCTCGTCGAAATCCGCGAACAGATCCGGTTCGTGCATCAACACCACGAGCGGCATGTCGGGCAGCGCCAGCTCCAGCTCTTTTTGCGCCGATCGCAAGCGCTCCGTCTCGTCCCGCACCCCGAGCAAGCAGAAGTTCTTGCCCTTGAAGTGGATGCGCCGCACTTCATCATCCAGCACGGTGACACCGTGCGCTTCGAACGCGGCTCGCACCTTCGGGCCATTGTTCCACCAATCGTGGTTGCCCAGAACCGCGAATACCCCGAGTGGCGCGCGCAGTTGCCCGAGTTCCATGGCGATCGGATCTGCCTCGACGTGCGAGCCGAACCAAACGTCGTTGATGAGATAGTCACCGCCCAGCAAAATCAGATCGGGCCTTTCCGCATTCACCCGTTGCACCAACTCATGCAAGCGCGATAGACCCCAATGCGGCGCGCCTACATGCAAATCCGAGAGGAACGCGACACGCACGCCCGACAGCTCTGCCGGCCAATTCGGGAGCCGTAGCTCTTGCCGATTGACCACCAAGCGCGCAGGCTCGACGAAGACCGTATCCACCCCGAGTGCCACGCCGAGCAACACCAACAGGAACAACGCACGCCTGGACCATCGATGCACGAATGAGGTTTAGAACGCTTCAGGTGCGCCGGCAATTCCCGCGTGAATCGCAAGGCGCTCTAGCTTGTGGAGCTCACTTGCGAACGCCGGAAGGCTCGCTGCCGATGAGCACGTCGATGCGACGCCCGTGCACGGAAGTCGGAAACTGTCGATGAAAACGCGCGGCTCGAGCGCTGGCCTCGGCGCGTCGTCCCAGACGCAGAAGCGCGCCGATCGCAACCAGCTCACGCTCCTGAACCAGCGCGCCGTTCGGAAATTTTCGCTCGTGATCACTGGCCAGGGCCAGCGCCAGCCCGGGGTTCGGTGCGAGGGCAGCTTGTGCTCGCGCGAGCAATGCGAACTCATCGCGGCTTCCAACCGCAGCTCGACTCGACGACTCGGGGGACGGCTCAGCACCCTGATTTCGCGCCGGAACTTGGACTGATTCTCGCGCCGCCGGACGAGCAGGCGCGGCTCTGTCGTCGAGCGCGGGCTCGGGTGCTGTGTTGACCTCAGGCAGCGCCGACGCCGCAGTGGATAGCCGGGCGGAGGGGCTCTTCTTGGGCGGAACCGAGCTCGGCAGGGGCCGCTCGGACTTGGAGGAGATCGCGAAAAAGACTGCGCTCGAGCCCACCACCCCTGCGGCCGCGCCAAGCGCAAACGTGAGCGCGACCCCGGCAACTCGCCTCCGGAGCAAGGGTGCGCGGGACGAACTGCGCGGGCGCTTCACCTCGCCGGAAGTCTGCCGCAACGCACCATTCACCTGCGCGACGAGTGCCGCGAGCTCTGCGGGCGTTGCGTTGTCGTCGTCCGTGTCTTGCAGAGCCAGCAGGAGCTCGTCCGGGAGCTCGCCCTTCAGCGTGCGGAGGCGTGGGGGTTCGCGGTCAATCGTCATGGTGCCTCCCCGAGCTCACGCCCTGCACCGAACGCAGCGCGCACGACCCGACGTGCCGCGTGAAGGCGTGAATAGGCCGTCTGAAGCGGACAGCCAACGATTTCCGCGACCTCGCTCATCGTCAGTTCCTCGAGCTCGTACAGAACGAACACTTCGCGCTTGACCTGCTCGAGCTCGGCCAGCACCTGCTCGAGCCGGGCACGCGCCCGGCTGAGCTCGAGCGTGCGATCTTGGTCGGCTGCGACGGGCGATTCGGGCAGCGCTGTTCCGATCCTCTCGTGGCGACGATGCGCGCGTTTGCGATAGTCCGCGGCAACGCGCACACAGATCCCGTAGCACCAAGCTCGAACGGGGCGGCCGTCGTAGTCGTCGAGTCTACGATGGACGATGAGGAATACTTCTTGGCAAACATCGGCAATGTCCGCGCGCGCCACACCGAGCCGGCCCAGCACGCGCCAAACGAAGGGCCGCGCGTCCGTGAAAACACTGTCGAAATCGAGCTTGGGGGTGGGCAAGACCAGGGGCGTGAGCGGTTCTTATCTGGAGTATTGGACGACCAAGCTCGAACTTATCAATCAGAGCTCCCAAACCACACCCAAGTCGAAGCCGAGCCCGATCGCGGACAATCGAAACAACGACTCGCTGCCGGCCGCGGTTTCCGTCTCGAAATAGTCGCGTTTGAGCGGAACCGCGATGGTCGGCCCCAAAACGAGCGCTAGCCGCGGCAGAACGCGCAACCAAAAGGCACCGCGCGCCGCGAGCGCCAACGTCAATGTGCGAAACCGGGGTGTGACATCGAACCCGTGGCCCTGTCCGGCTATCGCGCCGACTTGGGCGCCCGCACACAACGACGCGCCCAGACGGCGCGCGCGCGTTGCTCGACTGCACAGCCCCGCCCCTAGGTAGAACGTCCTAAAATCAGCGCCCTTTCCCGGCCGCGCTTCGACTTGCTGCGCCGGGAAATAGGCTGCTTCGAGCTCGATCGCGAAAGGCAGCGCGGGAGGCAACGCGCGACCTCGCAGCGACAGACCGGCAGCGACGTTCGGCACAGTGCCGGTGGCGATCGCACCGACCAGCTCGAGGTCAGCTTGCCAGCTCGGCTTGCTGGCAGGGACCGGGCGAACCTGTGCCGGCCGCTCGCTCACTGCCAGCGGCGGCGCGGGCGCTGGTTTTGGGGTAGCCCGCGCAGGCGCGGTGGGGATCGGAAGCGGCTCGAGCGATGCCTCTGGATCGATGGTCAAGGCGATCACCAACGCAGCCGTTTCAGCGAGGCCCTGACACGACGGTTCGTCGCTGTCGAGCTCGCGTCGTCCAACCACGGCATCACCTCGTGCGAGCGTGATCTCGACACGGAAGCCACCTTCGGGCCTTGCGGCGAGCCTCACCTCGATGACCAGATTCGCTTGCTCCTTCGGTACCAAGGTAGCGTGGCCGAGGCGTTGCTCGATGGCCTGTGTCACCTCCGCTCCGCTCGGGCACGACTCTGCGCCGTCGAGACGCAACCAATTCAGCGCCGCCAACTCGAGCGCTGCTGGCTCTTCGGCTGCCGCCGCTCGAGCGAGCAACGTCACCAGCAACAAAAGCAGCGAGCCGAGCGACAGACGCATGTGAGCATCTCTGTCTACTCGGGTTCGCGAAAGGATTGAAACGCCTAGTTGCTGCGCAGAAGCTCGGCTGGGGCAGAACTGCCCAAGCTCATTTGCTCACGCCTTGAGCGCATCGAACCCGCCTGGGCTGTTGATATGCGCTGGGTTGGTGCCACCGCCGATGAAGTCTTCGGTCTTGTCGTACATTCCGAATCGACCCACTTCTTCCGAACCACCCTTTGCGGGAAAGCCATCCTTGTCCGCCTTCACGCCCAGGGCGTTCATCAAGTTGCAGTAGTATTTGTTGATCGGCGCGTTGGCCAGCTTCGGATCCGTACCCGTAGATTGGGAGGTACCGCTGATCGTGCTGGGAGTACCGTCAGTGCACGCGGACTCACTGTTGCCGTTCGAAAGATTGGACGACCCATCTTCGACGTTCACGATCCAGCCCGTCTTGAAGTAGCCGCCCGCGCTGCCGGCCTGGATGATCGGGATGTTGTTCAGGTTCTGGGCCGAGCCGTCCGACATTTCCTGGAACCATACGGCGGCGGTGCTGTCGAGCGCGGTCAGGCCATCGCCCTCCGTGACGTCGTTGAGCAGCTGGACCAGCTTGGCGAACTTACTTGCGTAGTAGCGGTCGACCTTCAGCAGCATTTCGATGGCACCTGGCGCGCAATCGCCATCCAAACTTGCGCTGCCGGTACGGCTGGCCATTGACTCTGAGTCTTGTTTCAAGCCCAGGCCCGAGAAGAGGAAGGCCTGAGGGTACTTGAGGACGACCACAGGATTCACGTTACACACGGATGTCAGCACGGCGACGCTCGAATAGACGTCCGCCTTGTCCAAGCTATCGCTGACCTTGGCGGTCAAGGCATCGACGTTCGACATGCCGGCCGCGTCGACGTTCGCCTGTGTCGCGCCGAGCAGCGCAGCCACATCGGGGGTGCACTGCGCTGAAGCCATCACCGTTCCAGTCTGATGCAGCAGCTCCTTCCAGGCTTCTAGCTTCAGCTTGTCCGAGCGGCTCATGTCGCGGCGCTCGAGCGACTCGAGATCGTGTTTGACCAGGTCGATGATGCTCTTGCCGCGCACCGCCTGGTAGCTGTCCGGGGACATCGCGGTGCCCGGCTGAAAGAGCCCCGTCAGTTGGCTGAAGGCGTCGGCCTTACTCGTGCCCTGATAGGGTGTCTCCGCGTTGGAGTAGGAAATCCCCGTCGCCGGAGTCTCGGCCTTGGTGCCCGCCACGCGCAAGAGGAGCGGCGTGCCACCGGGGCTGAGCTGTTGCGCAATCACGTGATCCAGCGAGGGTCCAATGGGCATGGCCCTAAACTTCGTCTCCGCGTTGAAACTGAACGGGTCGTTGCTGTTCGGTGTCACGGGCTGACAGGTAAAGTACGAGCCCACGACCTGCGTGTGCGGATCATTGCCCTGCCCGCGCGCCATCTTCGTCGTCCACTCGTTCATGGCGCGGATACCGCGGGGGATCAAAAGCTTGCTGGCAAATGGCGAAAGTGGGGCGAGCGTGGTCGGCGTGAGATCCTCGGCGCTCAGCGGCCCGTGGGATTTGGCCGGAAACCAGCGGGTCGTGATGCAACCATTGTGCGTGAACATCGCGATCAAGCGCCGCGCGGGAGGCGCGGGCAATGCTTTGGCGCTGCGATCGACGATGGACCCGAGGAACGGCGCCGCCACGATGGCTCCACCCAAGCCCCGGAGAAAAATGCGGCGGTTCACGTGTTTGGTCATCCTAGGGCTTCCTTGAGTTTCATGCGTTTGCCGCTAGTTGCACGGCCCGTTGTCTTGCAGCTCTGCGAGCGAGCCGCCACGGCTCGTGACGAACTGTTGGATCTCGCAGCGCGAAAGCCGCGGGTTTTGCCGAAAGGTGGCACCCGAGGCGATGGCTTTGAGCCCGGCGAGGGGCGCGAGGTCTTCCAAGGCTGGATGGTCGATGACGGACATCGCCTCGACGGTCATTAGATTCTCGAGTCCAGAAAGACTCGACAGTCCGCTATTCGACTCGAGATCGAGACTTTCGCTCAGGGAGCGCAGCATCTCGAGGCCTGCAAGGCTGCGGAGCTTCGGGTTGCCCATGATCGAAACCCTCGCGAGATCATGAATATCAGGCGAAAGCCCGGCCAAGGTCTGGAGTTCGGCGTTGTCCCCGATGCTGAGCGTACCTGCGATCCGTGCCTTGCCGATCCCCGTCAGATCCGTGATCTCGACGTCCTGGATTTCGAGTTCATTGATCGCCTCGAGGTTGCGCAGGCCGTTCAAGTTGGTCAAGCCGACGCTGGCGACGATCAAGGAGTCCAGACTCGCAACGTTGCGCAGGCCTTCCAAGCTCGAGAGAGCAGGACAGTCGCGGACCTCACCGGTGCGCAGCGACGTCAGTGACACCGCGAGAGCGTCGATGTTTTGCAGCTTTGGATTGTCGGTTAGGCCTAGGCCGAAGGCGGCTTTGACGCCCTCGAGCCCGGCCAAACTAACCAGTGCCGCATTCGACTCGATCACGACGTCCGAGGAGATTTCGCTCAAACCCTCGAGACCGCTCAGGTCGGTCAGCAAGGGGTTCCTGCCGATCGACAGCGAGTAAGCTTTCGGAAGCCCATGCAGGCCGGCTACGCTGACCAGCGAATCATTGGACACGATCGCGAGCGCACCGCCGCGAGTGGTCACGTGGGAGAGCGCGTCCAAGTTCCGGAGCCGCGCGTTGCCGCTGATGGTTAGGTTGTACAGCTCGGTGAGCTTCTCCAGACCGGTGAGCTCCACCAGCGCAGAGTTTCCCTGAATCGCCAGGCTATTTCCGACGAGCGTGAGCGAGCGGAACGCCGACAGATCCACGATCGTGCTGTTGCCTTCGATCGTCAGGTCGTGGGCCACGGTTCGAAGCCGTCCGAACGCTTGCAAGCTGTCAGTGCCGGGCTTGATGTCCAGACTGCCACCCACGGTTTCGAGGCAGCGCAACTGGGTCAAGCCATTGGTCGTAGCGTAAATCGTCAGGTCGCCCGAAACGTTGCTGACGAGTCCGCGGGTATCGCTACCGGCGAACACTTGCATGTTCCCGTCGATGCTGGTCGCGCCCAGGCATTCCGGAGAGACGCTCCCGCCCGCGGCGCCCGCCGCAGGCAACGTCGTGCCCGCGTTGCCTCCCGCGTCGGCCGAGGCTGCGCCGGCCTTGCCACCTGCATCCCCCCCCGGGCCCCGCG